>OEKI01000412.1_pt2 | contig 13053 bp, 10 predicted proteins | sample 1503121 | NCBI WGS metagenome assembly OEKI01 (sample SAMEA104379569, study PRJEB20068) | metagenome | biome: 1000743; feature: 77; material: 1998 | place: USA | collected 2012 | depth 25 m | reverse complement strand
ACCCGGCGTCCTCGACTACGTCCTCCGCTGGCGGGCGTTCACCCTCGGCTGGGCGCGCGCTGCGGCAGCGTCGGCGCCACCGGCGGACGTCCACCACGCGAACGACATGGACACGCTGCCGGCCGCGCTGACGGCGGCGCGTCGGGATGGTGGTCGGGTCGTCTACGACAGCCACGAGATCTATCTCGAGATGGGCTTCCATGCGCGCCAGCCCGCCTGGCTCCGCTGGGTGATGCGCCGCTGGGAGCGCCGCATGGTTGCCCGAACCGTCGCCCTGATCACGATCAATGCCGTCTGCGCGGCGGAGCTCCGCCGGCGCCTTCGCGCGGGTCGGATCGTCGTCGTCCACAACTGCCCGCCGCGCTGGACGCCGCCCGACCCGCCCGAGGATCGGATCCGCCGGGCGGCGGGGATCCCCGCCGACGCGCCGGTCGTCCTCTGCCACGGCGGCTTCGGGGCCGGCCGCGGGATCGAAGAGACCGGCGAGGCGATGCGCCGGCCGGGGCTGGAGCTCGCGCACCTCGTGCTGCTCGGCCGGATGACGCCGATCGTCGACGCCGTCATCGGCGCCTTCCCGGACCGGAACCGTGTCCACGTGCTGCCGCCCGTTCCCCCGGATCAGGTCGTCGCGTGGGTCGCCGGCGCGGACGTCGACGTGATGACCCTTCTGCCGGTCGACCTCAACCACGTCGTCAGCACGCCGAACAAGCTGTTCGAGAGCATCGCGGCCGGCGTCCCCGTCGTCTCGAGCGACTTTCCGGCGCGGCGGGCGATCGTCGCCGGCGACCCCGACGGACCGCTCGGCGAGCTCTGCGACCCGGCCGATCCCGCGGCGATCGCGGCGGCCATCCGGCGGATCCTGGACCTCGATCCGGCCGCCCGTCTCGACATGCGCCGGCGGATCCTGGCCGCGGCGCACGATCGGTGGAACTGGGAGGCCGAGGCCGCGAAGCTGGTCGAGCTCTACGCCTCGCTGGCCCCCGCCTGATCGCTCGCCCGCTCATCGGCCAGCCAGCGGAGTCCGCCGGGTGCGGCGATCGCGCGACCGTCCGCGATGAACGGCGCCGCCACGAGGTGGTCGACCCCGCTGAGGCAGACGAGCAGCGGGCGCTCGTCATCGGCTCCGCCGGCCAGGGACGGCGCCAGCGTTCGCGACAGCTCGTCGAGGACGGCGTCGGCGCGGCGCTCCCGCCGTGGGTCGAGCCGGCCGATCACGCGTCGGGCCCGACGGCGGATCCGACCGACGGCGCCCGCGGGTCGCGCGCCCCAGTCGACGACGTCCGCGAGCTCGTCCCCGGCCGCGTCTGAAGCCGTGACGATGGTCGCATTCTCGAACGTCCCGGCCGGAAAGTCGGCGATCGCCCGCTCGAGCTCGAGGCGGGAAAAGGCGACGACGATCGTCCGACGAGACCGGACGGGTGCCGCGACGGCGACGGGCGGCGAGGAACCGACGGCGCCATCCGTCTCCGCGAGAATCTCCTGGTAGAGCGCCATGAGCTGACCCGCGACGCGGTCGGCGGCGAACCGCTCGACGACGTGGGCGCGCAGGCGCTCGGGCTCGAACGACGACCGCCGCCCGAGCGTCGTCAGGATCGCCCCCGCGAGCGCATCCGGGTCGCCGGGCGGGACCAGGGCGCCGTAGGGCTCGGGTCGATCGCCGAGAACCTCGCTGACGCCCCCGGAGTCCGCGGCGATGACGGGCAGCCCCGATGCGAGCGCCTCCACCGCCACGACGCCGAAGGTCTCTCTCGGGCTCGGGTGGACGAACAGGTCGGCCCGGGCCATGGCGGCCGCGACCCCGGGGCGGTCCGTCGGCGGCTCGAAGCGCACGGCATCGGCGACACCGAGCTCGGCAGCGAGACGCTGCCAGGCCGCGTCCCCCTCGCCGGGTCCCGCGCGGCCGTTGAGACGCAGGGCAGTGTCTGGGCGCGAAGCGTGGACCCGCGCGAACGCGCGCAGCAGCGTGGCGATGCCCTTCGACTCGGGGCGGCTCCCGACGAACAGCAGCTCGCCGGCGACCCGGTCCGCGTCACGAGCCAGCGGAAAGTCGTCCACGGCGACCGCGTTCGGGATGACGACGAGCCGATCCGCGATCTCGGGAACGATCCGGACGACCTCGCCGGCCAGCATCCGGCTGACGGTGACGACCCGCATGGCCGAGCGAAGCGTTGCTCGGTACCGCTCGCGGACGACCGGCTCGGCGAGGAGCGAGGCGAGGAAGCTGGCGTGCTCGGTGATCACGAGCGGCACGCCGAGACGCCCGGCGATCTCGGCCGCAGCGACGCCCTCCGGATAGCCGACGTGCCCGTGGACGAGCGCCCACGAGGGCCGGCCGGGCGCGTCGAGCAGGGCCCTGACGGCCGCCGATCGATGGACCGCCCGGTGGTCGCCCCCGCTCGCCGGGGTCGCCCCGGCGGCGACTGCCAGCCGTGCCACGGGCACCGACGGCGCACCGACCGCGCTGGCCGCCAGGAACGGCGAGGCGCCCCGGACTGCCGCCGCCACATTCCCCGCGACCGCGGCCGCCTCCCGGTCCCGGAGCGGGCCCGGGCCACGAACGGCGGCGTTCTCGAACGCGAGGACGGCCGGCCGGATGAGGCCAGTCGACCGGAGGGCGGCCGCCTGGTCGGCCACGAAGCGACCCGACGTGATCGCGTCCGCACCGGGGTACCAGCCGACGATCAGGACGTCGGTCGGGACCGACGAGTCGGCGCTCACGAGGGGGCCGGGGCGGCTCCCGCGAGGATCCTGGCGAGCTCGGCCTCACGGGCCTCACGCGCAGCCGCCGAGCGCTCCTGGTGGAGCTTGACGACGTCGTCCGGTTGGCCCAGCGCGATCACGTGACCCTTCTCGATCAGCATGGCCCGGTTGCAGAACTCCGTGACCCAGTGCATGTCGTGGGTCACGAGGACGATCCCGCGCGCCGCCTTCATCAGTTCCTCTACGCGGGCCCGGCTCTTCGCCCGGAACACCTCGTCACCGGTGCCGATGACCTCGTCGAGGAGGAGGACGTCGGGATCGACCGCCGTCGCGATGCTGAACCCCAGGCGGGCCCGCATCCCGGAGGAATAGGTCTTGATCGGGGCGTCGATGAAGCGGCCGATGTCCGCGAACTCGATGATCCCGGGTAGCCGCTGGGCCATGTCCTCCGGGTCCATGCCCAGGAACGCGCCGGCGAGCAGGATGTTGTCGCGGCCACTGAGGTCCGAGTCGAAGCCAGCGCCGAGGGTCAGCAGGCTCGAGATGTGGCCCCGCACGTCGATCCAGCCCTCGGACGGCTGGATGATCCCGGCCAGCGTCTGGAGCAGCGTGCTCTTGCCGGCGCCGTTCGGTCCGATGACCGCGAGGCAGTCGCCGTGCTCGACGCGGAAGGTCACGTCCCGGAGTGCCCAGAAGTGGGTCGGCCCATCGGGCCGGCTGCGGAGGTTCTTGAACGTGTCGCGGAACGTCGTCTTGCGCGTGAACCGGAGGCTGTACTGGATGCCCAACCGGTGGACGTCGATCGCGTGCGGGGCGGCGGCCGCCTCTTCGCTCATCACAGCACCTTCGCGAACGACGGCTCGAGCCGCTTGAAGAAGACCACCGCGATCCCGAGGAGGACGGTCGACGCGGCGAGGACGAAGACCAGCGGGCCCCAGAGCGGCGCGGTGTCGTAGAAGATCACGTTCCGGTACGACTCGAACAGGGTCGTCCAGGGGTTCAGGTTGAAGAGCGTCGAGATGATCCCGCCCTTCGCCGAGATCTCGTCGATCTTGCTCGCCGCGTAGAGCGCCGGCGAGAGGTAGAACCACAGCCGGAGCAGGTGGCGGACCAGGTTGCCGACATCGCGGAAGAACACGTTGGCCGCGCTCAGGACCACGACCAGCGCGAGGGTGAACACGAACTGGACGACGGCGATCACCGGGATCAGCAGGATCCACAAGCTGAGGTGGCTCAGGTAGAAGAGGATGAGCAGCCCGAACAGCGGGATCAGGCCGAACGCGAAGTTGGCGATGCCGCTGACGACCGCGGCCAGGGGCAGGACGAGCTTCGGGAACTGGACCTGCTTGATGATCTTTTCCTGCGACGTGACCGAGGTGATCCCGTCACCGATGCTCGAGCTGAACCATTTCCACGGCAGGATCGCGCAGAAGATGAAGAGGGGATAGCCCTCGATCCGGCTCCCGACCACGATCGTGATGAAGACGACGTACACGACCATCTGGAGGAGCGGGTCGAGCACCCACCACACGTTCCCGAGGAGGGTGTTGGCGCCCTTCTTCGTGAGGTCGGCCTGCACCAGGTAGCGGACCAGGATGTGGCGGGATCGGACTTCCCTGATGGCCTCCCGGATGAGGCCGAACGCGCCTCGACGAGCCGCTGGCGCGGTCATCGGCGCCTCTTGAGCGGTCGCCATTGGCGGGAACGTTAGCATGTCGCGCCCCGCCGCCCGGAGGCCCCGGACGGGCCGCCCGGATAGCATGCGCGGGTGATTGGAACACCCATCCGCCCCGTATGACGGAGTCCCGACCGCCGGCGTCGCTGCGCCTGGTCGACGGCCGGTCGGTCGTCCTCGACCCGGCGTGGACGCCGGCGAGCTCCGACGACCCGGCGATCCCGATCCGCCCGATCGCCCGCCGCGTGCTGGCGGCGCACGACCCACACGGCGAGGCGCTGCTGCTCGCCAACCAGCTCGCCGACCAGGCCGGGCTGGACGAGGCGCTGGCCGTTGATGGCGCGTCACTCTGGCCGCGACGCCGGCTCGTCGCGTGGCGGCGGATCCACGACCTGATCCTGTGGCGCGGGATCCTCGCCGAGCTGGGGGTCGCGCCGGGCGATCCCGTCGAGCTCCATGACGTTCCGCCCGCGATCCGCGACTTGCTGGGCCGATCGGAGGAGGCCGTCGAGCCGGCTCCGCCGGCGGCCGGGCCGAGCTTGCTGGGGCGAGTCTTCCGACGGGCGAAACGGTCCGTCGCGGGACCGCCGCCGAAGCCGCCCGTCGCGCCGACGGAGGCGACTCCCGACGCCCTCGACACCGACGCCGACCGGCTTGCCGCGTGGTTCGGCCACGGTCGTCACCCGCTGCTCGTGCTGTCGGACGGAGCTGTCAATCAGACGGTCGACACGCCCGAGGGAACCCGGCGGCTGGATCCGTTCCTCGGCCCGATCGTCGACGGGCTGCGAGGCACGGCACTGAACCCCGTCGTCCTCGCGCTCGACGGCAACGGATCCGGTGGCGACCGGCGGGTCTCGATCAAGGCCGTCACGGGCATGCCGCACGACCCCGACGATGTCGCTGCCGCCGAGTCGGCGAGTGCGGAGGCCGGCGACCGCCTCCTGGAGGCGTCGGCCGTCATCGACCTCGCGGGCATCGACGTCGGCCTGCTGCTCGTCGAGGAGGAGCGGTCGTTCGCAGCGGCGAGCCTCGGTCGCTGGCTGCTCGCCCGGGCGCGGATCGAGCGGTTCCTCGAGGCCCATCGGCCGGCTGGGCTGCTCCTGATCAACGAGTACAGCCGTCCCGAGTGGGTGTCCGCGGCCCGCCGCAAGGGAATTCCGGTCGCGGCCGTCCAGCACGGGGTCATCCATCGCCATCACGCGGGCTACGTCCTGCCCCGCCGGACGGACGGCCTCGTGCTTCCCGATCGGACGTACGTCTTCGGCGACTTCGAGCGCCGCCTCTTGACCGGGGGCGTCTACGACGAGGACGAGGTCGTCGTCGCCGGTTCACCTCGTCTCGACCTGCTCGCCCGTCAGGATGCTGCGCTGACCGAGGAGGACGCGGCGGACCTGCGCGAGGCCACGCGCGCGTTCGTCGGCGCTCGGCCGGGCGAGCGACTCGTCGTGTTCTCGTCGACGAGCAACGCCGACATCCGCCGCCTCGTCGTCGCCCCGATCCTCGAGGCGATCCTCGATCGAGCGCTGCCGAACGTTCGCCTCGTGATCAAGCTCCACCCGGCCGAGGAGCCGCACGATCTCTACCAGCGACTGGCAGCGGGGCTCGCCGCGCGCGGCGGGTTCGAGCCGCCGCCGATCTCCGTGATCCGGGATATCGACCTGTTCGGGCTCCTGCGGGCCGCCGACGCGCACCTGGGCATCCATTCGACGGTGCTGAGCGACGCGGTCGTCGCCGGCGTCCGGAACCTGATCGTGGCCGGGTTCCCGGGCGGCGACCTGCTGGGGTATGTCGAGCGAGGCGTCGCCCGCCCGATCCGCGACGGCGGCGACCTGCTGGACGCCCTCGCCGCTCCGCCGCCGGCGACCGACGATCCGGCGCGCCTCGCGTTCCTTGCCGAGCAGCTCCGGGCAGGCAACGCGAGCGAGCGGATCGCCGCCGACCTCTCCGGCTGGCTCGGCGGGTGACCGCCGACCGGTAGGATCGATCCGTGCAGGCCCATTCCGGCGCCGCGAACCCCGGTCGCCGGCCGGTCGCGATGCTGACCCACAGCTACTACGAAGAAGACCCGCGGGTTCGCCGCGAGGCGGAGACGCTCGCCGCCGCGGGGCGCCCGGTCGTCGTCTACGCGCTGCGCCGGCCCGACGATCCACCCCACGGCGAGCTCGAGGGCGTCCGGATCCGGCGGCTCGACGTCCAGCGCCACCAGGGGGCCGGAATCGGGACGTACGTGCGGGAGTACCTGGCGTTCCTCGTCCGCGCCGGCGTCGCCGTGACCCGCGATCATCGACGGGCGCGGTTCGGCCTCGTCCAGGTCCATACGATGCCGGACTTCCTCGCGTTCGCCGGCGTCCCGCTGCGGCTCGCCCGTGTGCCGCTCCTGCTCGACCTCCACGAGGCGATGCCGGAGTTCTTCCCGATCCGGTTCCCGCGGGCGACCAGCCCCCTCGTGCGGCGGGCCCTGCAGCTGCAGGAGCGGCTGTCGATCGCCGCATCGACCCATGCGATCACCGTCAACGACGCGCTCCGCGATCGGCTCGTCGCCGCGGGGATCCGGCCGAGCAAGGTGTCCGTCGTCCCGAACCACCCCGCCCTCCGCCGATTCGACCCGTCCGCCGTCCCGGACCGGCCGTTCATGGCCGACGGCACGCTCCGCCTCATCTACACCGGGGCGATCACGCCGGTCTACGAGCTGGACGTGCTGGTCGCAGCGGTCGCGCGTCTGCGCGAGGCCCGCCCGGACCTGCCGGTGCACCTGGATCTCTACGGCCGCGGCGACTCGGAGGGGCCGCTGCGGGCCCAGATCGCGGAGCTGGGCCTCGAGGAGGCCGTGACGCTGCGCGGCCGGATCCCGATCGAGGACATCCCCGCGGCAATCGCCGCCGCCGACATCGGCTTGGCACCGACGCACGTCGACAGCTACACGCGATTCAGCCTGTCGACGAAGATCTTCGAATACGGCGCGATGCTGCGTCCCGCGATCGCGACGCGGCTGCCCCTCGTCGAGCGGACGTTCGGGGCCGATACCGTGACGATCTATGAGCCAGGCGACGCCGACGACCTCGCCCGCGTCATCCTCCGCCTCGTCGACGACGCCGTGGAGCGCGAGCGGCGCGTCCGAGCGACGGCGCGGCTCGTCGCCGATCTCGCCTGGGAGCGAACGGCGCGCGAGTACCTGGCGCTCGTCGAGAGGCTCGCGGTCGACGGGCTATCCTCAGCCGAGCCGTCCGTCGCCGTGACCGGGCGCGCCGACCCGGACGTGGAGGAGACGTGACCAGCGATCGGACGGTCGCGATCATCGGCCTGGGCTACGTGGGCCTGCCGCTGGCGATCAGCTTCACCGAGGCCGGTCTGGCGGTCACCGGCATCGACGCAAGCACGAGCCGGACCGCGGAGCTGGCCGGGGGTCGCTCGCCGATCGACGACATCGACGATGCGCGCCTCCGGAAGGCCCTCGCCGCGGGTCTCAGGATCGTCGGCCCGGCCGACGCCCGGCTCGCCGACGCCGACGTGATCGTCGTCTGCGTCCCGACGCCGATCGACAAGGCGAAGGTCCCCGACCTCTCGCCGGTCCTCTCGGCTGCGGAGATGATCGCGACAGGTCTCCGCGCCGGGCAGCTCATCGTCCTCCAGTCGACGACGTTCCCGGGCACGACGACCGGCCCGTTCCGCGAGGCCCTGGAGCGCGGAGGCCTGGTCGCCGGCCGCGACTTCGACCTCGCGTTCGCCCCGGAGCGGGTCAACCCCGGCGACCCCGCATCCGCCTCGAAGGGCGTGCCCCGGCTCGTCGGCGCGACGACGCCCGCGGCGACCTCCCGGGCCGCGGCGCTCCTCCGCCAGATCAACGACGACGTCCGGGAGCTGTCGTCGCCGGACGCGGCCGAGCTGGCGAAGCTCCTCGAGAACGTCTTCCGGAACATCAACATCGCGTTCGTCAACCAGCTCGCGCTGCTCTGCGAGCGGATGGGCCTCGACGTCTGGGAGGTCATCGACGCGGCGGCGACGAAGCCGTTCGGGTTCATGAAGTTCACCCCCGGGCCCGGCGTCGGCGGCCATTGCATCCCGGTCGATCCGTACTACCTCGCCTGGCGTGCCCGGGAGTTCGACTTCGTCGACCGGTTCGTCGAGCTCGCCGGCGACATCAACTTCGCGATGCCGCGGCACGTCGTCGAGCTCGTGGCCGAGGCGCTCAACGAGCACGGCCGCGCGATCAAAGACGCTCGCGTCGGAATCATCGGTGTCGCGTTCAAGCCGAACGTGCGGGACGCGCGGAACTCGCCGGCGGCCGACGTCATGGCGATCCTCGCCGAGCGCGGCGCGACGGTCGCGTATCACGACCCGCACGTGCCGACGTTCCGCGACCGTGATCGCGTGGAGCGGTCCAGCGTCGGCCTGGACGAGCTCGTCGACGGCGCCGACGTCGTCGTCGTGGTGACCGCCCACAAGGCGATCGACTGGGACCGGGTCTATGCGTCCGGCAGCCTCATCGTCGACACGGTCAACAGCTCCGCCGGCCGGGAGACGCGGCCGCGGACGGTGCTCCGCCTCGGGGCGGGCTGGGGCGCCGCGAGCTGACGGTCGCCCCGGTCGTGCTGCGTCCCGCGACGGCGGCCGACGCTGACCTGCTCCTCGACTGGGCGAACGACCCCAAGACGCGCGCTGCCTCCGTCCACCGCGAGCCAATCGAGCGGTCGACGCACCTCGCCTGGCTCGCCGCACGCCTCGCGAGCGACGGCTGCCGAATCTGGATCGGGACGACGCCTGCCGGCGCCCCCGTCGGCGTCGTGCGGTTCGAGCGGGACACCGACGGGCTCGCGACGGCGAGCATCTCCGTGGACGCGGGGCAGCGTGGCCGAGGGTACGGGCACGCGCTCCTGGAGGCGGGCCTCGCGGCGGCGCGTCGCGAGCTTCGGCCAAGCGGATTCCGCGCCTGGATCCGGGCGGAGAACGCTGCGTCGATCCGGCTGTTCGAGGGGCTCGGCTTCCGTCGTGTCGAGTCGGATGCTCCGGGGCCGGACGGCGTGCTCGAGTACCGCCTCGAGGGCGGCGGGCCGGTCGGCTCCTAGGCGGAACGGGCGCCGGCGGGCTTCTCCAGCAGCTGCCAGGTCAGGCGGTCGAAGCCGTCGTCCTTGTCGAGATAGCCCTCGTCCCGCACGGCCAGCTCGGGCATGAGCTCGCGGTAGATCGCGCCGTAGTCCCGTTTGAAGAGGCTGCCCGGGACGCCGTGGTACGGCACCTCCTCGGTCGCCGGCGCGTGGTACTCCGCCCAGAGGACGAAGCGGCTCGAGCAGCGGACCAGCTCCGAGATGACGAGCGGCAGCGTGGTGTCCGGCTGGTGGATGAGGACGCCGACGGTGAACGTCAGGTCGACGAGTCCGTCGCGGAAGGGCAGGCGGCGCGCCACTCCGCCAACGACGTTGATCCCCGGCGCGTGCTGGCGGGCGATGGCGAGGGCATCCTCGTTCACGTCGATGCCCCAGACGTCGCGGGGCTCGAGGACCCGGGCGATCGGCACGAGGTTGCCGCCCTGACCGCAACCGACCTCGAGGACCGATCCGATCCCGTGGCCCGTGATCAGCCGCTCCCAGAACGCCGAGCGGCGCTCATCGAGCGTCCGGTTGCGCTCGTTGTAGGCCGAGCCGAAGTCGCCGGCCCAGAGCTCCTCGAGGCGATTCGTTTCCGAACGTGTAGTCATCGGCCTAAGCCTAGCGTCCGGGCGGAGGGGCCGCCGGAGACCGACCGCCTCGCCCGGTCCGCCCGATCCACCACGTCCAGACCACGAGCAGGACGAGCGCGATGGCTGCTCCGATCGCTCCGACCGCCGTGAACCCCGGCGCGTACCGGTAGACGACGCGGCGGCTCCCCGCGTCGACGGCGATGCCGCGCAACGCCCCGTCGACCTGCGCGATCGGGGCGCGGCGCCCGTCCACCTCGGCGACCCACCCCGGCGACCAGGCATCGGCGAGGACGAGGACCCCCGGGCTCGTCGCCTCGACGTCGACGGCGACCTGGTCCGGGTCGTCCTGGACGATGGAGGCGGAGCCAGCCGGAGCGCCCTGAATGGTGCGGGGGATCGCTGCCGCCCTGGGTCCCAATCGGTCGAGGTCGACCGGGGTGACAAACGCTGTCCGACGGAGCTCGTCGGCCGTCGCCGCCGCGAGTGCCGCGAAGAGGGCTGGTTGATCGGCTCGCACCTCGATGGCGCCAGTCAGGAATGCCCGCGGGAACGCGCCCGGGTTCTGATACACGGTCACGTCCGCGTCCCGGTACGCCTCGACCAGTCCCGGGACCGTGGGTGTCGTTCCGTCGCGGACATAGAGCCACCGCGCGCCGGCGAGGTCGACGATCTCCGGATCCACCTCGGGCCGGAAGGCGTACGCGCGGGCACCCCACGACCCGTAGTACCGGGCGAGGCCCTGGTCGCGGGCCAGGCCCGGCGCGATCAGGGCGCCGAAGAGGTCGTGGTAGGCAAGCGGGAAGATCGCCTGGTAGCCGTCGACCTGGCGGAGGCCCTGGAACGCCATCCGGTTTGCGTCGTCGCCGAACGTCAGGACGCGCTCGCCGGCGATGCCTGGCTGGGCGCGGAGGAAGGCCTGGGCCGGCGTGAGCGCGAGGTGGTCGTCGAACGTGCCGATGTCGTTGCCGAAGAGCGGGCTGCCGTTGGACAGCAACGCGCGCTCCCCGATCAGGATGGCGGCGCCAGCCACGAGCACCGGACCCGCGAACGATCGCCGGCCCCGGATGAGGATCGTGAGAAGCCCGGCACCCGCCAGGATTCCGAGCGCCACGCCGGCTCCGCCCAGGAGCCAGCCGGCATCGACCGGTCCGTCGATCCGCCGAGCGCGGATCGTCGGCCAGGCGTGCACGAGCGCGCTCACGAGCTGGACTGCCACGGGCACGAGGGCGATCGCGGCGGCGATGATCGCGACGCGCCATCGTCGGGTGCCGGCCCGCAGGAGGTTGTCGGGCGCGTCGTCGCGGCTTCGGACGATGGCGTCGATGCCCAGCGCGGCGGCGGCGGCCAACGCGAACGGGAAGAAGTGCCGGATCCGGACCGCCTGGAACGATCGGAGACTGCCCAGGTGCTCCTGGATCGAGGTCGCGAGGATCGCGGCGGCGTCCAGGACCGGGATCGCCACGAGCAGGATCAGCGCGAATCGGGCGGCCCTTGTTCGTCGGCCGGCGACGATGCCGAGCACGGCGAGCGGCAGGCCGATGCCGCCCAGGAAGATCGTCCCGTACCGGATGGCGCTGGGGCCGACGTCACCGAGCGGAACGCCAATCAGCAGCCGTCCGTAGTGCTCGACCACGGTCCGGATCGCATCGGGGATGGTCCCACCGAACAGGTACCCGAGATCCCAGATCTGGCGCTCGGACAGGCCGACGAGCAGGAGCTGCGTCACGAGCACCGGCCCGTAGAGCGCGAAGGCGAGCGTCCAGATCACCGCCCACCGGCGGACGGCCCCGAAGCGCTCCGGGCGATCGCGGGTCACGAGGATCCAGGCAAGCGTGATCGCGGCGACGAAGACGACGATCTGGACCTGACCGGCATACAGACTGAGTCCGCCGGCCAGCACCGCCGCGACGGCCGGGGGCCGGCGGGCGGCCCCCGGTGGGTGTTCCGTCGCCCGGTCGCCGAGCCAGAGGATCAGCGGCAGGATCGCGATCGACACGCCATAGATCGGGTGCCAGAAGCAGAACGTCGCGAAGATCGCCCCACCGACGACAGCCGGCATCGCGAGCCGCAGGCCGTCCCGCAGGAACAGGTGCATCCCGATCCCGGCCAGGGCTGCCGTCGCCCAACCCGTGATCACGAACGCCGGGAACGGCCCGATGGCCATGGCGAGCGCCACGTCGGGCGAGATCGGCGAGAGCGCGAACTGGCCGAGGAAGGCGTTGCCGGCCGTCAGGTAAGGATCCCAGAGCGTCAGGCCGTGGGCGGCCCAGTCGCGGGTCGCGATCGCAAGCCGCGGGAGGGCGCCGCCGTCATCGAAGACGTCCAGCGTGACCATCAGCGCGCGCGTCCCGGCGACGAGGACGCCGACCGTCGGGAACGCGAGGGCCGCCAGGATCGGGTAGAGCAGGAGTGGCCGCCATCCGCGCGGACCCGCCGTCGCCGTCATCGCGATCCGGCGAGCACCAGGACCTCGCGGGCGATCCGTTCGGCGCCGCGCCCGTCCACGATCGCCCGCCCGGCGCGGGCCATCGCCGCGCGCCGGTCCGGGTCGTCGAGCAGCGCGACGACCGCCCAGCCGACGTCCTCGGGATCGATCGTCCGTCCATCGCCCACGTAGGCCGCCATGGCCAGGGCCGCCATCGGCTCCGCGTTGTCGGGCTGGTCGTCCGCAACGGCGACGACGATGGCGGGAACTCCCAGGTGTGCCGCCTCGAACTTCAGCGTGCCGCCGCCGATCAGGGCCACGGTGGCGCCGGCCAGCCGCTCGTCGAAGTCGGGCGGATCCTGCAGGAGCGTCCACTCTGGCTCGGCCTCCAGCCGGCCGCCGTACGAGGCGCCGACGACGACGGTCAGCGACGCGGAGTCGCGCCTGGCGCCGACCGCCGCGGCGACCGCCGGGACCAGCCGGGCCGTGACGTCATCGGGGTCGCCTCCGCCAAAGCAGACGAAGACGTCCGGCGGGTCGGATGGGGCGGGCGGATGCTCTGCGAGGCGGCGAAGGCTC
>OEKI01000048.1_pt1 | contig 13206 bp, 9 predicted proteins | sample 1503121 | NCBI WGS metagenome assembly OEKI01 (sample SAMEA104379569, study PRJEB20068) | metagenome | biome: 1000743; feature: 77; material: 1998 | place: USA | collected 2012 | depth 25 m | reverse complement strand
CGTGCGGCGCTCGAGGGCTACCTCGCTGACGGACGCGACGTCCTCGCCGCTCGCCGCCGCGGCCTACCGGCCGAGGCGGCCGGCCCGACGGAGATCTTCCTGAACCACCGGGGCGGGGCGCTTGGTGTGCGTGGGCTCCGGTACCGCCTCGACCTCCTCCGCCGACGAGCCGGCCTGCCCGTCGGGGTGTCGCCGCACACCCTCCGCCACTCGTTTGCGACGCACCTGCTCGAGGGCGGCGCCGACCTGCGGGTCGTCCAGGAGCTCCTCGGCCATGAGAGCCTGGCCACGACGCAGATCTACACGCACGTCTCGCCGGCACGGCTCCGGGCGGCGTATCGCGGCGCGCACCCCAGGGCCACGCGCGAGCCGTCGACCGCGTGACCTCGTCGCGGGCCCTCGCCCAGGCTGGGCTGATCGTTTCCGGGGCGTTCCTGATCTCGCGCCTGCTGGGCTGGGTGCGGGTCATCGCGATCGTCAACGGCGGCCTCTCGACGTCCGACCTCGACGCCTTCTTCGCCGCCTTCCGGCTGCCGGACCTCGTCTTCCAGCTCGTCGCAGCGGGAGCGTTGTCCTCCGCCGTCATCCCGATCGTCTCGTCGCTTCTCGCGACAGACGAATCCGCCCGCGCCTGGCGGGTCGTGTCGACGATCGCGAACCTGATGCTGGCCGCGCTCCTCGTCCTCGCGGTCGTCGTCTTCGTGGCAGCTCCGGTCATCATCCCGGCGATCACGCCGGGGTTCACGGAGGAGAAGTGGGCCCGGACCGTCGACCTGACCCGGATCATGGTCCTTGGTCCGATCTTCCTCGCGCTCGGCTCGCTCGTCACGAGCGTCCTCAACGCGCGCGGCCGGTTCGCCGCGTCCGCGATCGCGCCGATCGTCTACAACCTCGCGATCATCGGCGCGGCGGTGCTGCTGGTGCCGTCGCTCGGGGTGACGGGCCTGGCCATCGGGGTCGTCGCCGGCTCGCTCGGCCACCTCGTGGTCCAGCTGCCGCCACTGCGTTCGATCGGCTTCCGATACGACCGCGACATCGACCTCGCGGACCCGGAGGCTCGCCAGGCGCTGAAGCTGCTGGCGCCCCGCGCCCTCGGCCTCGGCGTCACCCAGATCACGTTCGTCGTGGTCACGTCGCTCGCTTCGCTGCTCGGCGATGGAGCCGTGACCGCGTTCAACGTCGCCTTTACGCTCCTCCAGATCCCGATCGGTGTCATCGGGGTGCCGCTCGGCGTGGTCGTCCTGCCGTCCCTGTCACGGGATGCGGCGGTCGGCCGCCTCGAGGAGTTCGCGGCCCTGATGTCCCGCGCGATCCGCCTGATCGTCTTCGTGATGATCCCCATCACCGCGATCGCGGTCGTGCTTCGCCACGAGGTCGTCGACCTCCTGTTCGGGTACGGGAAGCTGGACCAGGCCACTCTCGACCTGAGCGCCGACACGTTCGCGGCGTTCCTGGTCGGACTGACCGCCCACGCCCTGATCGCCGTGCTCGCCCGCGCCTTCTACGCCCGCCAGGACACCCGAACGCCGGTCGCCGCCGCGATCCTCGCCGTCGTCGTGAACACGACGCTCGCCGCGGTTCTGTACCGGCCGTTCGGCCTGCCCGGTCTCGGGCTGGCGATCGCGATCGCGGCGTGGCTCGAGACCGTCGTGCTCGTCGTGCTTCTCCGCCGGTCGTTGCCGGAGCTCGCGGCGCGGCCGATCGCGTCGCTGAGCGTCCGGTCGATCGTCGTCGGGGTCGGCGGCGGGCTGGCCGCGGCCGGGGTCGCCGCGGGGATCGGCCTCGCGCTCGGGCCGGACGCCTCACGTACGGGCCTGGTCCTGCGGATCGCCATCGTCGGGATTGTCTGGCTCCTGACATCCGCCACGATCGCCCTCGTGTTGCGGATCGGGGAGCTCACCGCGATCATCGGGCTCATGCTCGACCTCGTCCGACGGCCGCGGGGCGCGTGACGACCGCGACGGCCGTCCTCCCCGATCCGACGGCGACTCCGGACGGCGACGCGCCGTGGGACCGGTTCGTCGAGAGGGGCGAGCCGGGCTCGTACCTCCAGCTGAGCGGCTGGGCTCGCGTGAAGGCGGTCAACGGCTGGTCCCCGGAACGAATCATGGTCGATCATCGCGGCGCGTCAGCCCCAGTTGGCGCACAGGTGCTCGTGCGTCGCCCGCGGCCGCTGCCATGGGCGTTCGCCTACGCCCCACGCGGACCAGTGACGCCCGCCTGGTCCCCGGAGACGATGGGGGCATTCACGGTCGCCGTTCGCGATGAGCTGCGGGATCGCGTCGGGCGTGTCGCGCACCTCCGCGTGGACCCCGAGATCGAACGGGATGGGCCGCTCGATCCCGAGGGCGCCCTGCGCCGCAGCTTTCGCGCCACCGGCTGGCGACCGGCGTCACCGATCCAGCCGAATGCCACCCGGATCATCGACCTGAGGGCGGACGAGGAGGCCCTCTGGGGCGACCTCCGCAAGAAGTGGCGTCAGTACGTCAACAAGGCCCGGAACGCGGGGATCGTCGTCAGTGACGCGGCCGGTGACGCGCTGCCGGAGTTCTATCGCGTCTATCGCGAGACCGCGGATCGAGCCGGCTTCCTGATCCGGACCGAAGCGGCGTACCGCGACGTCTGGGATGCCTTCGCTCCGACGGGGAACGCCCGGCTGCTCTTCGCCCGTCGCCCGGACGGCGAAGCGCTCGCCACGCTGTTCCTGGTCCGGTGCGGGACGCGGGTCGTCGAGCCGTACGGCGGGATGACGCTGGACGGCGGCGAGTCGCGGGCGAACTACCTCCTCAAATGGGAGGCGATCCGCTCGTCGCGCGAGGGAGGGGCGACGAGCTACGACCTGTGGGGCCTCGCCACCGGTGGGATCGCCCACTTCAAGACCGGCTTCGGTGGGCGTGAGGTGCGGTACATCGGCGCCTGGGACCTCGTCCTCGATCCGCTCGGCCGCCAGGCCTATGAGCGTGCGCAAGGGGCCCGCGTCTGGTGGGCGCGTCGCCGCCACGGCCTGAGCCGCGACGGCAACGCGAGCGGCTTCACCGGGGGCGACGCCGCTTGACCTCGATTCGGCTGGCGACGTCGGCGGACCTGATCGACTGGGACGAGCGGACGGTCGACGCGCCAGGTGGCCATGTCTTCCAGTCACGCGCCTGGGCCGACCACCGGCAGAAGGCCGGCTGGACGCCCGATTACCTGGTCTTTGACGACGGCTATCGAGCGCTGGCCCTCCGTCGGGCGTGGCCGCTCGTCGGCGGCTGGAGCGCCTACATCCCGCGCGGTCCGATCTCGGCCGGCGAGGCTCCGGAGCGCACGGCCGAGCGCCTCGGTGCGATCGTCGAGCATCTCGGCGAGTCGGAGGTTGCGGTCGTCGCGTCCGACGCGGAGATCCCGGCGGCGACCGGCTACCCGGGGCGCCTCGCGGCGCTCGGGTTCCACCAGATCGAGGAGATCCAGCCGTCCCGCCACCGCATCAGCCTCCCGCTGGCCGGTCGCTTCGAGGACGACGTCTTCGGCGGGATCTCGAAGTCGACCCGGCAGCGGATCCGCAAAGCGGAATCCGAAGGCGTCATCGTCGTTCGCCACGACGGGCGCATCGCGCCGTCCGGAGTGGGGGAGGGGTTCGCACCGCCGAGCGAGCCGACGGAGATCGCCCTCGACCGGTTCTATGGCCTGCTGCTGGAGACGGGCGAGCGGCTCCACTTCACGTTCGGGCCGCGCGAGTCGTACGTCGCCTGGTGGCGGGCGGCGCTGCGAACCGGGCATCTCGTGCTGCTCGAGGCGCGCACCCTCGAAGGCGAGCCCCAGGCCGGCCTTGTCCTCTATCGGCACGGCCAGCGGCTCTCGACCGTCCACTCGGGCGATCATGCGGCGGCGCGTCGCGACCATCCGGGAGCCCTCCATCTCCTCCGCTGGCGCGCGATCCAGCTTGCGATCCGCGAGGGTCGGGCGGAGATGGACCTCGGCGGGGTCGACGTGGCTGGGAGCCGCCGGGAGCCGCGCGAGGGCGAGCCGATGTGGGGCCTCTACCAGCACAAGCGCTCGTTCGGTGGGGAGTGGCTGGATCTGACCGGGGCGCACGAGAGGATCCTCGACCCTACGCGCTACCGGCTGGGCCGGATCGCCGGCCGCCTCTCGCGCCTGGTGGGCCGCTGATGACCGACGTCGACACCGACACGATCGCGGCGCGTCTCGCGGCCGCGGAACCGACGGGACCCCGGCCGCTCGGCGGATTGATCGAGCGGCTCACCGGCCGCGGCCGCCTCCATGGGGCACGTGACGGCGGTCGGGCGATCGGGCCGGCTGCGCTCGCCGGCGTGGACGTCCGCGGCGTCACCGAGGACTCACGGACCGTCGCTCCGGGTGCCCTGTTCGTCGCGGTCCCGGGCCTCCACGTCGACGGCCACGAGTTCGTCGCACGTGCCGCGGAGGCTGGCGCCGCGGCCGCGATCGTGGAACGGCCGGTCCCCGAAGTGGCGCTGCCTCAGGTCGTCGTCGAGCGGTCGGCGGCCGCGCTCGCCGAGGCGGCGGCGTGGTGGTACGGCGATCCGTCGCACGAGCTCGGGGTCGTCGGGATCACCGGCACGGACGGCAAGACGACGACGGCGTTCCTCGCGGCGGGTGCGCTCGAGGCGGCCGGCCTGTCGAGCGGCCTCAGCGGCACGGTTGCCACGCAGATCGGCGATCGGCGGGAGGCCAATCCCGAGCACACGACGACGCCCGGCGCACCGCTGCTCCAACGGACGCTCCGCGCGATGGTGGACGGCGGCAACGGCGTCGCGGTCGTCGAGACGACGTCGCACGGCCTGGCAGCGGATCGCGTCCTCGGGATCGCCTACGACGTGGCGATTCTCACGAACCTGACGCACGAGCACATCGAGTTCCACGGGTCATGGGAGGCGTATCGCGACGCCAAGCTGTCGCTGTTCGAGCGCCTGTCGGCCGGCCCCCTGAACCCGGTCAAGGAGCTAGCCGGGCGGCGCTGGCCGAAGGCGGCCATCGTCAACGCCGACGACCCGAACGCCGGCGCGTTCGTCGGCGTCGCCCAGGAGGCTGGCGCCCGGGTCCTCACCTACGGCACCGATCAGGCGGCCGACGTCCGGGCGACGCACGTCGAGGAGGACGCCCGCCGGCTCCGGATCGCCGTCGCGGCGCCCTCGGGCGACGGATCGGTTGACCTCCGGCTCGCAGGGCGGTTCAACGTCCACAACGCGCTGGCGGTCGTCGCCCTGGGCGAGGTCCTGGAGCTGGATCCCGCCGCGGTCCGGGCCGGGCTCGCCGCCGTCCAGGGCGTGCCCGGTCGAATGGAGCGGCTGGAGGCCGGCCAGCCCTTCGGCGTGGTCATCGACTATGCGCACACGCCGGTCTCGCTCGAGAAGGTCCTCGGGCTCCTCGCGCCGCTGGCGGCGGCGCGTGGCGGCGAGCTGATCGCCGTGTTCGGCTCGGCGGGGGAGCGCGACGTGGAGAAGCGGCCGATGATGGGCCGGATCGCGGGCCGGCTGGCGCGCCTGGTCGTCGTCACCGACGAGGATCCCCGCGACGAGGACAGCGGGGCGATCCTTGCCGACATCGCCCGTGGCGCGGAGGACGCCGGCAAGCGACGCGATCGCGATCTCTTCCTGATCGCCGACAGGCAGGCGGCGATCGCCGCGGCGTTCGAGCGGGCCCGCCCCGGCGACATCGTCCTGCTCGCCGGCAAGGGTCACGAGCAGTCGATCATCGGGCCCGACGGGCCGCTCCCGTACGACGAGCGATCCGCCGCAACCGACGCCCTGGCCGCGCTCGGCTACGTCGCGACGGCGGGCTGACCTCGATCCGTGCGCGGCTGCCTGTTCGTCCTGCTCTTCGCCGCCGTGGTCATCGGATCCATCGCCTGGTTCGCGTCGGCCCCGATCGCGTCCACCGTGGTGGGCGCGATCCTCGATGGCAGCGGCTTCCGGGCGGCCTCGTCCACGATCAGTGTCACGGCGGACCCGCCCCCGCGGCTCCTCCTCGGCCAGGCGGATCGCGTCGCGATCAGCGCCACGGACGTCCAGTGGCAGTCGCTTCGCGCGGCGCGGCTATCGCTGACGTTCGATGGCGTCGACCTGTTCGCCCGCACGGCGACGACGATCCACGGCAGCCTCGAGGCGGCCGATGTCGCCGCCGAGGATGAGACAACGGGCGCCTCGGCGGCGCCGACCGCCACGATCCAGGTGGATGGCCCCGCCGCGGCAGCGGACGCCGCGATCACCGTCGACGCGGCGACGATCCGGCGGCTCATCGTCGCGGCCGTCGAGCGCGAGTTCAGCGTGAAGGCCACCGGGGCCGAGCTCGTCGCCCCGAATCGGCTCCGCCTGGCGGCGCCCGGTGCGACGATCGATGCCACGCTCCTCGTCGACGAGCGCGGCGCCCTGGCCGTCTCGACGCCGCTCGGTTCGGTGGAGATGTTCCGCGTCGACCCGGCGATCCCGCTGCGGCTCCGCTCGGTGACGGTCGTGGACGGGGCGCTGCGTCTCGACGGGATCCTCGACGTGAACGCGCTCCTGCACGGCTGACCGGCGATGGCGCTCTCTTCTGCGAGGCGGCGCCCGGTCGCGGCGTTCGCCCTTCTCGTCGTCCTGGTCGCCACCAACCTGGTGGCGATCCGCTACAGCAACCGGGAGCTGCCGCCGTTTTGGGACGCAGGCGCCCGATTCGCGTTGGCCGCCCTCATCTTCGCCGTGATCGTCGCCATCCGCCGGCCGCCGGTCCCAACACGAACGGACGTGGTGGCGGGCCTCGCCTACGGCTTGTTCTCCTTCGCCGGCTTCTTCGCGTTCCTGTACCTGGGACTCGTCCGGGCGCCGGCGGCGATCGGGCAGACCGTCCTGGCGCTCGGCCCGCTCGTGACAATGTTCCTGGCTGCGGCGGTCGGCAAGGAGCGACTCCGGCCGCGGGCGATCGTCGGCGCGGCGATCTCGCTCGTCGGGATCGCGGTCGCGTTCGGAGCGGCGTCCCAGCTCGAGGTGCCGGCGCCATCGCTCCTTGCCCTTGTGGCCGCGACCACCGCATTCGCGGCGGGCACGATCGTGATCCGCCGCGTCCGCGGTGCCGATCCGATCACCCAGAACCTCATCGCCACCCTCGTCGGCTCCGGCGTTCTGCTCGCGATCTCGACCCTCAGCGGCGAGCCGTGGCGCCTGCCCGCGACGCCGGGAACGTGGCTCGCCTTCGCGTATCTCGTCGGCCCGGGGACCGTCGTGGTCTTCCTGCTCCTCAGGTATCTGCTCCGCCGCTGGACGGCGACGGCCGTGTCCTACCAGTTCGTCCTCGCACCGATCGTGTCAGTCGGCCTCGCCGCGGTGCTCCTTGGCGAATCGATCGGGCCCAGCGTCATCGCCGGGGCGATCCTCGTGATCCTCGGGGTGTACGTCGGCGCGATCGCCCGCCCGGCCGGAGCGGCGCCGGCGCCCGCGCCCAGGTAGCCCGATCGTCGTGGTCGGTCGCACGAGCGGCCGGCTGTATCCTTCGAGCCGATGTCGCAACCCGCCACCACCCCCGACGAGCCGAACGCGATCAAGCGTGCCGGCCGCCGGCCCGCCGCGCCCCCGGACAAGGCCGTCGCCGCTGCGACCGCCGGTGCGACGCCCGCCCGGAAGGCGAAGAGCGCCCGGAAGCCGACCGGCCCGCGACGCACGACGACCGCCGCCAAGCCCGCGACCGGCCGCGCCGCGGGCGACGTCGACCTGGGCGCGCTCCGCGACCAGCTCGTGGCCACCGTCCGCGGGCACTATCCGCAGGCGGATCTGTCGCCGCTCGAGCGCGCGTTCGACCTGGCCGTCGAGGCCCACCAGAGCCAGCGGCGGGCGACCGGGGAGCCGTACGTCACGCACCCGATCGCCTCGGCCCAGATCACCGCGGAGCTGGGGATCGATCCCGTCGCCGTCACCGCCGCGCTCCTCCACGACGTCCCGGAGGACACCGAGTACGGACTGAGCGACATCGAGGACCAGTTCGGGGCGGAAGTCGCCCGGCTCGTCGACGGCGTCACGAAGCTGTCGAAGTTCAGCACGCACAGCCACGAGCAGCAGCAGGCCGAAAACATCCGGAAGATGCTCCTGGCGATGGCCGAGGACATCCGGGTCGTCCTCATCAAGCTGGCCGATCGGCTGCACAACATGCGGACGCTCTACGCCTTGCCGTCGGAGAAGCAGGCCCGGATCGCCCGCCAAACCCAGGAGATCTACGCGCCCCTCGCGGAGCGTCTGGGGATCTGGCAGATCAAGTGGGAGCTGGAGGACCTTGCCTTCAAGGTCCTCGAGCCGGAGCGGTTCCGCGAGCTCGCCCGCCTGCTCGACACCCGTCGCAAGGGCCGCGAGGACTACATCTCGCGGGCGATCGCCGAGCTGGAGCCGCGCCTCAAGGACGCCGGCATCGACGCCGACCTCCAGGGCCGCCCCAAGCACATCTACAGCATCGACAAGAAGATGCAGCGGAAGTCAGCCGAGTTCGCCGAGATCTACGACGTCTACGCGATCCGGATCCTCGTCGACGAGAAGAGCGACTGCTACGCGGCGCTCGGCGTCGTCCACGCCCTGTGGCGCCCGATCCCGGGCCAGTTCGACGATTACATCGCCGTCCCGAAGAACAACCTCTACCAATCCCTCCACACCGCGGTGATCGCGCTCGACGGCAAGCCGCTGGAGATCCAGATCCGGACCCACGCGATGCACCAAGTCAGCGAGGTCGGCATCGCCGCCCACTGGCGCTACAAGGAAGGCACGAAGTCCGACCGCGAGTACGACGCGAAGCTCGCCTGGCTGCGCCAGCTCATGGAGTGGCAGCGCGACGTCAGCGACTCCGACGCCACCGAGTTCGTCGAGGGGATCAAGCTCGACATCTTCCAGGACCAGGTCTTCGTGTTCACCCCGAAGGGCGACATCAAGGACCTGCCGGCCGGCGCGACGCCGCTCGACTTTGCGTACCGCATCCACACGGACGTCGGGCACCGGACGATCGGGGCGAAGGTCAACAACCGCCTCGTCCCCCTCGACTACCGGCTGAAGAACGGCGACATCATCGAGATCGTCACCACGAAGGGCGAGCACGGCCCCTCGCGCGACTGGCTGAACCTCGTCCGGACCTCCCACGCCCGCGAGAAGATCCGGCAATGGTTCAAGCGGAAGGACCGTGACGAGAACATCGTCCACGGTCGAGAGTCCCTGGAGCGGGAGCTCCGGCGGCTGGCCCGCAAGAGCCTGCAGTCCGTTGGCAACGACCGGATCGCCGAGGTCGGCCGGACGGTCTACAACCAGGAGTCGCTCGAGGACTTCTACGCCGCGATCGGCTATGGCGCGATCAGCGCGCAGCAGGTCGTCGCCCGGCTCGGCGTCCTCGATGACACGGAAGTCGGCCTGCCGACGGTCGCCCCGCCGTCGACGCGGGAGGCCCGGACCGGCGGTGTCCGCGTCAAAGGCGTCGGCGATCTCCTCGTCCGCTTCGCGAAGTGCTGTCACCCGATCCCCGGCGACCCGATCGTCGGCTTCATCACTCGCGGCAAGGGCGTCACGGTCCACCTCCGGTCGTGTCCGACCGTCCTCAACGAGCGTGAGGTGCCGCGCCTGATCGAGGTCGAATGGGAGGCGGCACCCGCCCAGACCTACCCGATCGCGATCCGGGTCGAGGCGTACGACCGGACGGGCCTCCTCAACGACATCACCCAGGTCGTGGCCGAGAACAAGGTGAACATCGTCGCCGCGGCCGTCCACGTGAATCCGGACCACACGGCGATCGTCACGGCGACCCTCCAGGTGGCGTCGGTGTCCCAGCTGGCGCGGGTCATGGGTCGCATCGAAGCTCTGAAAGACGTCATCACCGTCCAGCGCGACCTGACGTAGCCGCGTGGGCGGCACCGGCCACCCGGCCGCCCGCCGCTAGACTGCCCGCACGATGCCCACCTTCCGTGCTCCCCGAGGCACCCGCGACCTCCTGCCCGCCGAGCGGTCGGCGATGCTCCGCCTGGAGACGATCGGGCTGGGCCTCGCCGCGCGCTACGGGTACCAGCCGATCGAGACGCCGCTCTTCGAGCAGACCGCCGTCTTCGAGCGCGGCATCGGCGAGGTGACCGACGTCATCGAGAAGGAGCTCTTCCGCCTCGCGCCGCGGAGCGAGGACGGCGAGACCTGGGCGCTCCGACCCGAGCCGACCGCCGGGATCGTCCGGGCCTACGTCCAGCACGGGATGCAGACGCTGCCGCAGCCCGTCAAGCTGGTGCTCGTCGGGCCGATGTTCCGGTACGACCGCCCGCAGGCCGGCCGGTACCGCCAGTTCTGGCAGTTCGATATCGAGGCGATCGGCGACCCCGGACCGGCCGTCGACGCCGAGATCATCGAGCTCGGCTCGCGCTTCTACCGGGACGCCGGCGTCGAGGGCGTCGCCGTCCTCGTGAACTCGATCGGGGACTCCGCTTGCCGGCCGGCGTACATCGAGGAGCTGAAGGCGTACTTCCGGCCGCACGCTGCCTCGCTGCCGGACATCGAACGGGATCGGCTGGAGCGGAACCCGCTCCGGCTCCTCGACTCGAAGGACCCCGCGATGACCGCCCTGAACGCCGCAGCCCCGCGGATCACCGACCGCCTGTGCGGGCCGTGCGCCGATCACTTCCGCTCATTCCAGGATCACCTGCGAGCGCTCGAGATCCCGTTCCGGCTCGAGCCGGGCCTCGTCCGCGGGCTCGACTACTACACGCGAACCGCGTTCGAGTTCTATGTCGCCGGCCGAGAGGGTCAGCAGCAGGCGCTGGGCGGTGGCGGCCGCTACGACGGCCTCGTGGAGCTGCTCGGCGGCAAGCCGACGCCCGGGATCGGGTTCGGGCTGGGCTTGGATCGGGTCCTGCTGGCGCTGGAGGAGGGCGGTCACTCGGCGCGTGCGGAGCTGATTCCGCCCGTCGCGGTCGTCGTCGGGGCCGATCCGGCCGCGACCGCGGAGCGCCTCCGGATCGCGACGCTGCTCCGAGCCTCGGGGATCGTCGCGCGCGCCGAGCTCGCGCCGCGGAAGCTCGGCAAGCAGCTGGAGGCGGCGGCCCGCGATCGCGCCCACTTCGCGGTGATCGTCGGCGACGAGCTCGCCGACGGACAGGTACAGCTCAAGGACCTGGAGGCGGGCACCCAGAAGCTGGTCCCCGTCGATGACCTCGCCCGCGAGGTGGGCCGCGCGCACGCCGGCCACCACCACGGGACCGCCGCGGGCTGACCCGGGTCAGGTGCCGGTCAGGTCCGGCCGGAGAAGATCGCTCATCGCCCGCCGCAGCACGATCGCGGCGTCCGCCGAGAACGCCGAGAGGATGACCGTCGCCGGCAGCTCATGCTGGTCGAGCCACATGGCGATCTCTCGCACGGCGACCGCTGCGGCCTTCGCGGCCGGATAGCCGTAGATGCCGGTCGAGATCGCCGGGATCGCGAGGCTCGTGACGCCGGCCTCCTCGGCGAGGGCCAGGCTCCGCCGATAGCAGCTCGCAAGGATCGCCGGCTCGCCCTGGTCGCCGCCGGCCCACATCGGTCCGACGGTGTGGATGATGTGCCGCATCTTCAAGCGGTGGCCGCCGGTGATCCGCGCGTCGCCGGGCGCGACCGGAGCGAGCGCCCGCGCCTCCTCAGCGAGCCCCGGACCGGCGGCGCGATGGATCGCGCCGTCGACGCCGGCGCCACCCTGCAGGGAGCTGTTTGCCGCGTTGACGATCGCGTCGACGTCCAGGTCCGTGATCGAGCCGAGCGCGATCGCCATCCGCGGCCCGGCCGCCATCTCCTCGCGCTTCTCGCGGTCCGCGACGAGGAGGTCGGCCCGCTTGAACTCGATCATCCCGATCAGGTTCCCGTCGGGATCCTTCAGCCAGGCCGCCCGGCCGACGCCGACGTCGGCGATGCCGTCGACGGTCCTCGGGGTCTCGTATTCCTCGAAGACCGCGCCACGCTCGCGGAGGGCCGCGACCTCGTCCTCGAGGTTCGTGATCTCGAAGCCCATCTGGGTATGGCTGCCGCTGGGCTTGCCGGAGCTCCGGGTGATCGCGAAGTACGTGCCGTCGCCGGCCTGGTAGTAGATGCCGGCGGGCGTCTCGCTCCTCACCGCGAACCCGAGGACGTCCTCGTAGAACCGCCGCAGCGCCTCCATGTCGGCGGTGGGGAGCGTGGCGTAGACAGGGTGATCCGAGAGCATCGCGCCTCCTCTCCGATCGGGGGAACTCCCGTACGATACCCCGGTCATGACCGACTCACCCCCGCTCGACCGGGGCACGTCCGACGTGCCCGCCGACCTCTTGGCGACGCCGTACCGGACGCACACCTGCGGGGCGCTGCGGGCGGGCGATGCCGGGACGGTGGCCCGGCTCTCCGGCTGGGTCCACCGCCGGCGCGACCACGGCCAGCTCATCTTTCTCGACCTGCGCGATCGCCACGGGATCACCCAGGTCGTCATCGACAAGGCCGACGACCCGGAGGCGCACGCGGTCGCGAGCCGCGTCCGGAGCGAGTTCGTCGTGACCGTCGACGGGGACGTCGCGCCGCGCCTCGCCGGGACGGAGAACCCGCGCCTGCCGACCGGGGCGATCGAGCTCCGGGCGCGTGAGGTCCGGATCCTCAGCGAATCGAAGACGCCGCCGTTCTACGTCAACGACCCCGAGGCGGCGATCGACGAGTCGCTGCGGCTGCGGTATCGCTACCTCGACCTGCGGCGGGAGGCGATGGCGTCGCGCCTCCTGCTCCGGAGCCGCCTCGTCCAGTCGATCCGCGAGGTCCACCACGCCCACGGCTTCGTCGAGGTCGAGACGCCCGACCTGATCAAGTCGACGCCGGAGGGTGCCCGCGACTTCATCGTCCCGTCGCGGCTCCAGCCGGGCACGGTCTACGCCCTGCCGCAGAGCCCGCAGCAGCTCAAGCAGCTGCTGATGGTCGCCGGCGTCGACCGCTACTTCCAGATCGCGCGCTGCTTCCGGGACGAGGACCTCCGCGGCGACCGGCAACCGGAGTTCACCCAGCTCGACCTCGAGATGAGCTTCGTCGACGAGGACGCCGTGATGGCCTTCGTCGAGGCGATGGTGATCGAGGTCTGCCGCGCCACGACGCCGGACCGGCCGATCGCCCAGACGCCCTTCCCGCGCTTCACCTACGCGGAAGCGATGGAGCGCTTCGGTAGCGACAAGCCGGACCTCCGGTTCGCGATGGAGCTCGTCGACCTCGCCCCGCTCTGGGCGGAGGCACC
>OEKI01000208.1_pt2 | contig 13675 bp, 14 predicted proteins | sample 1503121 | NCBI WGS metagenome assembly OEKI01 (sample SAMEA104379569, study PRJEB20068) | metagenome | biome: 1000743; feature: 77; material: 1998 | place: USA | collected 2012 | depth 25 m | reverse complement strand
GGTCCCGATCGCGATGCCGATCGCCGCCACAACCACGAACACGACAATCAGTCCCGCGATCGCCACCCCGCCCGACATGACCCACCGCGCCCGCGCAAGCGGCGTCGCGAGGAGCATCTCCAGCCGGCCGGAGGTCTCGTCACCGGACCAGCTGCCCACGAGCGTGGCGGCCGCGAGGCCGGCGAGGATCAGGCCGAACTGGAAGAACAGCAGCTGCAGGAACCCGCCGACGCTCAGGATGTCGGTGCCCGGGAAGACTTGCTGGAGCATCCGCGCGACGTCCGGTGACGTCTGGATCAGGTCGGTGAAGGCCGTGGCCGACGCGGCGATGACCAGTCCGTAGATGCCGAGCCCCAAGCCCCACGCCAGCGCGGTTGGCAACCCGTTCCCGAACGATCGGGCGGCCGGGCCGCCAAGGCCCACGAGGAAGCGCGGCAGCGACGGGGTTGGCACGGCGCTCGTCGTACCGATGTCGCGGCGGACGAACGCCTCGACCCCGATGACGAAGAGCAGGACCACGGCAAGGGCGACCGGGATGAGCGACGGCCAGTCGTAAACACCCGCGAGCGGCAGGTGGTTGGACGTCCAGCCGAACCAGGTGAGGTTGGCGAACGGCGCGAGCACCGGGACGGCGCCCTGGTAGCCGTTGAGGATCCAGCCGCCGAACATCACGGCGCCGGCGATGGCGACGCCCGGCCCGCGCCCAAGGAACTGGGAGAGCGCGAACGCGAGACCGCCCGCGGCGAGGGCCATCAGGCCGAGCTGGAGCGCGTAGGCGAAGGCTGCGGTGACCGAGATCTCGTCACCTGGCAGCTTGCCGTTGACCGCGCCGGCGATCGCCGTCGAGAGGAACACGGCGACCGACGCGATCGTGATCACCACGATGTGGCCGGACAGCTTCTCGAGCACGATCCGACGGCGGCTGATCGGTGCGGCGGCGACGAACTCGAGGCTGCCGCGCTTGGCCTCCGAAGCGAGGGTCGACGACAGGGCGAGGATCGACCAGAGGCTCAGGACGATCGGGAAGAACGTCCCGTACTTGTACTGAACGTAGCCGCCCATCGTCTCGACATTGATCGGCTTGCCCGCGAGGCCCTGGAGGATCGGCGGCAGACCGGCGACGAGGTCAGCCAGGCTCTTGCGCTTCGCGGGCGTGTCGAACTCGTTCGCGACCGCCGCCGTGACGCTGATCAGGAGGAGGAACAGGAGAGCCGAGACGATGATCGTCGTCCGGCGAGAGTCGCGGAGCGTCTTGCCGATGACGCTCCGGGCGTAGTGGACGACGCCCCGGACGTTCGGGGCGGACCGTGACCGGCGAAGGCGAAGGCTCGTCGCCATGTCAGGCCGCCTGACCGGCCGTTCGGCCGTACTCGGCGAGGAAGGTCTCCTCGAGGGAGGGCTCGCGACTGACGAAGTCGAGCAGCTCGTAGCGCGCCGCCTCGCGCACAACGGGCGTGATCGAGCCCGAGACGCGCAGGCGGAGGACGTGCTCGTCGGCCGTCACGTCGCTGACGCCTGGCAGGCCGCTGAACGCCGCGACCGGCACCTCGCCGGAGAACCGCAGCTCGACCTGATGGTGGGCGAGATCGCGCAGGGCTTCGACGCGGTCGACCTTGACAAGGAGGCCGTCGCGGATGATCGCGACCCGGTCGCACGTCTTCTCGACCTCACCGAGGATGTGGCTCGACAGGAAGACGGTCCGGCCCTCGGCCTTCGCCTCGCGGATGACCTCGAAGAAGGTCTGCTGGACGAGCGGGTCCAGGCCAGACGTCGGCTCGTCGAGGATCAGGAGGTCCGGCCGGTGCTGGAGGGCGACGATCAGCCCGACCTTCTGCTTGTTGCCCTTCGAGTACTCCTTGAACTTCCGGCTCGTGTCGATGTCGAGGCGTCGGATGAGGTCGGCCTGGTAGGCCGCGTCGACGCCGCCCCGGAGGTTCGCGAAGTAGTCGATCGTCTGGCCGCCCGTCAGCTTGTCGTAAAGGGCGAACTCACCGGGCAGGTAGCCGATGCGGCGGTGGATGGCGACCGGATCGACGGTCGTCTCGATGCCGAAGATCGTCGCCCGGCCGCTTGTCGGGCGGAGGTGGTCGAGCAGGGTCCGGATCGTCGTCGTCTTGCCGGCACCGTTGGGGCCGAGGAAGCCGAACGCCTCGCCCTCGTTGACCTGGAGATCGATGTCGATGATCCCGCGGTGCTCGCCGTAGGACTTCGTGAGCTTCTCGGTCTGGATGATCGCGGTCATGATTCCTTCCCGGCCGGGTATCCGGCCTTCGAGTGCTTGCCTGCGGCGCGGTCGCGGAGGAATTCGCCGATGACGCGGGGAACCTCCTGCTCGACGAACGTCATCACGTCGTGGAATTCCTGGAGACGAGCCCGAGCCTCAGGCGGGCGGGCAGCGGTGGCGGCCAGACCACGCTCCGCGATCTCGCGCATCTGGCGGTAGATCGCACCGGCGCTGGCCAGCATCGAGTCGAGCGCCTCGGCTGGGGCGCTGAAGTACTCCCGGCGGTCCCCGGGTCGGGTCGTGCGACGGACCAGGCCTGGCCCTTCCAGCAGGCGGGCCGTCCCGCTGATCGCGCCGCGACTTGCCCGCAGCGCTTCCGCGATCTGGGCGGCAGTCTGTTCGGGCGGCTCGCAGATCAGGAGGTAGCCCCACATCCGGCCCGCCATCGGCGTCATGCCGATCGAGCCGAGGAACTGGCCCATCTCTTCCACGAACTGACTCTCGCCCGGCGTCATCCCGGCAGACTACCGCTGTTCAGAACGTTCAGTCAATACTGAAACTTCAGGATTGATCGAATATTGAGCGGATAGAATCGTTCTCAAGAAGAGCCTGTCAGCGAAGTCAGTCCAGCGGCGGAGCGCCGGACCCCGATCCGCCTTCGTCTGAGCTAACGGCATGACGGACCTGCATCGGGAGGCTCGCCGCCTCCGTAGCTGACAGGGTGTCCGGCGTCAGGAAGAAGGCGTCGACGTCATCGGGCAGGACGAGGATGCGGGGATTGCGATTCCACAGGCGTTGACGCAGCTCCTCCGCGGAGATGCCCACTCTCGCCTGGTCCACCGAGATGCGGACGCGCGGCACGGGCTGACCTGCCTCGTTCGTCTCGTGTCGCTCGGCCCGGAACCCCTGGAGTCCGCCCAGATCGCGAACCCAGCCGTCGACGATCGCTGACCATTCGCGGGCCTGTGCCTCGTGGTCCAATGCAAGGTAGAGCTCGACCGCGCGGACGAGCCCTGCGATCTCCTCCTTGCCGACCTTCATTGGACGGGCGAGACGCGCGTACGGCGAGCCGTTCGCCCGAACCGCCTCGATGAAGGCCCTGCGGCCGAGCAGGAGACCGCTGGCTTGAGGTCCGCGCAGGGCCTTTCCGCCACTGAAGGCGACGGCATCGGCTCCCATCTCGATGGTGAACCGCCACAGGTTCGAGGATGGGGGAAGCTGCGCGGCGGCATCGACGAGCACCGGCACGCCACGCGAATGGGCGACGCGAACCGTCGTCTCGAGGTCGAGGGCGCCCCGTGGGAGGTGACTGCCGGCGACCCAGACCACGAGCGCGGTCTGGTTGGTCAGCGCCGACTCGAGCTCCACCTCGCCCGTCCCGTCGGCTTCGCCGATTTCCACGATCCGCCCGCCCGCCAGCTCGATCCCGCGGTCCTCGGGAATCCGGTGGGTGGCGTGGATCACCACCTCGGTCGGCAGTCCAGCTCCGCGTGGCATCCGGCCGATCGCCGTCGGATCGCCGCGGGTGATCGCCGCGAGCGTGCCGAGCGTCATCGCCGCCGCACAGCTCGACGTGACATACGCGGCCTCGTTCCGCGTGAGCGACGCGATCCGTTCTCCGGCGGCGGCCTGCAGCTCGTGCATGTCGACAAAGGACCGCGCCGCCTCGCGCATGGCGTCCAGCACCTGGGACGGCATCAGGGAGCCGCCGACGACCGTCAGCGTGGTCGCCGCGTTGATCACCCGTCGGACGCCGAGCTCGTCGTAGATCGTCCTCACCGCGCGAGCCTAGCGTCCCCGACCACGATCGGCGACGCACCGATCGCTAAGTGTCCGGCAATGTCACCGGATCTGGCGGAGCGCAAGCGCCATCGCCTCGCGGTGTCCGGTCAGAGCTGGACGGATGTGACCTGCCCCTGCTCATTCAGGCAGAAACCTGATCGCTCGAACCGATGCTCACTGACCCCCATGGTCCTCCGATCGAAAGTGTCGGCCTTCGGCAGCACGGGGCCTTTATCGAGGACGATCAACGATCCATCCTCGGTCCCCCAGCCGTCGACCCAGAAGCAGCCGCGACTGGGCTCCAGAGCCACGCCCATGAGCCACGGTCTAGGCGACGAGCCGCGGATCAGTAGGGCACCCGGTTGGAGGCCCGGCGCGATCAGAAGGATCTTCGTCGAGTCGATTGCGACTGACTCTCCCGACTGCAGGACCGCAGTCGCCGGGCCTTCGGCCGAGGTTGGAGATACGGAGACGACAAGATCGACTCGATCGGGGATCAATCGGGTGGCGCCACCGCATGCCCCCAAGCTCACGACCAGGAAGCAGATAGCCGGACCGAGAGGGGATCGACGCGAAGCGGTCCGCCGGTGGGGAGACCAGCTCATCCTCTCGCCGTGCCCTTTAGCGATTGCTCCACGGTTCGCAGGGTAGCGGCCACCTTGGTTCGCAGAGTGTCCGCCAATGTCACGCGTACCCGGGTCGTTCTCGGCGGCAATCCGTCGGCGTCAGCCGGTCATGACGCAGCACGCCACAACTCGCTCACGACGAGGCCGGCTCAAGCGGCGACCGTTCGACCAGCATCGCGGCAATCGGCGCGTCGCGCTGACATCCTTCGCCGCACCGCTCGGCCCAGAGCGCGATCGTGATCGGGACTTCAATGCGGTCGGCGAACGCGGCGATCCCGATCTGCACCGTGGCGCCGCGAGCGATCGGCCCCTCCTCGATTTCCTCCTCCCCCAAAGCGGTGCAGGTCTCGAACTGGGCTGGTTGCCATCCGGCAACGCGGTAGTAGTAGGTCCGTTCGGTCCTGTTCGTGACCTGGAGGGTCGCTCGGCTGGTCGACGTCGCCGTGACCCCCGGGATCGTCCCGAGTTGGTACGGCGGCCACGACCTGCCGGCACACATCGTGGGCTGAGCGACTGGCGCTGACTGTTCGACTGAAGGTGCGGAGACGACAGACGGCGAGAGCTCCGTTGGCGGATTGGCGGCGCAGCCCGCAAGAACGAGCGCCAGGAACGCCACGAGGAGAGTGGTCATCCTCATGTGACGAGCGTCCGTGATGCTCGATCCGCGGTCAAGTGAGGCTCTGGATGTGTCCGACGGCGCGATCTCGTCAGGCGGGGAGCACGAACGCCGCGATCGCGACCGCCACGCCGATCGCGGCGCTGGCCAGGCCGATCCGGAACGCCATCGCTCGATCGCGAGCCCGATCCTCCGAGGATCCGACCCGTTCGGTCGTTCCCACTTCATCGAAGTTCAGGACTCCGAGCCAGCCGAATCCGGCGCAGAACCGGAGCCACGACTGGAGGTAGCCCGCTGCGGCGACGGCGGCCGGGAAGAACGCCAGCAAGCGGAGCGGTGTCGTAGCGTGGACGACAACCAGAACGGCAAGCAAGACGATCGTCGCGATCACGCCGGTGTGGCCGGTGCGCCGCCGGCGGGCGATCTCGGCCGGGCCGATATTGCAGACGCCGGGGCGATACTCGCCGGCCTCGGAGCGGGCGGGCGAAGACGACGGGACGGCGAACGCGGTCACGTCCCGATCGGATGCCAGACCGTCTTCATCTCGAGCCAGCTGGCGATCCACTCCGGTCGCTCCGCGGCGCGATCGTCGAGCCAGTCGAACTTCGCGTCGGTCACGCCGGCCGGACGGCGCGCGATCCGCTTGATGTCACGCGAGGCGAGCAGCTCGGTCTCGGTCCGGAGGTCCGGCGGCACGCCCCAGACATCGATCGAATCGACATCTTCGTGCGCAGCCAGCACCGGCGCGAGCTCCTTCTTGAACCCGGTCAGGAGGTTGACCACGCCGCCCGGCACGTCCGACGTCGCGAGCACCTCTCCGAGCGAGACGGCCGGCAGCGGCCGCGTCTCCGACGCGAGCACGACCACGGCATTGCCCGCGACGAGGGGCGGCGCCACGCGCGACACCAGGCCAAGGAGCGATGAGGTCTCCGGCGCCACGATCCCGACGACGCCTGTCGGCTCGGGGATCGTGAAGTTGAAGTACGGCGCCGCGACCGGATTTGCAGATCCGAGGACCTGGGTGATCTTGTCCGCCCAGCCGGCGTACCAGACCCAGCGGTCGATCGCGCGGTCGACGACCTCACGCGCCTTGCCGTCGCGCAGCCCCTCAGCGGCAGCCACCTCCGCCGCGAACTGGTCTCGTCGGCCCTCCATCAGCTCGGCGACCCGGTAGAGGACCTGGCCGCGGTTCATCGCGGTCTTGTCGGCCCAGGGCTGGAACGCCTTTCGTGCCGCGCGGACGGCCTCGCGGAGGTCCTTGCGTGACGCGCGAACGGCATTCGCCAGCGGATCGCCCCCAGACGACGACACGACGTACGACCGTCCGCTCTCGGATCGCGGGAACGCCCCACCGATGTAGAGCTTGTAGGTCTTCCGGACGTCGATCCGGCCGTTGGTCGCCACGCTAGCGGTCCTCGAGGCGGACGTAGGCGTGAAGCCCGTGCATTCCGCCCTCGCGCCCGAACCCGGACTCCTTGTAGCCGCCGAATGGCGACGTGGGGTCGAACCGATTGAACGTGTTCGCCCAGACGACCCCGGCCTTCATCCGCTTGACCATGTGCAGGATGCGGGACCCCTTGTCGGTCCAGATCCCGGCGGACAGACCGTAGGGCGTGTTGTTCGCCTTTTCGACGGCCTCTTCGGGCGTCCGGAAGGTCAGCACCGATAGCACCGGCCCGAAGATCTCTTCGCGCGCGATCCGGTGGCTCTGGGCGACGTTCGTGAACAGCGTCGGCCGGAAGAAGTAGCCGCGCTCCGGGAGGTCGCAGGCCGGCTGGTACATCTCGGCGCCCTCGGCCCGGCCGGCCGCGACGAGCTCGGTGATCTTCTCGAGCTGGTTCTTGGAGTTGATCGCGCCGACGTCGGTGTTCTTGTCGAGCGGATCGCCGACGCGGATCGTCGAGAGCCGATCCTTGAGCTTCTCGATCAGCGGCTCGACGATCGACTCCTGGGCCAGCAGCCGCGACCCCGCGCAGCAGACCTCACCCTGGTTGAAGTAGATCCCGTTGACGATGCCCTCGACGGCCTGGTCGAGCGGCGCGTCGTCGAAGACGATGTTCGCGGCCTTGCCGCCGAGCTCGAGCGTCAGGCCCTTGTCGGTGCCGGCGACGCCTTCGAAGATCTTCCGCCCGATCTCGGTCGAGCCCGTGAACGCGACCTTGTCGACGCCCGGGTGGGTGACGAGCGCCATCCCGATCTCACCGGGCCCCGGGACGATATTGACGACGCCCGGCGGCAGATCGGCCTGGCGACACACGTCGGCGAAGAGGAGCGCGCTGAGCGGCGTCGTCGAGGCCGGCTTGAGGACGACGGTGTTTCCCGCCGCGAGGGCCGGCGCGATCTTCCACGCGAGCATGAGCAGCGGGAAGTTCCAGGGGATGATCTGACCGGCGACGCCCAGCGGCTTCGCGACGCGGCCGGGGAACGCGTAGTCGAGCTTGTCCGCCCAGCCGGCGTAGTACCAGAAGTGCGAGGCCGCGAGCGGCACGTCGACGTCGCGCGACTCCTTGATCGGCTTGCCCGAGTCCATCGACTCCAGGACCGCGAACTCGCGCGAACGCTCCTGGAGGATCCGCGCGATCCGGAAGAGGTACTTCGCGCGCTCCCTGCCCGAGAGCGAGCCCCACGAGCGCCGGAAGGCCGATCGCGCGGCCTTGACGGCCCTGTCCATGTCGGCGGCGGTGGCGCGGGCGACCTCGGCGAGCGGCTCTTCCGTTGCCGGATTGACGGTGGCGAACGTCTTCCCGTCCGACGCGGCCACGTCCTTGCCACCGATGAACAGGCCGTAGCGCTCCTTGATCGTGACGATGTCGCGCGCCTCGGGCGCGGGCGCGTACTCCCACGGGATCGCCGCGCCGTCGCCAAGCCCCCAGCTCGACGGCGCATCGGACCGGGTCTTCTGCAGTCCGCGGTCTCCCCTTTCCTCCGGTGTCTTCGTCACCATCGGGGCATTATCGCATCGCGCCTTCTGCGGCCAGATCTGCGAGCGTCGGCGGATCGGCACCGGCCCGGCCGACGCTCCAGGCGCCGACCCGGGCGCCGAAGCGAACGGCCTCCGCGACCGCGTCGAGATCGGCCAGGTCCGCGCGGCGATGGCCTCCTCTGATCCAGGCCGCGAGAAACCCCGCGCCGAACGCGTCGCCGGCCCCGACGGTATCGACAACGGGCACGTCCGCAACCGGCACGATCGCGGTCCCGCCCCGGCCCACGACGTGGATCGGGCCAGCGCCATCCGTGATCAACACGGCGGCCGGGCCGCTCTCAACCAGCTGCCGAGCCGCGGTGACGGGTTCGGTCGACGGCTCCAGCCAGCGCAGGTCGTCGACGCTCGCCTTGACGACGTCGACTCGGGGCATGAGCCGAGCGAGGCGGGCGCGGAAGCCCGCCTCGTCGCGGATCGCCGACGGGCGGATGTTCGGGTCGGCCATGACGAGCACATCGTCCGCCGCGTCGCGGACGAGCCCGTCGATCGTCGTCGCCATCGGCTCCAGGACGAGCCCCAGCGTGCCGACGTGGAGCGCGAGGGTCTCGCGCGGGAGGCCCCCGCTGATGTCGCCGGGTTCCAGGCCCGCGGCTGCCGAGCCGTCGGCCTCGAATCGGTAGGTCGCGGCCCCGTCTTCGTCGAGGACGGCATGGGCGATCAACGTCGGGTCGTCCGTCGATCTCGCCAGGAACAGCTCGACCCCGTCGGCTTCGAGCTGGGCGCGAAGTGTCCGGCCGCGGTCGTCCGTGGAGATTCGGCCCAGGTACGCCACGCGGACGCCGAGCCGAGCCAGCGCTCGGGCAGTGTTGTACGGGCCGCCACCCGGGATCTCGTCGACCAGGCCGTCCGGCCGGACGATCAGATCGACGAGGCTTTCGCCGGCGACGACGATCAGGTCGCGATCGCTCCGGGGCGCCATCGGCGGATCGTACGGCCCATCGAAGGCAACGGATAGGCTGCACGGATGGATCGACTGACCGGCGTCGTCGAACACCTCGACGGGGACCTGGCCGATACGGACGCGCTGGTCGGCAATCTCCGGGACTTCGCCCGGCTCAATCGGCTGTCGGGCGGGACGAGGCTCTCGCGGACAGCGATCGAACGGCTGGGCGCGGCCCGGGAGGTCTCGACGATCCTCGACGTGGGCACGGGCGGTGCGGACATTCCGGTCGCCCTCCTGGCCGCCGCGCGGCGATCCGGTCGCGACCTGACGATCACGGCGACCGACAGTCGTCCCGAGGTCCTGGACGCCGCGCGGACGGCGCGGCCCGGCATCGATCGGCTCGATGGCCTGCAGCTGGCCGTCGCCGATGGCCGCTCCCTTCCCTACCCCGACGCCGCGTTCGACGTCGCCCACGCCTCCCTCGTCCTCCACCACCTCGAGCCCGACGATGCGGTGGCGTTCCTGCGTGAGCTCCGGCGGGTCGCCCGCGTCGGCGTTGTCGTGAACGACCTGATCCGCGCCCCCCACTTCTGGATCGGCGCGTGGCTCGTCGTGCATGCGGCCGCCCGCAGCCGGTTCACGCGCCATGACGGGCCGCTGTCCGTCCGCCGCGCCTACACGCGGCGCGAGCTGCGTGATCTCCTCACCAAGGCGAACCTGGAGCCGGTCGCGACCGTCGTCGGGTTCGCCGGGCACCGCGTGGCGATCGCGGCCCGATGAGCGGCCCGGTCGCGCGCGAGCGGCGGGATGTCGTGATCGTCGGGGGCGGGCCGGCGGGCGCGGCGACGGCGATCTCCATCGCGAGGCGAGGGCACGATGTCCTCGTGCTCGAGCGCGCCCCGACCTGGCGCTGGCGCGCGTGCGGCGTGTTCACGTCGCCGGCGACCGTCGCCGCGCTCCAGAGCCTGGGAGTCGCGGACGCGGACCTCGCGACGTTGGCGCGTCGCGTGCCCGCGATGCGCGTGGAGACCGAGACGGGGGCACGGTTCCGCCTGACGTACGGTGACGACGGCTCGTTGGCGAGGGCACCGGTCGGATTCGACCGGTCGGCGCTCGATCCGCACCTCATGGCGCTGGCCGCGGATGCCGGAGCGGAGTTCCGTCCGGGCACGACCGTCCGAGCGGTCCGGGACGGGCAGGTGACGATCGCCGACGGGTCATCGATCCAGGCCCGGGTCGTCGTCGGGGCGGACGGGCTGCGGTCCGTGGTCGCGCGCGACGCCGGCGTCGATCGACCGCCGCCGCTCGGCGACCGGCCGGCGCTGACCTTCCACGTCGAGGACCCGCAGCCGGACGGGGTCCGCGACGCGCGGATGGTCGTCTTCGACGGCGGGTATGTCGGGCTGGCGCCCGTGCCGGGCGCCAGGGTCAACGTGGGGATCGTGCTGGCGGACGAGCGCTGGCGGGAGCGCCTTCGCGCCGAAGGCGCCGCGAGCGTGGCGGCCGCCGTCATGCGCGCGATCCCGCCCACCGACGACGACCCGGTCCCGTGGGATGCGCCGCGGATCTGCGATGGGCTCGAGGGTGCGTCGCCGGTCGGGACCCGGGTAACCAGGCGGGCCGGCGACGACTGGCTGCTCGTCGGCGATGCCGCCGGCTTCCTCGACCCGTTCACCGGCGAAGGCCTGCACCGGGCGCTGCGCTCGGCGGAGCTGGGGGCCGCGGCGATCGACGCCCACCTGCGCGGTCGAACCGGCGCGCTCGCGGCCTACGACCGCGCCCTCGCGCGTCGAACGCGGTCGAAGGACCTCGTCAGCCTCCTCGTCCAGGCCTTCCTCGCGGTTCCACCGGCGTTCGACTACGCGGCTCGCCGGCTCGCGGCGCGGCCCGGCGTCCGTGAGACGATGAGCCTCGTGATGGGCGACCTCGTCCCGGCCTCTTCCGCGTTCGACCCGCGCTTCCTCGCGGGCCTCCTGCGACCGTGACGGAGACGGGCAGCCCGGCGGCGTACGACATCGTGCCGCCCGGTCGGACCCGCGTCGGCGGCTACGCCCTCTGTACGGACGACGAGGGCCGCGTCCTCCTCGCCCGCCTGTCGGCCATCGAGATCGACGTCGGCGCGTGGACCCTGCCCGGCGGCGGAATCCACTTCGGCGAGCACCCCGATGCGGCCGCGGTTCGGGAGCTGGAGGAGGAGACCGGATACGTCGGCGAGATCGAGGCCATCGCCGGCGTCTTCTCGTATGTCTACCGGCAGTCGCGCGCGGCCGGCGGATCGGACCTGCATTTCCTCGGGATCCTCTACCACATGCGGCTCGTGGGTGGCCGGCTTCGGGACGAGGTCGACGGCACCACCGACACCGCCCGCTGGTTCGGGCGCGACGAGCTCGGCGACGTGCGGCTCGTCGAGATCGCGCAGTTCGGCGTCGAGCTCGCGTTCGAGCGGGCGGCCGATCAGGCGCGAGCGTGAGGAGCTCGATCGGCATCGATGTGGCCGCCCCGGCGGACCTCGTGTTCCGCCTTGCCCGGGACGTCGAGCGATGGCCCCGGCTCCTGCCGCATTACGTCCGAGCGTCCGCGGCGGAGCCCGACGACGCCGGTCGAAGACTGGTCGCGTTCGTCGCCCGTCGATCGCTCATCCCCATGCTCGGCCTCGGGCTGCCGGTCGCCTGGCGGTCGTTGACCTGGGCGGAGACGGCCGACCGGCGGCTCCGATTCGTCCACCGCGGCGGCGCGACGAACGGGATGGACGTGACCTGGCGGATCGACGAGCGGCCGGAGCTCGATGGGCACGGTGCCAGCCACGTCGAGATCGAACATCTCTTCCGGCCCCGCGTGCCGGGTTGGGCTTTCCTGGTCGACCGGCTCTTCACCCGCCCGATCGCCGGCCGGACGCTGGCGACGTTCCGCGACATCGCGGAGGCCGTCGCGTCGACCGATGAGTCCGCGCCGGCCTCGACGGCGAATCCATCGCCATGACGACGACGCGGCGACGGGTCTGGATTACGGGCGTCGGTCCGATCACGGCGATCGGCACCGGTCGCGACGCGTTCCGGGCCGGTCTGCGGGCGGGCTGCTCGCCGATCAAGCGGATCGACCGCTTCGACCCGTCGCCGTTCCGCAGCCAGGTCGCCGCCCAGATCGACGACTTCGACCCCCTCGCCTGGATGCCGCCGAAGACGGCGCGGCAGCTCGATCGGTTCAGCCAGTTCGGGCTCGTCGCCGGGCAGCTCGCGCTCGAGGACGCGGGGCTGCGGCCCGGCGAGTCCGGCGCGCCCGGCCAGGACCGCATCGGGATCTTCCTCGGCAGCGCCCTCGGCGGAATCGCCTACGCGGAGAGCCAGCACGAGAAGTACCTGGAGCGCGGGATCAAGGCCGTCGCGCCGAACCTCGCCCTGGCAGTCTTCGGCGGCGCCGCGCCCGCCAATCTCGGGATCGCGCTCGATGTCCGCGGGCCGATCCTCTCGACGGCGAACTCCTGCGCGTCCGGCGGCGTGGCGCTCGGCGAGGCGCTCAATGCGATCCGCGACGGCGAGGTCGACGCGGCGATCGCGGGCGGCGCCGAGGTTCCCTTGAGCCCGCTGGCCTTCGGGGCCTTCGACATCATCCGGGCCCTGTCGGACGGTCGGAACGACGACCCGGGTCATGCCTGCCGGCCGTTCGACGCCGGGCGCGACGGCTTCGTCATGGGCGAGGGCGCGACCCTAGTCGTCTTGGAGGCCGAGGAGGTCGCTCGCGCGCGCGGCGTCGAGCCGTACGCGGAGCTGATGGGCTACGGCGCGACGTCCGACGCCCACCACATGGTCCAGCCGCGAGCCGACGGTCGGGAGGCCGGCCGCGCGGCGACGATCGCCCTCGAGGACGCCGGCGTGAGCCCGGACGACATCGACTGGGTCAGCGCCCACGCCTCCTCGACGCCGCTCGGCGACATCGCGGAGGCGCGGGCCATCGCGCTGGCGCTCGGCGAGCGGGCGGCGACGGTGCCGGTGAGCGGGACGAAGGCGCTCTACGGCCATCCCCTGGGCGCGTCCGGCGCGATCGAGGCCGCGATCGCCGCCCTCGCGATCCGCGACGGCTGGGCGCCGGCGTCGGTGAACCTCGTGGAGCCGGAGCCGGCCCTCGCCGAGCTCCTGCCCGGCCTCCTCCACCAGGGCCGCGAGGGCGAGTACCGGCGGATCCTCTCCACTTCGTTCGGATTCGGCGGCCTGAACGCCGCCATCGTCCTCGGCCGCGTCGAGGGGTAGCGCAGTAGGATCGGCCGACACGCCCCGGAGGACCCCTCATGGCCGTCGCGACCTCGACCTTCACCGGCTTCCGCCCCGAAGCCATCCAGTTCCTCGCCGACCTCGCCGCGAACAACGAGCGCGACTGGTTCCAGCCGCGCAAGGCCGAGTTCGAGCGCCTCCTGAAGACGCCGCTCGAGGACCTCTGCGTCGCCCTCGAGGAGCAGTTCCGGGCGCGTGACATCCCCCTCCACGCCGACCCGGTGAAGTCGCCGTTCCGGATCTATCGCGACACCCGGTTCTCGAAGGACAAGTCGCCGTACAAGACGCACCTGGCC
>OEKI01000313.1_pt2 | contig 13926 bp, 15 predicted proteins | sample 1503121 | NCBI WGS metagenome assembly OEKI01 (sample SAMEA104379569, study PRJEB20068) | metagenome | biome: 1000743; feature: 77; material: 1998 | place: USA | collected 2012 | depth 25 m | reverse complement strand
GGCGGTCGCCGTGGGCGGTGAGACGCTCGCACCGTCGCGTGGGGACTGTTCGGGCAAGCCCGCAGGCCTCTAGGGCCAAATGCGGCAGACCCCCGCCCGATCTTCGTGCACGAATGCCGCGATTCCTCGAACGTCCCGGCTCGAGAAGCGCCGGATGCCCACGGGCATGATGAGCCAACAGTCCCGGGGTGCATCACTGAGCGGATCCGGTGGCAGATCTCGGTACCGACGCATCTGTCATGACTCGAGGGCCGGCGGCGGTCCGGCGGCTCTCGACTGCGGATGGACGCGCAAGGCGACCACCGCGGCCCCCACGAGGAACACCGTCGCCGCGGCCCAGAACGGCGCGCCCGCCCCGAACGGCGCGGCCAGCGTGCCGCCGATCGCCGGGCCAATGATCCCGGCGGCATACAGCGGCAGATAGACGAGGTTGAGCGTCTGCGACCGCCGCTCCGGAGGGACCTCGGTCGCAAGCAGGCTGAAGACCATCGCCCCGACGAGACCGTTCGCCGCGGTGAAGGCGAGCACAGCCAGGGCGAGGGCCGGGATCGTCGGGACGAGCGGGACGGCGACGAGCGCCAGGCCGCCGATGACCAGGGCGGTCAGGAGCACCGGCCGGAAGCCGATCCGATCCCCGATGACCCCGCCGACGGGAGCGATCGCCGCGCCGACGAGCGCCGCCGGCCCCGCGACGAATCCGATCGCCGACGTCAGCCCAGGCCCGGGCCCGACGATGTGCTCGACGATGAGCGCCTGATACGGCCGGCTCATTTGGCTGGCAAGGAACGCAACGCCGTAGATCGCGAAGATCCGTCGAACCGCCGGGTCGCCCAGCACGCCGCGCAGCGCGCCATAGGCGAGCGGCAGGACGCGACCCTTCGGAATGACCTCCGGCCGGACCTCGGCCGCGCCGAACCAGACGAGGGCGGCCGTCGCGATGGACAGACCAGCCGAGACCCAGAACATCGCCGACAGGCTCAACCCGAGGCCGTCAACGAGCAGCGCGCCCAGCGCCGGGCCCACGGCGAACCCGATCGGCCCCGACACGCCGAAGATCGCGATCAGCGTCCCGATCCGGTGACGCGGAACGACGTCGCGGATCGCGGCCAGCATCACGCCGGTGTTCCCGAGCTGGAACCCGATCAGGAGCAGGCTCAGGGCGAGTTGCCACGGCTCGCGCGACAGCGCGACGCAGGCGAAGACGACCGCTTCGACGAGGGCGCTCCGGGCGATGACCGCCTTCCGCGAGTAGAGGTCGGCCCAGACGCCCCAGAGCGGGACGAGCGGCATGCCCACGACGAAGATCAGGGCGCTGAACAGCCCGACGAAGGCCGCCCGATCGGCGTCGGGCACCCCGACCTCACGGAGGTACGGCGCGAGGTAGGCGAAGACCTGGCTGACGCCGAGGCCCTCGATCAACGACGTCAGCCAGAAGACAGTGACGACCCGGCGCCAATCGGCTCGACCGGCGTCGGCGCCGCGGGGTGCGCCGTCGACTTCGGGTGGGCGCCCGGCCTCCGACGTGTTCGGCGGCATGGCGAGGAAGCCTAGCCGGTCGACAGAACCGGCGCGGAGCGGCCCGGCGTAGACTCGATGGAGGAGGTGGAGGAATGCTCGGCCGCTACGTGAATCGCGCCGTGGACGCCCAGTCCCGCTGGTCCAAGCCCTTCGGCGACTTCAATCATCGCTGGCTCAGCGCGTTGTTCCACCCGATCCGCCCGATCCAGAACTTCCTCAACGGAACGTGGCTCGGCCATCCGGTTCACTCCGTTGTGACCGACGTCCCGGTCGGCGCCATGACGGTGTCGATCGTCGCGGATCTGATCGGCCAGCACACCGTGGCCGACGTCTCGATGCTCCTCGGCGTGCTGTCGATGGTCGCCGCCGCCGTGACGGGCCTCGCGGACTACACGGAGGTCGACGGCACGGCGCGCAACCGGGCGACGGTCCACGGGACCCTGATGGTCGTGACGCTGATCCTGTACGTCGTGTCGCTTCTCATCCGGAGCGGCAACCCGCCGGACCGCCTGGTCGCGATCCTCATCGCGCTCGTCGGGTACGGGCTGCTCGCCCTGGCCGCGGCGATCGGCGGCGACCTCGTCTACCTCATCGGCACCCACGTCAACCGCAACGCCTGGCGTGGCGCCGGCGCGAAATGGATCGCGCTGGATCTCGGCGGCCTGCCCGACATCCCGGAAGGCGGCCCGACGAAGCTCCGCGCCGGAATCAACGACCTCGCAGTCGTCCGCGAAGGCGACCGGATCCTCGCCGTGCACGCCCTCTGCTCCCACGCCGGCGGCCCACTCCCCGAAGGCAAGCTCGTCGATGACCAGATCGAATGCCCGTGGCACGGCTCCCGCTTCCACCTCGCGAACGGCCACGTCGCCCGCGGGCCATCGATGTACGACGTCCCGGCCTACGAGATCCGCAAGTCAGAATCGGGAGGCTGGGAAGCCCGCCGCCAACCCTCCTAATCCCTTCGCCCGTCACGTGCGCGGCCCTCCGCCCGTCCCTCCGCCCGTCGCGTGCCGCCAGTCGCGATCGGGTGGCGGCGCGCGCCCGCAGGGTAGCCTCGTCGGTTGCCAAGGAAGCGACACAAGCCACCCCGGAGGGCGTGTGTCGCCGCCCGACGCGGCGGCTCCCGCTGACGTAGGATCGCGGCGGACGCAGGACGACTTCCCGAGCGCGCGATGGGGGAGATTCATGAGCCACTTGTCCACCACGCTGACGGTGGAAGCGCCTGCCGACGCGGTGTTCGACGTGGTCGCGGATCCGGCGCGGAGCCCCGAGTGGCAGACGCTGCTCGTCGAGATGGGCCCGATCTCCGGCCGCCCGGGCGGGATCGGCTCGAGCTACATCGGCTACTACCGGGTCGCCGGCCGGAAGCTCGCAGGACGGTTCGTGGTGACGGCAGCCGAGCGGCCGACCCTCCACCAGGTCAACGGCACGACCACGGGTGGCTGGACGCGCTGGACGACGATCATCGAGCCCGCCGGGGACCGGTGCGTCGTCCGTGTCGACATGGAGTACGAGCTGCCGGGCGAGATCGTCGGCTCGCTGTTCGGGATGCTGACCGGCAACCGGATCGAGCGGGAGTTCCGCGCGTCGTACGGCCGGCTGCGGAGTCTCTTCCACGAGCCTCGGGCGCTTCGCTCGCTGCGCACCGTGGCGCGGGACGGGGAGGCGGTCGACGAGCCGCCGGTCGAGGTCGTCGCGGGCTGAGCCAGATCGCGGTCCCGGTTCCCGGCGTCCTCGTCCTCATCGGTGCGGCGGGCGCCGGCAAGTCGACGCTGGCCGGCCGGCTCTTCGACCCGTCCGAGGTCCTCTCGTCCGACGATCTCCGCGCCGCGATCCGCGGCGACCCGGCCGACCAGACGGTCAGCCGGACCGCGTTCGGGATCCTCCATCGGGAGCTCGGCAAGCGACTCACCGCTGGCCGGCTCGTCGTCGTCGACGCCACGAACCTGACCGAGGCGGCGCGCTTCGCACTGCTTCGCCGAGCTGGGGCCGCCAACGTCCCGGCGGTCGCGATCGCCCTCGTTCTGCCTGCCGCCGTCGTCCATGCGCGCAACGCCGCACGCCCCGGTCGCGTCGTGCCCGCGGACGTCGTCGACCGCCAGCTCGCTGCCGCGGCGGCGCTCGGCGCCGACGCAGGGGAGATCGCCGCCCGCCTCCGCACCGAGGGCTTCGTCGCCGTCCACGTCCTCGAGACCCCGGATGCGATCGACGAGCTGACGGTCGTCACGTCGCCCCGACCGACCCACCCGCGATGAGCGCGATCGCGATCGCGGCCGTGACGATCCCGGCGAGATGGCTCCGCGAGACGTGCTCCCGGAGCAGCACGACCGCAAGGACGATCGTCGTCACCGGGTAGAGTGAGCTGAGGGTCGCCGCGACGTCGAGCCGGCCCGCCTGGGTGGCAAGGATGTAGAAGCCGTTCCCGCCGAGGTCGAGGACGCCGACGGCCACGGCGGCCGGAACGACTGCCCGCGGCACCTGCCACGGCCGGCGAGCCACGACCACCGCCAGCGCGATCGTCAGGAACGCCGCGACCTTGATGACGACGAGCGGCCACGCCACGCGATGCTCCGGGAACGCCCCGACCGCGACGTTGAACAGGCCCAGCCCGATCCCGCCGATCAGCGCGTACTGGATCCCCGATGGCCGTCCGCTGGGGTCGCTCGATCGCGAGACGAGCACGACAGCGACGAGGGCTGCGGCGATCCCGGCGAGGACCGGTGGCGCCGGCATGCCCTGCCGGATGAAGCCCGCTCCGACCGGCAGGAGCGCGGCGATCAGCCCGGTGACGGGCGCGACGACGCCCATCCGCCCGACCGCCAGGCCGCGATAGAGGCCGATGATCCCGGCGACGCTCATGACACCCGCGATCACCGCGAGGGCGATGGTGGTCGGACCCGGAATGGGCTCGCCGAGGGCGAGAGCGGCGGCCACCATGATCGCCGCGCCGAGCCCGTCGACGACCAGGGCGATGCCGTAGACGGGCGCCCGTCGCCCGGTCCAGCCGCCACCGAAGTCACCGGCGCCCCAGGCGATCGCGGAGGCGAGGCCGAAGACGACGACCGCGAGACTCGGTCCGGCCGGGTCAGCCGTGGGCGGTCCCCGCGGTCACGGGCTCCGCGGCATCGTCGACTTCCGTCGGGCCCTCAAGGGCGACGACCGCGTCCGCCGCCGCGTGGTACCGATCCGATGTCGTGAGGTAGATCACCTGGAAGTCGCGGGCGATCTCGCGGAGGAGCTCGAGGGCGCGCATCGCGCGGGTGTCGTCGAGCGTGACGAACGGATCGTCGAAGACGAGCGGCGGCCTCCGATCGCCCGTCACCAGGCGGACGAGACCCAGGCGCGCGGCGAGATAGACGAGGTCCAACGTGCCCTGGCTCAGCGCTCGGACGTCGACCCAGTCGCCTTTCTCCGGGGCGTGGAGCCGGAGGTCGAGCGTCTTGTCGTCAACCGCAACGCGGCGGTAGCGGCCACCGGTGATGCGGTCGATGTCGGAGACCATCTGCCGCTCGAGGAAGCGCGTCGCGCTCTTCATCGTGGCCTGCTCGGCGGCTTCGATCTCGCGGAGCGTCCGCTCGTAGACCCGCGCCTTGCGCTGCAGCGCGGCGAGCTGATCCCGCCAGCTGGCGAGTCGCTCGGCGTGGGCGGCCACCTGCTCGGCGTCGACGGTGTTCGCATCGACCCGCGCCCGGGCGTTGGCTTCATCGTCGCGGGCCCGCTCCAGCGATGCCTCGAGATCGCGAACTTCGACCTCCAGTCGCTCTCGCGCCCGGGGTTCCTTCGCGATCGGGCCCAGCGCCTCCAGCGCGTGGGTCTTCTGCTCGACCTCGAGCGCCGCCGCGTCCCGCAGGCCCGGTAGCGTGTCGACCGGCTCCTTGCCGACCAGCCCATCGAGCTGCGAGCGCAATCGGTCGACCCGACCGACGTGCTCGGCCTCGGCGGCGAGGAGTGCCTCGGCGGCGGCGAGATCGGCGAGTCCCAGCCCCGCGAGCTGCTGCTCGGTGTCGGCCTCGGCCTGCTTGAGCTCCGCCTCCATCTCAGAGCGGCCGCGGAGCCGGCGGTCGATCTCGACGTCGCGCAGCTCCTGCTGGACGCGGTCGCTCCGCCGGAGCCACCACGCGACGAAGGCGAGGATGAACCCGATGCCGGCCGCGATCCCGCCGATCAGGCCCGGGGCGGACCCGAGATCGATGATGTTCAGCGCTCGGGTCGCGAACCAGGCTGCCGCGACCAGGAGCCCGACCACCACCAGGAGGACGGCGATCCGCGAGAGAGGCTGCCATGTGGGCGGCGGTGGGACATCGAAGGAGACCGCGACCTCGCCCGAGAGGAGCGCCTTCAGCTCGCGGATCTTCCCGTCGAGGACCCGCAGGCGGTTGACGATCTGCTCGAGGACGGGCAAGGGGTTGGCGGAGGGGTGCGTGTCGTGCAGGCCGGCCAGCTCCTCCGAGACGCTGACGGCCTGGCGGTAGCGTTCGAAGCGTTCCTGCGAGCTCAGGCGCTCCGCGTGGAGTCGCTCGGCCGCGCGGGCCTTGTCGAGGAGCGACCGCCGCTCGGCGAGTGTCCCGTCCACCTCGGCGCGGCGCTCCCGGGCGCCGGATAGGGTGTCGCGGTCCTTCTCGAGCTGGGCCAGGGCGAGCTCCCCCTGCTCGACGGCCTTTTCCGCCCCCTCGACGGCCTCCTCCCCGGCCTTCACGCGGCCGGGGTTCTTCGCGCCCTTCGTGTTCAGCTCGTACAGGGCGCGCTCGAGGCTCCGTCGTGCTCGCGACGTGCCCCGGTCCGCGCCGCTGATCGATGCCTGGAGGCGGTCACGGAGGACGGCCTCGTCGCGGTCGAGGTCCGCCAGCTCCTGGTGCCGAACGGACGCCGTCGACCGGAAGAAGGCCTCACTGGGGATGCCGGTCAGTTCCGCGATGGCCTGGTCTGCGAGCGTCGGGTCGGTGATTGTCTCGCCGTCGACCTCGAGGAGCACGGTCCCCTTGGCGCCGCGGAACGCCTTCTCCAGCTTCCCGGGCCGGATGCCCCGGTCGTCGTCGTCGACCTCGAACTCGAGGGTGATGACCGGCCGCACGTCCTCGGCGGCATCCCACGGTCGGAGGGCCTCCATGTCGGCACCGTTGCTGGTCACCTTGCGGGTGAGCGCCAGCTCGATGGCCCGCTGGATCGTCGTCTTGCCGGCCTCGTTCGGGCCGTGGACGATCGTCAGGCCCGGCGATAGCGGGATCTCCAGCTCGCGGTACCGGCGGAAGTCGCGGAGCGCCAGGCGGGTGATCCTCACAGGGTCACCTCGTGGCCGGCGAGGAGCAGCCGGCCGAGCCGGAGGACATCGCGCAGCTCGGCGGCCTCGTCCACGGCGGCTGGGTCGCCGCCTGCCTCGAGCTCGGCGATCCGGCCCTCGACATTCCGGATGAATGCGCCCGGGATCGTCTCGGCCGACGGCAGGACCCCGGTCGTCAACGGTGGCATCGACACATCCCGCACGCGCAGCTTCAGGAAGCTGCCCCTCAACTGGTCCTCGACCTCATCGGTCGAGATATCCAGCTCGTCCGGCCGGACGCCGGTCAGGCGCACGTCGAGGATCAGGTCCGGATCCGCCTTCGCGCCGAGCTGGGTCAGGAGGGCCGGCTGGTCGGCGATCGTCGCGGCGTCGATATCGAGCTTCTCGAAATGGGTCTTGCCGACCGCCCGCTCCTCGACCTTCACGGACCGGGTCCCGTTTCGCTCGTCCAGCTCGACGAGGAGCGCCTTGCCCGCGCCGTCCTGGGTGACCGCGACGGGCTCGGGCGCCCCCGAATAGGCATAGGTGGTCGCGCCGGCCTTGCCCCCCTGCGACGAGTGCCAGTGGCCGAGCGCGAGATAGTCCAGCCCCGTCGACTCGATCTCCTCGCGGCTGACGACGACCTCGTCGGTATCCGTCTTGCCCGGGATGGCGAGCGCGCCGTGGACCATGCCGACGTGCCAGGTCGCGGTCTTGTCGGTCGTCCGGTCGATCCGGATGTCGCGAAGCGGGCTGTGCGGCGCGCGCTTCGTCGCGAAGACCGGCCCATGAACGACGACGTCGCAGGCCGAGAGGTGGACGCTCGGGAGATCCGGCGTGAGGACCGTCACGAGGTCGTCGTCGGGCGTCGAACCGGCCAGGGCGGGCAGATCGTGGACCCGGTACAGCGAGGAGCGGTCGTAGACGTCGTGCGTGCCGGGGATCAGGACTGTCCGGATCTTCGCGTTGACGAGCCGCCGGAGCTCCGCCGCCACGCGCTCCACGGAGCGCTTGGGCTGCGTGTTCGAGTCGAAGAGGTCGCCGGCGATCAGGACGATGTCGACCTTCTCCGCGATCGCCAGGTCGATGGCCGTCCGAAAGGCCGCGAACTGCCGTTCGCGTTGCGCGGCCGCCTGCTCGCCCAGATCGGCGTGGCGCGCCCCGAGGTGGACGTCGGCGGTGTGCAACAGTCGAAGCATCCGGTCGGGCTGGCCTCCTGTCCCTTCACGGGAGACTGGCGAGGCCGGAGTGCCTTGCGGGCGAGGCGCCCCCTGGCCCTCGCCCGCCTCCCCGACTCTCGCGGCTCATTGTGACACCTCGACTGTCACGGCTGGGCCGTCACTGACGCTCGGGAGCGGTTGATTCCGTGCGCCCTGCCGATGCAAGGCCCAAATCCGGACATCGGTGTATGGTCGAATGGCCATCAACCCGTGCGCCCGACACAGGGACTCCATAACGGCACCTGGATAGCGCGGCGCCGGCCTTCCCGCCCGACGCACCCGCACCGTCCCCGTTCGCCGTCATGGCCATCCCCGCCGGGCTCTCGGGACGAGCGATCGCGACAGAGGAGAGGAAGGCTTCGTGACCTACGCTGATCGAACGTTGACCTGCGTGGACTGTGGGGTGGAGTTCATCCATTCGGCGGCCGACCAGGAGTACTACGTCCAGAAGGGGTTCGCGTCGGACCCCAAGCGCTGTGCGAGCTGCCGAGCCAGCCGGCGCGCCAGTCGGGAGGCCGGCTACGACGTGCGGGACATCGGTGGTCCGCGCGGCTACGAGCGTGGCGACGACCGGGTCGCCCGGGAGTACTTCGCCGTGATCTGCTCATCCTGCGGCAACCAGGCGCAGGTTCCCTTCAAGCCACGCATGGACCGTCCGGTCTACTGCTCCGATTGCTTCCGCCAGGTCAAGCCCGACTGACGTTTGCCCTGACCGAACCGCGGTCGAGCGTGGTGGCCCAGGCCCACGCTCCCGCTCCTCTGACATCCAGTGAACGCCCCGAACCGACCGGGGCGTTCACGATTCCAGGTGCGTGGCGCCGCCCGCCCGGCCTAGATTCGGAACACCTCCCCGTTCCGGAACCGCTCGCGGTGCCGGCCGTGCCAGACGGTCACCCGGCCCGGCCCCTCGACCTGCCACGACCCGTCGCGGCCGATGAGTGCCGTGTTCTCGTCGATGCCGAGCGTCGCGAAGTGGCGCGGTGCCTGGAGCACGAACATCGCCGAGAGTGGCTCCGGAAACGCGTCGTAGTGGGGGATCACCGTGGCGCCCGGAATGAGATCCAGGCCTCCCCGCCAGCGGAGCGGCCAGGCAAGCTTCTTCAGCCGGAAGTCGAAGTGTCGCGCCGCGAGGGTCATCGCGCCGGCCGAGCAACCGACGAGTGCCGCCCCGCGCTCGTGCGCCGCGAGGATCGCGGCCCCGACCCGCGTCCCGAGCAGCGTCTCCGTGAGGTGCCCGGGCTTCCCGCCGGACAGGTAGACGAGGTCCGCCTCGCCGATCGCCTGGGCCGGGGCGTCGTCATCGGCGTCGAAGCGATCGCGGACGAGGACCGGTTCCACCTCCGCGCCGAGCGCCGCGAAGTGCTCGCTGCCCATCGCCGCCCACCGGCGGAAGACGTCCTCGCCATCGGGCCAGGATGCGGTCGGCAGGATCGCGACACGTGGCCGCGAACGACCGCTGGCAGCCAGGAGACCGGCGTCGATCTCGTTCATGCCGGGCAGGAATTCGCCGGATCCGATGAGGGCGATCGGTCCCGGTCCCGGCATGCGCGTGAGCATATCCGTGCCTGTGACACACTGCCCGCCACATGACTCGCGCCCAGCGCTGGACCCTGCTCGCGGCGATCGTCGCGTCGGGGATCGTCTTCCTCGACAGCACCGTCGTGAACCTGGCCCTCAAGCAGATGGGCAAGGAGCTGCCACGGATCACGTCCCTCGGCGTCCTCGAGGGCCAGGCGTACGTCGGCAGCGGCTATCTCGCCGTCCTGGCCGCGCTGCTGATCATCGCCGGCGCCCTGGCCGACCGGTACGGCCGGCGGCGGATCTTCATCATCGGGCTCACGGGCTTCGGAGCGATCTCCGTGCTATGCGGGATCGCCCCGAACCTCGAGTTCCTGATCGGCGCGCGCCTCCTCCAGGGCGCCGCCGGGGCGCTGCTGGTTCCAGGCTCCCTGGCGATCATCACGGCCGCCTTCCCGGGCGACGGACGTGCTCGGGCGTTCGGCCTGTGGGCCGCGTCGACCTCGGCGCTGACCCTGCTCGGTCCGATCCTCGGCGGCCTCATCGTCGACAACCTGACCTGGCGCCTGGCCTTCCTGATCAACGTGCCGCTGGTCGCCGTCGCGCTCTGGGCGGCGATCCGCCACGTCCAGGAATCGCGCGACACGTCGGCGCGCGGGTCGTTCGACTGGCTCGGCTCGATCGTCGGGTTCGTCGCGGTCGGCGGTCTCGCGTTCGGCGGCATCCACGGCCAGGAGACGCACTGGTCCGACTCGCTCGCCTGGGTGGCCCTCGGGATCGGCGCGTTGTGCCTGGTCGCCTTCCCGATCCTCATGGCGACCCGCCCGAATCCCCTCGTGCCGCTGTCGCTCTTCCGGAACCGGGAGTTCGCGTCGATCAACCTCGCGACATTCCTGATCTACGGCGCCCTCTACGTGTCGTTCACGTTCACGGCGCTGCTGTACCAGGGCACGCTGGGCTACACGGCCACCGGCGCCGCGATCATCGGGCTGCCGAGCGGGATCCTCCTTGCGACCCTGTCCGCGCGAATCGGGGGCCTCACGGCCCGCTACGGCGCCCGGATCTTCCTCGTCGCCGGGCCGCTGATCGTCGCCGCGGGCCAGCTCTGGCTCGCCCGGATCCCGGCGTCATCGCAGCCCTGGCTCGCGGAGCTCGGCCGGCCGGCGACGCTCGTCCCGCCGGTCGACGCGCTGATCGACGTCCTGCCGTCGACGATCGCGTTCGGGCTCGGGATGTCGATGGTCGTGGCGCCCCTGACGAGCACGCTGATGGGCTCCGTCCCCGGGCGGAACTCGGGGCTCGGATCGGCAATCAACAACGCGCTGTCGCGAGTCGGCCAGCCGCTGATCGGCGCCGTGATCTTCGTCGCGATCAGCGCCTCGTTCTACGCCGCGCTGGCGGATCGTGTGCCGAGCCTGGACCCGGCCGATCCGGCCGTGCACGCGCGGATCGTGCCGCTCAACCCGCCGGCGGCGGGCACGCCGGAGGACGTCGCTGCGGCGGCGAAGGCCGCGTCGGTCGATGCCTTCCACCTCGCCGCGCTCGTCTCGGCTGGTCTCCTCGTCGCCGGCGCCGTCACGTCCGGTGTCGGACTGCGCTCGCGGGCGACGGCCCCGGCCGAGGCCCGCGGCTCCGAGCCCGCCATCGGGGGCGGATGACGGAGGCCTGAACGCCACGAACCGGGCGGCTTCCGTCCGCCCGGTTCGGCTCTCTCAGTGGAGGGTCCCGCTCAGGCGGGAGGCGGCCGGTTCGGGTCGTCTGCGGGCGGAGCGACCGGCGGCGGGGGAGGCGTGGACATCGGCGGCGGTGCCGGGGTCGCCGCCGGCGGCGGCGCCGAGGTCGTCGACGAGGTCCCGCCCGTTCCGGCGGTCCCACCGAAGTTCGGCATCACCGGCTTCACGACCTGGTATTCCTGCCAGGCGCCCCAGAGCATCAGGGCCGCGCCCACGATGCCGATGAGCCAGGCGAGGAGCCCACCGCCGAAGAAGCCGAGCGCGCCGAGGTAGGGGAGGAGCGACAGGAGACCGATCAGGGCAAGAAGCCCGACCAGGCCGCTGATCGCAAGGATGATCAGCGACGGATCGGCGGGCCAGTTCACGTTCATGTTCGGCGCGTACTTGATGTAGAGGATCGCGATCACCGCGATCGCGCCGAGCAGCGAGATGACGCCCGTCCCCACCCCATAGCTCGTCAGGCTGACCAGCCAGCCAAGGATGATCAACCCCGCTCCGATCACCGTCAGCCGTTCGCGGGAATTGAACTGGTTCCAGATGGCCACGGGCATGCCTCCCTTGCCGGGAGTCTCGGTGCGTCCTCATCCCTCCCGGTCGCCGAATAGCGTACGCACCCGCACAAGCCCTCGCACGCCTATCCGGCGCGGTCGCGAAGGCGTCGAGGCCGATACTTTGCGCGTGAGCACGCCGCGTGACTGGGACGCCGCGACCTACGACCGGGTCGCCGACCCGCAGGCCCGCTGGGGCCGAGTCGTCCTCGGTCGGCTGCCCCTGAACGGCGACGAGGCCGTCCTCGACGCCGGGTGCGGCAGCGGCCGGGTCACGGAGCTCCTCGCTGAGCGTCTCCCTCGAGGTCGCGTGGTCGCCCTCGACGCGTCGCCATCCATGGTCGACGAGGCGCGGCGGCGCCTGGCGCGGTTCGAGGATCGCGTCGAGTACGTGGTCGCCGATCTTGCCCGGCCGTTCGCGGTGCCGGGCGGAACCGTCGACGCGATCCTCTCGACCGCGACGTTCCACTGGATCCCGGACCACGACGCCCTGTTCCAGAACCTGGCGGCCGTCCTCCGGCCGGGCGGCCGGCTCGTCGCGCAGTGCGGTGGCGCCGGCAACATCGCGTCCGTCATGGCGGTGCTCGCGACCGTCGGCGACGGCTGGCTCGGCGACAAGCTCTTCGCGACACCGGAGGAGACGGCGGAGCGGCTGCGTCGTGCCGGATTCGTCGACGTGCGGACGTGGCTGCACGAGGAGCCGACGCGGTTCGAGCCGGGCGAGCCCTTCGCGACGTTCCTGCGGACCGTGATCCTTGGAAGCCACCTCGAGCGTCTGCCCGCCGACGAACGCGATGCCTTCGTCCACGAGGTGGCTAGTCGGCTCCCGGAGCCAGTCGTCGACTACGTCCGCCTGAACATCGTCGCGCGGCGGGCTTGAGCCCCGCGGATTCCAAGAAGGCGGATCTGGACGCACGACAGCTCGATGAGGGCCCGGCTGACCCTCCCTTGTGCCGGTGTGATCACGAGTCGGCGTAATCCGTCGGCATTGCGGCACTCCAGCGGGACCATCGGGCGTCGTTCGGCCGATAGACGCCTTCTTGAAATATCGGTCGCGTAGGCGCTCCTAGCGCTGAACGCGGAACGCCTCGCCGTGGCCGGGGATCACCACGTCGACGGCCGCCAGCACACGCGCCCGCTGCGCTTCGAGCACGGCCTGATCGGGGGCGTAGGGGTCGATCTCCGGCGTCCGGTCCGGCCGCCACCAGAGGTGGGTCAGCGCGTAGACGGCGTCGTCGGCCCGGACGATCAGCGACGCGTCCTCCTCGCTGTGGCCCGGCGTCAGCCAGAGCTCCGTGCGCTCGGTCATCGCCCAGCCGTCACCGCCGTGATCGAGCCACAGGTCCGCCTGGTACTGCGCCCAGAAGTCGACCACCGTCGCGTTGGGAAACAGCGCCACGTTCATCGTGTGATCAGGGTGATGGTGGCTCAGGAACACGTGGGTGACGTCTCCGGGCGCGATCCCGCGATCGGAGAGCGGCTCGAGGATCCGGACGTGCGACGCGACGAGTCCTGGATCCGCAACGATGATCGCCTCCCCGTCGCGAATCAGGCTGATGCTGCTGCCGACGTGACCGTCGTCACGGATGTAGCCCGCGTGGATGAGCTCGACGGTCGTGGTCATGGGCGGACGATAGGCGTACGCCGGGGCCGCGATCAGTCCGGACCGTCCCGCGCACCGGGTCGGCCGGCGCCCCGGTACCGTCCGCTGTCATCCTCGCCCGCATGCCCAGCCTCGAGGGAGCCGCCGACCTCGTCCTGACCGGCGGCCACGTTCACACGGTCGACCGGTCGCGCCCCCGCGCGGAGGCCGTCGCGGTTGGCGGCGAGCGGATCGTGGCGGTCGGAACCGCGGCGGACGTCAGACCCCACATCGGGCCGCGCACGCGCGTGATCGACCTCGGTGGCCGGCTGCTCCTGCCGGGTTTCCAGGACGCCCACGTCCACCCGATCTCCGGCGGCGTCGACCGCCTCCAGTGCGACCTCCGCGAGAGTCGCGGTCGGGAAGGCGTCCTCGCCACCATCCGGGCGTACGTCGCGGCCCATCCCGACGAGGAGTGGATCGTCGGGAGCGGCTGGTACATGGCCGACTTCGAGAACGGCACGCCCCGTCGCGAGGCTCTCGACGCGAT
>OEKI01000159.1_pt3 | contig 14298 bp, 12 predicted proteins | sample 1503121 | NCBI WGS metagenome assembly OEKI01 (sample SAMEA104379569, study PRJEB20068) | metagenome | biome: 1000743; feature: 77; material: 1998 | place: USA | collected 2012 | depth 25 m | reverse complement strand
GGCTTGGGGGTCGGGCCGGTCGGGGCGGGCGTGGGTGTCGGGGTCGGCACGGCGCCGAGGGAGCCGGTCGAGCCGGCTGGGGCCGTCCCGCGGGTCCCGCCCGGCAGGCAACCGGCAACGATGAACGCGGCGACCGCGACGAGGCACGCGGGGAGGATCAACGCGGGGATCGGCGAGCCGGGGCGGCGGGATCGCGGTCGGGCGGCCATCGTCGGCGGTGGGACGTCCCGCGCCCGCGACCGGTTACGGAGCCGCCGACGAGGGTGCGGCCTGCCCGAACCCGCCCTCGAGCGGGGGCGAGTCGACCGGCACCGGCTCGGCGACGTCGATCGGCGTCGGTGACTTGAAGGAGAAGTCGCGAGCGATCGCGAGTCCTTCGTCGGCCGTCGCGATGAGCCCCTGGCCGGTCCGCTTCGCGACGAAGCAGGCCCGGTCGGCGGCGAGCAGGATCTCCTCGGCCGTGACGCCGTCGCGCGGATACGTCGCCAGGCCGATCGAGACGCTGATCCCGAGGTTCGCTTCGGCCCAGACGGAGCCCGGTCCACCCAGCTCCTGGACGGAGGCGCGAACCCGCTCCGCGACGCCGAGCGCGGCGTCGGCGTCGGCGCCGGGCAGGATCAGCGCGAACTCATCGCCGCCGTAGCGGAACACGCGGTCGCTGTCGCGGCCGGCGGCAACGAGCGCTCGGGAGATCTCGGCCAGCAACCGGTCGCCGGCCTGGTGCCCGAGGCGGTCGTTGACCCGCTTGAAGTCGTCGAGGTCGAGCATGATCAGGCTGAACGGGTCGGGGGCGAGCGCGTCGCGGGCCAGCCAGCTCTGGAACGTGCCGTGGTTCAGGAGGCCGGTCAGGTCGTCGGTCTGCGCCCGGATCTCCACCGCCGCGTGGACCTCGGCGTTCTGGAGCGCGATCGACACCTGGGCGGCGAAGAGCTGGACGAGCTCGAACTCCTCCTCGGTGTAGGTCTGCTCGAGCCCCAGCCGCTCCAGGGTCAGGACACCGGTTGCGCCGTCGCGGCCGCGGAGCGGCACGCAGATCAGGCTGCCGTCCAGCGCCCCGGTGGAGCGGAACTGGTTGACGCGCGGATCCTTGGCCTCATCCCGGACGAGCGCCGGCTCGTTGTGGTCGACGACCCACGTGGCCAGGCCCTCCTCGCCGGGCTGCCAGGGCTCCATGTACTCGGCGGCATGGACGCCCTTCGCGGTCAGCGGCCGGAGGAGTCCGGACATGCGGTCGAGGACCTCGATCGACAGGTTGTCGTAGCCGACGAGGTCCGACAGCCGTTCGGCGACCTGGTCGAGGATCGCGCGCGGCTCGAGGGTCGTCAGGATCGACTCGGTCAGGGCGAGCAGCGCGCGCTGGTTCGCGAGCTGCCGCCCGAGCGCGTCCGATTGCGCCCGGAGGAGACCGGTCGCGTCGGCGTTGGCGAAGGCCTGCGCCGCGAAGCTGGCGTAGATGACGAGCAGTCGCAGGTCGTCTTCCGCGAACTGGTGGAGGCCGAGCTTCGACAGGACGAGGACCCCGAGGACCTGGTCCTCGAACATCATCGGGGCGAGGAGCATCGACTCATCGAGGTCGTCGTCGGTCCCCGGGATCGTGTTGGTCCGCGGGTCCGCCCCGGCGTCCGGCAGGTTCTGGGCGAGGCGGTGCTCCGCGACCCAGCCGGTGATCCCCTCGCCGAACTTGACCTGGAGCTGCTCCGGCGTCTCGTCGATGTACTCGCCGACCTGGCCCTGCATCGCGACCGGCATCAGGTCGTCGCCCCGCAGCCGGTAGACGCGGACGTTGTGGTAGTCGATCAGCTGGCGGAGCTCCGTCGCGATCGCGATGCCGATTTCGCGCTCGTCGCCGAGCCGGGCGAGCCGCGCCCCCAGCTGCTGGATCGACTGGAGCTGGGCTGCCCAGCTCGCCATCTTCTCGTAGTTCTGGGCGTTCTTGATCGCCACGGCGGCCTGGTCGGCGAGCGCCGCCATCGTGTCGAGCTCGTCGGTCGTCCAGTGGTGCGGCGTGTCGTGGTAGACGTTGAGCAGGCCCAGGAGCTCCTGCGAGTCGAAGAGGGGCGCCGTGCAGATCGTGTCGAAGCCTTCCTGGACGACGGCGGCACGGACGTCGCTCCCGCGCGGATCGTTGCGGTAATGCGTCGCGTACATCGGCCGCCGAGCAGCTGCCGCGACCGACGGCAGCGACCGGACCGGGAAGTCCTTGACGGACTCGAGATAGCGCGCCGAGAGGCCGCGGGTCACCTCGGCCGTCGCGCCGCCGTCCGGGCCGCGGAGGAAGACCGCGGCGCGGTCGCCGTTGAACAGCACCATCGCGTGGTCGACGAGTCCTGACAGGATCCGATCGAGGTCGAGCCGGCTGCCGATGTCGCTGGCGACCCGGCGCAGGGCATCCGCTCGATGGAGGCGATGGGCGACGTCGTCGGCGCGCTGCGCGGCGTCGACGATCACGCCGGCCGCGCCGGCCAGCTCGATCAGGAGGTCCGGGTCGATGGCGGTCTGGTCACCGTCCGGATCGGCCGTGATCGTCAGAACGCCCCACGGCGCGTCCGGGCCGGGGATCGCGATCGAGACCTCCCGAATGCCGCCCGTGCCGTCGCCGACGCCGCCGAACCCGTCGCCGGCCACCGGGCCCGGATCGGCCGAGACGGCGCGATCCAGCGCCGCGCCCATCGCCCCGTACGACCGCGGCAGATCGGGGAGACGCGTCGACATCTGGGCCGTCGTGGCGCGGGGCACGAGGCGGTCGCCGCGCAACTCGTGGATCGCAACCGTCCGAAACCCACCACGCTCGCGGATCACGATCGTGGCCTGGCGGAGCACTTCGTCGATGGTCTCGGGATCGCCGGCGATCCGGGCGAGCGCCGCGATCGTCGCGAGGTCGGCACGCCGGCGGAGCCGCTCACGATCGGTCGGCAGCCCATGGCCGTCGGCGCCGCGGTCGGTCGTCGCCGCGATCGCCGCCCCGCGCCGCCCGAGGACGGGCGCGAAGCCGTAGCCGGACGAGCCGTCGGGGCTGCTCTCGGCCGCGGCGAGGAACCGCTGGAGGTCGCCCAGCCGGTAGCGGCGATCGCCGCGCGGATTGATCCGGTAATAGCGGAGGCGACCCGCGTCGCTCCAGGCCCGGACGGTATTGGGGTGGACGCCCAGCAACCGCGCGGCCTTGGTGACGGAGAGGGTCGCATCGATTGGACGGGTGGGAGGCGCGCTCGGCACGGATCCCTCATGGAAGAAATGTCAAGTCGACGGCCGGAGCCTACCAATCTCACACTTCTTGCCAATAGTCCGAAAGTCCTTCCAGGGTTTTCGACGGCGAATCTGGCCCTGCGGCTACCCTTCGCCGATGCCGGTGACTCTCTCGGATCCGCCGTCGCCGCCCGATTCGCGTGCGGTCTGCGACGCGTACGGGCTCGGTCGCCCGACGTGGCCGCCGCAGGTCGCGGCACGCGGCGTCCTCGGCCGGATCTGGCGATTCGAGACGACGAGCGGCATCTGGGCGGTCAAGGAGCTGCTCCACTTCGACGTGGGGTCCGTGCAAGCCACGGCCGCCGCGGACGTCGCGTTCCAGGAGGCAGCGCTCGCGGCCGGCGTCCCGATGCCGCGTCCGATCGTTGCCCGCTCCGGCAACGTCCTGACCGATGTCGGCAGCGCCGACGAGCCCCGCCTGGTTCGCGTCTACACCTGGGTCGACCTGGCGAGCCGCGACATCCGGCCGGATCTCGACGCCGTCGCCGGGATCCTGGGTCGCCTGCACGCCCTCGGGCCCCGCGAGGACCGACCGCCGCTCGCGTGGTTCACCACGCCGCCACCGGTCGAACGCTGGCCGCAGCTCGTCGCCCAGGTCCGCGCGGCGGCGCCACCGTGGCTGAGCGGATTCGAGGCACTCGTGCCTGACGTCGTCGAAGCCGTCGGCCGCACGACGCCCGCCCGGTTCGGTCCGATGATCACCTGCCACCTCGACTACAACCCCGAGAACGTGCTCGTGGACGTCCGTGGCCGAGCCGTGGTGGTCGATTGGGAGAACTCCGGGCCCGGCTCGGCGGAGCAGGAGCTGGCGTCGGTCGTCGCGGAGTTCGTCACCGACCCGTCGGAGACGCCCGCCTTCCTGGCGAGCTACGAGCGGGCGGGCGGCCCCGCCACCCTCCTCGACCGGTCGTCGTTCGCGATGACCTCGATCGTGCAGGCGAACCTCGTCGAGTCCTATGCCCGCTGGGCCATCGACCGCTCGACGCCGGACGAGGATCGCGCGATCGCCGTCCATTTCGTCCAGGACATCGCGGCGAACGTCTTCACCATCGCCCGCATCGACGCCTGGCTGGAGGCCGCCGGGCTGCCGCTCAGCGCCGACGGTCGGTCGGCGGGGTCGTGAGCCGGACGTAAACGGTCGTCACGACGACCGCGAGGATCGCGATCGCGACCACGCCGAGGATCGCGAGACCGGGGGTGCCCACGAGGCCCGGACCCTGGCCGTTGCTGCGCGGGTCGCCGGCCACGACCTCCGAGGGTTCCGGTGAGGCTGCCAGCGCGGTTTCGACGAGGCCACCGAGACTCGGGACGAGCGCGATGACCGCCGGCAACAGGGCGCTCATGACGGCCCAGACCGTCGCCCCGCCGAGGAGAATCGCGGCCGCGCCGAGCAGGAGCGCCGCGGCTCGCGTCCGGCCGCGACCGTCGGCGGCGATGACGCGCATCGCCTCGTCCGTCTCGAGGATCGACAGGATGAGCGGGCGTCCCCGGCCCGCGGTCATGACGGCCGCCGGCTCGGCGGCGGTCGTTGTCGTCGGGACGCCCAGGACGATCGCGTGCTCGACGGACGATACCTGCTCGATCCGGGCGCGCACCGGGGCGTCGAGCGGCGTCCCGTCCGGAACCCGATCGAGGAGGTCCGACGCGACCCCGACGGACTCCCGCGGAACCACGACGAGGCCCGCACCGATCGCGTCGGTGTCGATTCCGATGCTGTCGAGGCCCTCACCGACCGTGAACGGCACGACCTGCCGATGGTCCTCGAAGGGGCGCCACCCGCGACCGGAGCGCAACTCCAACCGGACGCGGCGGTAGACGAGCGGCTGATGGTCCGGGCTCTCGAACTCCTCGTCGGTATCGATGCGGCCGCGCACGCCGATGTAGGTGCCGCGGCCATCGGCGGCGAGGCGGTTCGCTTCGGCGACGCTCACGATCGGCGTCGTGGCGAGGAGGCGCGCAATCCGATAGCGAGCGCCGAACGTCCGCAGGATCAGGCCGGCCGCCACGATGGCGACGACCCCCGCGGCGGCAAGAGCGAGGGGAACCACGGCCGGATGATATCGGTCGGTCGCCGTGCCCCCGGATGTGGATAACCGGCCGAGGTTCTTGCCAACTCGTGGACAACCGCCATTGACCGCGGGACCACCACGCCGCTAGCGTTGAATCCAGCCCGGAGGGGTCGAGCGCAGGCTAACGGCAGCGATCGCATCAACGCCCACGCCGCGGGTAGGTTCCTTCGGGCCCTTCCATGTCCGCCGTCAGGCAGGGGCGACCCGCCCAGTCGCTGGATCGAGCGCCGTCGCCTGGCCCGTGTAGCTCGTCAGGACGAGGCGGCCGCCGATCAGGGCTGCCTCCGAGACGACGTCGCTGTGGGCGATCCGCCAGCCCACCGTCCCGTCGGCCTCGATCGCGAACGTCTCGATCTCCGCCTGGACGAGGAGATGCGCGAGCCGCGGCGAGCCGAGGATCGCGAGCAACGGCGACGCGGACCGATGTGTCCAACGCAGCTCGCCCGTCCGGCGATCGAACGCATACGCGTGGAAGCCGTACTTGACGACGAACAGACCGGGGTCATCCCAGACGAGACCGGCGGGCTCGTCGTAGATCGTCGAGGCGAAGCGCTTCGTCCACGCTCCGGCCGGGCCGTCGATCCGGAGCTCCGCGCGGCACAGCTCGTCGGGTGCCGCGGAGACCAACGGGCCGAGATCCTCCAGGGACCCGCCGGCTTCCGTCAGCGCGAAGACGGCCGCTCCTTGACCGCTGCCGGCCCATCGCCAGCGAGCCCGCAGGCCGCCGGGATAGCCGATGGTTGCGTCGCGCGGGAGTGGCGCGGCCGCGCCAGGCGTGCTCGGCGAGTCGCCGGTCACGCCCCCGCGTTCGACGGCGTGGCGCCTCCGCCGAGAAGCGACTTCGCCTGCGCCTCCGCCTCGATGTCCGCGGCCCGGCGCTCCTCGGCGATCGGCGCGACGGAGGCGTTCGCGAGGATTCGGAGGGTTCCGGGCGCAACCGGGAACACGGCGGTCGGAGTGCCGGCCGCTGCCCACACGACCTGGAATCGGGTGAGGTCCGGATCCATGACGGTGCGGACCGAGCTGACGTGGCCGAACGGCGGAATGCCGCCGATCACGTAGCCCGTGAGCTCCTGCGCCTCGCGCGCGGTCGCGCGCCGGATGTCGAGGCGCCCCGTGACCGCGGCGAGACGCGCCAGGTCGACGCGATTCGGGCCGCTGACGAGGGCGATGACCGGCTCCAGGCCGCCGTCGTCCGTCGGGATCACGAAGACGAGGGACTTGACGATCTGGCCGAGCTCGGCTTCGACGGCTGCCGCCGCCTCCTCCGCCGTGTGCGTCGATTCGTCGAACTGCCGGATGTCGAGCGTCACGCCCTTCTTGGCGGCGACATCGCGGACACGCTGGATCGCGGGATGGTCGGCGGGCTCGGGCACGGCCGGAGTCTACGGCATCGGCGGGCCGCGGTCGCTAGCATCGGGACGTGGAGACGATCCTGTTCGACTGGGACGGCACGCTCGTCGACTCGCTCGACGCGTTCCACGCCGCCAACTCCGCGGTGATGGCCGCGTTCGGCCTCCCGTTCGACGTCGTGGCGTACCGCCGGAACTACGCGCCCGATTGGCGGGAGATGTACCGCCGCCTCGGCGTCCCCGACGATCGCCTCGACGAGGCGAACGCCCTTTGGGAGACCTCCTTCGGTGCGAGCGGCGACGCGGTGGTGGCGTTCCCGGGAGTCGCGGCCGCTCTGGAGCGGCTCCGCGGCGCCGGTTCCGCGCTCGGGATCGTCACCGCGGGCCATCGCGAGGTCGTCGAGCCGCAGCTCGAGCGGACGGGTCTCGCCGCGCTGTTGCCCGTGCGCGTCTTCGGCGACGACCTGCCGGTCCACAAGCCCGATCCGGAGCCCCTCCGGCGCGCGCTCCGTCTCGCCGGGCACGGTCACCAGCCGGAGCGCTCCGCCTACGTCGGCGACGCGCCGACGGACATGCAGATGGCGATCGCCGTCGGCGCCCGGGCGGTCGGGATCGAGTCGGTCCTCGGTGACCCGGAGGAGCTGCGCGCCGCGGGCGCCCACGAGGTGGCCCCGTCGGTGGCGGCCTGGGTCGAGCGCCACCTGGCGGGGGACGGCGGGGCGACCGGGTGAGCATCCGGCACCTGCTCGTCCTCGCGGACGGCCCGGTCGACCCGGCTGCCGAGATCGACGCCGCCTGGCCCGGCTGGTCCGATGGGATCGACATCGTGATTGCCGCGGACGGCGGCGCGCGACATGCCGCGGCCCTCGGCCGGCGGATCGATCGCTGGGTCGGCGACGGGGACTCGATCGAGCCCGCGCTGCTCGATCGGCTGGCGGCCGATGGCGTGCCGCTCCAGCGCGCCCCGACGGACAAGGACGAGACCGACGCCGAGCTCGCCCTCCTCGCGGGCATCGCGGCGGACCCCGAGCGGGTCACCGTCCTGGGCGCCCTCGGCGGCACTCGCATCGACCACGAGCTCGGCAACGTCTGGCTGCTGGCCCATCCGGCGCTGGCGGGTCGCGATGCCCGACTCGTCGGGGCCCGGACGCGGATCCGCCTGGCCAGTCCTGGCGCGACCGATCTGCGTGGCCGCGTCGGCGACCTCGTGTCGCTGCTGCCGTTCGGCGGCGACGCCCACGGCATCGTCACGACCGGCCTTCGCTACCCGCTGCGCGGCGAGAGCCTGATCGGCGGGCCCTCGCGCGGCCTCTCGAACGTCCGCGAGGACGCGGGCGCGACCGTCACGATCGGAGAGGGCCGGCTGCTGGTCGTGGAGTCCCCTGCTAGGCTCTGATGATGAGCATCCCCGCCCCCGGCGATCTCGCACCGGAGATCGCTCTCCCGGACGAAACCGGGACGGTCCACCGACTCGCCGACCAGCGCGGTCGCTGGACGATCGTCTACTTCTATCCGAAGGACGACACGCCGGGCTGCACCGTTGAGGCGTGTGAGTTTCGCGATGCCAACGCGACAATCACCGAACGGGGCGCAGACGTCTGGGGCATCAGCCCCCAGGGAGCGCCCAGCAAGCGCTCGTTCCGCGAGAAGTTCGACCTCCCCTTCGTCCTCCTCGCCGACGCCGATCACCAGGTTGCCGAGGCCTACGGCTCGTGGATCGAGAAGCAGAACTACGGCAAGACCTACATGGGGACGGCGCGCCGGACGTTCCTCGTCGACCCCGAGGGACGCGTCGTCCGGACCTGGGAAAAGGTGAAGCCGGAAGGCCACGCAGCCGAGGTCCTCGCGGCGCTCGACGAGGCGCAGGCCGCGATCGCCGGCTGACCCTGGCGCGACCCGGCGCTCGCGAGGTTCGCGGAGCGCGAATTGAGGCTTCGCTCGTGGGGGGAGACGAGCGAAGCCTCGGCCGGAATGATAGACCCGTCGCAACACCCGGAACAACAGGACCATAGGACGGAACACGGCCCGTGAACGACGAAGCCCACGCCTGGCGGCCCGAACGATTCATGGTCATCGCGGGCCATCCGGACGATGCCGACTTCGGCCCGGCCGGGACGGCGGCGCGCTGGATCGACGAGGGCTCGACCGGATGGCTCGTGTGCTGCACGAGCGGCGACGCCGGCGGCGAGGACCCGGACGCGGACCCACTGGAGCTGGCGGCGCTCCGCGAGCGCGAGCAGCGGGCCGCCGCCGATATCGTCGGCTACGCCGGGGTCTCATTCCTCCACATGCCCGACGGCGCGCTGGCCAACGACCTCGTCCTGCGGCATCACCTCGTCCGGGAGATCCGGACCTTCCGCCCCGACGCCGTCCTCGCCACCGATCCGACCGTCATCTTCTACCGCTTTGGCGGGGTCAACCACGTCGACCACCGCGAGGCCGGCCTGGCCGCCGTCGACGCCGTCTACCCTGCGGCCCGCAACCCGATGGCGTTTCCGGCCCTCGCCCGCGCCGGTCTCGCCGCGCACCGAGTGCGGCGCCTCTACCTGTTCTGGCCGAACGAGCCCAACGTCCGGGTCGACATCACGGCGACCCTCGACCGCAAGATCGCGGCCCTGGCCGCGCACTCCAGCCAAATCAAGGAGCCGGACAAGCTGGCCGAGCGGATCCGATCGTGGGCCGCGGAGGAAGGCGGGGCGATCGGGGCGGCCGCGGGTGAGGCGCTCCGCCTCGTCGTGATCGATGACGACGAGGACGAGGGCCCAGACTCGAGCCTCGCCAACGCAGCCGACGCGAACGCCGATACCGAGGCCGCCGCTTCGGCGACCTGATCTCCGACCTTAGCCGCCCTCGAGGAGGACGAGCCGGACCGTGCCCCAGTCGTTCCAGAGGTCCGTCAGCCCGTCGGCCCGCCGGCCCAGCAGGGTGATCAGCTCGCCGAGGGTGAGCCCGCCGGCGGCGCTCGAGACGTACTCGTCGGCGGCGACCCGGACGTCGGCGAGCAGCTCCTTCATCTCGGACTCGTTCGGCCAGTGCCGGACGCGCATCGGATCCAGCCCGGCGTAGCCCGTCGCGAGGGACAGGTCGCGCTGCCCCGGGATCCGCTCGTCGACCCAGCCGCCGAACCCATCGAACCGGTACCCGAGCGACGAGAGCGCGGCCATGATGTCGCGGTTCTGCTCGAGGTCGAACGCCCCCCAGAAGAAGTGCTCGGGCGGGAAATCGAAGGCCGACGCCTCGATCGACCGTGCGATCAGCGCCTCGGCGAGACCGCTCAGCCGCGCCTGCCAGCGCCGTCCGCCGTCCGCCTCCTCGCCGGCGAGGCGAGCCACCGCGTGCTGCATCGCCGCCCGATCCCCGCGAAGGATGCGGAGGATGAGCGCCTCGTGGCCGGCGCGCGAGCCGGGCGCGACGTCGCCGAACTCGTCCGCGGCCGGGGGCGCGGGTACGGCGATCGGCGTGGGAATCGCGCGGCGCGACGGAGGCGGGACCGGCTTGGCGAGTCGAGCGGCCGCGGCCTCGAGGGCCTGCGCTTCGTCGCATGCCGCAACGACTTCGCGGGCCGCGACGCACGACTCGTCGGCCTGCTCCGCCGAGATCCGAGCGGCATCGGCCTCGACCGCCAGGCGCTCCAGCGTCAGCGCCAGTGAGTTCGCGGCCGCCTGACTGCGCTCCACCCGGGACGCGGCCTCACGGGTCTCCTGATTGATCCGATTGATCTCGGTCAGCCACGTCCGCGCCGCACCTTCGACATCGTCCCGTGACGTCGCCGCGGCCCGGGAATCGCGGAAGCGCTGCTGCGCTTCCTCCTTCGCGGCGCGGATCGAGCGGGGATCGGCGGCCGCGGCCGCGGCTTCCGCGGCGGCGACGTGCTCGTCGTGGGTGCGCTGGGCTGTACGCAGGGCGTCGGCCGCCGCGGTCGCTCCGGCTCGCGCGCGCGTCGCCACGGCGCAGCGCTCCTCGGAGACGCGCCGCGCCTCGGCACACGGCCCGCCCTGGGACGGCGGGGAGGCGGGCGCCGCGGGCGGCGAGGCCGGTGCCGCCGGTGAGCCGCCGGCCCGGGCACCGGAAGGCGAATCGGAAGCGGCGCCGGCGGTTCGGCCGCGCTTGCCCGGGTCGCCGCCGGTGGGCCCGCCCGACGCCATCGCCCGGTCCAGGATCGATGGCTTCTCCGCGCGCCCACGGGGCACGCCGATCGTGGCAGTGGCGACGGCAGCAGCGGTGGACCGCAGGGCCGCCGTCAGCGGGTCGGGCTCGATCGACATGGGGACAGGCACGAGGGCCGCCCCGCCGGAGGGGGCAAGCCGCAGCGGCCGGGGTTGCGGCGACGCCGCCTGCCCCACGGCCCCGGCTCTGCCGGCCTGGATTGGAACGGCTGTTCCAGTTCGCGCCGCCGGCCCCGCCTCCGGCTCCGGCTCGATCGGGCTCATCGGCGTCGCCGCGACCGTCCGATCGGCGGCGCGGCGGAAGGTCGGATCCAGGGCCCCGGACGGCGGCTCGTCGCGCCAGCGACGGTCGCCCGGGCCGCCGGTTGCCGGGCCCGCGGCTTCGAGGGACGTGCTCGGGACGGCCAGCGTGGACGCAAATCGTGCGTGAATCGCGTTCGGAGCGACGGTGACGCGGACTTCGCGCGACGCAGGTGGGCGGGCCCGAAGGACTTCGATGAGGGCTGCGCCGCTCGCCACGCCGAGCACCAGACCGAGTGCCAGGAAGGCAAACTCGCTCGCCGTCAAGATGCGCTGTCCTCCTCGGCCGCCGGTCCGGCCTCGCGAAGTTCCCTTGGCGAGGGTAGCTGCGCAGGAGCCGCCGGTCAACCTGCGCGGGCGCCTGCGGGCGAGCGTGCGCGACGGCCTCGCGACACGCACGGGGGAGCCGCGGATGGTAGATTGGGATCACCGGCCACGGTGCCTCGCAGCGTGCCGGGTGCTCGACTCCCCGGGACCGGACCGCATTCGAAAGGCACGTCCTCGACCTTGGCGATCGACCCCCTCCAGGAATTCCTCGTCCAACCCGTCGACGCCTCCTGGCTCCAGTGCAACATCGAGTGCCAGGAAGCCTGTCCGGTCGGGACGAACTGCCGCGGCTACCTGAACCTCGCGGCCGAGGGGCGGTTCGAGGAGGGCTACATCCTGTCCCGCGAGCCGAACCCGGTCGCGGCGATGTGCTCCTACGTCTGCTCGGCGCCGTGCGAGCGCGCCTGCCGCCGCGGCGACATCGACCGACCGCTGGCGATCCGGGCGATGAAGCGGTTCCTCGTGGAGTGGCACGAGGCCTCCGGCATCCCCGACGTCATGCCCCAGATCACGCCCCGACCGGAACGCGTCGCGGTCGTCGGCGCGGGCCCGGCCGGCCTCGCGGTCGCGCGCGAGCTGGCGATGAAGGGCATCGGCGTGACCGTCTTCGACAGCCTGCCGTACGGCGGCGGCACGATGCTCATCGGCGTGCCGGCGTTCCGCCTTCCACGCGAGGCGATCGAGATGGACGTGCGGCTCGTCGAGCGGCTGGGCGTCGAGTTCCGGTTCAACACGAACGTCGGCGTCGACATCACGTTCGAGGAGCTCCAGCGCGACTACGACGGCATCGCCCTGACGGCCGGCGCGATGGACCCGGTGGCGCTCGACATCCCGGGCGGCGACCTCGATGGCGTCGACTACGGCGTCGACTTCATGAAGAAGGCGAACCTCGGCCAGGAGCTGTACGTCGGCAAGGACGTCGTCGTGATCGGCGGCGGCTACACCGCCATGGACTGCTCCCGGACGAGCCTGCGCCACGGCGCCGAGCACGTCTCGATCGTCTACCGCCGGACGCGATCCGAGCTGGTCGTCGACGAGGAGGAGCTCGGCGAGACGGAGCGCGAGGGCGTCCGGATGGAGTTCCTCGCGAGCCCGATCGAGGTCCTCGGCGAGGACGGCCACGTCACCGGCGTCCGCTTCATCCGCAACCGCCTGGGCGAGCCCGACGCGTCCGGTCGCCGCTCCCCGGTGCCGATCGAGGGCTCGGAGTTCACGATCCCGGCGGACGTCGTGATCCCGGCCGTGTCACAAGCAGCGGATCTGACGTTTCTCCCGGTCGAAGCGAAGTTCGAGATCAATCGTGGCCGAGTGAAGGTGGATCCCGCGACCTACGCGACGAACGTCCGCGGCGTCTTCGCCTGTGGCGACTTCGTGACGGGCCCCACGACCCTCATCGAGGCGGCCGGCCACGGCAAGAAGTGTGCCTACGCGATCGATCGCTACCTGTCCGGCCGGACCGACGTGACCGTCACCCCGAACGTGAAGATCACGAGCTCGTGGCGGCACGAGATGCCGGAGCTGTACGACGTCCTGCCGCGTCAGCACATCCCGATGGCGCCGCTCGAGACGCGCATGCCGTCGACCGACCCGGTCGTGAACTTCAACACCCCGGTCGAGTACGGCTACGACGCGACGGGCGCGGTGGCGGAGTCGACCCGCTGCCTGATGTGCAACTACAACATCTGGTTCGACCCGTTCCGGTGCGTCCTCTGCGGCGCCTGTGCTGACGTCTGCCCCGAGGGCGTCATCCACATGGTCGACGTCAACCAGCTCAAGACCGAGGGCCTCCTGCCGGAGATCGAGGAGTCGTACGGCTGGGAGAACGGCGCGGCGATGATCCTCGACGAGGAGCGCTGCATCCGCTGCGCCCTCTGCGTCAAGCGTTGCCCATTCGACGCCATTACGATGGAGCGGTTCGAGCTGCAGGAGATCTCGACCGACGGACGGCTCTACAAGGAGTCGTACCGGGACGCGCAACTGGCCGGCACCCCCGGCGTCGCAGGAGGAGCCAGGTGAGTTTCCTCGAGCGGGTGGATCAGACCATCCGCCGGAGCCCGGTCTGGCGCTCGCTCTTCCGACAGCCGTACCCCAACGACGAGCGGTCGCGGGCGTACGCGGTCATGAACAACGTCTTCCTGCACATCCACCCGGTCCGCGTCCGCCAGCACGCCGTGAAGTTCGCCTACACGTTCTGCCTCGGCGGCCTGTCGTTCTTCCTGTTCCTCGTCCTGACGATCACCGGCGTCTACCTGATGTTCTTCTACGTCCCGTCGGCCACGCTCGCGTACACGAACATCCTCGACATCCAGAGCCAGGTCACGTTCGGCCTGCTGACCCGGAACATCCATCGCTGGGCCGCCCACCTGATGGTCTTCTTCGTCTTCCTCCACATGATGCGGGTCTTCTACCACGGGGCCTACAAGCCGCCGCGCGAGTTCAACTGGGTCGTCGGCGTCGTCCTGCTCTTCCTGACGATCATGCTCAGCTTCAGCGGCTACCTCCTGCCGTGGGACCAGATCGCCTTCTGGGCGATCACGATCGGCACGAACATGGGTGGCTACGCGCCGCTGGTCAACACGCCGTTCAACCGGATGCTCCTGGGCGGCCTGGAGGTCGGGCAGAACACGCTCCTCCGGTTCTACGTGCTCCACATCATGTTGTTCCCCCTCGTAGCGGCGATCTTCCTGGCGGTGCACTTCTGGCGCATTCGAAAAGATGGAGGCATCAGCGGTCCGCTATGACCTCCATCCAGCACGGCCTCACCGAGGTCCGAGGCGGAGCTCCGCGACGCCATCGGCCCGAGGTGGGATCAGCGGGCCGCTGTGATCGATGACTGACACG
>OEKI01000298.1_pt4 | contig 14320 bp, 13 predicted proteins | sample 1503121 | NCBI WGS metagenome assembly OEKI01 (sample SAMEA104379569, study PRJEB20068) | metagenome | biome: 1000743; feature: 77; material: 1998 | place: USA | collected 2012 | depth 25 m | reverse complement strand
ATCCCGGTCCACATGGTCGAGACGATGAACCGCGTCACGCGGGTCGTGCGGGAGCTCACGGTGACGCTCGGTCGCGAGCCGACGAACGCCGAGATCTCGGAGGTCCTGTCGCTGGATCCGAAGACGGCGATCACCCCCGAGCGGGTCGAGGAGGTCCGCGCCTACGGCCGGCTGCCGGTCTCCCTGGAGACGCCGGTCGGCGACGAGAGCGACACGGAGCTCGGCGCCCTGATCGAGGACAAGGATGCGGTCTCGCCGCTCGATGCGGTGACCGACCAGATGCTCCGCGAGCAGGTCGCCAAGGTTCTTGACAGCCTCGAGGGCCGGGAGCAGCGGGTCATCCGCCTCCGGTTCGGCCTCGACGACGGCCGGCCGCGGACGCTCGAGGAAGTCGGACACGAGTTCGGCCTCACGCGCGAGCGGATCCGGCAGATCGAGGCGCACGCCCTGCGCAAGCTGCGCCACCCGTCCCGGAGCCGGAAGCTCCGCGAGTTCGCCACCGAGTAGTCGCCGGTTCCACCGGCTCGACGCCGCCCCGCCTCGTGGCGCGGGCGGCGTCTTCGCGTCCGGGTCTTTGGTGCCCCCGTTGATCGCCCCATGTGGCTTCCGGGGACTGGGGCGCGATCGCGGTCATGAACATGTGGCGAGCACGGCCACTCGCTGGGGCTACTCCGCCGGACGCGACGGGGCCGGGTTCGCCAGCCCCTCGACGATCTCCACGTTCGGCAGGGTCTGCAGGATCGACGGCGGCGCGAGCACCTTCCACGAGCGGCTGCCGCCGCCGAGGACGATGCGCTCGCGCTCCATCACCGCCGCGTCCACCCACAGCGGCAGGTCGGCCGGGAGACCGAACGCCGTCACCCCGCCGATCGCCATTCCGGTGAGCGTTGCCGCTTCCTCCGGCGACGCGAACGACGACTTGCGGCCGAGGCGACCCTTGACGACGCGGTTGACGTCGAGGCGGTGGGTGGCCAGGACCACGCACGCGGCGTAGACCGGCGGATTGCCCTTGCCGATCACGACGATCGTGTTGGCGGAGTCGGCCGGGTCGAAGCCGTACGCGGCGCAGAACGCGGCCGTATCGGCCAGTGCCGGGTCGCATGCGAATAGCTCGTAATCGCCGTGACCCTCCAACGCCCGCTCGAGGGCGACGCGGTCGTCGTCCGCGCTCACCACCACTCAGACGGCCGCCACGACACGAACCGACCCGACGCCACCCTGGATGTCGATGTCGGCGCGGTTCGTCGCCGTCGCGTAGTCCGGCGAGGCGAACCCGCCCTCGCTCCGTGGGAACCGGCGCTCGTCGATCTGGCTGCTGCCGAGCGCCATCCGGCTGCGGATCCGGACCGCGACCCCGTCGGGCACCTCGATTGCCAGCGACGCGGCACCCGTCTGGGCGCGAACCGTCGTCGCGCCGGCTGCGCGGGGCAGGCGAATGCGCGTCTCACTGGCGCCAGTCTGGAGATCCACCGACCGGACGCGAAGGTCGCTGAGGTCGAGGGTCGCCCGTGCGGCGCCGGTGTCGAGCCGGAGGTCGAGCGGGACTTCGCCGGTCAGGCCGATGACCCAGTCGGATCGGCGGTCGAGCCACGGCATCCCGAACGTCGTGTCCTGGGACAGCTCCACGCGCCCCGATCCCAGGTCCTTGCGGACGACGCCGCCAGCGAACGAGCCGTCGACGAGGTTGCCGGGCGCGGCGCGACCGGCCGTCAGCTCGCCGGCCCCGAACTTGATCCGGACCGCGGCTTCGCCGACGCCACCCAGCGGCACGGTCAGGCGCTCGATCGGGCCGCCGCCGAACGGCAGCACCGCCCCGATGAGGAACCACACGCCCAGGACCACGAGAAGGATCGGCCACCACTCCGCGATCAGGTCGAGCGGCGTCTGTCCCAGGCGTCCTGTCGTGCTCGCCAGCAGCGCAATACCGACGACGATCCAGACGATGGGCCAGGTAAACGACCACAGGCCGCTCACTCCGCGAACGCCGTTGAGCGCGGTCGAGACGACCGAGGCGACGCCGACGAGGATGACGAAGAGCGGCCACGCCACGCTCCAATCCAGCCCGAGCGCCTGCCGGATGAGGAAGACGACGCCGAGCCCGACGAGCCACGTGCCGGCGGTGATCCGCCCGCGTTGAGCAGACGTCACGGCCGATCGCCATGCCCGGACCGTCCGGAACCGAACGCGGTGACGAGCACGATGACGCCGAGGACGACGAGCGCGGCAGGCCAGAACCAGTCGAAGTCGATCGTCGGCAGGTACTCGCGAACGAGGAAGAACGAACCGATCACGACGAGCAGGCCACCGATGACGATCGCGCCATTCCGGTTGTCCGGGTCACCGGCGCGCCGAGCACGCCGGGCCGCGCGTCGGGCGTCGCGCTCGGCTCGTCGCTGACCCCGCCAATCCACGCCCCCCGGCACCGGTCCGCTCGGCCCGATCCAGCTGGGCGGGCCCGAGGTGGAGGCGGCGGCGGTCGTGCTCGCCGCATCCCTGGCGCCTCCGGACGCGGGTGGCGGCGCCGCGGCCAAGGGTGCGATCGGGGCGAGGTCGTCCTCCTCCGGCACGACGATCGCCATGACGATGTAGACGACGAGCGCAACGCCCCCGGTCACGACGATCAGCAGGGCCCAGACGACCCGGATCAGCGACGGGTCCGCGTCCCAGAGCTCGGCGAGGCCGCCGGCGACGCCGGCCAGCATCCGGTCGTCGCGCGATCGATAGAGACGGGTGCCCATCAGCAGCCTCCGTTCGGATCGAGGTTGAAGCTCGCGGCGTTCCCGTCGATCGACAGGTCGATCTCCCCGCCCCCGTTCGAGGCGGGCCGCGTCCAGATCGTGCCGTTCCGGGTCAGGCCACGCGATGACAGGTTCGTCACGAACGTCAGCTGCTCCTCGACGTCGAGGCGCAGGCCGGCCGCCGCGGGAACGCACAGGTCGACGGTGCCGGCGTTGACCGAGATGCTTCCCGTCGCCGCCCCGGCGCTGAGTGCCAGACGGACGCGACCGGCGTTCATCGAGATGTCGATGTCGGCGATCGTCGCCTCGGCCGCATCGATCCGGACGTCGCCGGCATTGAAGTCGGCCGTCAGGTCGTTCAGCCCGGCGCCATCCAGGTCGACACGGGCGGTCGCCGCGTTCGCGCTCAGATCGAGCGACTTCGTCGCGTCGGGCGGCACCCGGACCGTCCAGTCCTGGCGGCGATCGCCACCGGTGCCGGTTGGCATCTTCACGTCGAGATGGTCGGCGGCTTCGTCGACTTCCGGAGGCGGCCCGTGGAAGGCCGCATGGAACGTCCAGGCGCCCCCCGGCTGGGTCGCGACGTCGATCGACCCGCAGTTCAGGTCGAGGCGGACGGACGCAGGAGCAGCGAGCGTCCCGTTCCGGTCCAGCGTGGCGGTATCGCCGCTGCCGATGCCGCAGCTGCCGAGCCAGAAATTGCCACCGGCCAGCGCTGCCCCGCCGATCGAGCCGATCGTCAGCGCCATCACCGCCAACCCCACCACCGCCAGCCAGGTGCGGCTCCCGAGGACCAGGATCCCGGCCCCGATCACGATCAGCGGCCACAGCCGCCAGGCGTCCGTGAGCCGGTCCGCGGGCAGCTGTCCCGCCCGGACGAGGAGCGGGATCGCACCCAGCGGTATCAGCACGAGCGCCCAGAAGAACAGACCACGACGAATGCGCACGGTGCTTCCCCTCCGAAGGACGTGACCCTGACATCGTCGCCCACCGACGCAATTCCCGCGAGTGCCATTCGTCATGCGGCGAGCTCGTCGTCATCGGGTTGTCGCATCGCCCTGCGATCCTCCGCCCATGCAGTGGCTCGGCGACCTCGGCTCGGCGTTCTTCGGTGCCCTCTACGACAACCGGCTCGTCGTTGCGGGCGCCGGCGTCGTTGCCGCCGTCGTGATCGCGTGGGTCGCCTGGCGGCGAGGGTGGGTCTCGGTCGCTCGTCGGCAGCCGCGGCGAGCCGCCGCGATCGGCGTGCCGGTTCTCCTGGTCGCGATGCCGCTCGCCTGGTACCTGGCCTCGCCGCTCGTCCTCAGCACCACCGTCGACGAGCCCGCCCCGGTGGCGATTGCCTCCCGACCGCCGAGCCCGCCGGTGGCGCCGTCATCGGACGCCCCGATCCCATCCCGAGCGCCGTCAGGATCCGGCGCCCCCGCGCCGTCGGATCCCGCTCTCGCGCCGCTCGCGCTGAGCGGCGCGTTCCACGGCAGCGACGAGTTCCACTTCGGCCGCGGCACGGCGCACCTGATCGAGACCGCGCCCGGCGAGTACGTCGTCCGCCTCGAGGACTTCGAGGTCCGCAACGGACCCGACCTCTACGTCTACCTCTCCCCGGACCCGACCGGGTACGCGAAGAGGGCCATCGAGCTGGGCCGGCTGAAGGCCGACAAGGGCAACCAGAACTACGCCGTGCCGGCGGAGGCACTCGACGATCCGGCCAGGGCCGCCAGCGTCGTGATCTGGTGCAAGCAGTTCAGCCACCTGTTCGCGACCGCTCCGCTCAGCGCCACCTGACCCGACGAAAACCGTCCGCGCGGGATCCGACGTACCCTCTGGCGTCTCACCTGCGCCGCCGGGGAACGCTCCACGGAGGTGCCCCCGTGTCCCGACGACTCCTGCCGCTCCTCGCGGCGCTCGGTTTCCTGCTCTCGGTCGCGGTCTCTCCGGCGGCGGCCGCCAGGACGGGCGTCTTCCGGCTCGCGTTGACCGGGAACCAGGAAGCGACGGCGACCTGCGCGCCACCGGCCGTGTGCGGCGACCCGGATGCCTTCGCGGCGATGATCCTCATCGTCAACCCGAACCGCGACACTGTCTGCTTCCTGACGAAGTGGTCGAACATCGATGGGACGGTCGTGGCCGCCCACATCCATCCGGCGCCGCGGGGCGTGCCGGGTCCGGTCGCGGTGCCGCTCTTCTCCGGTTCGTTCGCCGGCACGGACATGACGCGCGGCTGCGTCCCGGCGCTGGGACTCGCCGACGACATCCTGGCCAATCCCGCCGGCTACTACGTGAACATCCACAGCACGGTGTTCCCGGCCGGGGCGGTCCGCGCCCAGATCGGCTGACGCGTCCGCCTTCTCACGTCAACGAGCTCGGCGTCTCCGCCGGGCTCGTTCGTGTGTCGGGCTAGGCCGCCCGATCGCCCTCCCCGCCGGTCAGCCGGCGCCCCAGCTCCTCACGGACCGCGACCGCGGCCGGGTTGGGCGCCGTACCCGACGCCGTCCCGGCCACGTCGATCCCGAGCCGTTCCGAGAGGAGCAGCGCGAGCAGCGATTCGAGGACCGTGCCACCGCCCATCGGGGCGACGCCCGACCCGTCACCGCCGGCCGACCCATCGCGCCGGTCGCCGATGACGACCTTCGGGACGATGTCGACGCCGGAGTGCTCGACGGCCTCGGCGAAGCGGGCCATCACCTGCTGCGTCAGCTGGTAGCGCGGGCCACCGTAGGCACGGACCTGCTCCTCGATCGCCATCGCCTGGGCGATGCCGACACGCGCGGCGCGCTCCGCCTCCGCCCCGGCCAGGGCCGCGACGCGCGACGCTTCACCGGACCCGAGCAGCCGGACCTTCTCGGCTTCGGCCGCCGCGAGCGCCTGGATCTGCGCCGCCTGCTGCTGGGCACGGGCCAGGTCGGCCTTGCCCTGGTTGGTCTGGATCGCGATCGACAGCTCGCTCTCCGTGATCGACGCCTGCTGGCGGGCGCGCGCCTCGGCCTCGCGGAGCTCGCGCTCCTGGACCGCTGCCGCCTGCTGCCGGCTGTAGGTCTCGACCTGCTCGAGCGCGACCTGGCGCGATCGGAGCTGGGTCAGGATGTCCTCGAGGCGCGTCCCGCCGCGACCCTGTGTCGGGGTGCCGATCAGGACTTCCTGGAGCTCGAGGTTGTAGCGGTCGAACCGCTCGCGCATCTCGACCCCCGACTGGTCCTGGATCTCGGCCCGGTCGTGGATCAGCTCGATCAGCGTCCGGGTCTGGGCGACGTTCTTGAAGTAGGCGCTGACCATCGGGTCCAGCGTCTGCTCGACGAGTCGCTTGACGTCGCCGAAGCGCTGGACGACGAGCGGCGCCTTGCGGTAGTCGATGTGGACGACGACCGACAGGGGCAGGCTCGGCTCGAACGCGTCCTTCGTGATCAGCTCGACCTCCGACAGGTTCTCGTCGAAGTTGTGCGAGCCGGTCTCCGACGCGTTCCACTTCAGGATGAAGTTGGTCGTCGGGACCATGACGATCTTGCCGGCGTACGTGTTGAACGCGTACTTGCCGGGCAGGAGCGGGGCCGCCCAGACGCCACGCTCGCCGCGCTCGACGAGCTCGCCGTGGCCGTACGCATCGCCCGACAGGTCGAGACCCGTCTCGCCCGTGTACGAGACGACGACACCGACGGTGCCGACCTCGACGACCGCCTTCGGCACGAGCTCGACTGTCGCGAACAGGCGGTTCAGGTAGTACGTGCCTTCGACGATCACCTGGAGCTGGCGACCGCGGCGGCCGCCGGCCGCCAGGAACCGCTCGGGCTCCTGGAAGCTGTTGTGGTACGTCGCCGGGACGGCCGGGTCGTCGCCGACCGTCGGGGCGATGATCTCGCCCGGGGCGAGCGACGGGCCGTCGTGGATCGTGACCACGCCGAGGACGTCGTCGTGGCCGGTGATGACGATCGGCTCGAACCCACCGCGGGCGGCGATGAGCGTCGTCATCTCGTCGAGGACGGCCTGGTCGTCATGCTCGAGCGGCAGACCGTACACGCCCCCGGCCGTGATCACGACGAATTGGGCGAGGTTGATTGCGTACGTCCCCTCGCGGACGATGCGGCGCTGCGGGCCGCGCTGGCCGCCCGACTCCAGGAAGGCGCGGACATCGCCGAAGTCCGCCTCCGCCGGCGTGCGCGCCAGCGTCTGGGTCGGTGGCAACGGCTGCCCGTCGCGGGCGAACACGTAGCCGATCTGGCCCTGGGGGATCGTCACGAGCGGCAGGCTGTGGATCCGGTACTGGAACGGCCGGAAGACATGGAGCCCACCACGCAGGACGTCGGGCTGGTAGCCGGCTTCCCCGTGGAGCGCGATCAGGCCGCCGGGCACGGAGCCGCTCCGGCTCCAGAGCTTCTCGACGACGCCCACCCGGTGGTTGGAGATGTAGCGAACGGACCGCGTCGTGTAGACCACGATCGCGAGGGCCAGCGCGGCGGCAGCCGCGATCGCGATGGGCAGGACGACGGTGGACAGGACCTGCAGGGCTGCAGGCATGGTGCACGCTCCTTCGGCGCACGAGCAGCCGGAGCGCGACGTCGGAATCTCACCCGACGTCGAGTCGGATGCACACCTATTATCTCACCGATGTCACGAGATTCGGTGCGTGAACCGGTTCAGGAGTGCGGATATCGTAGGAATCGCTCCGGTTCTGGTGCGCATCCGCACCATCTCACAGATCCGCGAAGACCCTCCGGATCAGGAGACCAGCGGCGATCACCAGTGCGCCCAGGCCGGCCAGGAGCGGCACGGGCGGGCCGGCGGGATCGCCGGCGACCGAGGGTGGAGCCTCCGTCCCCGGGGCGCCCGGCTTCTCGACCTGAAGCCGCGTGACCGAGCTCGGGATCGTCTCGTCCTGGCCGTTGGCGGCCGGTAGCGCGACCGCCACGACGACGTCCCCTGCCTCCGGAATCGTGAGGGTGCCGAGGTAGCGGAGGTCGGCAGCGCCGGTCGATCGGAGATCGGCGGCGACCAGGTCCGGGCCGTTGCCGCGAGGTTGTCGCGCCGTGACGACGACGCGGTCGGGCAGGCCGAGCGCCGCCGGATCCCAGTCCGCCTTTGGCTGTAGATCGACCTCCAGGTCGAAGGGGACGCCGGCGACGACCGACGCCGACGGAAATCCGAGCACCGCGTCGACGAGCTCCGACCGCGGAGCTTCAGGCGGCGGCCCCGTCCCCATCACCCGGAGCGGCAGGTCGATCGGGGTGCAGTTGTTGCTCTCGTCGCACTGCTCGCCGTGGAAGCCAACGGCGACCGAGCCGGCGCCTCCGACCGGGACCGTCGCCTGCGCCCGGAGGTGGCCGGTCCAGTCCGACCGAGCCTGGGCCTCGGTCGGTTGCCCCTGGCCGCTGGCGGGCAGAACCCGGACGTACATCCCGTCGACCGGGACGAGGATCCCTTCCGCCGGGCCCCAGACCGTGAGGCCGATCTCGATCATTTCCCCTGCGGCAGTCTCGGTCGGGAGCGGGCTATCCAGCCAGGCCTGTGGGGCGAGGTCGGGCCGCGGCGCGTCGGGCGATGCCGAGGGAGCGGCGGACGGGTCGGCCGCGATCGCCGATGCCGTCACCCAGAGCGCGGCAACGACGCCCGGGACCAGCGACGCACGACGGACCATGACCATGTGTACACCGCCACCGGACGGCGGGTTCTGCCGGTCAGACGCCGACGGCGACGCGCCCTTCGCTCCGGACGCCGGCCCGAGCGCCCGCCCTGGCCTTCGCGCGATCCTTCAGGATCTGGCCGGCCGCGAGCTTGCCGGGCGCGCCCATCACGCAGCCGCCGGGATGCGTCCCGGAGCCGCACTGGTAGTAGCCGTCGATCGGCGTCCGATACTGCGACCAGCCGGGCGCCGGGCGGAACAGCCACATCTGCGGCGCCAGGAACTCGCCGGCGAAGATGTTCCCTTCCGACAGGCCGACGGTCCGCTCGATGTCGAGGGGCGTCCTGATTTCGCGCTGGAGGACGAGGTTCCCGAAGCCCGGGAAGAACGATTCCAGCGTCGCCTGGACCGTGTCGCCGAGGTTCTCCTTCTCGGTGTCCCAGTCGCTCTCGCGGAGGTGGTAGGGCGCGTACTGGACGAAGCACGACATGACGTGCTTGCCGGGGGGCGCCATGTCCGGGTCGATCGTCGACTGGATCGCGCAGTCGAGATAGGGCCGCTTCGAGTACCAGCCGTACTTCGCGTCGTCGTACGCGCGCTCCAGGTACTCCATCGTCGGGCCGATGTTCGTGAAGCCGCGGTACTGGTCGGTGCGATCGCCGAGCGCCGGGTAGCGCGGCGCGCCGTCGAGGGCGAAGTTCACCTTGGCCGACGTGCCCTGGAACCGGAACCGCTCGATCGTCTCGACGAGGTCGGTCGGCAGCTCGCGCGGATCGACGAGCTCCAGGAACGTCCGGCGGGGATCGAGGGCCGAGACGACGACCGGCGCCCGGAGCTCCGTGCCGTCGACAAGGGCGACCCCGGTCGCCCGGCCGTCCTTCGTGATCACCCGATCGACGGGCGACTCGAGCGCGATCTCCGCCCCGAACGACTGGGCCGCGCGGGCGAGAACCTTCGTGAACCCGCCGTTCCCTCCCTTGTGGAACGCCCACGCTCCGAACTCGCCGTCGTGCTCGCCGAGGATGTGGTACAGGAGCACGAGCCCGGACCCCTGTGAGTACGGCCCGACCTTCGTCCCGATGATCGCCGAGGACGCGAGGTAGCCCTTCAGGATGTCGGACTCGAAGTAGTCGTCGAGGAAGTCCGCCGCGCTGCCCGTGAGGAGCCGGACCGCGTCGTGGAGGACCTTCTTGTCGAGCTTCCGGAATCGCGACGCGAGCGCCGCCAGGCCGACGAGCTCCTCGGGGTCGTCGCTGAAGAGATCCGGTGGGACCTGGTCGAGGAGCGGCTTGATCGCCCGGCAGACCCGCAACAGGTCGTGGTTGAACGCCTCGTAGGCGTCCGCGTCGTGCGGGCTGTGGCGAGCGATCTCGCGGAGGTTCTCGCCGTGATCCTGCCCCAGCAGGAGGTAGTCGCCGTTCTCCATCGGCGCGAACGTCGACGGCATGAGCAGCGGCATGAACCCGTGCTTCGTCAGCTCCAGGTCGTGGATGATGTCCGGCCGGAGCAGGCTCAGCGCGTACGAGAACGTCGTGAACCAGAAGCCGGGTCGGAGCTCCTCGGTGATCGCCGCCCCGCCGACGAGATGACGCCGCTCCAGGATCAGCGTCTTCAGGCCCGCCTTCGCCAGGTACGCGCCGTTGACGAGGCCGTTGTGGCCACCGCCGATGACGATCGCGTCGTACGAGCGTTCCCGCGCGGAGCGATCGGTGCCGTTCGTCGAGCCTGGCGCAGCACTCCGGCCGTTGCCGTCGCTCGTCGAGACGCGAGTGCCGGCCGGCTTTGTCGGGCCTGGCTTCGTCGTCGGCGCCGCCTTCGCCGGCGTCCCCGTGGTCTTCGGCATCAGGCGGTCCTCCGATCCGGGTTGTACAGCGGCAGCCGGCTGACGGCCGCGTCGAAGTACTCGTAGCGATGGTTGACCGGCAGCTCCAGCTTGACGGTTGAGCCAGGCTTCGACCGATCGAGGGGAACGCGGGCGAGCGCGATATGGCGCTGGAGCATCGGGGAGTACATCAGGCTCGTCGCGTAGCCGAGCTGCGTTCCCGCGTCGTCGTAGACGTAGTACTCGTCCTGGATCGGCGTGTGGTCCTTGGGCGGGATCAGGCCGGCCTCGTCGTAGTGGCGATCGTACTCGCGCCAGTCGAGGACGAGGCCCGTGAGCTTCCAGCGCGACGTCCTGTCGCGGAGCTCGCGCTCCAGCGCGGGTCGGCCGATGAACGCCCGGTCGTCCCCGGCGAGGTCCTTGACCATCCAGCCGAGCCCGACCTCGATGAGCGTGGATCGAGTGGCGTTGGTCCACGCGTATCGGCTCGATGCGAAGTCGACGTCGAGGAGCAGCAGGCCCGCCTCGATGCGGGCCATGTACAGGGCGATCATCCCGAACGGGATCACGCCGCGTCCCGCCGAGGCGTCGGCGATCGCGTCCCACACCGCGATCGCGCGATCCGAAGGGATCCAGACCTCGTAGCCGAGGTCGCCGGTGTAGCCCGTCCGCGAGATCATCACGGGGGTCCCGGCGATCTGCGTGTCGCAGAGCCCGAAATAGGGCACGCGCTCGATTCCCGGGACGAGGCTCGCGAGGACCTCGCGCGACTTCGGGCCCTGGATCGCGAGAACGGCCGAGTCCTCGCTGACGTCCTCGAACCGGACGCCTTGCCGGCCGGCGAGGTCTTCGAACCAGGCGAGGTTCGGTTCGGCGCACGTGAGGAGGTAGTCGTTCGTGCCCGTCCGGAAGATCACGCCGTCCTCGACGACGAAGCCCCCGTCATCGAGCCAGGCGGTGTACTGGCCGTGCCCGACCGGGCAGGTCCGGATGTCTCGTGCCAGCACGCCGGCGAGGAATGCCTCCGCGTCGGGGCCATGGATCCGGTACTTGTACAGCGGCGAGCTGTCGAAGAGCCCCGCGCTGTTGCGGATCGCGAAGTACTCGAACTTCTCGGACAGCTGGTATTTCTGCGCCACCAGATAGCCCGACCAGTGCTCCCACAGGCCGGTCTCGTTGGCCGCGTTCGTCCGGTCGTGGAATGGGGTCGTGCGGATCATCGGGCCCTCGTGATGGATCGCCGGCCGACGGCGAGAGCCGCCTGACGGTCGCGCATCCGTGCGCGGACGGGCGTCCGCGTCCCGCGTGATGCACCCGGTGTCGCGCGGCACGGTCCAGGGGCGGCACGGCGGCGCCCCGGCGGGCGAACGGCATCCGACCGCGAGGCCCCTATCCTGTCGGCGTGTCGCTCTTCACGCTCGACCACCCGGGCCCGCTGGTCGCGCCTTCACTGGTCGTCGCCCTCGACGGCTGGGTGGACGCCGGGAGCGCGGCGACGACCGCCGCCGCCCTGATCAGCGCCGGCGGCCGCGTCGTCGCGACGTTCGATGCCGACCGCGTGTTCGACTATCGGGCCCGCCGGCCGACCCTCGAGATCGTCGACGGCCGCCTGGCCGAGCTCGACTGGCCGGAGTTCCGGATCCGGCTCGTCCGCGCCGGCGACCGCGACGTCCTCGTCCTCGCCGGACCCGAGCCCGACTACCGCTGGCCGACGCTCGCCGCCGCCGTCAGCGAGGCGGCCGCCGCGCTCGGCGTCCGCGAGTGGATCAGCCTCGGCGCGATCCCGGCGGCCGTTCCGCACACGCGGCCCGTGCCGATCCTGGGGACGGCATCGCGGCCGGGTCTCCTGAAGGGCGATATCCGGCCCGGACCCGCCGGACTTCTCCGCGTCCCAGCCGCGCTTGTCAGTGTCCTCGAGATGCGGGCGGCGGCGGACGGGATCGACTCCGTCGGTTACTTCGCCCAGGTGCCGCATTACGTCAGCGGTCCGTACCCGGCGGCCGCGCTGGAGCTGCTCTCCGCCGTCGAGCGCCACCTAGGCGTGGAGTTCGACCGCGGCGAGCTCGGCGAGGAGGTCGAGGGGCTCCGGACGCGCCTCGACGCGGCGACGGCCGTCGACGAGAACACCCGGGCGTACGTCGAGCGGCTCGAATCGATGGTCGACGAGGAGCGGCTGCCGGCCGGCGACGACCTGATCTCCGAGATCGAGCAGTTCCTGCGGGACCAGGGCAGCGAGGGCCGACCGCGGCCCTGACATCGCCGACCAAGGCTGTCGCGGCCCTGCCGAATTCCCACGCACGTAGCGTACTGGACATTGATTGTCAGGTTTCGTTATCCTGACCCGAGATGCGTGCCTCCCGGTTGGTCTCGCTCCTCCTCCTGCTCCAGTCGCGGGGCGGCCAGACTGCGGCGGAGCTGGCGCGCGAGCTCGAAGTCTCCGTCCGGACGATCCACCGCGACGTGGACGCGTTGAGCGCGTCCGGCGTTCCGATCTATGCGGACCGCGGCCCGCACGGCGGGATCCGCCTGGTCGACGGCTACCGGACGCGGCTGACCGGCATGACCGCGGACGAGGCGGAGGGGCTGTTTCTCGCCGGACTGCCCGGACCGGCGGCCGAGCTGGGCCTCGGAACCGTCGTCGCAGCAGCCCGGCTCAAGGTGCTCGCCTCGCTCCCGACCGAGCTTCGTGGCCGTGCCTCACGACTCGTCGAGCGGTTCCATCTCGATGCCGCCGCCTGGTATCACCCGGACGAGGCGGTTCCCCATCTCGGCGAGCTCTCGGAGGCGGTCTGGGAAGCGCAGCGGGTGCAGATCGGCTATGACCGCGGCGACAAGACGGTCGATCGGATCCTCGAGCCCCTCGGGCTCGTCCTGAAGGCCGGCGTCTGGTACCTCGTCGCCGCGGCGGATGGCCAGCCCCGAACCTATCGCGTCTCCCGGGTCAGCCGGGTCACGACGCTCGATGACGGGCCGTTCGAGCGCCCCGACGAGTTCGATCTCGCCGCCTTCTGGGCGGAAGCGAGCGCCGCCTATGAACGGGACACGCCGCGCGTCGAGGTCACGCTCCGGATCGCCCGCGACCGCCTCGATCGCCTCCGCGGCGTCATCGGGGAGCGGCCGTACGCCACGCTGGAGCGACTGGAGGAGCCGGATCCCGGCGGCTGGCTGCGGATCCGGGTGAAGCTCGACTGGCCCAACGAGGCCACGACCCAGATCCTCGCCGTCGGCCCCGGATGCGAGCTCCTGGAGCCCGAGCCGCTCCGTCGCCGGATCGCCGAGGAAGCGGGACGGCTCGCGTCCCTCTACGAGGATTCGCGGGCCGGCGACGTCGGCGGCGGGCGGGAGGATCCGCCGGCGACGCTCGCCGAGCCCGCGGTCGCGGTCGGCTAGACCGCTTCGCACGCCGATCCCGCGGACCGCCCGGTCCGGGTCAGCGGCGACATTCGCTGGATCGCCGGTCCGACGGTCGTGCCGAGCGGAGCTGAGCGGTTCACCGACTCATCCGCCCACTCGACCGGACCGGGATGGAGCAGCCGCTGCTCGCGGCTGCGGCGCTCCAGGTCGCGGAGCCGATCCGCATGGATCGCCGTCATCAGCGGCTCCGTTGGGAACATCACACACCTCGTCTGCGGCGATCGTCCGACCGCTCTTCAACCACGTTCGAAGCATGCCAGACAAGCATGCCAGAACCTGTCATGAGTCCGACCCGAGATGCTGATTCGGCGTCCCGGATGCGCGATTCGGGCGGCTCGTCCCCGGATGACCGCAAGACGATTGGCACGCCGCGAGGGCTGGCCCGATGGGCTCCCGCGGGCCACAATCGGCTACAACTCCAGCGGTCCCAGTTGCCCCGGAGGACAGGCCCCGATGACGTTCGATCCAAATGCCCAGCTCGACCCGACGCAGGTCACCGACGTCCGTGGACGGTCGTACGGTGGCCGTGGCGGCGGGCTCGCCATCGGCGGAGGCGGGCTCGGGCTCGTCATCGCGATCATCTACATCCTGCTCGGCGGAAACCCGGGCGACCTGATCAGCTCCGGCGGCGGCACCGGGGCGGGCCCCGACATCAACGCGCCCAACAGCTCGGCCCTCGCGGAGTGCACGACCGGGGCTGCCGCCAACGCGCGCGAGGATTGTCAGATCGTCGGT
>OEKI01000114.1_pt2 | contig 14566 bp, 12 predicted proteins | sample 1503121 | NCBI WGS metagenome assembly OEKI01 (sample SAMEA104379569, study PRJEB20068) | metagenome | biome: 1000743; feature: 77; material: 1998 | place: USA | collected 2012 | depth 25 m | reverse complement strand
CGCGTTTGGGAATCCCCGTCGGCACCGCGAAGTCCAGGCTCAGTCGCGCGACGGCTGCGCTACGCCGCGCGCTGACTGACGAGGCGAGTGATCGATGAGCGAGGAGGAGCTCGACCGCGAGCTCGCGAACTGGATGGCCGGGGCCGCGCCACCGGACGTCCCCCCGATCCTGCACGAGCCCGCGCACGAGCTCGCGTCGCGGCGGCCGACGGTCCACGCACGATCGGGATCGCGCGCGCTCCCGGGCATGGCTCTCGCAAGCATCGCGATCGTCGCGACGGTCTTCGCCGTGCGCGGAGTGGTTGACACCGTCCCTGGGACGGCGTCGAACCCGCCGACCGCGAGCGGGGCGAGCGATGGCCTCGGGGGCTCGCCCGCGCCGTCGGCGACACCCGCCCGAGCTCCGCAGAGCAACTGGACGAGCGTGACGTGGTCGCTCACCGACCCGAAACCATTCACGGGACCGGGCAACCAGTTCATCCAGAGCGTGGTCTCGCTCGAGCACGGGTTCGTCGCGGCGGGCTACGAGACAGGGACGACGCCAACCGCGATCGTCTGGACCGGGGCGCCAGGTGAGCCCTGGATCCGGGTGGGCGATCCATCGGGGACGTTCACCGATTCGGTCATCGATCGGCTGGTCGCGGTGCCGGATGGCCTGATCGCCATCGGGCGGCCCGGAAGCCCCGACGCTCCGGGCGTCCGTCTCTGGAGGTCGCCGGACGGGCAGGCGTGGACGCGTCTACCCCTCGATGAAACGCTGTTCGGCGACTGGTATGACCCGCGTCTTCAGATCGCGTCAGGGCCGGGAGGCCTGATCGCGTCTGCCTGGGATCGCGACACGGGCGCGACGCGGATCTGGCATTCCGTTGACGGCTCCGCCTGGACGGCGGATCCGGTCGCCAGCTCGATCTTCGACGGAGCAAGCGTGTGGATCGTCGGGACGCCGGCCGGCTATGTCGCCACCGGTTCGCGGACGCTGGGGCCGGCCTCAGATAAGGGACTCGGTCCCGACGGTGTGGGAGTGGCATTCCGATCGAGGGACGGACAGTCGTGGAGTCCGGCCACAGTGGACGGCGCCCACGGGCTCGGTCGGGTGTTGGTCGCCCGGGACGGGCTGCTCGCCCCCGGGTCGAACCACGGCCCGACGAACGCCATCGTGTTGCCCGATTACTGGCAATCCACGGACGGGGCGCACTGGGAGCGAGTGGAGGATCGCGGAACCGCGGGGGCGCGATTCGGAACGCAGATCACGGCGGACGGCGACCGGATCTACGCGTTGTCGCCGTTTGGCTCGGAATGGTCGACGGATGGGACCACGTGGCACCCGCTCGAGGAGTTCGTGATCGACCTGGAGCCTCGGGGCCGCCCGTGGTGGGCGATGAACGGGGTCGCCGCCGGCCCGGGCGGCATCGTCGCCAATGGACAGACCACGATCGGCGCGAGCGGCGACGCGGACGACCAGACCGATGGGTTGATCTGGATGGCGGTTCCTGGTCGCACTCCGACGGGAGCTGCGCCGATGCCGACACCCGAGCCGGCCCACGATCAACCGTGCCAATCCCCGTTCAAGAACCCCGATGGGACGTGCGGCTGACGACGCTCTGCGATGCTCAGCCGGTGACTGGCTCGGAGGCGGCGTATGCGGCACTGCTCGACCGAGCGCGCGGTGATCCGGCCGTCGTGGGAGTCGTCGTGTTCGGGTCGCGCGCGGCCGGGCCGTTCGCGACTGCGTCGTCCGACGTCGACTGCTTCGTGATCGTCGACGGGAGTCCCGAGGACACGCATCCGTGGGCGACGAACCACGGCGATCCGGTCGAGGTCTGGCCGATCACGCTCGATGCGTTTCGCAGACACGCCCTTGCGGGTGACGCGTTCGCGTGGAACCGGCCCGCGTTCATCCGGGCGCGCGTCGACGTTGACAAGCTCGATGGCCAGATCGGGCAGATCGTGGACCGCAAGCGGCGGCTCGTGCCGGACGAGGCGCAGACGATCGCCATGGACGGGCTGGGTGCCGCGATCAATTCGATCTTCCGGGCGCTGAGGAACCAGGAGGCAGAGCGGCGCCTCGAGGGGCGCCTCGACGGGCTCGAGGCCATCGCGCCGATGCTGACCGCCGCCTTCGCACTCGAAGGACGAGTCCGGCCGTTCAACAAGTGGCTCCGATACGAGCTCGCGACCGAACCGCTCCGGATGCCGGAGCTGGCTGGCCTCGGCGAGCTGGTCGAACGGCTGGCCGAAGACTCATCGATCGACCGCCTCCGCGATGCCTTTCGCATGCTGGAGCGCGCCGCGCGATCGACTGGTTACGGCGCGATCGTCGACGGCTGGGAGCCGGACGTCGCCTGGCTCCGCGGACAGGCCTGAGCCGACGACGATCAGGCCCCGGCGAGTACCTCCGGATCGGTTGCGATGGCCGACGGCTCGCCGGCCTCGAGCCAGCGTGCGATCGCGTCACGGGAGAAGAGCTCGTCGACGACCATCGATGACGCACCGATCACGCCGGCGAGACCGCCGAGCGACGACCGCTGGATGAGCAGGTCCCGCGTCGCGAGCGGCAGGGAGCGCCGGTAGACCGTCTCACGGATCGAGGCGAGCAGGACATCCGGGCTGTTCGCGACGCCGCCACCGATGACGATCAGCGACGGGTTGAAGAAGTTCACAACGCTGGCGAGCATGGAGCCGACGAGGCGCCCGGCTTGCTGGAGGAGGGCGACGGCCACCGGGTCGCCCGACGAGGCGGCGCGGGCGACATCCTCAGCCGTCACGCGGCCTCGCTGGTCCAGGGCCGTCGCGAGTCGGGGCGAGCGTGCGGCCTGCGCGGCGTCCTCGCCCTGCCTGGCCAGGGCGGCGCCGCCGGCGAGCGCCTCGAGGCAGCCGATGTTCCCGCAGCGGCAGATGACCGCCGGATCCTCGACGACCTGGATGTGGCCGACGTCGCCGGCACTCCCCTGGGCGCCGCGATGGAGCCGGCCGGCGGAGATGATCCCGGCCCCGATCCCGGTGCCGATCTTGATCACGACGACGTCGTCGTGCCCGGCCGCGACACCGGAGCGCCACTCCCCGAGCGCCAGGACGTTGACGTCGTTGTCGACCCAGACGGGAGCGCCGTAGCGGGCGGCGAACCGCTCGCGGATCGGGTAGCCGTCCCAGCCCGGCATGATCGGTGGCGAGATCGGGCGACCGGTGGCGAACTCGACCGGACCCGGGACGGCGATCCCGATGCCCCACAGTCGGCCCGGAACGCCGTGCGTCGTCGCGACGAGCTGGTCGAAGAGCTCTTCCACGCGCGCCAGGCCGGCGTCCGGACCGGCTTCGATCTCGGCGGGCTCGTCGTGATGGCCGAGGATCCGCCCGTCGAGCGTCGTGATCGCGACGTCCACGCTCGTCGCCCCGAGATCGGCGACGAGGACATGCCCGGCGGCCGCGCGGAACGTCAGCTGTCGCGCCGGCCGGCCCCCGGTCGATGGCCCGGGGTCGCCCTCGACGACGAGGCCCCGCTCGACCAGCTCGCCGACCCGCTGGGCCACGATCGCCCGGCCCAGGCCCGTCCGCTCGGCGAGCTCGGAGCGCGACCGGGATCGACCGAGACGGATCTCGTCGAGCACGAGGACGAGCGCGTCCAGCGCCTCGTCCGGGAGCGCGTTCACGCCGGCGATCATACGTCGCGGCGGGCGCGACGGCGCACTTTTGCACTTGACGCGCCAAAGTAGGATGTGGAGCAGTCAAACCCCAGCTCCTTCTGGCGCGCGGCGATCGATCGCGCGGCCGAGATCCAGGACGACGGTGCGCCGCTGCGACACGGCGCTCTAGATCGTCTAGACAGGTCCGCTACGGGAGTCGGATGAGCAGGTTCGCCGATATCGGTGCCGCCGTCATCGGGACGGGGTTCATCGGGACGGTCCACGTGGAGCAGCTCCGGCGCATCGGCGTCGATGTCCGGGGCGTCCTCGGCAGCACGCCGGACCGGGGCGCCGCCCGAGCCGAGGCGCTGAGCGTCGGGCACGCCTACGGCTCGCTCGACGACATCCTCGCCGATCCCTCCGTCCATGTCGTCCACGTGACGTCGCCGAACAACCTCCACGTCCCGCAGGCCCGCGCGATCCTCGCCGCCGGCAAGCACGTCGTCTGCGAGAAGCCGCTCGCGATGACCGCGGCGGAATCGGCCGGGCTCGTCGCGGACGCCGCAGCGAGCGGCCTCGTCAACGCGGTGAACTTCAACATCCGGTTCTACCCGCTCCACCAGCACGTGCGGGAGGTCATCGCCGCAGGCGAGCTCGGCGAGATTCGGCTGGTGACCGGCCGCTACTTCCAGGACTGGCTGCTCCACGACACCGACTGGAACTGGCGCCTGGAGCCCGACAAGGGCGGGGCGCTCCGAGCGATCGGCGACATCGGCTCGCACTGGCTCGACCTGACGTCGTTCCTGACCGGCCAGCCGATCGTGTCGGTGATGGCGGACCTGTCGACCTTCATCACGACCCGGCGCGAGCCCACAGGCCCGGTCGAGACGTTCTCGACGGAGCGCTCGGCGGAGACCGTCGATCGGTCGATGGGCACGGAAGACGCCGGGATGGTCCTCCTCCGCTTCGCGAACGGGGCACGCGGCAGCATGGCCGTCTCGCAGATCAGCCCCGGCCGCAAGAACTCGCTCCAATGGGAGATCGACGGGTCCGACGCGGCCGCCGCCTGGGACTCCGAGACGCCCGAGCAGCTCTGGCTGGGCCACCGCGACCGGCCGAACGAGATCCTCCTCCGCAACCCGGCGCTGATGGGCGCCGCGGGCCGTGCTGCTGCGGCACTCCCGGGCGGCCACGTCGAGGGCTTCGGCGACACGTTCGGTGCCCTCTTCCGCGCCATCTACGCCGACGTGCTGACCGGTCGCCCCAATCCCGACCCGCCGTACGCGACGTTCGCGGCCGGCCACGACGAGATGCTCGTCAACGACGCGATTGCGCTCAGCGCCCAGGAGGGTCGCTGGGTGGACGTCGATCGCACCATATCGACCGCCTCGCCGGCCGGTTTCTCCTCGCCGGCCGGCGAGCGCGGCGACCGCACACCCGTCACCGAGGCTGCCCGATGAGACTCGGCCTGCTGACCGCGCCGTTCCCCGGCACGCCCCTCGACGATGTCGCCGACTGGACGGCGGTGAACGGCTTCGAATCGATCGAGATCGCCTGCTGGCCGCCGTCGAGCGGCGACGCGCGTCGGTACGCCGGCACGTCGCACATCGACGTCACGACCCTCACCAAGGATCGCGCGGACGACATCGCGGGCCGGATGACGGAGCGTGGCCTCGTCATCTCCGGGCTGGGCTATTACCCGAACCCGCTGAACCCCGATCCGGCGCACCGCGACATGGTCATCGGCCACCTCCGCCACGTCATCACGGCCGCGGAGCTGATGGGCGTGCCGCTCGTGAACACGTTCATGGGCGCGGACAAGGGGAAGACCCAGGACGAGAACTGGGACGAGGCGCTCCGGGTCTGGCCGGACATCGTGTCGTTCGCGAACGACCACGGCCGGAAGATCACGATCGAGAACTGCCCGATGATCTTCAGCAATGACGAGTGGCCGGGTGGGCTCAACCTCGCGACCACGCCGCGGATCTGGCGGCGGATCCTGGAGCAGTGGGGCGGCACGATCGGGCTGAACTTCGACCCGAGCCACCTGATCCTCCAGATGATCGACATCCCGCGGTTCATCCGGGAGTTCGGGCCGCACATCCTCCATGTCCAGGCGAAGGACCTCTGGATCGACCGCGACGGGCTCTACGAGCGGGGCGTCTTCTCGCTGGGGATGGGCTGGCAGGTGCCGCGGCTACCCGGGCTCGGCGACGTCGAGTGGGACGCGCTGTTCGGCGCGCTGTGGCGGACCGGCTACGACGGCGACGTGATCATCGAGCACGAGGACCGCGACTTCGAGAAGACCGACGACCTGATCAAGCGCGGCTTCCTGATCGCCCGCGACGTGCTGAGGCCGTACATCAAGTGAGGTTCCCCTCCCCCGTCGCGTTTACGGCACCAGGTGCACGAAACGGGCGACCTCTTGCACCAGGCGACCGAACGCGACCGGTCGGGCCGTCCGGGGCGACAGATTCCCGTCGATTCGGTCGATTCGGTGCATCCAGTGCTCAAGACCCGACCGGAATCGGGCCCGACGGCGACCAGCCCGTCGCGTTCAACCGCTCGATGCAAGCCGCGATGGCGGGGACCGCATCGTGACGTTCACCGTCGATAGCCTGACGGAGCGGGACATCGCCAAGGCGATCGACCACTCCCTCCTGCGACCCGAGCTCGATGACGAGTTCGTGGATGCGGGCTGCCGGCTTGCCCGCGAGTACGACGTGGCCTCGGTGTGCGTCCGGCCGGTCGACGTCCGGCGGGCCGCCGCGATCCTCGCCGGGAGCGACGTGCAGGTGGGGACAGTCGTCGGGTTCCCGCACGGCAGCTCGACGACCGCGACGAAGGTCTTCGAGGCGCGGCGGGCGCTCGACGAGGGCGCGAGCGAGCTGGACATGGTGATCGACATCGGTGCCCTGAAGTCCGGCCGAGACGCGGACGTCCACGCGGACATCGCGGCCGTCGTCGAGGTCGCGCATGGCGCCGGCGCGATCGTCAAGGTGATCCTCGAGAACGCCTACCTGACCGACGACGAGAAGGTCCGCGGGTCGCGTGCCACCGAGTCGGCGGGCGCCGACTTCGTCAAGACGTCGACCGGGTTCGCGCCGAGCGGCGCGACCCACGAGGACCTGGCGCTGATGCGCCGGACCGTCTCGCCGCACGTCCAGGTCAAGGCGGCCGGCGGCGTCCGGACGCTCGACGCTCTGATCGCCGTCATGAACCTCGGCGTCACGCGGGTCGGGGCGACAGCGACGAAGGCGATCATCGACGACTTCCGGGTGCGGAAGGCCGGCGGCGCGCCGGTCGCCGCGGTGAGCGGCGCCGGAACGGAGGGCGGCTACTGATGGCGACTCTGCGGCCGGTCGGGGTCGGGATGCTGGGCTCCGGGTTCATCGGTGAGTTCCACACGCAAGGGCTGCGCTACGTGCCCGAGACGCGCGTCGTCGCGAACTGGGGCGCCGGCACGGAGCGGCGCGAGGCGTTCGCGGAGCGGTTCGGGAGCCGCGCCCTCGACTCCATCGACGCCGTCTGCGCCGATCCGGAGGTGGATCTCGTCGTCGTGTCACTCCCGAACCACCTCCATCTCGAGGCGGTGCGGTCGGCGGCTACTCACGGCAAGGGCGTGGCCTGCACGAAGCCCCTCGGTCGGAACGGCGATGAGGCGGCCGAGATGCTCCGGCTCGTCCGTGAGGCGGGCGTCTTCGACGCCTACCTCGAGAACGTCGTCTTCAACGCCGAGATGATCCGGATGCGCGAGATGGTCGAATCCGGCGCGATCGGCCGGCTCACCACCTTCCGGGCCCGCGAAGGCCACAGCGGCCCGCACGCGCCCCACTTCTGGGACGCCGACCTCGCCGGCGGGGGCGCGCTGCTCGACATGGCCTCCCACGGCGCCGAAGCCGCGCGCGCGATGTTCGGCAAGGAGCTCGTCGTGCGAGACGTCTTCGCGTGGGGCGACACGCTCGTTCACGGGGACCGGACGCGCCTCGAGGACAATGCCGTGATGCTCATCCGCTTCGACGACGGCCGGGTGGCGACGATGGACGTCTCGTGGTCATCGAAGGGCGGGTTGGAGAGCCGCTTCGAGGCGTACGGGGACCACGGGCGGATCGTCCAGGACATCATCTCGAGCCCGCTCCGCGCGTTCATCGAGCGGCCGGCCGGGTATCTCGGCGAGAAGGTCGATGCCGACACGGGCTGGGTCTACCCGGTCCCCAATGAGACCTATGCCCACGGCCACGACGCGATGATGGCCGACGTCGTGACCGCCTTCCGCGAGGGCCGACGGCCGCAGGAGACGTTCGAGGATGGGCTGATCGTCAACCGGATCCTCGACGCCGCGTACCGCTCGATCCGAAGCGGCCAATGGGAGCCGCTCGAAGCCGCCGTGGTCGCGGCCACATGACGATGACAGTGGCACTCGCAGGCGCCTCGTGATGACGCAGATCGCAAAGCCTGCGCTCGCGTGGATGACCGCCGCGACGGCCCTCCTCGACGAGGTCGCCGCGACCCAGGCCGAGGCCATCGAGACCGCCAGCCAGTGGTCGGCGGAGGCGATCGCGGCCGACGGCCTCGTCCACCTCTTCGGCACCGGGCACTCGCGGATCCCGGTCGAGGAGATGTTCCCGCGCTACGGCTCGTACCCGGGCTTCAACCCGATCGTCGAGCTGTCGATGACGTTCCACACTCAGGTCGTCGGCTCGAACGGGCAGCGCCAGGCGATGTTCATCGAGCGGACGCCGGGGCTCGCCGAGGTCATCCTGTCGAACTTCACGTTCGGCCCGAACGACGTGATGATCGTGTTCTCGGCGGGCGGGACGACGGCCGTGCCGGTCGAGACCGCCCGCGGCGCGCGCGCCCGCGGCCTCCGCGTGATCGCCGTCACGTCAGTCCGCCAGTCGATGTCCTCCGAGATCGATCCCGTGGTCGGCGGCCGCCTCCTCGATGAAGCCGACCTGGTGATCGACCTCTGCACCCCGCCTGCCGACGCGCTTGTCGACGTCCCCGGCCTCGACACGCCGGTCGGGCCCGGCTCGACGATCGCCGCCGTCGCCATCGCCAACGTCATCAAGGTCCGGACGGCGGGGCTCCTCGCCGAGCGCGGAGCGCTGCCACCGGTCCTCACCCGAGCCTCGGTCGTCGGCGCCGAGCGCTCGCGAACGCTGTTCGACGACGCCTATCGAGAGCACGCGCGCAGGATCGCCCGTGCGATCGGCCAACAAGGAGGTGGATGACGGCGCGACGTGTGGCATCCAGAGGAGCGATGATGGTCCGACCGGCCCGCGAGGGGACCCACGGTCGGTGCAAGAGGAGGAGTGGTTCTCGATGAAGCGAATGGGATTGGCCCGCGGCCTGGTGGCCGTGGCGGCGATGGCGATCATCGCCGGCGCCTGCAACGCCGCGCCGGGCGCGTCGGGCGGCACGGGCGCCAAGTCGTACACGATCGGGTTCTCGAACCCGGGCGGCGTCGGCAATGGCTGGCGCGAAGCGATGCTCTGCTCGGCGAAGGCCGAGGCCGTCAAGACCGGTGAGGTCACGAAGGTCACGATCATCCATCACGACACGGACGCCAACGGCCAGCTGGCCGACATCCGGTCCCTGATCTCGCAGGGCGTCAGCGCGATCATCATCAACCCCGCCGACCCGAACGCCCTGAACCCCGGCATCGCCGAGGCGATCGCGGCCAAGATCCCGGTCGTCGCGGTCGACGCTTCGGTCACCGCACCCGGCGCCTACAACCTGTCGAACGACCAGGTCCAGTACGCCTACCTCGGCGCCTCGTGGCTCTTCAAGGAGCTCGGCGGCAAGGGCGACGTCGTCTACATGCGCGGCATCGCCGGACATCCGGCCGACACCGACCGCGACACCGGGTTCAAGAAGGCCCTCTCCGAGAACCCCGGGATCAAGGTTGTCAAGGAAGTCGCGACGAAGTGGGATCCGGCCACCGGCACGGCCCAGATCAACGACATCATGAGCAGCGGCCTGAAGTTCGACGGCATCTGGACGTCGGGCATCGACTCCAACATCGTCGATGCGCTGAAGACCGCGAAGCATCCGTTCGTGCCGATCGTCGGGGCGGACAACGCCGGCTTCGTCAGCCAGCTCCTCAAGGAGTCCGGGCTGAAGGGCGCCGCCGTGACCAACCCGCCGTCCGTCGGCGGCGCCGGCGTCAAGCTGGCGACCCAGATCCTCGACGGCAAGGCGCCCTCCGGCAACACCGTCCACGTCACCCCGGAACTGTGGGACAACTCCACGGATGCCGGGAAGGCGTCGCTGACCGCGGCCGCCGATCCGAAGATCAACCCCCTCTGGCCGCTCGGCCTGACGATCAAGGATTGGACCGACTACAGCAAGGACGAGATCATCGCCTGCAAGGGACCGGGCGATAAGTAGGCGCCAGCGCGCCGATCCGTAGACCACCATCCAGGGGTGTCGGCACCGCCGGCACCCCTGGCCTGTCTCGCCACCGCAACCCCCGACAGCGAAGGGCCACGTGACGACCGTCGCCGCTGATCTCCTGCTCGACGCCCAGGACGTCTCCAAGTTCTACGGAGCCGTCGTCGCGCTGCGCTCGGCCTCCCTGGCGGTGCGCCCCGGCGAGGTCCACGCTCTGATGGGCGCGAACGGCGCCGGCAAGAGCACCCTCGTCAAGATCCTGACCGGAGCCGTTCGACCCGACGGCGGCACGATCAGCGTCCGCGGCCGCCCGTACCACGCAAGCTCGCCGGCCGAGGCCCGCCGCGGCGGCGTCGTTTCCGTCTACCAGGAGCCCGCTCTGATCCCGGATCTGGATGTCCGGTCGAATCTGCGCCTCACCCAGACCTCGCCCGAGCCCGTCCGCCACTGGCTCGCGGAGCTGGGCCTGCCCGACATCGACCTGTCGTCGATGGTCCGGGACCTGCCGCTCGCGTCGATCCGGGTGATCGACCTCGCCCGGGCGCTCGCGATCGAGCCCGACGTCCTGCTGCTCGACGAGATGACCGCGGCGCTGCCGGCGAACCTCACGGAGCGCGTGCTCGAGGTGATCGGCCGGACCCGCGGCACCGATCGCTCCGTGATCTTCATCTCCCACCGCCTGATCGAGATCGGCGCCGTCTGCGACCGCGCCACCGTCCTACGCGAAGGCGTCACGGTCGGCGTCGTCGACGTCGGGGTCGGCTCCGACGATCGGATCGTGCGGCTGATGCTCGGCGAGATCGGCGAGCGCAGCCCGGTCGAGCCCGCGAGCGTCGCCGGCCGCCGATCGGCGCGAGACGCTACGGCGATGCCGCGCGTCACGGCCCGCAGCCTGAGCGCCGGAACGGCATTGCGTGACGTCTCGTTCGACCTGTTTTCGGGCGAAGTCCTGGGACTGGTCGCCCTGGAAGGTCAGGGCCAGGACGAGCTGTTCGACATCCTGTCGGGCTCGGAGCGTCCGGCCGGCGGCGAGGTCCTCGTCGACGGCTCGGCGGTGACGTTCCACCACCCGGCCGACGCGATCCGGGCCGGCCTCGTGTACGTGCCTGCGGATCGCGCGGAAGCCCTCCTGATGCAGCGCTCCGTCCGCGAGAACGTCGCGCTGCCGTTCAGTGCGCAGCCGCGCAACTGGGGTCTGATCAACGTTCGCGCCGAGCGGCGGAACGTCGACGACGCCGTCAAGACGCTCCAGATCGACACCCGCGCCGCCGCGGAGGTGCGCCGCCTGTCGGGCGGCAACCAGCAGAAGGTGACGATCGCCCGCTGGGTGGCCGGCGGCGTCCGGACGATGCTCTGCTTCGATCCGACGCGCGGCATCGACATCGGCACGAAGCAGCAGATCTACCAGCTCCTTCGGGACCTCGCCGCGGCCGGCGCCGCCGTTCTGCTTTATACGTCGGAGCTGAAGGAGATCCAGCTCGCCTGCGATCGCGCGATCGTCGTGTTCGGCGGCCGGGTCGTCGCGGAGATCGCCGCCGCGGATGCGGACGAGCCGACGCTCCTCCGCGCGGCCTACGACCTGAAGCCGGACGAGCTGATCCCCGAGCTGGCGGTCGCGGAGACGGCATGAGCGCCGCAGCGAATGCCGTTGGTCGGCGCCGGATCGGGTTCGCCGACGCGGTGACCGGCTGGCTCCGGCGGAGCCCGTGGATCATCGCCCTGGTCGGCCTGCTGATCGTGTTCCTCGCGATCACGAAGCTGCTCGCGCCGAACTACGGCGCGCCAGGGATCCAGGCCCTTGGCATCTCGATCCTGCCGAACGCCCTCGCCGCGGTCGCCCAGGCGGTCATCGTGATCTCCGGCGGCATCGACCTGTCGATCGGCTCGATGATGGCGTTGACGAGCGTCGTGTCGGCGGTCCTCATGAAAGGCCAGAGCGACACGTTCGCGATCGGCGTGGTGATCGGGACGCTCGGCCTGGGGATCCTGCTCGGCGTGATCAACGGGGCGTTGATCGTGTGGACACGCGTCCCGGACATCGTCGTCACGCTCGCGATGTCGTTCGTCTGGGCGGGCGTCGCGCTCCTGATCCTGAACACCCCGGGCGGCGGCTCGGCCGGCTGGCTGATGGACACGATTCGCGGACCCTTGATCAGCGAGTGGATTCCGCGCGGCCTGGTGGTTCTGGCGGTCGTCGTCGGGGTCATCTGGATCCCGCTCCGCCAGTCGACCCTGGGCCTGTCGATGTTCGCCATCGGCAGCAACCGCCTGGCCGCCTTCCGCAGCGGCATCCCGGTGGGCCGGACGAAGATCATCGCCTACGGCCTGACCGGGCTCTTCTCCGCGTTCGCGGGCCTCGCCCTGACGGCGAACACGGGCCAGGCCTCACCGGTCCCAGGGCCGTACACCCTCGAGAGCGTCGCCGCCATCGTGCTCGGCGGCGTCAGCCTCGCCGGCGGCCGCGGCGGCGTCGTCGGGCCGATCATCGCGATCGCGGTCCTCTACCTGATCCGTCAGGACCTCCAGTTCATCGGCGTGAATCCGAACTTCTCGACCGTCGTGCAGGGCGCGATCCTGATTGGGGTCGTCATGCTGGGCAGCTTCCTGGCGATGCGACGAGTGCGGGCGTGACGAGCGAGACCGCTGCGGCGTCCCGCAACCCGTGGCTCACGGGAGCGGCCTGGCGACGCCTGCTCCGCGACCAGCCGCTGATCCCGCTGACGCTGCTGCTGCTCGCGCTGGTGGTCGTTCTCCAGCTCGTGAATCCCGGAATCGTCACAGCGGCCTGGGCCGGGGTCATCGTCCGGCAGGCTGTTCCACTCGCGATCCTGGCCGGCTGCCAGACCGTCGCGATGCTCACCGGCGGCATCGACCTCTCGGTCGGCGCGGTGGCGTCGATGGCAGCGTTCGTGATGGCGACGCTGGTCAACAGCCAGGGGCCGCTCGTCGCGATGCTGGCGGGCCTGGGGATCGCGCTGCTGTCGGGCCTGATCACCGGCGTCGGGATCGGCGTCTTCAAGGTCCACCCGCTGATCATGACCCTCGGGATGAGCCTGGTCGTGCTCGGCTTCGTCGCGGTCTACCAGCTCGCGATGGTCCTGTCGGGGATCGTCATCCCGGACCCGATCGTCTGGCTCGGATCGGAGACGACACTGGGCTTCATCCCGAACAGCGTGTTCCTGTTCGTGCCGCTGTCGATCCTGATCGTGGGCGGTCTCCGACGGAGCGGCTACGGTCGTCTCCTGTTCGCCATCGGCGACAACGCCGTCGCGTCCCGGCTCGCCGGGGTCCGGATCTGGCAGGTCCTCGTCGTGCTGTACACCTTGTCGGCGCTTCTGGCGGCGATCGCCGGCTTCCTCGTCGCGGGCTTGAACAAGACCGCCAGCCCGGCCCTCGTCGAGTCGGCCGTTCTGCCGTCCGTGGCCGCGGCGGTCATCGGCGGCACGTCGATCCTCGGCGGGCGCGGGGGCTTCGCCGGGACGATCGTCGGAGCGCTGATCCTGACGCTGCTGAACACGCTCCTGACGACCCTCAACATGCCCGAGGCGATGCGCCAGGTGCTGTTCGGGGCGATCATCGTCGTCGTCGCGGCGGCCTATACCCGGGTCACCGGCGAGGCCTGACCGGCGTGACCCCGTCGGCGCCGGATCCGGTGGTTCCCACTCGCCATCTCGGCCTCGACCTGGGTGCCACGAACCTGAAGTGGGCGATCGTCGACCACGATCCGGGCCCGGACGGTTCCTGGCGCGCGGTCGCGCGGGGGCAGGTACCGACGCGGGCCGACGGCGGCCCTGATGCGATCGTCCCGCAGCTCGGCGAGATCGGCCGCGAGGCGATGGCTCAATGGCCGGGTGTCGTGTCCGCCGGTGTTGGCATCCCCGGTCTCTACGACCCACGAGCCGGCACGACGCGATTCCTCGTCAACCTGCGCGGGGCCTGGGACGGGTACCCGATCGTCGCGCCCGTCGCGGCCGCCCTTGGCGTACCCGTCGCGCTCATCAACGATGCGCGCGCGTTCGGCCTGGCGGAGCTCCGGCTCGGCGCGGGGCGCGGCGCGTCGTCGATGGTCGGTCTGACGCTGGGGACCGGCGTCGGCGGCGTGATCGCGGTCGACGGCAAGGTGCATCAGGGCCACGACGGGACGGCCGGCGAGATCGGCCATCAGACGATCGATCCGGACGGGCCCGACTGCAACTGCGGCAACCACGGTTGTCTCGAGGCATTCGCGCGGGCCGACCGGATCGCCGAGGCGTGCGGCACGGCCACCGCGGAGGAAGCTGTCGATCGGGCACGGAACGGGGACGCGGCCGCGATCGAGGGGCTCCGCCGGGTCGGCCGCTACCTCGGGATCGGGATCGGCAACATGATCGTGGTCATCTCCCCGGACCGCGTCGTGATCGGCGGCGGGATCGCGGCCGCCGGGGACCTGTTGCTCGCCTCGGCTCGCGACGAGATCCGTCGCCGCGTCCGGACGACCTCGATCGCCGAGGTCGAGATCGTCACGGCCGAGCTCGGGACGTGGGCCGGGGCGATCGGCGCGGCCGTCCACG
>OEKI01000012.1_pt1 | contig 14614 bp, 16 predicted proteins | sample 1503121 | NCBI WGS metagenome assembly OEKI01 (sample SAMEA104379569, study PRJEB20068) | metagenome | biome: 1000743; feature: 77; material: 1998 | place: USA | collected 2012 | depth 25 m | reverse complement strand
CGGCTGTTCGTGAAGACGATCGTGCTTCGGTGCTGACGGATGAGCTCGAGGATCCGTGGATGGATCGCCGGCCAGATGCTGACGCGCGCCTCCGGTCCGGCCGCGGGACCACCCGGCTGCTCGTCGAGCGGCAGCACCTCGCCCGGCTGGGTCATGTCCTCGATCGGGACGACGACCTGGAGGTCAAGGGGCTTGCGGGCGCCGGCATCGACGATCGTGACCTCGCGACCGGGACCGGTGCCGCCGAGGAACCGGGCGATCGTGTCGAGGGGCCGCTGGGTCGCGCTGAGCCCGATCCGCTGCGGCGGCCGGGCGCCTTCCTTTCGGGCGATCAACTGCTCGAGCCGCTCCAGCGTCAGCGCGAGATGCGCGCCCCGCTTCGAGCCGGCGATCGCGTGGACCTCGTCGATGATCACGTGCTCGACGCCGGCGAGGACCTCGCGCGCCTGGCTCGTCAGCATCAGGTAGAGCGACTCTGGGGTCGTGATCAGGATGTCGGGCGGCCGTCGGGCGAGGTTGCGGCGGTCCTCCGCGGGTGTGTCGCCCGTTCGGCTGGCGACCGTGATGTCCGGCGCCGGCTCACCCAGACGGGCCGCCGCAAGGGCGATGCCGGCCAGCGGCGCGCGGAGGTTGCGCTCGACGTCGTACGTCAGCGCCTTCAGCGGGCTGATGTACAGGACCCGGACGCTGCCGGGGTTCGCCTTCGTCGGCGCCGGGCGGGGTGGCGAGGCCGCGAGCCGATCGAGCGTCCAGAGGAATGCCGCCAGCGTCTTGCCGCTGCCGGTCGGGGCGTGGATCAGCGTGTGCCGGCCGCTACTGATCGCCGCCCAGCCCTCGGACTGCGCCTGCGTCGGAGCAGCGAAGGAGCTCTCGAACCAGGCGCGGACGGCGGGCGAGAATGGGGCGAGCGGATCGTCCGGCGCGACGGACTTCTGGGGCGGGAGCGTCACGGTGGCCACGGGATTCGCGAGTATAGGTGGGTCGCCCGATTTCGACCACCCGTTCGAAATGGCCGGCGGACGGCCAACGACGTCGAGGAGACCGAGATGAAGCAGTTCGAGCCGCTGATCGGGCGCTGGCATGGCGAAGGCACGATCCCGATCGATCCGCCGATGGCGATCTCTGTCGACGCGACCGTCGAGGCGCTGGGCGCGTTCATCGTCTTCCGCTCCGTCGGGCGGCCCGCGGAAGTGCCCGACAACGTCTCGATCATCGGCGGCGCGCCCGAGGGCGAGCCGCAGCCGATGCACTACTTCGACGAACGCGGCGTCAAGCGCCTCTACCTGACGGTGATCGAGGGATCGACCTGGAGGATCTGGACTGCGCCCGGCGAGGATTGGCATGGCCCGGACGGCCCGGGATTCAATCAGCGCTTCATCGGTGAGATCTCGGCGGACGGCCTGACGATCCAGGGGCGTTGGGAGCGCGGTCTGGGCGAGGCCGGCGATCAGTGGGAGCTCGACTTCCCGCTCACCTACGTCCGGCAATAGCGGCGGACGCGCTCAGGCGTTGATGTCCACCACGCAGAACCGGTTGCCCTCTGGGTCGGCCATGATCACGTAGTCGGCGTCGGGTGGCCGCTTGTCCCAGTGGACCTCCGTGGCCCCGAGCCCCTTCAGGCGCTCGACCTCGCCGGCCTGGTCCTCGGCGTACAGGTCGAGGTGGATCCGCGGCGGCACCCGTTCGGCGGCGCCGTGCTCGTCCAGTGAGACGTTCGGGCCCACGCCGTTTCGCGGGTGGAGCAGCGCGAAGTCGGCGTCGCCGCCCGGCCGGCGCACGTAGTCCAGGACGGCTGTCCAGAAGGCCGCCTCGCGCTCGACATCGTCGACGCGAATGACGATCGAACCGATGCTGATCATCCCGGCACTGTACCCGCGCTGCTCTGGCGGGTCGCCGACTCCCGCGGACCCGGCCGGTGCCTGATCGGCGCCGCCGGTCGTTTTCTACGATTCCGGTCGTTACCTCGGATGTTTGATCGCTGTCGGCGATGGGTCAGCCGCGAGCGTGGGGCGGCCCTGCCCGTCCACGGTCGTCGCCGGCCGGTGTCAGAGAAATCGATCGAGGTGGGAGATCACTGGGTAAGCGGGAGTGAAGAGTCGTCCGGTTTCATGGGCTTGTGGGTGGCTCGGATCGGCGGAGTTTGCGGACGCGGGTCGGGCGTCGAGCCGAGGAGGTCCGTCGGGCAATCGGGCAGCAGCTTGTTCAGCTCCGCGCCGACAGTGGCATCAGCCAGCGACGGCTGTCCGCGGCGACGGGCGTCCCTCAATCGTTCATCTCGGACATCGAGCGCGGTCGAGCGGAGGCGTCGATCGCGGTCCTTCTCGCCCTCGGCGAATCGCTCGGGGCTGATCTCGCGGTTCGCTTCTACCCAGGCGCCGGCCCACGGATCCGCGACCGTCTCCAGGCTCCGATCGTCGAGGCTCTGCTCGCTCGCGCCCACGTGTCATGGCGTCGCCTGGTCGAGGTGCCGGTGTGGCGGCCCGCCCGAGGCGTGATCGACATCGTCCTTGCCAGGCCCGCCGAGACGGTCGTCGCCGTCGAGGTCCATTCTGCGATTCATCGCTTGGAGCAGCAGATGCGATGGGCTGCGGAGAAGAGCGAGGCCCTCAGGTCCAGGGATGCCTGGCCAATGCTTTCGGGTGGTCAGTCATCCATGCGGGTGAATCGCCTTCTCGTCCTTCGCTCGACGCCGGGGACGCGCGACCTCGCGAGAAGGTTCAGCGAAACGCTTCGCGCGGCGTACCCGGCACGGGCGGCCGACGCATTGGCGGCGATCGAGACCCCGGACCGACCTTGGCCGGGCGCCGCACTCCTCTGGGCGGAGATCGACTCCCGGGGCGCGCGCATTCTGGGTGGGCCCCGACGCGGCATCGACGTGGGGCGATGAGTGGGGCCACTCCTGCCCGCACGGCAGGCTCTTGATCGCCGGGACCGATTGCTTTTCACGGTCGACGTCCTGATCCTGCCCATTCGATCGCTGTGAGCGATCGGTTGCACGCGCGAGGGCCATACGGGGTCCCACGCAGCGCTCACCGGCCTGAAGATGAGAAATCGATCGCCGTCGGCGATCGAGGTGCCGATTACGGCGCTAGCCGCGAGCGGCCTCGATCGCGGTGGGGTCGACGCGGCCGACGGTCCCGCTCGCCGAGGCGACCTCGAATCCGGCTCCCTCGAGCACGCGGGTCGCGACCGTCCGACGAACGTCCGCCGCGAGCGGCTCGACGGGATCCCGCTCGGCGACCGTGACCGCGGCAACGACGGTGTTCTCGCCGGGGCGCATCGCGTCCACGTGAGCCTGAAGGAGGCGCGTCGCGAGGCCGCGACGACGCCAGTCCGGAGCGACGCCGAGGGCGAGGAGCTCATGCCGGCTCCCATCGTCGGCCGGCCGGGTCACGACGGCACCGATCACGGTCGTGCCCTCGACGGCTGCGGTCACGCCGGCGTAGTCCCGGAGCGCCGCCGCGACCAAAGCGTGGCCGGCGTCCGGATCCAGTGGCCCGATCACCCGGGGAGCAAGTGTCAGCCGGTCCCACCGCCCCGCGTCGACGGCGATGACTGCCGGCGCGTTGACGCCGGGCGTCGGCGCCCTTTCGGAGGCCGGCGCCGCGGCCAACGGATCCCACCAGCCGCGATCGACGGCGGCTCGGATCAACCGCGGCACGACGATGTGCCGGACCAGGCCCGCCGTCGCCGCGGACGCACGCTCCGCCGACTGTTGCGACGCCGACATCGGGTCGCCCGCGTTCGGCGGGTCGGTCAGGGTCGCGGGCAGCGAATGCACGCCGTATCGGGCGGCCTCGTCGGACCAGCGGGCGCGCCACGCGGCCGGCAGTCGATCGGGCGGCTCGCGATGCGCGGCAGCCAGCCAGACGAGCGACCACGACCGCGGCACGACGTCGTACACGCCGTAGCCGCCGCCACCGGTCGAGAGCCAGCGGCCGCTCGCGTACCGGTGCGCCATCGCGTCCACGAGGCGCGCTGCCTCGCCCATCGCCGTCGTCGTGTTGCGGAGGTGCGCGAGCGGGTCCCAGACGTGGCTGTCGGCGCCGTGCTGGGAGACGACGACGTCCGGCCCGAAGGCCGCTGCCAGCTCCGGCAGCAGCGTCCGGACGGCCGCGAGCCACGCGCCCTCGCCGGTCGTGGGCTCCAGCGGGACGTTGACGACCGTGCCCGCCGCGGTCCCCTCCCCCAGCTCGTCGACGAAGCCCGAGCCGGGGAACAGGTAGCGGCCACTCTCGTGGAACGACAGCGTCAGGACGCCCGAGTCGGCGGCGTGGATCGCCTCGACGCCGTCGCCGTGGTGGACATCGAGGTCGACATACAGGACCCGCAGCCCCGCTCGGCGGGCTCGCGCGATGGCGAGCGCCGGGTCGTCGTAGATGCAGAAGCCGGACGCCCGCGCCGGCATCGCGTGATGCAGCCCGCCGCCGGGATGGAACGCGTGATCCACGTCGCCGCGGAGGATCGCGTCGATCGCCGCCATGGAGCCGCCGGCCACCGCGGCCGCCGCCTCGTGCATCCCGACGAACGGGGGGTTGTCGCCGCCCTGCCCGATTCCCGCCTCCGCATCGAGCCAGCCCGCCGTCGCGGCGCCGTCGGAGAACCGCTTGACGATCCCCAGGTAGCCGGCGGTGTGACAGGCGAGCAGGTCGTCGTCGGTCGCCGGCTCCGGCGCGAGGCCGGGCTGCGCGCCGAGGGCGCGAAGCAGGTCGATCCCCGGGCCGAACCGGCGCGGCGTCAGGGGGTGGGCCGGGCCGAAGTCGTAGTCGAGCGAGCGCGGTCCGAAGACGAGCAACGGCTGGTCGGGCACGGGTGGCACGATACCGGCGATGGAACGCGTCTACACCACGCCGCTCCTCGACAAGCTCGGCATCCGGCCCGGCATGCGGGTCGCCATCGTCGGGAACCTCGACGACGACCCGGAGGCGCCCGCGTTTCGGGCGATGCTCGCGGACCGGACGAGCGACGTGACGGACGGACGTCCGCGTCCCGACACCGACGTCGTCCTGCTCCTCGCCGACTCCACCGCCGAGCTGTCGGCGCTGGCGAAGCTTCGGCCACGGATCCGCCCGAATGGCGCGATCTGGGTCGTCTCCCGGAAGGGCCGTGCGTCCACGCTCCGTGACGTCGAGGTCATGGCCGCCGGACGGGAGCACGACCTCATCGACAACAAGGTCGTCGCGTTCTCGGCCGCCCGAACCGCGCTTCGGCTGGTCATCCCGGTGGCCCTTCGCCCGAAGGGGTGAGGCGCGTACCATCCGCGCATGGGCGATGTCCTCGTGGTCCTGATCGTGGTCCTGATCCTGGTTCTCGTCTGGCGCGGCCCCAAGACGCTGCCCGGCATCGGCGCGGCCCTGGGGCGCGGCGTGAAGGAGGCGCGCCAGGAGGCGTCCAAGCTCCGCGAAGGCGACGCGCCGCCCGACGACGACCGCGCCTGACCCTCAGGACGAGCCGGCCAGGGACTCCGTCTCGCCGAGCCCGGTTGAGGCGATCGCCCGGACCTCGTCGGCCGTCGGGGCCGCGAGAGCCTGAATGGCGAGTGCCCGCAGCGTCGCCGAATCGTAGGTTGCGACCGCTGCCCGCAGAGCGGCGACCGATCGCGGCGCAACGCTCAGCTCCGTGACACCGAGCCCAGCGAAGAGCGCGGCGGCAAGCGGGTCCGCCGCCGCCTCGCCGCACACCCCAACGGGACGCGCGTGGGCATCCGCGGCCCGGCAGACCATCGCGATCAGGCGGAGCACGGCCGGTTGGTACGGCGTGGCGAGGTCGGCCAGGGCCGGATTCGTCCGGTCCGCGGCGAGCGTGTACTGGACCAGATCGTTCGTGCCGATGCTGAAGAAGTCGACCTCGGGAGCCAGGGAGTCGGCGAGCAAGGCGGCGGCCGGGACCTCGATCATGACCCCGAGACGGACGACGGACGCGATCCCGGCCCCGTCGCGGCTGGCAGCTTCGCCCGCCCGCGCCAACGCGGCACGGCCTGCCCGGACCTCGTCTACGGTCGAGACCATCGGCAGGAGGACTCGCAGCTCGCGACCCGAGGCCGCCTCGAGCAATGCCCGGAGCTGGGTCTCGAGGAGCTCCGGCCGGCTCAGGCCCAGACGGATGCCTCGGACGCCGAGCGCGGGATTCGCTTCGGGCTCGCCAGCCTCGAAGCCTGCCGGCTTGTCGCCACCGATGTCGAGGGTCCGGAACACGACCGGCCGGCCGGCCATCGCGTCCAGGATTCGGCGGTAGACGGCTCGCTGCTCGTTCAGGCCCGGCGCCACCGTCCGGCCAAGGAAGATCAGCTCCGTCCGAACGAGTCCGATCCCGTCGGCGCCGGCCCGCGCCGCCCCCTCGGCCTCGGCGACGGAACCGACGTTCGCCTCGATCCGAATTCCGAGCGGCAGGGCCACCGGAACCCGCAACGGGGCAGGCGCCGCGTCGGTCGACGAGGCCTCGCGACGAGCGCTGAGCAGACGATCGATCTCGTCCCGATCGGGATCGAGCAGGAGCCGCCCATCCGTGCCATCGATCGCCACGGCCCGACCGGTGAGGCCGTGGTGGAACCCCGCCCCGAGGCCGAGCACGAGGGGAATTCCGAGCGCCCTGGCGACGATCGCAGCATGTCCGTTCGGGGCGCCGGCCGCGAGCGCCAGACCGGAGACAAGCTCCGGCCGGATCCCCGCGACGGTCGATGGGTCGAGGTCCTCCGCGGCGACGATCGCTGCCGTGCCGTCCCGATGATGGAGCTCGAGCCGCGTCCGGTGCGTCAGCCGATCCAGCACCCGGCGGCCGACGTCGCGGAGGTCTGCTGCTCGCTCCCGGAAGTAGGCGTCGTCGACGCCGGCCAGCGCCTCGGCCTGCTCAGCCGCAACGCGGTCGATCGCCTCCTCCGCGCTCGAACCGGCGCGGATCGCTGCGATGGCGGGCTCGATCAGCCCGGGATCTCGCGCGAACACTGCCTGCGCCTCGAAGATCGCGCCGATCTCGGGACCGGCCCGCCCGGCTGTGTCCTCCGCCAGCCGTTCCAGCTCGGCAGCCGCGGCCTCCAGGGCCTCGAGGAGCCGGCGCTCCTGGCCAGCGACGGCGTCGGGATCGTCCCGCTCGACGGATCGGGATCCTGGTGGCCGCGCCCCGTGGCCCGTGCCATTCGAGCCGCCATCGACCCAGAGCAGCCGGCCGACGCCGATGCCGGGCGATCCCGCTTGTCCAATGAGCACGGCTCTGGCCATCGGGGACCTCAGACGGTGACGTCGGCGGCGACGACGCCGGCAAGGACATCCAGCAGCAACGCGGCCGACGTTGCGCCGGGGTCCTGGTGGCCGATGCTCCGCTCTCCCAGGTACGACGCACGGCCCTTCGTCGCGAGCATCGGGATGGTGGCGGCAGCACCGGCTGCGGCCGCGTCGCGCGCGGCCGCAATGACGGCAGCCGAATCCGCGCCGCCGTCCGACGCCGCGCGTGCCGCGGATGCTGCGGGCACGAGCGCATCGAGCATCGTCTTCTCACCGGTCGTCGCCTTGCCGAGGCTGCCGATTCCGGCCGCCGCTGCCTCGAGCGCGGTCGTGAAGGCGAGGGCATCGGATGCTGGCTCCTCTGCGGCAAGTGCGGCGACGGCCCCCGCGGCCCGCAGGAAGGCGGTGCCGTACAAGGGGCCCGAGGCTCCGCCGACCGTGCTGATCAGCGTCCGTCCGGCCAGCCTGAGGAGGTCAGCGGAGGCGCCGGCGTCCGTCGCCGTCGGATCGGCCGGTGATCGCTCGTCGAGCGCCTTGACGATCGCCCCGAACCCGCGATCCAGGTTGATTCCGTGGTCGCCGTCGCCGATCGCCTGATCGAGCGCGGTGAGGGCAGGTGCCTCTTCGTGGATCCGGTCGGCCGCGGCCCGCAGCCAGGCCTCCAGCGCTCGCAACATGGCAGGGACCTCAATGAGACGAGATGGTGAGTCTACTGACCGCCGGTCGGAGGTTGCCGCGTGGCATCCCCGGCCGGCGGTCGGACGTGAAGAGGCGCGCTCAAGCACCCCAGCGCAGGGCGGCCGTGTGAACGGGGGCGTCCCACAGTCGGACGAGGTCGTCGTCCAGCTTCAGCAGGGTGACCGAGAAGCCGGCCATCTCCAGGCTGGTGATGTAGTTTCCGACCAGGGTCCGGCCGATCGAGATGCCCTGGCCGTCCAGGATCCGGGCGACGCTGTTGAACGCGACGTAGAGCTCGATGAGCGGTGTGCCGCCCATGCCGTTGACGAAGGCGAGGACCGTGTCTCCACGACCCAGTCCGAGATCCGACACGATCGGCGAGACGAGCCACTCGGCCATCTCGTCGATCGGGGCCAGCTTCTCGCGGCGCCGGCCGGGCTCCCCATGGATCCCGATCCCGACCTCGACTTCGTCGTCGCCGAGCTCGAACGTCGGCGTGCCGGCGGCGGGCACGATGCAGCTCGAGAGGGCGAGCCCCATCGAGCGGCCCTGGCCGTTGACCTTGACTGCGGTCGCGGCGACATCGGCGAGGGGCCTTCCGGACTCGGCAGCCGCACCCGCGATCTTCTCGACGAGCACGGTGACCCCGACGCCCCGCCGGCCCGCCGTGTACAGCGAGTCCTGGACCGCCACGTCGTCGTTCGTCACGACGGAGGCGACCTCGATCTCGCCGCCGACGAGGTCGGCCGCCATCTGGAAGTTGAGCACGTCGCCGGTGTAGTTCTTGACGATGTGGAGGACGCCGGCGCCGCCGTCGACGGCCCGGGTGGCCGCCTCCATCTGGTCCGGGACCGGCGAGGTGAAGACGTTCCCTGCAGCCGCCGCATCGAGCATGCCGAAGCCGACGAAGCCGCCATGGAGCGGCTCATGACCCGAGCCACCGCCCGAGATCAGGCCGACCTTGCCCGGTGTGGGCCCGCCGGCGCGGAGAACGACGTTGTTGGCTGCATCGATCTTGACGATGTCGGGATGTGCCGCCGCAAGCCCGGCGAGGCTCTCGGGGACGATGTCCTCGACCCGGTTGAACAGCTTCTTGACTCGGCTGGGCGCGGTCGTTGCCATCGTGATGCTCCTTCGGTCGGACGGGGTGAAATCGGTGAGATCGGCGGTCAGGCCTCGGCGTGCGCGGCTTCGCGGACCGCGGCACCGGGCACGGTCGCCGTGCGGACATGGCCGATGAACTGGTACAGGAAGGCGCCACCCAGACCGCCGACGATCGGGCCGGCGATGTAGACCCAGAGCTGGTCGAGATGGGTCTTCGCGCCGATGACGCCGCCGAGCAGCTCCGGACCGATCTGGCGGGCCGGGTTCAGCGCAGCCCCCGTGATCGGGCCGACGAGGATGATGATCCCGTAGACGATGAAGCCGATGACGATCCCGGCAAAGCCCGCCGGCGCCCGGCCGTCGACGGCGGCACCGAAGACGGTGAACACGAGAATGCCGGTGCCGATCACCTCGGCCAGGAAGCCGACGACATTGCCGGCGTTGGCGTTGACGCTGACCGCGCCGAGTCCGAGGGACTCCGGATGGTTGCCGCTCAGGATCGTCAGCGTGAGACCGGCGCCGATGAACGCGCCGACGAGCTGGGCCAGGATGTAGCCGACCGCGGTCTGGCTGTCGACCTTGCGGGTCGCCCAGAGCGCGATGGTCACGGCCGGATTGATGTGGCAGCCGCTGATGTGGCCGACGGAATAGACGGCGGCAAAGATCGCGAACGCGAAGGCGAACGAGATCGTCGACAGCTCCGCGCTGCCGAATGCGAGCTTGTCGCTGCTGTTGGTCAGGAAGACGGTCAGCGGCACCGACCCGGCACCGATGAACACGAGGATGGCGGTGCCGATCGCCTCGGCGGTCAGCTTCTGGGACAGCGTGGGTGACGACATCGACGGGACCTCCTTCGGTCAGGGGTGGACGGCTGCGCCGTCCGGCGGGAGAGCGACGGCCGCGCCGTCGGACGAGGGGGCGACGGCCGCCCCGAGCTCCTGGACGAGAGCCGCAAGGGCGTCGTCGGCATCGGGGCCATCGGCCGTGAGGGTGATCTCGGCCAGCGGTCGAACCGTCAGGCCGAGCAATGCGATCAGGCTCTTCACGTCGACGGTGCGTTCGCCGCTCCGGAGCACGATTCGGCTCTGGAAGCGACTGGCGACCTTGACGAGCTTCGCGGCGGGACGGGCGTGGAGCCCGGCTGGATCGATGACGGTGAGATGCAGCTCGGCCATCCTTCAGGCCTCCGGCAGCTTCGGGAGCGATTGCCAGCCACGGGCCGCTTCCGCGACCTCGTCGAGCGACGCACCCGTGCTGGCCTGGACGCCGGCGAGGAACGCTCCCTCGACGAGCGGTGCGTCGCTGACGCGAACGCGAGCCCGGTCGGCGGGGTCGAGCCACTCGAGGGCCACTTCGAGGCTCAGGAGTGCGCTCCCGAAGTCCAGCAGGACGAGCGCTCCCTCGGCGCCGTCGTCGAGGACCGATCGAATTGCGGCCTGGATCCGCGGCGCCGTGGTCCCGATCCGGCCATCGTCCGTGCCGCCGGCCAGGGCCACCGGCACGTCCGAACCGCCGAACTGCGCCACGATCGCTCGCAGCCCATCGACGAGCTGCTCACTGTGCGAGACGAGGACCAGACCCACCAAGCATGCCTCCTTCCGTTCGTTCGATCTGTGGATGTCGGCCATCCTCCTGCCCGACTCGTCAAGAAGAAAGCAAGAACCGATCTGGTTCCGCGATGGATCCCGCCGTGGAGGCGGATCGAGGGCATCGCCGTGTTGCCCGCGTTGCGGGCCGTTCCTACACTCGGCCGATGGCCGTTCAGCCGCGATCCCACGTCCCCGACGCTCCGGTGGCCATCGACGCCGAGGACCTTCGAGCCGCGCTGGCGCGGGTTCGCCGGACGATCGACCGCCATGCCGCCGCGCTCACCCGGCTCGACGCCGTCCTCGGCGACGGCGACCATGGCGACAACTTGTCGATCGGATTTCGGGCCGTCGAGGATGTCCTCCACGGATTGCCATCCCAGACACTCCCCGGTGAGCTGTTGCGAGCCGCCGGTCATTGTCTGGTGTCGGCCGTCGGGGGTGCCTCCGGTCCCCTCTACGGCACGGCCTTCATGGAGGCCGGGTTCCGGGCCGGCGACGCGACCGTGATCGACGGCCCGCTGGCGGCCGCCATGCTGGAGGCCGGCGCCGATGGGCTCGCCCGGCGAGGACGGTGTGCGGTCGGCGACAAGACCATCCTCGACACCCTCCGGCCGGCGGCGATCGCCCTGTCCGACGCGGTTGCCGCCGGTCGCGATATCGGGACGGCGCTGCGCGGGACGGTGGACGCCGCCCAGCGGGGAATGCGCGGCACCGCGCCACTCGTCGCTCGCCGCGGGATCGCGTTGCGGCTGGGCGAGCGGTCGATCGGACATCTGGACCCGGGGGCCGTGTCGTGCTTCCTGATCCTGCGCGCCCTCGCCAGCCGATGAACACAACCCAGGGCGGGGCACTCGAGGTCGGGGAGCGCATGCGCCTCGAGGCCCGGATCGCCGGGCTGGAGCAGGAGGCGAAGCGAGCGTTCGACGACGCTCAGCGCGAGGCAGATACCCTCTTCGCCCAATACCAGCTCAGCCAGCTCGTCGCGTCCGGCGGATCGGCCTCCGAGCTGGCGAACGCCGTCCTCCAGGAGCTGAGCCGTCTCGCCAACGGCGACGAAGGCGCGATCTGGCTCGGCGACGGCCCAGGCGGTCCGCTCCAGCTGGCCGCGGAGATTGGAGCGATCGAGGGTTTGCCGGATCGCTTCGAGGACGGGGCCGAGGCCCGCGCCTGGTCCGCCCGCCAGCACGACCTCCGATTCGTCGTCCTCGCCGACGATCCGTCACCGATGGCCGTGGCGATCCGGGCGGCGGACGGACGGGCCCTCGACGAGGACGGGATCCGCGTGGCGCAGCTGGCCCGCCACGAACTCTCGGTCGCGTTCGCGGGCGCCCGGCTGCGCGAGGCCCTGGAGCGTGAGGGTCACGATCTGGCCGCCATCGTCGATGGGGCGACGGACGTCATCCTCCAGGTCGATGGATCATGCGTGGTGACCCGGCTCAATCCGGCAGGCGAGCGACTCCTGGGACGTGCGACCGGCGAGGCGCTCGGCATGAGCTGCGGGGAGCTCCTCGCCTGCGAAGCCGCAGGCGGTCACCGCATCGCGGACTGTCCGCTCGCTGAGACGATCCGGACCGGCCTGCCGATCGGCTATCGCGAGACGGCGATTCGAGCCGTCCAAGGCCCGACCAAGGTCGCCGGGGGCTATTCGCCGGGGATGTCGCGGCCTGGTGGGATCCGAGCGACCGCGATCCTGCGCGATCTGAGTGCCGCGGAGGCGCTGGACCAGCTGCGGGAGGGATTCGTGGCAACGGTGAGTCACGAGCTCCGGACGCCGATCGCCCTGATCCGAGGCTACGCGGAGACCCTGCTCGAATTCGACCTCGAGGCCGAGCAGCAGCAGGAATACCTGGAGCGGATCCAGGGCCTCACCACGCGACTCGGCGATCTGGTGAGCCAAATCCTCGACGCGACCCATCTCGACGCCGATCCCCTGATCCTGGAGCGCACACCGGTGTCGTTTGCGGCACTCGTGGCGCGTCTGCGCGGAGATCTTGCCTTGACCGGCGGCGACCGCCGGCTGGTCACGGTCTTACCCGACGACCTGCCACCGATCGAGGTCGATCCGAGCCGCGTCGGACGGATCCTGGAGAACCTCGTGGGCAATGCGCTGAAATACGCCCCGGATGAATCGCCGGTCGTAATCGGTGCGCTGGCGGCCGGCGCGTGGCTGACCGTCCACATCGACGACGAGGGAATCGGCGTGCCTGAGGCCGATCGGCCGCTGGTCACGGAGCCATTTCATCGGGCGTGGAACGTGCGCGAGTCGCGGATTCCTGGCACTGGTCTGGGGCTGTACATCTGCCGGCGCCTGGTCGAGGCGCACGGCGGGTCGCTCACGATCGGCGATCGGCCTGAAGGCAGGGCCGGGACGCGCGTCACCTTCACGCTGCCGATCCTGATGGGTCGACGCGATCGCCGGGCATCGCCAGCGCCTGCCGGGACTGTTCCGCCGGAGTCGATCCGTGGCTGAACGGATCCTGATCGTCGAGGACGAGCCCGAATTCGCGGGCCTGCTCCAGCTGTGGATCGGGCGGGCAGGCTACGAGCCGCTCCTCGCTCCCACCGGGAATGATGCGCTTCGGCGCTTCTATGAGTCACACCCGGACCTCGTGATCCTGGACGTCGCCCTCCCAGGTCTCGACGGCTGGCAGGTCATCGAGCGCATTCGCGAGTTCAGTCGCGTGCCGATCATCCTCGTCACCGCCCGCAGCTCCGAGGCCGACAAGGTCCGCGGGCTCAAGCTCGGCGCCGACGACTACATCACGAAGCCACTCAGCTTCCCGGAGCTCGTGGCTCGGATCGAGGCCGCGCTGCGCCGGGCCTCGACGCCGACGCCCGATCGGCCGCGCCGACTCCAGCATCGCGACCTCGTCGTGGACCTCGACGACCATCGGGCAAGGTTGCGCGGCGAGGACGTCCGTCTCACCCCCACGGAGTTCCGGCTTCTGGCCTATCTGGTCGAGCATGCTGGGCAGCTGGTCGCCCATCGCCAGGTGCTGGCGGCCGTCTGGGGCTCCGGCTACGACGCGGACGTCCACCTGCTCCGGATGACGATCCGGAACCTCCGCCTGAAGCTGGACGGCGTCGACCCGGGCGCGTCGTACATCGCGACCGAGTACGGGCTGGGCTATCGACTGACGGGCCCCGGCTAGACTCCGCCGCGTGACCGACGACCGCGCCGGCGACGGCGACGCCGAGCTCCAGGCCCTCCTCGAACGGCCCGGTCCGGGGCCGCATCGATCGACGATCGATGTCGACGGTGTCGCGGTCGACACCCTGGCCGACCTGCCTCCGCTGCGCGATCGGCTGCTCTTCGTCGGGCTGAACCCGTCGCCGGTCAGCGTCGAGGCCGGGCACTACTTCCAGGGACGGCTCGGGCGGACGTTCTGGCGCCGGCTCATCACGGCGCAAATCCTGCCGCCGGGCACCGACATCGATACGGCCGACGACGCGCTCGTCGCGGCCGGTCACGGCGTCACGGACCTCCTCAAGCGACCGAGCCCGCGCGACGACGCCACCGACGCGGTCCTCCGGGCCGGCGTCGGGCCGCTCTGGCACAAGGTCTCGATCTGGCGGCCGGCTGCCGTCGTCTTCGTCTGGAAGCGCGCCGCCGAGATCTCGGCCGGCCGGAAGCTGGCGGAGCCGTGGGGCCAGCTCCACGGTGTCGCCCTGTCGGGGCGACCCTGCTTCCTGATGCCGGGCCCGTACGCGCCGACGGAAGAGGTCGACGCCGGGCTCAACCTGATCCGGAACCTGGGGGCGTCCCTCCCCCGCTAGTTCGCGACGATCTCGAGGCGGCCCGATCCCGCCGGTCCGAGCTGGACATGGACGGCGGCGTCCGTTGGCAGGGCATCGCCCTCGGCCAGCTCGCGGGTCGGATAGGGCAGATGGCGCCCGCCGTTCGGGGGGACGAACACCGGGATCTCGAGGGGGATCGCCACGGCCTCGGCGGCTGCCGCGTGATCCGGATCCGTTCTCGTCAGGACGATCGCCTTGATCGTGCCGCCTCGTCGCTCCACGGCGGAC
>OEKI01000313.1_pt1 | contig 15422 bp, 15 predicted proteins | sample 1503121 | NCBI WGS metagenome assembly OEKI01 (sample SAMEA104379569, study PRJEB20068) | metagenome | biome: 1000743; feature: 77; material: 1998 | place: USA | collected 2012 | depth 25 m | reverse complement strand
CCGCGACGGCCACTCGACGTGGGTCAACACCAAGGCCCTCGAGCTCGCGGGGATCACTCGGGACACGCCGGACCCGGACGACGGGCGGATCGAGCGCGACCCCGACGGGACGCCTACCGGGACGCTCCACGAGGGCGCCGTCGATCCCGTGGAGGCGTTGCTCCCGCGGCTCACCGATGACCTCTTGAGCGAGGGGCTCCGGCTCGCGCAGGACTACCTCCACTCCCTCGGCATCACGGCCTGGCAGGACGCGATCGTCACGCCGCGCGACGGGCTGATCTACCGCCGAGCCGCCGAGGCCGGCTGGCTGACGGCGCGCGTCGAGGCAGCGATGTGGTGGGAGCGGGGCGAGGGCGGGGAGCAGATCGACGAGCTTGTCGCCCGGTCGCGTGACGGCTCGGTCGGCCGCCTCCGGTCGAACAGCGTGAAGCTGATGCTCGACGGCGTTCTCGAGACGTTCACGGGGGCGATGCTCGATCCGTACCTCGACGGCGCCGGAGGTCCCACCGACCGGACCGGCATCGACTTCCTGGATTCGGACCAGCTGCCCGGCTGGGTGACACGGCTCGACGCGGCGGGCCTCCAGCCCCACTTCCACGCGATCGGCGATCGGGCCGTGCGAAACGCCCTCGACGCGGTTCAGGCCGCCCGGGCGGCCAACGGTCGCAGCGACACGCGGCCGCACGTCGCGCACATCCAGGTGATCCACCCCGACGACGTCCCACGCTTCGCTGCCCTCGGCATGATCGCCAACGCGCAGCCGCTGTGGGCGTGCCACGAGGGCCAGATGGACGAGCTGACGATCCCGTTCCTCGGCCCCGTCCGGACGACGTGGCAGTACCCGTTCAAGTCGCTGCTCCGGGCCGGAGCCACGCTGGCGATGGGCTCCGACTGGGGCGTCTCGACGCCGAACCCGTTGGAGGAGATGGAGGTCGCCGTCACGCGCGTCTACCCGGAGTCTCGCGGCAAGGCCGAGCCGTTCCTGCCGGACGAGCGCCTGACGCTCGACGAGGCGATCCGCGGCTTCACGCTCGGCTCGGCGTACGCCAATCACCTCGACGACACCGGGTCGATCGAGACCGGCAAGCTGGCGGACCTGATCGTGATCGACCGCGACCTGTTCGCGCCCGACGCCGGCCCGATCGCGGAGGCGAAGGTGCTCCTGACGCTCGTCGGCGGGACGGCCGTGTTCGAGGACGCCACGCTCGGCTGAATGACGTAGTCGGATTACCCACCGCCGACGGTGGGTTCCGCGGGGCGTCGGGTCGATGATCTCGTCGTGATCCCGAGAAGCGGGATACGGAAAGGAGATCAGACGTGTTCCCACAGCAGATCGTCGTCGCGGCCAAGATCGACGCCCTCCACGCCGAAGCCGCCGCGGAGCGTCTCGCCCGGTCCACCAAGCCCGCCAGCCAGAACCGGATCGCCAGCGCCCTCAAGAGCGTCTGGTCGACCGTGAACGGCCCGGCCGAGCGGCCCGTCCTCCCGAGGCTCGCCGACTACCCGTACCGGAGCTGGACCTAACCCGGCTCCCCCCGCTCCCTCCCTCCCACGAACGCGTCCGTCCTCCCGGCGGGCGCGTTCGTCGCGTCTGCGGCCTAGAGGTCCGACGGGCGGTCGACGTCGCGGAGCGTCTCGCCGTCGGGGTCGAGCGGTCGCCACTCCCCTTCCTCCAGCACCCGCGTCGGCAGACGCTCGAAAAGGCTGCGCAGTCGCCGCTCGCCGTCCGCGACCAGCGCGCCGACCCGATCGCTGGCGGTCCCCGTCCGGAGCGCGGCCGGCAACGGCACGAGCGAGCCGCGCGACCTGAGGACGGCCGCGCCCACGGTGTCAGCGGCCGAGAGCAGCGCGCGGACCAGCGCGTTGAGGACGCTGGGCCGGAGCGACGGCATGTCCCCGCCGACGACGACGACGATCGGCTCGCGAGCCTCCTCCAGGCCGGCGCGCAGGCCCACGAGCGGGCCACCGAAGGGTTCCCCATCGACGACAGCCCGGACTGGAACCCTGGCGGGTGGCAGCGGTCGGTCGTCGTCGGGCGCGACGACGACGATCACCTCGGTGGCGATGGCGGCGACGGCCTCGACGGCCCGGTCGAGCAGGGTCCGCCCGTCGATCTGGGCGACGAGCTTGTCGGATCCGAACCGGCTCGACCGGCCGCCGGCCAGGACGATCCCGGTGACACCCTCGGCCTCCTGTCCAGTTGCGTTGTCGCTCATCGCGTCAGCGTCGGCGCCCGGGGGCCGGGGACGTGTCCCGCGGGGGTTCGTCGGAGGATCGCGCGCCGATCGAGATCCTCGAGGATCGCCATCACGTACTTCCGGCTCGTCCCGGTCGCGTCGCGGTACGCGGCCGGCGTCAGCGGCGCCGCAGCGGCCATCGCCACGGCCCGGTCAGCGAGGTCGCGATAGGTCGGGAACGCCCACGCGAGGTCGTCGTCGAGGCGGACGATCCGGTTCGACCGCTCCAGCAACCGGATTCCTTCGGGCGGACAGCGCGCCTCGCGGGCCGCGGCGGCGAGAGACGGCGGGGCGACGGTCGACAGGACGGCCACGAGGCGATTCATCGCGGCAATCAGCTCCGCCGAAGGCTCGGTCGGCGCCCGGCCGGCGCGCCGGACGCCATCCGCGTCCCGGGTGAGCTGACCGGACGCGACCAGGGCGTCGACGCGATCGTCGACGATCCGCGTCGCGATGGCGTCAGCGGCCGCCCGGCCGGTCGCGGCTCCCGGGAACGAGCCGACCTGCCGTCGGAGCTCCGCCCGGCCGAGACGCCGGAGCTCCGCCGCTCGGAGCTCGCCGGCCTCGTCGATCGCTGCGAGCAGGACCGCCTCCATCGCGGCGGCCACGTCGGGCGCGACCCTCGGCGCGGATCCCGCGTTCGCCAGCGCCCCGTGGAGCTCCAGCCGAGCGGCTGCCCAGTCGGCGGTGCCGGGTCCGGCCGTCGCGAGCGCGCGCAGCCGTTCGGCCGTCTGCCGGCGCCGCGCCACGCCGCGCGGCGGCCCCGGATCGAGGACGCGACCGCCGCCGAGCGTGCCCGCGGGCGATGGCCGGCGCAGGGCGAACCGATCGCCGGCGGCGAGCGCGATCGGCCGGTCGAGACGCAGGATCGCCGAGCCCTCGCCGTCCTCCAGGTCCTCGCTGTCCCGCCCGCTCCGCCCGACGGCGGCAGTGACGTGCGCGGTGCCGGCATGGACGACGACGCGGGATCGATCGGCCGGAAGGATGGCACTGCGGGGGGCCGGTCGCAGTGAGACGAGGATGCGGTCCGTCGCGATCACCGCCAGATCCGTCGTCAGGATGACGCCACGATCCAGCTCGACGTGCTCACCGGCGACGACGTTGAGCGCGACGCGGCCGGGCCCCGCCTCCTCGACGGCCCGCCCGTGGACCTGGACTTCCCGGACCCGGACGGTGGCATCGCTCGGGCCGGGCGCGACCCGGAGCGTGGCACCGCGCGCCACGGGGGCGCCTCGGAGCGTCCCGGTCACGACCGTGCCGCGGCCGCGGATCGTGAAGACGCGATCGATGGCGAGCCGGGTCAGGCCGCCTGCGGGCGCCTCGGCGAGCCGGTCGCGAAGGGCCACGAGCGCGGCCCGGAGCTCGTCCAGGCCGGAACCCGAGACGGCCGACACCGCCAACACCGGCGATCCGCGCAGCGTCGTGGGCTCGAGGAGCGCTCGGACGTGGGCGGCGACGGCGGCCGCCCGTCCGTCGGCCACCGCGTCGATCTTCGTCACGACCGCGATCCCATCCGGGATGCCCAGGGCGTCCAGGAGCTCGAGATGCTCGATCGTCTGGGCCCGTGGCCCGTCGTCGGCGGCGACCACCACGAGCGCGGCGTCGATCTCGCCCGCGCCGACGAGCATGTTGCCGACGAGCCGGTCATGCCCCGGGACGTCGACGAAGTCGAGCTCCGTGCCATCGTCCAGCGCCAGGTGGGCGTAGCCGACATCGATCGTCATCCCCCGAGCGCGCTCCTCCGGCAGCCGGTCGGCGTCGATGCCCGTCAACGCGCGGAGCAGGGTCGTCTTGCCGTGATCGATGTGGCCGGCCGTGCCGATGACGACGGTCACCGCCCGGCCACCAGCGCGGCGATCCGGCGAGCGATCGTCGCGTCCTCGAACGGTGGAACGGTCCGCAGGTCGAAGACGAGGGCGTCATCGACGATTCGCGCGAGGATCCGGTCCGGGCCCGCCCGGAGCGCCGCCGCTGCCCGGGTCGGCGACCGGACGGGGACCGCGACGCCGAAGGACGGCAGGACCTGGCCGGGCAGCGAGCCGCCACCGACGGGCGACTCCACGGCGACGACCGACGCGCCGGTCGAGGGGAGCTGCGCCACGATCGCCTCCGCCCGGGCCCGCAGCGGTTCCGCGGGGAGCGAGATCAGCTGCCAGACGGGCACGTCCCGTGCCGCCCGCCCCGCGCGATAGATCGCGAGGGTCGCCGCGATGCCGGCGAGGATCGCCTTGTCGGGGCGGACCGCCCGCGCCCATGGATCCCGGCGCAGCCGAGCGACGAGATCCCCGCGGCCGACGATCAGGCCTGCCTGTGGCCCGCCGACCAGCTTGTCGCCGCTGAACAGGACGAGATCGGCGCCCGCCGCGAGCCGCTCGCTCGGGGTCGGCTCGTGGGCCAGGCCGAAGTCGGTCGTCTCGAGGAGCGCCCCCGACCCGAGGTCGTCGATGACGATCGCCTCGTGTCGACGAGCGAGAGCCGCGACCTCGGCAAGGTCGGCGGTCTCGGTGAACCCGGCCAGCGTGAAGTTCGACGGATGGACGCGGAGGACCGTCCGAGCGCGCCCGTCGGCCAGCGGCCCTTCGAAGTCCGAAGCGCGCGTCCGGTTCGTCGTCCCGACTTCGATCAGCCGGACACCGGCACGGGCGATGACGTCCGGGATGCGCACGCCACCACCGATCTCGACGAGCTCGCCGCGCGACACGACCACCGCGCCGCGCCGACCGGCAAGGCCCACCGCCAGAGCGAGCGCCGCCGCGTTGTTCGTCACGATGAAGGCGTCATCGGCCCCCGTCAGCGCGACGAGATGCTCCTCGGCCGCCCGGAAGCGCGGCCCGCGACGCCCCGTCCCCTCGTCCAGCTCGAGATACCCATAGGACCGCGCCGCGGCCATGGCGGCGAGACGCGCGGCGCGCGGCCACGGCGCGCGGCCGAGGTTCGTGTGGAGGATCACGCCCGTGGCGTTGATGACGGGCGCCGGGATCGTCAGATCCGGGTCGCCGAGTCGCTCCAGGCGGTCGACGACCGCGTCCGCGAGCTCGCCCTCCGGCGTCGGCCGCGCGCCGCCCGCGAGGCGCCCCCGCTCGTCCTCCAGCACGTCTCGGACAAGCTCGGTCAGCGGCTCGCGCTCGGAGACCTCGACCCCCTGCTCGTCGAGAATCGAGAGCAGCCGGTCGACGCTCGGCGGCCGGCCCCGGCGCTCAGCGACCATGGCCCCCTCGCGGGACTCGCAACGGATCCTCCTCGACCGGTTTGGCGGGAGCGCATGGGAGTCGAACCCACCACGCCGCGCCGAGCGCAGCGTCACCGGTTTTGAAGACCGGGGGACCCACCGGGGCCCCTCCGCTCCCGGCCGATGGTAGCGCGGCACGCCCCGCGGGCTTCCCGCCGCTGCGCCCCTATCATCCGGCCATGACCGCCCTCGACGCGCCGGCCCTTCCACCGTTCCGCCTGACCGAGCTCACGGACTGTGGCGGCTGCGCGGCGAAGCTGGGCGCGGACCTGCTGGTCGACGTTCTCAGCGGGCTGGGCGCCCGCGGAACGGAGCCGGACGAGCTGATCGCCGGGCTGGCGCCGGCCGATGACGCGGCCGCGTACCGCGTCAGCGACGATCTCGCGATCATCGGCACGCTCGACTTCTTCCCGCCCCTCGTCGACGACGCGCGGACGTTCGGCGAGATCGCGGCGGCCAACGCCCTGAGCGACGTTTTCGCGATGGGCGGGCGCGTCCTGTTCGCCCTGTCGATTGCCGCGTTCCCCGAAGAGCTGCCACGCGACGTTCTTGCCGCCGTGTTGGACGGCGCGGCCGACAAGGTCCGCGAGGCGGGCGGCACGCTGGCGGGCGGCCACACCATCCGCGACCCGGAGCCGAAGTACGGGCTCGCGGTGATCGGCGCGGCGCATCCCGACCGATTGCTGCGGAAGGGCGGGGCACGCCCCGGCGACGCGCTGATCCTGACCAAGCGGCTCGGGACGGGACTCCTCGTGAGCGGGAGCCGGCAGGGACGTGCGGCCGAGGCCGACCTGATGGGCGCAATCGATCAGATGCGCACCCTCAACCGAACGGCGTCCGAGGTCCTCGTGGCCCACCGGATCACCGGCGCGACCGACATCACCGGCTTCGGGCTGCTTGGCCACGGCCTGGAGATGGCCCGGGCATCGGGCACACGGTTCGTGTTCGACAGCTCCGCCCTACCGGCGCTGCCTGGCGCCGTGGACCTCGCGGCGGCCGGCGTCGAGACGGGCGGCGCGGCGCACAACCGCCGCTACGTCCGCTCGGTCCTCGACGTCGCGGCGGGCGTCCCTCCGGACCTCGTGACTCTCGCCCACGACCCGCAGACCTCCGGCGGTCTGCTCGCCGCGATCCCGGCCGATCGCCTCCACGGCGTCCGGACGTCGCTGCGCGACGCTGGCGTCGACCATTGGGTCGTCGGTCGCGTCGAGGCGGTGGAGAACGGAGCGGAGCCCGGCCTCCGCCTCGCGTGATCGTCGCCCTCATCCCGGGCTACAACGAGGCGCCGCGGATCGGGGCGGTCGTTCTCGCGGCGCGCGAGCACCTCCCGGTGATCGTCGTCGACGACGGCTCGACCGATCGGACCGCCGAGGTCGCCCGCGAGGCCGGCGCGACCGTCGTCGAGCAGAGGCCGAACCAGGGCAAGGGAGCGGCGCTCCGACTCGGCTTCAGGCGCGCGCTCGACGACGGGGCGGACGCGATCCTCACGCTCGACGCCGACGGACAGCACGACCCGGCCGAGATCCCCCGCTTCCTGGCCGCGGCGACCACCGAGCCCAAGCCCGATCTCGTCATCGGCCGTCGAAGCTTCCGGGCCATGCCGCCGGCCCGTCGCCTGTCGAATGAGATCGGGCGCCTGGCGTTCTCCTGGGCCGTCGGTCGTGACATCCCCGACAACCAGTCCGGCTACCGGCTCGTCACCCGCCGGCTCGCCGACCTGACGCTGGCCAGCGACGAGGCAGGGTTCGCGTTCGAAGTCGAGCAGATCACGACATGCATCCGGATGGGCGGCGTCATTGCCTGGGTGCCGATCCGGACGATCTATGCAGGTGCCCCGTCCCACATCCGGCCCTTCGCGCATCTCCGCGAGTTCATCCGGATCGTCCGCCAGGCCCGGCGCGACGTCCGGCGGGCGCCCCCCTAGCGAACGGACGCCGTCGGCACGGAGTCGACGAGCACCACGACGACGTGGCTCGCATAGCCACCGACGACGTAGACCACGACGAGGATCAACGCCATGACGCTGAGGGTGATCGCGAGACCGGCGATCCGAGCCTCGGCGACGCGCGATCGATCGTGGTGGACAGGCATCCGCGGGAGCCTATCAGGGGCGGGCTGTCGCGCCAGGCGCCCGCTGGACTGCGTTGCCGGCTGCGGTCCGCGCTCGCGCACCTTCAACGTGCGCTCGCTTACGCTCCTCGCCGGCCCTTGCCACCGAACGCCGGGCGCGACGAACGCAGTCGCGACACTCTCGGGGTCAATGGCCGCGGGCGAGATCCGCGATGCGTTCCATGGCCCGGCGGACATCCGCGAACGACGTCGTCAGCGGCGAGAGGCCCAGCCGAATCGAGTCCGGCGCGCGGAAGTCCGGGATCACGCCCGCGGCGATCATCCGCCGCGTCAGGTCGCGGGCGTCCGGCCGGCGGATCGAGACGTGGGCGCCACGGCGGGCCGACTCGCGCGGTGACCCGAGCATGAACCCGAGCGGCGCCAGCCTGGCGTCGTGCAGCGCGATCGCGTACTCGGTGAGGGCGATCCCCTTGGCTCGGATGCGGTCGATCCCGGCCTCGGCGACGACCCGGATCCCCTCCTCGGCGGCCGCCAGGCCGAGGATCCCGGGCGTCCCGGTGAGCCAGCCCGCGATCCCGGGCCGAGGCTTGAACCCCTGGCCCATCTCGAACTGGTCGGCCTGGCCGAACCAGCCCTGGATCGGGTTCCGGAGCGTGTCCTGGAGCTCGGAGCGGATGTACAGGTACGCCGGCGCGCCTGGCCCGCCGCAGAGGTACTTGTACGTGCAGCCCACGGCGAGGTCGACGCCATGTTCCTCCAGGCCCACCGGCACGGAGCCCGCCGAATGCGACAGGTCCCACAGGACGAGCGCGCCGCCGGCGTGGGCTCGCTCGGTGATCCCGGCCAGGTCGGCGATGGCCGCCGACCGGTAGTTGACGTGGGTCAGCGTCACGAGCGCGACGTCGTCCGGGTGGGCGTCGAGCGCTGCCGCGACATCGTCGAGGGACGGCCCATCAATCGGATCCGGATCGAGCCAGGCGATCTCGCGATCCCGGTCCCGGGCGAGCCCCTCCAGCACGTAGCGGTCCGTCGGGAAGTTCGCCCGGTCCGTCACGATGATCCGCCGGTCCGGGCGGGCACTGAGCGCCGCGCTCGCCAGGCGATAGAAGTCGACCGTCGTCGAGTCGCAGATCGCGACCTCGCCGGGCCGCGCGCCAATGATCTCCGTCCCGAGGACGTCCCCGACCCGCAGCGGCTCGCCGAGCCAGTGCTCCCAGCCCCGGATCAGCTCGCTGGCCCACTCCTGACGCGCGACCCGGGCGAGCCGCTCCAGCGCCGCGAGGGGCGGCCGGCCGAGCGAGTTGCCGTCGAGATACAGGAGGTCGGGGTCCGGGAACACGAAGCGACGGCGGAGGCCGGCCAGCGGGTCCGCGGCGTCCAGGGCGGCCGGGTCGGCGTCAGCGGTGAGCGGCAGCCCTGGCTCGGATGTGGCGGCCTCCGTGTTCATGCCGTCCGAGTCTAGCCGCGCTGCGGTCGGTGATACCCTCGCCCGGAACGTCCGCAGAGGAACCTGATGACCAGCATCGTCGACGCGACGCAGTACCTGTTCACCTCGGAATCCGTGACCGAGGGCCACCCCGACAAGATGTGCGACCAGATCTCGGACGCCATCCTCGATGCGATCGTCCGGGAGGATCCGAACGCGCGGGTGGCGTGCGAGACGGCGACGACAACCGGGCTCGTCCTCGTCCTCGGCGAGATCACGACGGACACGTACATCGACTTCCAGACGATCGTCCGCGAGACCGTCCGTGACATCGGCTACACGAAGGCCGAGTACGGCTTCGACTACCAGACCTGCGGCACCCTCGTCTCGGTCAAGGGCCAGTCACCGGACATCGCCCAGGGCGTGAACGCCGCCCTGGAGGTCCGGGACGACGCGGCGCCGGCCGAACTCGGCGCCGGCGACCAGGGGATGATGTTCGGCTTCGCCTGCCGCGAGACCCCGGAGCTGATGCCGCTGCCGATCGCCCTCGCGCACCGGATGGCCCGCCGCCTGGCCGAGGTCCGCAAGAGCGGCCAGCTGCCGTACCTCCGCCCCGATGGCAAGACGCAGGTGACGGTCGAGTACGACCGCGGCGTCCCCACGCGCGTCCGGACCGTCGTCGTCTCCGCCCAGCACGATCCAGACGTGCGCTCGGAGCGGCTGCGGAGCGAGATCGTCGAGACGGTGATCCTGCCGTCGATCCCGGCGGAGCTCCGTGAGAACGATCCCGTCATGCACGTCAACCCGACGGGACGGTTCGTCACCGGCGGTCCGATGGGGGACGCTGGTCTGACCGGCCGCAAGATCATCGTCGACAGCTATGGCGGAATGGCCCGTCACGGCGGCGGAGCGTTCTCCGGCAAGGATCCGACGAAGGTCGACCGATCCGGCGCCTACGCCGCGCGGTGGGTCGCGAAGAACGTTGTCGCCGCCGGGATCGCCGACCGGTTCGAAGTCGAGGTCGCCTACGGCATCGGGATCGCCCGGCCGATCTCGTTCTCGGTCGAGTCGTTCGGGACGGGCCGGATCCCGGACGCGGACATCCAGCGCCTCATCGAGCGCCACTTCGACCTCCGCCCGGCATCGATCATCGCCGCGCTGGACCTGCGCCGGCCGCTCTACCGCCAGACGGCGGCGTACGGCCACTTCGGCCGGCCGGACCTCGACCTGCCGTGGGAGCGGACCGACAAGGCCGAGCTCCTCGCGGCCGACGCCGGGGTCAACCAGCCGGAGCCCGTCCCCGCCGCATGACCGGGGCGCTCCGAGCCGCCGATCACGCGTCGGAGCCGAACGCGCTCCCGCCCTCGGTCGGTGTCTTCGCCGCAGTCGTCGAGGACCTCGACCGACGGCTGCGGGCGATCGACGATTCCAAGCTGGATCTCTTCTGGGCCTGGGAGACGTACGACGAGGAGGGCGTGCGGTTCGGGATCCTCCGGACGACCGAGCAGGTCGGCGACGCCGCGGTCGAGATCGCGGCCAGGCGCGCCGCTGCCGGGATTGCGCCGACGATCGCGGGGCGAATCCTCGGTCGCTACGCGGTCGCGTGGCGGGAGCTGTGGTCGGTCGCGGATCGCGCCGACCCGGCCATCGACACGCCGCCGTTCGACGGGGAGTGGCCGCTGCGGACGATCCTCGACCACCTGATCGACGCCGATATCGGCTTCCTCGGGACGATCCGGAACGGCCTGGAGCAGGCACGTGCCGGCAACCTCCGCGCTGCTCCGGTTGGATCCGACGAGGCGCTGATGGCGCTCGCCGGCCTCGAAGAAGGGCCGTGGCAGGCCGCGTTACGCGGGTCGCTCGATGACATCCGTGAGTTCCACCGGCTCGTCCGGGACCGGATCCTCGATGCCCTCGGCGCGATCAGTGACGGCGAGCTCGACATCACCTCGCCGTTCTGGGACGGCCGCCGGCCGAACCGCTTCCGGCTGGGCCGGTTCGAATCGCACCTCCGCCAGCACACGATCCAGACCGAGAAGGCTGTCCAGGAGATCATCGGCGCGCCGCGCGAGGTGGAGCGGCTGCTGCGGCTGCTCGCGCGTGCCCTCGGCGACGTCGAGGCGGCTTCCCTCGGCGCCGACGCCGCGATCGTCGAGCCGGTCCTCGCGCCGCTCGCCGCGGAGATCGCGACGCGCGCGCCGGAGCTGGAAGCCGCGACGCGCGTGGAGTCAGCGCCGGCCCCGGCCGGGACCTAGTCGCCGGGACTAGCCCCCGGACGCGAACGCCCGGACGCCGGCCTCGACGGCTCGCTGGTCCTGGGCGCTGTCGCCCCCGCTGACGCCGACGGCGCCGACCAGGACGCCGTCCCGCTCGAGCGGCATCCCGCCCGCGAAGATGATCGTCCGGCCGCCGGCGACCGTGTGGTAGCCGAAGAACTCGGTGCCGGGCTGGACGATCGGTGGCAGGTCGCCGGTCGGCATCCGGTTGACGAGCGCCGTGAACGCCTTGTCGCGGGCGAGGGTGATGCCGACGAGGTCCGCGCCGTCCATCCGCTCGAAGGCGACGAGCTGGTCGCCTGAGTCGACGACCGCACAGGACATCGCGACCTGCATCGCCCTGGCCTCGGCCTGGACCGCGACGATGATCGCCCGAGCCGCCGCGAGCGTCAGACCCGCGGCTTGCGACGCCGTGGGGCCGCGCCAGGAGTCGACGTTGTCGAGGCCCGTCACGCTCCCTGCTCGGCGATCATCCCGGCGACGGACGCGTCGCGGCCGCCCCCGCCGCGGCGCCGCGTCAGCAGCTGGCCGGCGAGCAGGACGGAGAGCGTGATCAGCAGCATGATCGCCGCGACCGCGTTGGTCGCCGGCGTGACGCCGCGCTTGATCTGGCCGAACACGTACAGCGGCATCGTCGTCGTCCCCGGCCCATTCACGAACGTCGTGATCAGGTAGTCGTCGAACGCGAACGTGAACGACAGCAGGAAGCCCGCGACGATCGCCGGGAGCAGCTGCGGGAAGGTGATCTGCCAGAACGTCCGCCACGGCGTCCCGTACAGGTCGAAGCTCGCCTCGACATGTGTCCGGTCCATGCCCGATAGACGGGCGCGGACCAGCAGCAGGACGAGGCTGATGTTGAACAGGGACAGCGCCGGCACGATGGTGTGGAACCCGAAGCCGATCTCGCGCCCGGTCGCGGCGGTGACGATCCCATCACGGCCGATCGTGCTCGCGAAGAACACGAGGGTGGCGAGCGCGATGACGAGCTCCGGGACGATGACGCTGACGTAGGTCAGGGCGTCGAAGGGCAGCCGGAACCACTTCGGGGCCCGCTGGAGCCCGAGCGCCGCCATCGTCCCGATGATCGTGGAGATGATCGCGGTCGAGACCCCGACGATCAGGCTGTTCAGCAGGTCGCGCTGGACCTCCTTGTTGCCGAGCACGTACTCGTACCAGCGGAGGCTGAAGCCATCCCACTGGGTCACCCGGCGGGCGGTCCCATTGAAGCTGAACACGACGACGACGACGATCGGAAGGTAGAGGAACAGGTAGACGAGGAGGGTGTGGCCGCGCAGCCACGCCTCGACGAGCGTGCCGTAGCGGTCCATCCGGGCGCGCGCTCGGCCGCCTGCCGTCCGGCTGGCGGGGATCGGGATCGCCGGGGCGGTCATCGCGCTACACCACGCTCACGTCGCGGACGGTCCGGCCGCGGTTCGTGAACCAGATGTAGACGGTGACGACGACGAGCATGATCAGGATCAGCCCGACGCCCATCGCCGCGCCGGACGGCCAGTTCCGGGCTTCCAGGAACCGCAGGTAGAGCGCGTTGCCGATCGTGTAGACCTGCCCGAAGCCGAGCAGCTGTGGGATGACGTACTCGCCCATCATCGGGATGAAGACGAGAATGCTGCCCGTGATCAGGCCCGGCAGCGCGATCGGCAGGGTGACCTGGCGGAAGGTCGACCAGCGGGCGGCGCCGAGATCCTTCGATGCCTCGACGAGCGCCCGATCCATCCGCTCCAGCGTCACGTAGAGCGGGAACACCATGAGCGGCAGGTAGCCATAGACGAGGCCGAGGAGCACGCCCGGTTCGGTCCCCAGGATCCGGAAGCTGGTGTTCCCGGTGAGGTCCTGGACGAACCCGGCGACGCCGTCCTGGCCGAGAATCAGCAGCCACGCATACGTCCGGATCAGGAAGGAGGTCCAGAAAGGGATCACGAGCAGGACGATCAGGAGCGCCTTGCGCTTCCGCGCCCGCGTGGCGATGAAGTACGCGAGCGGCAGGCCGACGAGCAGACACAGGATCGTTCCGACGGTCGACAGGAACAGGCTGGTCAGGAAGGGATCGGGGCTCTTGATCGCCGCCGCGTAGTTCTCGAAGGTGAAGCCCGGCGTGTACCCGCCGGTGCGGTTCCGCGTCCCGAAGCTGAAGACGATGACCAGCACGATCGGCGAGACGAGCAGGACGACGTACCACAGCGCGGCCGGTGCGATGAGCGCTCCCGTGAAGAAGCGGGAGCGCCATCGACCGGTCGTGACCGCGTTGGGGCGGTCGGCCGCAGCCAGGTTGGCCATCGGCTCGTCCTGAGGTCGCCGCGTCAGAACGTCGGGACGGCGATCAGTGGCCGATGCTCGAGGAGAACTCCTCCCAGATCTCGACGCGGAGCGGATCGGTCGAGACGTCCTGGGCGCCTTCCAGCTTGCCGGAGGCGAGCACGTCCGCCGGCACGAACACCGTCGGGTTGTCGAGGAGCTCCTTCGGGACGAGCTTGATCGCCTCGAGGTTCGCCGTCGCGTAGCGGTTCGTCACCGTCTCCTTGGCCTGGACCGCCGGGTCCTGGATGAAGTTCAGCCAGGCATAGGCGGAGTTCGGGTGCGGCGGGTCCTTGAAGATGACCCACGTGTCCATCCAGAAGAGCGTGCCGTCCTCCGGGATGACGTACTTCGTGTCCGCGGTCTCCGGCTTCTCCTTCAGGTCGTCGATGCCGCCCGTCCAGACGAGCCCCATCACGGCCGACTCGTCGGCGAGCTTGGCGTCGTACGTGTCCGAGTCGAGCGCCAGGACGTGCGGAGCGAGCTTCCGAAGCAGCTCGCGGGCTTCGCCGAGCTCCTTCGGGTCGACCGAGTTCAGCGAATAGCCGAGCGCCTTCAGCGGAGCGACGAAGACGTCGCCCGGCGAGTTGACGACGACGATCCGGCCCGAGTACTTCGGGGCGACGTCGAAGAAGTCCTTCCAGGTCTTGACGTCTTCCTTCACGTCCTTCGTCCGAAGGGCGATGCCCGTGGTGCCCCAGTCCTTGGGCAGGTGGTAGTTGTTGAGATCGGCCTTGTCGCCCTTGTAGAACTGCTGGAACTGCGGGTCGATCAGGGCCGCGTTCGGCAGCTTCAGCCAGTCCAACTTCTCCAGGAACTTGCCCGCGACCATCGCCTCCACGAACTCGGCGGTCGGGGCCCCGACGTCCCACTGGCCCGTCGCCCCCGCCTGGAGCTTCGTCATCATCTCCTCGTTCGACGAGAAGATGTCGTACGTGAAGTCGGTGACCTTGAAGTCCTTCTTGAACTTGTCGATGTTGTCCGTGTCGACGTAGTCGGCCCAGTTGTACATGAACAGCTTGCCCTCGGTCTCCGTGACCGCAACGGCCGACGGAGCAACCGATGGTGGCGCGGCCGAGGCCGGGGTCGAGGCGACCGGCGCGGTCGATGGCGGTGCGGCCGACGGGGCGGCGGTCGAGCCCGGGGTGCATGCGGCGATGAACGCGCTGAGCCCCGCGAGGCCCGTGCCGGCCAGGAAGCCGCGACGGTTCACCTTGGCGCGTGCCATCCGCTCGAACAGGGATTCGATGTCCCGATCCTTCTGGGTCATGCCTGCTTCTCCTCCTCCACCCGGCCCGCCGGGTCGATCGTGAGCCTCATCCCGCGAGGACGAGGTTCGCCGCTTCATGCCAGCGGACGGTGACGGGCTCCCCGGGCCCGAGTCCCTGGCCGGTGGTTTCCCCCAGCTGGTTCTGCCGCCGGACGACCAGCTCTCCCGCCTGGTCCGTCTGGACCCGGTACTCGGTCTGGTCGCCGAGATAGGTACCCTGGTTGATGCGGCCCGTGACATGGGTCCAGCCGCCGACGGGTTCCGTCGTCGCACCGCCGTTCGGCGCGGCTTCGACGCGGAGATGCTCCGGGCGGATCGCCACGCTGACCCGATCGCCGGGGGCAGGGTGGGCGATCGGATCGGTCACGGTGCCGGTGAGCGTGAGCCCCCCGTCCGTCTCGACCCGGGCGAGATGCGTGTTCGCGTCGAATGACTCGACCGTCGCCGCCAAGGGGTTCGAGACGCCGATGAAGTTGGCCACGAACGTGTTGACCGGCCGCTCGTAGAGGACCTCCGGCCGGCCCTGCTGCTGGACGAGGCCGTCACGCATGACGACGATCATGTCGCTCATCGTCAGCGCCTCCTCCTGGTCGTGGGTCAC
>OEKI01000217.1_pt2 | contig 16244 bp, 16 predicted proteins | sample 1503121 | NCBI WGS metagenome assembly OEKI01 (sample SAMEA104379569, study PRJEB20068) | metagenome | biome: 1000743; feature: 77; material: 1998 | place: USA | collected 2012 | depth 25 m | reverse complement strand
ATCGAGGCTTCCCGGCGCGCCGGGCTCGAAGCCGTCTTCGGCAACTTCCTCCGGGCGAACGCTTCCGACTCGCTGTACCTCCTCGGGCGCTGGCCCGAGTCGAGCGCGATGAGTGCGACGGCGCTCGAATGGAGCCCGCCGGGGGCGATCGGACGCCCGATCGACAGCCTCGCGATGGTCGAGATCGAGACGAACGCCGGCGAGGCGGCGGGCCGGCACCTGGGCCAGCTGCTCCTCGGGCTCGAGACGGTCACGGACGCGCAGCACACGGTGCCGATCTATCGCGCGGCGGCGGCCCTCGCGCTGTGGCAGGGCGATCACGCGGACGCCGGACGCGCCGCCGGACGTGGCTGGGAGATCGTCCGCGACAGCGGTGACTGGAGCCTGATCGCGAAGATGGCCGCGACGGTCGCCGAGGTCGACTCCGCGGCCGCGATCGACGCCGGTGCACGTCGCGATCTCGCGGCGCTGGCGGCGATCCGCTCCCGCTCGCACGACGTCGTGAGCGCGGCCCGAGCCGCCGCCGAACGGTCCGGCGTCGGCGCGACGATCGGGTCGCGGCGCGAGGCCGATGCGTGGCTGGCGCAGGCGGCCGCGCATCGCGACCGCCTCGAAGGCCGCGACGACCCGACGACCTGGGACCGCCTCGCCGCCGCGTGGCTCTCGCTGGCGAACCCGTACGAGCTGGCGAAGGCGCGCTGGCACCAGGCGGAGGCGATCCTCGGCTCCGGCGAGGGCCGGCCGGCGCGGAGCCGGGCCCGACCGGCGCTCGAGGAGGCTGCCCGGCTCGCGACCGCCCTTGCCGCGCGGCCACTGCTCCGCGAGGTCCGGGAGCTGGCCGGCCGGGCGATGATCAAGCTGCCCGAGGACGTGGACGAGATGCTCGAGCCGGCGGGTGCCGCGCCCACGGCGGCCGCTGCTGCCGCGGTCAACGGTCACGAGCCCGGGGCGCTCGTCGCGGTCGGGCCCGGACATGCCGGCACGAGCGACGATCCGCCCGCGGCGGACGGCGAACGCGAGCACGAGGAACCGGTCCTCGATCGCCGCTCGCCGGTCACGCGCGGGATCGTCGGGGAGGCTCCCGTCGCGCGGTCGGACACGTTCGGGCTGTCGCGCCGCGAGCGCGAGGTTCTGTCCCTGATCGCCGAGGGCCGGACCAACCGCGAGATCGGCGAGCGGCTCTTCATCAGCCAGAAGACCGTCGGCGTCCACGTCGGCAACATCCTGTCGAAGCTCCGCGTCTCTGGCCGCGTCGAGGCCGCCGCGGTCGCGATCCGGCTCGGGCTGACGGAGACTGCCGCGGCAGGAACGTCGCTCGGGCGGTAGATTCGGAGCCGGCGGACGGCCTCAGCCCCCGCCCCGCGGGCCCTTGTCCCACCCGCGCCCGATCATCCTGCGATCCCATCGAGGTCATCTGCCGCCATGCGCCGTCTTTCCGCCCTCGCCCTGCCGATCCTTGCCGCCACGCTCGTCGCCTGCTCGTCGAGCGCGGCCCCGGGCTGGACGTACGCGCCGGTGCCGTCGCCCAGCGCGGGTGCCTCCGGCGCGGCCGGGTCGCCATCGGCCTCGGGCGGTGCCTCGACCGCGCCATCGACGGCGCCCTCCACGGCCGCCTCATCCGCCCCGTCGGCGCCAGCGTCCAGCGGGGGCTCGACCGTCCTCACGATCAAGGCGCCGGTCGGCGCCGCCACCGCCGGCTTCGATCCGAAGACGCTGTCCGTGGCCGCAAGCACGGCGTTCACGATCCATTTCGACAACGAGGACAACCAGGCGCCCCACGACGTTCAGCTCAAGGACGCCAGCGGCGGTGCGATCGAGTTTGGTGGGGACGACACGAAGTTCTTCACGGGCCCGGGGGAACGTGACTGGACGGTCCCTGCCCTCAAGGCCGGCACCTACACCTACTTCTGCGTCGTCCACCCGACGACGATGACCGGCACGCTCACGGTCCAGTAGCCGGGTCGCGGGCAGCCAGGGGAACGGGCGCCGATGGAGGTCCGCGAGCAGATCTGCTACACGGACGCCTACGCCCGGACCGTCGAGGCTCGCGTCGCGATCGTCGATGACAGTGGGGATGCGCCCCTCATCGTCCTCGATCGGACGGTCTTCTACCCGGGAGGGGGCGGCCAGCCTGCCGATCGCGGGCTTCTCCTGCGGACGAGGGACGGGCGATCCTGGACGGTGCGATCCGCCCGGAAGACGGGCGGCGACATCGTCCACGAGCTGGAGCCGGGCCGCTCCGACCCGCCGGCGATCGGCGACCGCGTCACGGTCGACCTCGACTGGGCCCGCCGCTACGCCCTGATGCGGACCCACACCGCGCTGCACGCGCTGTGCGGCGTCGTCTGGCGGGACTACGGCGCGCTCGTGACCGGCGGGAACATGGAGCCGGGCGCCGGACGGATGGACTTCGAGTTCGAGCGGATGAGCGGTGACCTCGTGGCCGAGATCGAGGCCACCGTCAACACCGAGCTGGCCCACAAGCGCGACGTCCGCGTGAACGTCCTGCCACGGGCCGAGGCGTTCGCGATCCCCGACCTCATCCGGACGAAGATCAACCTCCTGCCCGAAGGGATCGCGGAGATCCGGACGATCGAGATCGTCGGGCTCGACCTCCAGGCCGACGGCGGGACGCACGTCTCGAACACGGGCGAAGTCGGCGGGATCCGGGTCACCGGCTACGAGTCGAAGGGCCGGATCAACAAGCGGATCCGGCTCGAGCTCACGGACTGACGCCGCGCGTCTCGATCGCCAGGCGGGTTCGCATGCCCGGCGTCAGCCTGGCTGCCCCGTCGCGGCGACGACAGCGCGAGTGAGGCGATCGGTCGCGAGCGCGTCGCCGTAGCTCGAGAGGACGCGCAAGGGATCGCCGGCGACGACCGCGTCGAGGAAGCAGTCATCCTGGACCTCGTATGGGTCGCGGCCCAGCGGCAGGCGGCGGCGCGAGGCTCCCTCGACCAAGGAGATCTCCCAGCCGGCGGGGCCCTCGAGACGCCGGATCCGGCTCGAGCCAGCGTCGCCGATCAGCTCCAGCTCGACCGTCGGCGTCGCGCTCCGCCGGCTGTTGAGGAACGTCCCGAGTGCACCCGTCTCGTATCGGAGCAGCGCCACGGTCGCGTCGGCCACGTCGCCGTCCTCCGGATCGGGCACGCCATCGTGGACCGACGTCGCGCCGACGACGCTCGCCTCGCCGACGAGGGCGCGCCCGAGGTCGTAGAGGTGCGTCGCCTGCTCGACCACCTGGCCGCCGCCCGTCGCGGCGTGCCGCCACCACGGCGCGGCCGGCGTGCTGTCGAGCCAGCGCCCGATGACGAGCCGCGGTGGATCGGTCGCCAGGCGGCCCCGGAGCTCGTCGAGTCCCTCGAGCGCCCGGAGGTGGTAGCCGACGGCCACGACAAGCCCGGACCGCTCGATGGCGGCGGCCAGCCGGACCGGCCCGTCCGCATCGGTCGCGGCGAGCGGCTTCTCCGTCAGGAACGGGATGCCGCGCTCGACGAGCGCCTCTCCGATTGCGACCGCGCGCCAGGGCGGGACGCAGACGAACGCGGCGTCCGGCCGGACCTCGTCGATCAGGGCGACGGGATCCGTCGACGCGACCGCGCCGCGCGGTTCGGCAACGGCCGCGGCACGCTCGAGGCGCGACGCGGCAACGCCGACCAGGGTCGTCCGGCCGAGGCGGTCGAGGGCCGCGAGGTGGTACGGGACGATCCAGCCGGCACCGATCATCACCAGCCGCAGATCGTCGCCAGCACCCACGATCGCATGCTCGCACACGCCGCACGTCGCCTACCATCGGCCGGTGGCGACCGACGGACAGCCTCGAACCCCCGCGATCGACGCGGTCGCCGCCTCCGGGATCAGGCACCGGGTCGTGCGGACGGAACGGGCAGCCTCGGCCGAGGAGTCCGCCCAGTTCCAGGGCATCGAGACGCACCAGCTCCTCCGGACGATCGTCGTCCGGCGGGGCGAGGGCGACTACCTCTTCGTCCTCGTGCCGGCCGGCCGCCGCTTCGACTGGCCGAAGCTGCGCGAGCTCCTCGGTGTCCGCCGGATGACGCTGCCGGACGCCGACGAGGCACGGGCGGTCACCGGCTACGAGCGCTACACGATCACGCCGTTTGGATCGACGGAGGCCTGGCCGGTGATCGCCGACGCCGCGATCGTCGACGAACCGGTCGTGTCGATCGGCGGCGGCGGCTTCGGGATCAACATCCACCTCGCGCCGGCCGACCTGATCGCGGGTCTGGATGCACGCGTCGCCGACGTGAGCCAGCCCGAGGAGCCGCACCACCACGACTGAGCGGGACGGCCGCGGCGATCCCGCCGCCGCGGCCTAGACTGTCGGCCAGTCTCCGATCCGAGCCGGAGGTCGTTCCGCCGCCCCATGCCCCCGATTGACCTTGTCCTCCAGGCCGACCTGGCCGTCCGGATGCTGATCGCCGCCATCCTCGGTGCCGCGATCGGGCTGGAACGAGAGATCCACGAGCATCCGGCGGGGATGCGGACCCACCTCCTCGTCTCACTGGGGACCGCGATCTTCACGGTGCTGTCGATCTATGGCTTCGAGGGGATCTCCGCAAGCGGCGTCTCCCCCACGGTGGACCCGACCCGCATCGCGGCCCAGGTCGTCTCCGGGATCGGCTTCCTCGGCGCGGGGGCGATCCTCAAATACGGCACCTCGATCCGCGGGCTGACGACGGCGGCCAGCCTCTGGACGACCGCCGCGATCGGGATGGCCGCTGGCGCCGGGGAGTGGCTCATCGCGGGCGTCGGGACGTTCATCACGGTCTTCTCGCTGTGGCCGCTCAACGCGCTCGTCGCCCGGATCCACCGACCCGGCGCGCACCAGGTCCGGCTCCGTCTCGAGGTCGGACGGCTGGAGGCACTCGGCGACATGTCGCGGTTGCTCGCCGATCGGCGCGTCGAGATGGCGGGGATCAACAGCCAGCGCATCGGCAAGGGTCGATACGAGGTGGAGCTGACGCTGCGCATCCCGCCGAACGCGCGGCCTCAGGACGTGATCGGAGCCATCACCGCGATCCCGGACGTGGAGCTCATGGAGTCGTCGACCGGCGGCGACTGATTCCGACGCAAAGCGCGCGAAACGGCCGCTGCGCCGCCCCCCGTGTGGCAGGATTCCGCGGACCGTGCAGCGCTTCCTCGGACCCCTCTTCAGCAGCCCGCTGATCCGGCGCGTCGGCTGGCATCTCGCCCGCGTCCGCGGCGCGATCGATCGGCGGTTCTTCATCCAGCTGCTCGGCGGGGCGTTCATCCTCGTCCTGGTCGCCGCGCTGCTCATCACGATCGTCGAGAAGCCGCTGACGCTGGGGTCGCTGGGCGCATCGATGAACTGGGGTGTCCAGACGATCCTGGGCCAGGGCGATTCGTCGTACGTGACCAGTCCGGTCGGCTGGGTCGTCGGCTGGTTCTTCAGCCTCTTCGGCGTCGCGATCATCGGGACGCTCACCGGAGCGCTCGTCGCGCTCGTCATCGACTTCCTGCTCAAGGAGGGCCAGGGATTGGGCGCATCGGGCTATCGCGACCACATCGTGGTCTGTGGCTGGAACGCCACCGCTCGCGATCTCATCGACGAGCTGCGTGGCGACGAGTACCGGGCCAAGGTCGTCGTGATTGCCGACGTCGACAAGAACCCGGCCGGCGAGGGCGTCTACTTCGTCCACGGCGACTCGACGGAGACCGAGGCCCTGGAGCGGGCCGGTATCCGCGAGGCCAAGGCGGCCCTGATCTTCCCGGCTGTCGCCTCCAACGAGGCCGACATGCACTCGATCCTCACGATCATGGCGATCGAGTCGATGGCGCCCGATGTCCGGACGGTCGCCGAGGTCAACAACCCGGCGCACGTCGAGCATTTCCGACGGACCAAGGTCGACGAGATCCTCGTGACCTCGCGCCTCGCCTCGCGGCTCCTCGCCCGGTCCGCGCTCTACCCGGGCCTGACCGAGCTGGTCACGGACATCGTGTCCGGCGGCGACGGCTCGGAGCTGTACCGCGTCACGCTGCCCGACGAGGACGTCGGGCTGTCGATCGACGACGTCAGCCGGCACCTCCGCGGCGAGCATCGCGCCACGTTGCTTGCGATCAGCCGCGGCACCACGACCTACACGAACCCGCCGCGCGACTTCGTCGTGCAGCCCGGCGACGACGCGCTCGTCCTCGCCGAGTCGCTGGGGACGCTCGCGCCGCTGAAGATGAGCCGGCGGGCGTACGAGCTCGATCGCGAGGAGGCCGCAGAGCGCGTGCCGGCGGGGGAGACCGCCGGCGCCTGAGGGCCGCGCCAGCGGCGCCGGCCGAACCCAGCTAGCCCGGCTGAACCGCGGCGGCGATGCTCGCGAACACGATGGCGACCAATCGAGCGCCCGCGTCCTCGTGGCCGCGGGCTCGATCGGCCAGCCAGCCGGCCCGCCCCGTCGTCGCCTCCATGTCGACGGTCGAGCGAGCGCCCGCGTCGGCCGCCGCGGCGGCCGCGGCCAAAGCCGTGCCGAGTGACCCGCCCTCCTCGACGCTCGACCGGTAGGCGGCGGCCGCCGGCGCCAGCGCGTCGAGCATCGTCCGGTCACCAGGCGCGACCTTCCCGCGTTTCGCGATCTCGTCCCGCGCGGCGTCCAGGAGATCGGCCGCGACCGTCTCCGCGGACGCGCCGGGACGGGGCTCCACTCGAGCCGCCGCGAGACAGGCGAACGCGATCAAGGTGCCGCCGGTCGACGGCGCCCGCCGCGCGAGCGTCATCCCGATCGTCTTGAGCGCGTCGGTCGCTGTCGCCCCGGCCAGCGTCGGTGCGGCCTCGACGAGCGCTTCCGCGGCGCGACTCGCCGTCAGCCCGAGGTCTCCATCGCCGGCCGCTCCATCCAGCTCGTTCAGCTGATCGCGCGCCGCGGTCAAGGCCGCCGCGATCGCGACGAGGACGTCGCCTGCCGTCGCCCGTGCGTTCACCCCGCCTGAACGACGAAGGGCGTCGCGACCGGGTGGTCGACGAGGGCCGCGAGCTCGTCGTCGAGCGCCATGAGGCTGACGGATGCGCCCGCCATCTCGAGCGACGTCGCGTACTCGCCGACCCAGACGCGATGGACGCTGAGCCCGCGTTCCGTCAGCCGCTCGGCGACGCGCCGGTAGAGGATGTAGAGCTCCTCCTTGGGCGTCGCGCCGAGTCCGTTCACGAGCACCGCGACGCGCGATCCGGCCGGATAGTCGCGATCGGCCAGCAGCGCATCGACCAGCTCGTCCGCGATGTGATCCGCGGGCTCCAACGGACCCCGCCTCACGCCGGGCTCGCCGTGGATCCCCATCCCGATCTCCATCTGCCCGTCGGGCAGCTCGAAGGTCGGCTTGCCGGCAGCCGGGATCGTGCACGGCGAGAGGGCCACGCCCATCGTCCGCAGCCCATCGGCCGCGCGCGCCACGGTGGCCAGCACGTCCTCGAGCGAACCGCCGCGATCGGCAGCTGCGCCCGCGACCTTGTACAGGAGGAAGATCCCGGCGATCCCGCGCCGCCGGTCGGCCCGGTCGGGCGGTGCGGAAGCGACGTCGTCCGCCCCGAGGAACGTCCGGACCTCGATGCCGCTCGCGCCGGCGAGCTCCGCGGCGAGGTCGAAGTTCATGACGTCGCCGCCGTAGTTGCCGTAGAGGTACAGGACGCCGCGGCCGGCCGACACGGCCTCGGTGACCCCCAGCATCTCGTCCGCGCTCGGCGACGCGAACACTTCGCCGATCGCGGCCCCGTCGATCAATCCCTGCCCGACGTAGCCCATGAAGACAGGCAGATGCCCGGAGCCGCCGCCGGTCACGATCGCGACCTTGTCGGCGATCGGCGAGGCCGCCCGGACGATGCCGCGCGCCCCGATCCGGCGCAGATCCGACGGGTGAGCCACGAGGATGCCTTCCAGCATCTCGTCGACGAACCGCTCCGGATCGTTGAGGATCTTCTGCACGACCGGAACCCCGCGCTACAGGGCCTTGACCGCGGCCACCAGGGAGGCCAGCCCCTCCTTCGCGTCGGCGAAGAGCATGCCGGTCTTCGGGTTCGTGTAGAGCTCGTTGTCGATGCCGGCGTAGCCCTTGCCCATGGACCGCTTGATCACCACGATCGACTTGGCATGGTCGACGTCGAGGATCGGCATGCCGGAGACCGGCGTGCCGGCACGCCGCGCCGCCGGGTTCGTGACGTCGTTCGCGCCGACGACGAGGGCCACGTCCGCCCGCTCGAACTCCGGGTTGATGTCGTCCATCTCCTTGAGCTGGGGGTACGGCACGTTCGCCTCGGCGAGCAGGACGTTCATGTGGCCCGGCATCCGGCCGGCGACCGGGTGGATCGCGTACTTCACGTCGACGCCCCGCTCCTCGAGGAGCTCGGCGAGCTCCCGAACGGCGTGCTGTGCCTGAGCGACGGCGAGGCCGTAGCCCGGTACGACGATCACGTGCTGGGCGTACGCCAGCTGGATCGCCGCGTCGTCGACGCCGAGCTCGCGGACGGACGCACCCTCGGCCCCGACCGCGCCGGCGACCGAGTCACCGCCACCGAAGCCGCCGACCATGATGTTGATGACCGAGCGATTCATCGCGTCGGCCATGAGCTTCGTCAGGATCGCGCCGGAAGCGCCGACGAGCGCGCCGGCGATGATCAGCACCGGGTTCTCGAGGACGAAGCCCGCCATCGCGACCGCCGTGCCGGTGAAGCTGTTCAAGAGCGAGATCACGACCGGCATGTCGGCTCCGCCGATCGGCAGGGTCATCGTCACGCCGAACACCAGCGACGCGGCGAGGATCAGGAACATCACGGGCAGGCTGTAGTTGCCCGCCCACAGGTAGATCCCGCCGACGACGACGATGATCGCGAGGGCCGCGGTCACGAGCTGGCCGCCAGGGATCTGGATCGGCTTGCCCGGGATCCGGCCCATGAGCTTGCCGGACGCGATCAGCGAGCCCGTGAACGTGATCGAGCCGATGACGATGTCGAGGACCGTCGCGACGTTCTCCTGGAGTCCCGGCGCCGCAGAGATCCGGAGATAGCCGTCGATCGCGATCAGGGCCGCGGCGCCGCCGCCAACCGCGTTGAACAGCGACACGAGCTGCGGCATCGCCGTCATCTTCACGGTGCGCGCGGTGTACAGGCCGAGGCCGCCGCCGATCGCGATCCCGACGACGATGATCAGCCACCCGACGGTCAGGCTTCCGCCGAGACCGCCGCCCGGTCGGAGCAGCAGGTACAGCGCCGTCGCGATGATCGCGACCGCCATGCCTCCGGCGGACAGGAGGTTGCCGTTCCTGGCCGTCGCGGGCGAGTTCATGCGGATCAGGCCGAGGACGAACGCCACGGCGCCGACGAGCCAGGCGATCCGGACGAGCGGTTCGAGGATGGCGATGTCGATCATCGCCTCAGGCCTCCGGCTCGTCGGCCGGCTTGGCTGCCGCGACGGGCTTCCGCTTGAACATCTGGAGCATCCGGTCGGTGACGACGTAGCCACCCACGACGTTCATCGTCGCGAAGGCGACCGCGATGAGCGAGAGGATCTGGCTCAGCGGTTCCGTGGCCGCGACGGCGATGAACATCGAGCCGACGAGGACGATCCCGTGGATCGAGTTCGCGCCCGACATCAGCGGCGTGTGGAGCGTCGCCGGAACCTTCGAGATGACGGCGAACCCGCACAGGATCGCCAGGGTGAAGATCGTGAAGTTCGTCAGGAAGTCGCTGATCTCGGCCGGGGTCACGCCGCACCTCCGGTCGCGGCCGGTGCGGCCGGCTCCAGCAGCTTCTTCACGGGCTCCGCGATCACCGCGCCGTCCTTCGTGATCACCGTGGCCTTGGTCACCTCGTCCTCGAAGTCCAGGTTCAGGTTCCCGTCCTTGACCATGCCCAGCAGCAGCGCCGAGATGTTTCGCGCGTAGAAGGCGGAGGCGCCGGCCGGCATCGTGGCCGGCAGGTTGTCGGGGGAGACGATCCGGACGCCGTTGTCCGTCGTGACGGTCTCGCCGGCCTTCGAGAGCTCGCAGTTCCCGCCGAGCGCGGACGCGGCCATGTCGACGATCACCGACCCCGGCTTCATCCGGGCGACGGCATCCGCGGTGACGAGCACCGGCGGCTTCCGGCCGGGCACCTGGGCCGTCGTGATCACGATGTCCATCCCGCCGATGACCTCGTTGAGCTCGGCCTGCTGCGCGGCGCGCTCCTCCGGCGTCAGCTCGCGGGCGTAGCCGCCGCTGCCGGTCGCGTCGATCATCGTCTTCAGCTTCACGAACTGGGCGCCGAGGCTCTCCGCCTGCTCGCGCGTCTCGGGCCGGACGTCGTACGCCTTGACGACGGCACCGAGGCGGCGCGCCGTCCCGATCGCCTGGAGCCCCGCGACGCCGATCCCGAGGATCAGGACGTTGGCCGGCTTGGCCGTGCCCGCGGCCGTCGTCAGGAGCGGGAAGTAGCGGCCGTACTCGTTCGCGGCGATGAGGACCGCCTTGTAGCCGCCGACGTTCGCCTGCGAGCTCAGCGCGTCCATCGACTGGGCGCGGCTGAGGGTCCGCGGGATCGCGTCGAGGCTGATCGCCGTCACGCCCTGGTCGGCGAGGGCGGCGCTGGTCTTCGGGTCGATGAGCGGCTGGAGCAATCCGAGCACCGCCTGGCCCTTGCGGAGCGCCTTGACCTCGGAGTCCGACGGCTTCTGGACGCGGAGGATGACGTCCGACTGGCCGTAGAGATCCGGGGTCGAGACGACCTTCGCGCCGGCCTCCGTGTATGCGGAGTCCGGGATCGCCGAGCCGGCGCCGGCGCCTTGCTCGACGAGGACTTCGAGCCCGGCCGCCGTGAGCTTGCCGAGCGCTTCGGGTACCAGGGCGACGCGCCGTTCGCCGGCCGCGGTCTCCTTGGCGACGCCGACCTTCATGGGCACCACCTTGAGCGTGTTCGATGACGGAGCGAGGTTCCGTCCGGAGGGACGGGGTGAAGGATACCGAGCGTCACGCGGGCGCGTGGGCGTCCGGGGGTTGCCGTTCGGCATCGACAGGGTCCGTTGCGCTTTACCTCCCGCTGACATCGGACCGTCGACGGTCGTACGCGCGGCCGGAAGGCTCCCGCCATCCACTCCACGCACTGGAGACCACCCGATGACGACCCGACGCCCGCTCCTCGCCGGCCTGCTCGGCCTCCTGACGCTCAGCGCACTGCTCGTCGCGCCCGCTTCGGCGCTCGCCGCCGACCCGACGCCCGCCGCGACCGCCCCGACCGCCACCACGGCCGCCGTCTGCCAGGACGGTCGCTGGCCCGCTTCCGTCCAGGGAGTGCCGACGCTCTTCCACGCCGGCGCCGCGGCCGGTGACTATCTCTGGCACGACGCGACGGGCTGGCACCTGCGCGTCACGCACCGTGGTACCGGCCGGGTCGTCTTCAGCGGCCGGATCGTGTCGAGCGCCCCGATGCGCGCGGCGCCGGTCCGCCTCGAGGGTGGCGACCTGTTCGCGCTCAGCGCCGACCGCCTGACACTCACCTACCGGTTCATCAACCACGGCGCGGTCGATGGCGTCAACTTCCAGACCGCGTGCGCCCGCCGGCTGACGTTCTCCGGCTCGATGGCCGGCGTCAAGCTGCCGATCAGCCGGATCTGGATCGGCCGCGCCAACCACCATCCGCTGCAGAACCCGTTCAGCGTGACGCGCGTCAACTGACCGGCGTTCTCTTCCACGAATCGAACGGCCGGCGGTGAACCCGCCGGCCGTTCTCGTAGCGACCCCCGCCTCTTCGACCCTCGGATATCACCCCCATTGCTCCATCTGGGCCTTCTCGGGCACGAAGGGTCGTGAGACGGGTTCGCCCACGCTCGATCGAGCACGCACCGAGGTGGGCGCAGGGCCTTGTAGGCCCATTTGCCCCGCAGATAGCGATGGTGGTGATATCGGGCCAGCGAGGGCGGGTGATCTGGGTCGCGCGGGACCGTCAGTCGTGCGGCTCGCCGTGGCGCGTCAGCCGGATCACGAGCATGCTCCCGGGCTCGTCGCCGATCGCACCGGCGTCGTGCGGCACCAGCCCGTCCCACCGGAGATAGTCGCCAGGCCCCAGCTCGACGACGTGGTCGCCCTGGGTCATCCGAAACCGTCCGGACAGGACCACGTGGTGCTCGTCGCCCGGATGGGTGTGCAGACCCGTGCTTCCGCCGGGCTCCCCCTGGACCTCGACGATGCTGATGTCGCTCGAGCCGCGCGCGTCGACGCGACAGGCTCGGCCGCCGGGACGCTCGCGCCAGCGCCGATCCTCCGCTCGTTGGACCTCGGGCTTCGCCGCCTCGTCGATGAGGAACCAGGCGATCGGCACGTCGAGCGCCGTGGCGAGCGACGAAAGGCACGCCAGCGACGGCGACGCCTTGTCGTTCTCGATCTGCGAGAGATAACCGAGGTTCAGGCCGGTCGCCTCCGCCACGCGGGCCAGCGTCAGGCCACGCTCCGTTCGCCAGCGGCGGACCTGCCGCCCGACCGCAGGCGCGCGTCGCCCGCCCGCGTCGACCGGCTGCTCGATGACCATTTGTGATCTCCATCAAACTCGTTGTTGACAGCGGCCAACTACCGCCGTATGGTTGTGCTATCAACCAATATCGCTTGACGACAGCAAACATGTCAAGCAGATCCCGGAGGATCCAGCCATGCAGATCGCCATCATCGGGGCCGGCAACGTCGGTCGCGCGCTTGCGACGTCGCTGACGCGGGCAGGGCACGACGTCACCGTCTCGGCCGTGCACCCGGAGCACGCCCGCGAAACCGCCGCCGAAAGCGGCGCCACTGCCGCGGCCAACAACCAGGAAGCCGTCTCCGGCGCCGACCTCGTCGTCCTTGCCGTCCCGGCCTCCGCGTTCGACACGCTTGCCGGGGAGCTCGGATCCCAGATCGCGGGCAAGGTCGTGGTCGACGTCTCCAACCGCCCGACGCCGAACGCCGATGGACCCGCGACCTCGATTGCCGAGGAGCTCCAGACGAAGCTTCCGGCCGCGAAGGTCATCAAGGCATTCAACACCGCGTTCGCCTCGCGCCAGGCGCAGCCGCAGGTCGCCGGGATCGCCCCGGACGGCTTCGTGGCCGGCGACGACGAGACCGCGAAGCAGACCGTCCTCGATGTGGTCGAATCGCTCGGCTTCCGGCCGGTCGACGCCGGCTCGCTCGCAGCCGCCCGAACCCTCGAAGGGATGGCGTGGCTGAACATCCAGCGGAACATGGCCGGGGGCACCTGGCAGGACGCCTGGGTCCTCGTCGGGCCCGAGACCACGTCAGCCGCCACGGACGGCGACGCTCGCAACTGACCCTGGCTTCGGCCCATCGCCTCATCGAACCCCGGCGGGACATCCCGCCGGGGTTACCCTTGTCGCTCGATCGGCCGATCGGGTGAACCCGCGCCGCGCGCCGCGGTGTATCTAGCGATATCGGCGTCTGAGGCGAGCGGGAGAACGTAGCGGACGTGGTCCCCCGGACCGGCCTGGCCGGCGCGGTTGTTCAGCGCAGCCTGGCCGACTGGCCGGTGGTGCTGGCCGCGCTGCTCCTGCTGATCTCTGCCACGACGCTCCTCGCCACGGGCGTCGTCTACGGCGACGCGGTCGCCACCAGTGGACTTCATCGGGCGCTGCTCGCAGCGTCGCCGACGGACCGAGCCATCGAGGTGGCTCTGTCGACCGATCCCGACGACCTCGAGGCGCTCGACGCGGCGATCCGCCCCGAGCTCGATCGCGCGATGTCCGCGGCCGGCGGGACCGTCGTCCGGGTCGTCCGATCGGGGTCGTACGCTGACGCCGCAGCCGGGACGACGGACGTTCGCGACCTCGTCCAGCTCGAGAGCCTCGACGGGATCGAGGAGCTCGCGACCCTCGTCGACGGAGTCTGGCCGACGGCCGGCGGGACACCGCTCCAGGCGACGGTGTCGGACGTCGCGGCGACGCAGCTCGGCCTCGGGATCGGCGACCGCCTGTCGCTCGTCAACCGCCTGGACACGACCCGCACCGCCGATGTCGCGATCGTCGGGATCTGGCGGGCCGAGCCGACGAATGCGGTCTTCGCGGGCGATCCCCTCGAGACGACGGGGACCGCCAGCGGGGGCACGTTCACGACCCGCGGCCCGCTCGTCGTCCGGGAGGCCGACCTCGTCGCGCTGATCGGGGGCCGCCTCGACGTCGAGTGGCGCGGCATCCCGGCGATCTCCGCGCTCCACGTGGATGGCGTGCAACGGCTCCGAGACGGCACGGCCGCCCTGGCGACGCGCCTTCGGATCGCGGTGCCGCCGACGGTGAACCCGCGGGTGACGACCGCGCTGCCGGGCCTCCTTGACGGCGTCGGCCGGAGCGTCCTCGTGACGCGCAGCGGCGTGATCCTCCTGACGATCCAGTTCGCCGTCCTGGCCGGCTACGCCGTCGTCCTCGTGGCCGGGATGCTCGTCGAGCGGCGCCGGTCGGAGATTGCGCTGATCCGGTCGCGGGGCGCCGGCGGCGGGCACCTGGTCGTCATGGCGATCCTGGAGTCCTTGCTGATCGCCGTCCCGGCGGTCGTCCTCGCGCCGTTCCTGGCGCTGGGTGTCGTCGCGGTCCTCGGTTCGGTGGGGCCGGCGGCGGGCCTGGGGCTGACCGACGGCGCATCGATCAGCCAGACGACGGTCGTCGTGGCGGTCCTGGCCGGCCTGGCGAGCATCGTTGCGTTGACGCTCCCCACGCTGTTCGTCGCGGCCAGCCCGGCCGGTGCCCGGGCATCCGTCGGCCGCGGCTCCCGGACGACGATCGCCCAGCGGCTGGGCCTTGACCTGGCGCTGATCGCGGTCGCGGTCGTCGCCCTGTGGCAGCTCCGGCTCTACGGCGCACCGCTGACGCGGAACGCGCGCGGCGTGCTGGGCCTGGATCCCTTGCTGGTCGCGGCGCCCGCCATCGGGCTCGTCGGCGGTGCCGTCCTGGCGTTGCGCGTGGTGCCCCGCGTCGCCGAGGTCGGCGAGCGGTTCCTCGTCCGTGGCCGCGGGCTCGTGGGTGCGCTCGGGGGCCGCCAGCTCGCGCGCCGCCCGCTGCGCTACACCCGCGCGGCCCTCCTGCTCATGCTCGCCTCCGCGCTCGGCACGCTGGCCGCCGCCCACGCGGCGACGTGGAGTCGATCGCAAGCCGACCAGGCCGCGTTCCGGGCCGCCGCCGACGTTCGAGTCGTGACGTCCGAATACGCCACTGCGCCATCGTGGGCGGCGGGACCGGCGTACCGGGCGATCCCCGGAGTGACGGCCGCGACCCCGGTGGTCGAGGTCCCGTTCGACGTGGGTCACACGATCCGGAACGGGACGCTCGTCGGGCTCGACCCGGCGGCGGTCGCGGCCGTGGCCACGCCACCTGCACCCGGCTCCGCGCGAACCCCCGCGGCCACGGAGCTCGCCCCGCTCGCCGCGGCCGTGACGCCGACCACGGCCATCGCGCTGCCCGGAATCCCCGCCAGACTCGCGGTGGTCGTCGACGCAGGGTTCCGGACGCTCGGCAGCGAGTCGGAACCGGGCGCTCCCCTCGAGCCCGGAACCGAAGGTCTGACGGTGGCGCTGGTGCTGCGCGACGGCGACGGGCGACTCCTCCGGATACCTGACCAGGGCGGGTCGCTCGAGGGGACCGACCAGCGCCTCCTCTTCGACCTCGCGGACGCTGCGGCTCCTGGCCTCCGACCGGCGTCGCCTCTCGCGCTCGAGGGGCTGGAGGTGTCGCTCGCGCCGCCGCAGGACGTCGCGATCGACGGGTCGGTCGAGATTGCGACGGTCGAGGTCACGGACACCTCGACCGGTGACGCAGGCTGGTCGCCACTGACGCTGAACGGCGCCGCGGCCGGTTGGCGCTGGGATCGTATCGACGGGGGCAGCGTCCAGCCGTTCACGCCGGCGCGTGACCACCCCAATCGGCTGTCCGCGGGCGGGACGATGCCGATCTTCGGCAATGTGTCCGGGCCGCCCACGGTGTTCCGCCTGTTTGCCCTGCCGGGCGGCTCGACCGACGGCGACCCCCTGGTGCCAGTGGTCGCGTCGGCCGCGTTCATCGCCCAGAGTGGGTCGGCGATCGGCGACGAGCTCCAGATCTCCGCGTTCGGGCGGCCGCTGCGGACCCGTGTCGTCGGGACCACGAGCACGTTCGCGCCATTCGACCCTGCCACGCCGTTCCTGCTCGCCGACCTCGGGACGGTCGATGCGGTCCGGTTTGGCACGTCCGGCATCACCGCCGCCGCCGACGAGTGGTGGCTCCGGGTCGCCCCCGGCTACGAGCCGGCGG
>OEKI01000351.1_pt3 | contig 17342 bp, 22 predicted proteins | sample 1503121 | NCBI WGS metagenome assembly OEKI01 (sample SAMEA104379569, study PRJEB20068) | metagenome | biome: 1000743; feature: 77; material: 1998 | place: USA | collected 2012 | depth 25 m | reverse complement strand
TACGTCCAGCTCGGGATCGCCACGGATGCCCTGTCGGTCGTGGTCAACAAGGACAACAGCTGGGCAAGCTGCCTGACGACGGCCCAGCTCAAGAAGATCTGGGACCAGGGCAGCACGGTCAGCAAGTGGTCCGATATCGACCCGTCGTTCCCCGCCGACCCGATCAAGCTGTTCGGCCCGGGCGCCGACTCCGGCACGTTCGACTACTTCACCGAGGCGATCAACGGAAAGACGGATCAGAGCCGGTCCGACTACACCCAGTCCGAGGACGACAACGCCCTGGTGACCGGGGTCGCCGGTGACAAGGACGCGCTCGGCTACTTCGGGTTCGCCTATCTCGAGGAGAACCTCGACAAGATCAAGCCGGTTCAGGTCGACGGCGGCTCAGGCTGCGTCGACCCGTCGGCGGACAACGTCAACAGCGGCAAGTACAAGCCATTGGCCCGGCCGCTGTTCATCTACCCGTCGAAGACGGCCCTCGATCGACCCGAGTTCGCGGCGTTCGTCCAGTACTACCTGGCCAATGTGAACACCTTCGTCGACGAGACTGGCTACATCCAGGCTCTTCCAGACGTGCTCGCGAAGTCGAAGAGCGATCTGGCCGACGCCCTCAAATAGCTCTCCTCCCGGCGCACCGGCCCGAGCTCGGAACGGGCCGGTGCGTCACCCCATTCCCGATCGGGTCACCTTGAGCCAGCCATGACCGCCGCCGCCAGCCGACCGCTCACGCGACGCCGACCCGCCAGCGAGCGGGTCATCGAGGCACTCCTTCTCCTGGCAGCCGTCGTCGGAATCTTCACGACGGTTGGGATCATCGTCGTCCTGGCGTACCAGGCCGCGGACTTCTTCGTGATCGTCAACCCGATCGACTTCCTGACCGGCACGCAATGGTCGGCCAACATCCAGCCGTACCACTTTGGTGTTCTGGCTCTGGTCGCGTCGACCCTGCTGGTGGCCGTCATCGCGCTGCTGGTCGCGATCCCGCTCGGGCTGCTCGCGGCGATCTATCTCGCCGAGTACGCATCGACCCGGGTCCGCAACGTCGTCAAGCCGATGCTCGAGACGATTGCCGGGATCCCCACGATCGTCCTCGGCTTCTTCGGACTCACGTTCATCACGCCGAATCTCCTCAAGCCGATCTTCGGCACGTCGATCGGCACGTTCAACGGGCTCGCCGCCGGCCTCGTGGTGGGCCTGTTGATCACGCCGCTGATCGCTTCCCTCAGCGAGGATGCGCTGCGAGCCGTTCCGCGCGGGCTACGCGAGGGGTCGCTGGCCATGGGCGCGACCAGATTCGAGACGACCCGCCGGGTGATGTTTCCGGCCGCCCTGTCGGGGATCATGGCCTCGATCATCCTGGCCCTCTCGCGGGCGATCGGCGAGACGATGATCGTCGTCCTGTGCATGGGGACCAGTCCCAAGCTGACGCTCAACCCGCTCGAGAGCGGCCAGACGATGACCGCGTTCATCGCCCAGATCAGCGGCGGCGACACGCCGCAGGGCTCGATCCAGTTCAAGTCGCTGTTCGCCGTCGCCCTCGTCCTGTTCACGATGACGCTCGTGCTGAACGTGGTCAGCAACCGGATCGTCAGCCGGTTCCGGAATCTCTACTGATGACCGCGACAACGGCCGGCGCGGACGCACGCTTCGACCCCCAGCTCGCGCGCCGGCGTCTGTCCGGCACGATCTTCCTGGGTGCCTGCATGATCGCGATCGGCGTCCTCCTGGTCGCGCTGGTGCTGCTCCTCATCGACGTGCTGCGCGGCGTGCCGTGGCTCGACATCCAGTTCCTGACGAGCTATCCCTCACGACGGCCAGCGCAGGCGGGTGTCCTGCCGGCGCTCGTCGGCTCGATCGAGCTGGGGCTGATCGTGGCGGCCGTGACGTTCCCGGTTGGCGTCGGCGCTGCGATCTACCTCCAGGAGTACGCCCGGGAGTCCTTCGTGACCCGCCTCCTCCGGACGAACATCGCGAACCTCGCCGGCGTGCCCTCGATCATCTACGGGATCTTCGGGCTGGCGCTCTTCGTGCGGGTGCTCGCGTTGGGGACGTCGATCCTGGCCGGGGCCCTGACCCTGTCGCTGCTGATCCTGCCGGTGGTGATCGTCGCGAGCGTCGAGGCGCTGCGGGCAGTCCCGAACGCCCAGCGCGAGGGGGCGCTTGCCCTCGGGGCGACGCGGTGGCAGACCGTGCGCGGCTCGGTGCTGCCGGCGGCGGCCCCGGGGATCATCACGGGCATCATCCTCGCCATGGCCCGGGCGATCGGCGAGGCCGCTCCCCTGATCATCGTCGGCGCGGTCGGCTTCGTGACCTTCCTCCCGACGCCGCTCGCGCCCGGCTACACGGTGCTGCCGATCACGGTCTTCGACTGGGCCTCGCGCCCACAGGCCGACTTCCAGGGCATCGCCGCGGCAGCCATCATCGTGATCCTCGCGATCATGGTCATCCTGAACGCCCTCGCACTCGCGCTCCGGGTGCGCCTCTCGAAGAACATCCAGTGGTAGAGGAGGCCGACGTGGCTGCAACGATCGTCGAGTCGCCCGCGCCGCCCAGTCCCGTCGCGCCGGAGGCCGCAGACCGGCTGCCCGTTCATGTCGCGCTGGACGCCCCGTCGGCCGCACCGGTCGGCGTCATGGACGCGACCGAGATCGCGGTCGAGCTCAAGGACGTCGGCTGCTGGTACGGGTCCTTCCAGGCCGTCCGGAACATCAACGTCACGGCGGCGAAGCGCGAGGTCACCGCGCTGATCGGGCCCTCCGGCAGCGGCAAGTCGACCGTGCTCCGGACGATCAACCGGATGAACGACCTCGTTCCGATCTTCCGGCTCGAGGGCCAGATCCTGCTCGACGGCCAGGACCTGTACGACGAGCGAGTGGACCCGGTTGCCGTCCGCCGCCGCGTCGGGATGGTCTTCCAGAAGCCGAACCCGTTCCCGAAGTCGATCTTCGACAACGTGGCGTTTGGCGCCCGCGTCAACGGCTACAAGGGCAACATCGCGGAACTCGTCGAGCAGAGCCTGCGGCGGGCGGTGCTCTGGGACGAGGTGAAGGACAAGCTGAAGCAGAGCGGTCTGTCGCTCTCGGGTGGCCAGCAGCAGCGGCTGTGCATCGCGCGGGCGATTGCAACGGAACCGGACGTGATCCTCATGGACGAGCCGTGTTCCGCGCTCGATCCGCGGGCGACGCTCCAGATCGAGGAGCTCATGGCCGACCTGAAGACCCGGTACACGATCGTGATCGTCACCCACAACATGCAGCAGGCGGCGCGGGCATCGGACCGCACCGCGTTCCTGACGATGGGCGACGACCGCGCCGGATACGTGGTGGAGCAGGGTCGGACCGTCGACATCTTCACCAACCCGAAGAACCAGCTGACCGAGGACTACGTGTCGGGTCGGTTCGGATGAGCGAGCCCCGCGACGAGGATCGAACGATGACCCAGGAACGGCCGACCCGAGCCCCAGACGCCAACGACGCATCCGAGGTCGTTGCGGCGGCACTGTCCGTCGCTGCCCAGGCGGCCGCCGAATACGCGACCGCTCACCCCTCCCGATCGGGCCTCGACCAGGAGATGCGCGAGGTGAAGGACGGCATCCTCCGGATGGGCTCGTCCGTCGAGGAGGCGATCCGCGCGGCGATCGCCGCCCTCGTGGCGCACGACGCCGCGGCGGCGACGAACGTGATCGTCGCCGACGCCCGGATCAACGAGATGCAGCGCGACGTCTCGGCCCTGATCACCCGCACGATCGCGACCCAGTCCCCGGTGGCGCGCGACCTGCGCTTTCTCCTGGCGCTCGATCACGTCGGCTACGAGCTGGAGCGGATGGGCGACCACGCCGGGTCCGTTGCCAAGCAGGTCCGCAAGCTGGCTCCGGAGCCGCCCCTGAAGCGGTACATCGACCTGCCGGCGATGGGCGAGCTCGCGGCCCAGCTGGTGGGCGGCATCCTGCGGGCCCTGGTCGACGTCGACGTCGACGCGGCCCGGGCCGTCGCGGTGCGCGACGATGAGATTGACGCCCTGTATCACCGGACCTTCGACGAGGTCGTCGCCCTGATGCGGGCCGACCCGGGCAACGTCGAGCGGGGCACGCGCATCCTGTTCGCGGCCCACTACATCGAGCGGATCGGCGACCGCGTCACGAACATCGCCGAGGACGTCGTGTTCCTCGCCAGCGGCGAGATCGAAGACCTCAACCCGTGATGGGCAATCGTTGCCCTCGGCGCGGCTCCGGCTCGCGGAGGCTCGCCAGGGTGGCTCCGACGACAAGGATCACCCCGATCCACTGGCGCGGATCGAGCCGTTCGCCGAGCAGCCCGACGCTCGCGATCACGCCAACGATCGGGATCAGGTAGAACGCAACGACGGCCCGAGAGGCGGGCACGTGTCGCAAGGCACCGAGATAGAACCAGTACGCGCCCGCGTAGTACACGGCGCCAGACGCAACGGCGCTGATGATTCCGAGGGGGCTGACAGCTGCCGGGATGACCGCGCCGCCGACAACGGCGACCAGGACCGTCAGCGCGGCTGCAAGGGCAAGCGCGTATCCCTGTTGACCCAGGACAACCTCGCCGGTCGAGTCAGCACCCGGCAGGAGGCGCTTCAGGACGACCGTGTAGACGGCGCAGCAGGCCACCCCCCCGAGCGTCAGGGCGACGCCCACGATCTGCCCGCCACCCGCCGGGTCGTACGCCACGATCGACATGCCGGCTACGGCGATGAGCGACAGGGCGATGAAAGACCCAGTGACCCGCTCGTGAAGCACCACCCCGGACAGGAGGACGATCAGGATCGGCTCCAGCGCCCAGAGGACGACCGACAAGCCGGCCGAGATCGTGACGAGTCCAATCAGGCTGAGGGCATATGCGAGACCCGGGTTCAACAACCCAAGCCGGATCACGATGCGGGAGGCCGGCGGACGGCGCGATCGGCGATCGCGACGGAAGAAGATCGCCAGGAGACCCACGCTCGTGGCGAGCTGGATGGTCAGCAGGGAGATGGGCGGAACTTCCGCGACGGCACGCTTGCTAATGACGGTCCCGAGACCCCAGCACACGGCGGCCAGGACCAGGAACGCGAGATCTCGCGGCGCGATGACCAGACGAGGCATGACGCTGCTCCGAGCCGGGAACCACAACGATCAGGTGGCGATTCGCGCTTCGTCAGCCTCGTCGTCGCAACGTGCATAGCTGGGTACCCGTCGTCGCCCGGATCGGGACCGTCGCCGCATCGTCATCTCGGCTGGCAGGGTACGCCGGCGATCGGTGATCGTCGAGCGCTCCGCCCGGCTTCGTCGAGCACCGGCGATACGATCTCGTCATGACGACCACTGCCGTTCCGACACGGATCCTCGTCCTGTGCACGGGCAACTCCTGCCGGTCGATCCTGGCGGAAGCGCTGTTCCGTGAGCTGGCCGGTGATCGGGTCGTCGTGGAGTCGGCGGGGAGCGTGCCGGCCGGCGCCGTGAACCCGCGAACGGAGCGCGTGCTCGACGAAGTGGGGATCGCCCACGACTGGGCCCGCTCGAAGTCGATGACCCAGTTCCTGGACCGGCCCTTCGACCACGTGATCACGGTCTGCGATGACGCGGCCGAAGCCTGCCCGACGTTCCCGGGCCCTGCGGTCCGCACGCACTGGAGCATCCCCGATCCGGCCCGCGCGACCGGCAGCGACGACGAGATCATGACGGTCTATCGCTCGACCTACGCCGACCTCCGCCAGCGGATCAACGGGTTCCTCGCTACCCTCGACGGGTGAGCCCAGACCGACCGACGCTCCAGCTCCATCTCCTCCGCCACGCCGATGCGGGCGACCCGGAGGCCTACCGCGGACCGGACGCGGAACGACCGCTGAGCGCGAAAGGCAGGGCCCAGGCCCAGCGCCTCGGTTCCTTCCTCACCGACGTTGGGTTCGCCCCGGACGCGGTGATCAGCTCGCCCAGGGTCCGGGCCCGCCAGACCGCCGAGCTGGCCGCCGACGGCTGGAAGACGGACGTCCGCATCGATGACCGGCTCGCCGCCGGCTTCGACCTCGCCGACGTCGACGCGATCCTCACGGATGCGGGCTCGCCGACCAAGCCGGTGCTCGTCGGGCACGATCCCGACTTCAGCGAGCTCCTGTCGACGCTCGTCGGGGCGTCGCTGACGATGAAGAAGGGGGCCTTCGCCCGGATCGACCTCCGCGGGTCCGTCGCCGAGGGCCGGGGAACGCTGCGCTGGCTGATCTCGCCGGATCTGCTGGACCGCGAACGCCGCTGAGGGTCGCTGACCGCCGCTGAGCGTCAGGAGGGTCGCGCCGCCGGGCGGTTCGAGGTCGCCGCGCGCCGAGCGTTCACCAGGCTGCCGGCCGGGATGAGTTGAGGTCCGCCGAGCAGCTCGCCGGCCAGGGCCCGGAGGCGCTCCCCCGCCGCCGGCACGAGCCGGTAGTAGATCCAGGTCCCGCGGCGCTCGGCCTCGATGACGCCGGCCTCCTTGAGGATCTTCAGGTGGTGCGAGACCGTCGGCTGGCGGACGTCGCAACACATCGTGAAGTCGCAGGCGCAGACCTCAGCCGAGCCGCTCAGCTCGCGGAGGATCGCGAGGCGCGTGGGATGCGCAAGCGCCCCCAGGAGCTGGACGTCGGGGTCGACAAGCGTGGTCTTCATGCGCGGCATGCCCGCATCATATCGACCGCCGTCTATATTGACAAGTATCAATATGCTGCGGTAGGATGCCGAAGCAAGACGAGAAGGGAGTCCGCGACCATGGACAAGAATGTCGCCGCCTGGATGATCGCAGGCGGCCTCCAGATCCAGCTCCAGTCGACGATCCGCGAGCGCGAGCAGCTCTTCGCCTTCCGCGAGAGCCAGCGCGCCGAGCGAGTCGGCCTGATCGATCGCCTGCGGGGGATCACGAAGTCGAAGTCGGCAGAGGTCGACCTCGTCTGCTGCGCCGCCTGACATCGTCGGGCGGCGTCGCCGCATCTACGGGAGGAACGCGATGATCGACCAGGAACGGATCCACGACGCCGTCCGGGAGCGCTACGCGGAGGCTGCTCGGGTCGCGACCGCCGGTCGCACGGATTCCGCGGCCAAGGGATCCTGTTGCAGTGCCGACGCCTCCAACCCGGTCTGGGGCGAGCTGCTCTATGACGATGCCGACCGCACCTCCTTGCCGGATGCGACCCTGCTTGCGAGCCTCGGCTGCGGCAACCCGATCGCCGTCGCGGACCTGCATCCGGGCGAGCGCGTCCTGGACCTCGGGTCGGGCGGCGGGATCGACGTGATCCTGTCGGCGCGTCGCGTGGGGCCGACGGGCCGCGCGATCGGGCTCGACATGACCGACGAGATGCTCGAGCTGGCCGTTCGCAATGCCGCCGAGGCGGGCGTCGACAACGTCGAGTTCGTCCGCGGCACGATCGAGTCGATCCCCCTCCCGGCCTCCTCGGTCGACGTCGTGATCAGCAACTGCGTGATCAACCTCGCGGCCGACAAGGCCGCCGTCCTCCACGAGATCGCTCGCGTCCTGCGGCCCGGCGGTCGGGTTGGCGTCAGTGACGTCGTCGCTGATGACCACTTGTCCCCAGCCGAGCGCGCCGAGCGCGGCTCCTACAGCGGCTGCATCGCCGGCGCACTGTCCTTCGCCGAGTACCGGGCGGGCCTGGCGGCCGTCGGGCTCGTCGACATCTCGATCGAGCCGACACACGCGGTCGCCGACGGCCTTCACGGAGCGATCGTCAAGGCCACCAAGCCGGGGGCGCCGGTCATGATGCCGCCGCCGATGCCTCAGCTGCCGCGCGCCCTCGACGTCATCGACGCGGCCGGCTGCGGGTGCGGCCAGGGCGGCTGCTGCTGAGGGTCGTCACCGCGACGATGGTGGGCTCGACAGATGTCCATACCGAACGCAACCCGCGTCCATGTCCGGCGAGGTGGCGCGACCCGAGCATGAGACCTGCAAACGCCACCTGCGATGGAAGTGACCACACCATGAATGCCCTCGCCGCCTACTACGTCGTGATCGCCTCGGAGCAGGCCCAGAAGGCCGCCGCCTCTCCCCGCGATCAGGTCGCGCCGCCCGCGGCGACGCGCTCGCGGATCGGATCGATCGTCGCCGCGCTGGCCCGCCCGGTTCGCCGGACGGCCGGCTCCGCCGCCTGACCCTCCTCGGCGCCTCACTCGCCCTGACCCTCGCGCCCTTGACCTTGGCGCGCCCTGACTGAACCGGCCGGGCCCCGGCCGGTTCGTCATGTCAGCCGGCGCCGGTCGGGACCGCCACGGGCTCGTCATCCTCCGCGCTGTCGGGGAACGGCAGCGCGATCGGGTCGGTGGCGAGGCGGCTGCGGCCAGCCGCGTCGAACCGGTCGAGGCCCAGGTCGGCGACGTCGACGAGGTCCGTCCGGCCCGTTAAGGCCAGATCCGCCGCGACACGGGCGACGCCCGGGCCCCACATCATCCCGTGGCCCCCGGCCGACGCCACGGTCACGCCTTCGATGACCGAACCGACCGGCGTCATCCCCGGACCCAGGATCGGCAGGTGATCCGGCGTGAAGTCGATCGTCGCCGCCCAGATCTTCCGCAGGCCGAGGTCGCGCGTCACCGGCACGAACCCGGCGAGGCGTGAGCGCATCGCCTCGTACATCGCCCAGTCGACGGCGCGTGCCTCGCCGGGTCGGTCGTTCGGGTCGCTCCAGCCGAACAGCAGCCCGCCCTCCTCGAGGCGCCAGTACAGGCCCGCCCCGATGTCGAAGACCATCGGCTGGCGCTCGACGCCGAAGGCCTCGTGCGGCTCGAGGACCGCCACCGAGTGGCGAACCGCGCCGGCCGGGATCCGCATCCCGGCCAGCTTCCCGACCGCCCGCAGGCTCGGACCGCCGGTCAGGATCACCCGCTCGGTCGCGATCGGGCCGGCGTCCGTGTCGACGGCGACCACACGGCGGCCACCACCCGCCCGTGCCTCCGTCCGGAGCCCCGTGAAGGCGAGGCGCTCGTGCAGCTCGACGCCGGCGCGCTGCATGGCGAGGGAATAGGCGCGGACGTTGCGCGGCGGGTCGATGTGCCCGTCGGTCCCGAGATAGCTGCCGCCGCGGTGGCCGTCGGGACTCAGTGTCGGATTGAGAGTGGCCGCCTCGGCCGCGGTCACCCAACGGACCGGCAGGCCCGCCGCCTTCTGCATCGCCACGCGCTCATGGCCCGCGCGCTCGTCGTCGTCGGTGACGGCCAGAATCAGGTAGCCGAGCTCGCGGAAGCCGCTGTCCGTGCCGAAGACCTCCGGCTGGCGCCGGTAGAAGTCGATCGACCAGCGGCCGAGCGCCACCGTCGTCGGCGTCCCGCCCTGAGCGCGGACGATGCCCGCGGCCCGGCTGCTCGCGCCCTGGCCGGCCAGCCCGCGCTCGAGGACCACGACCCGGCCGGCCCCGTCCCGTGCCGCGAACGTCGCCGCCCAACCCCCGATCGTCCCGGCGCCGACCACGACGAGGTCAGCGCGATCCGACGCTCCCATGCAGCGAGGATAGATGCGCTGACCGGCAGCGCGGCGCCGGCGTCTCAGCCGTCGAGCGCCGCGCCCTCCGCGCAGATCAGCGTGAGGCCGAGCCGCGCGAGGCGTCGGTAGGTCGGGGGGCGCCTGATGGTGAAGGCGCCCAGCTGCAATCCGGCGTCGCGGATCCGGCCGATTGCGTCACCGTCGAGGGCATGCCATTCGATGCAGACCCCGCGGCACTCGAGCTCCACGGCTTTCGCGATCGTCGCCGGCTTCGCGTCGTGCGCGTTGAGCCAGCGCGGCCACGTCGGTGCCCAGCCGCCGAACCGCCGGAGCGTCGCCGGCTCGAACGACGAGATCACCGCCCGCTCCAGACCCGGTCCGCGGCCCGCGATCAGGGCCTCGAACGCGCCGCGGCCCGGGTCGCCCTTGAGCTCCACATCGAGGAACGCCCGGCGGGGGATCGCCGCGAGCGCCTCGGCCAGCGTCGGCACGCCGAGGCCGCCGAGCTGGGCCGCGTTCAGGCTCGCGACGCGACGCCGGACGCCGTGGACGCGTGTCAGCGTTTCGTCGTGGTAGCACACAGCCACACCGTCACGGGACGCGCGGACGTCGAACTCCAGGCCATCGCAGCCAGGCACGTCGAGCGCCGCAAGGAAGGCCGGCAGCGTGTTCTCCGGAGCGCGCCGCCAGTCGCCGCGATGGGCCAGCCGGAGGGTTCGTTCGCCGGTCAATCGGCGCGGCGGTCGAGGCGCCCGATCGACAGCTCGGCCCTCAGCCCGAGGTGATCGGACGGATACAGCGTCGGATCGCCGACCGCCGGCCGGTCGAAGGCGAGCCGGGCGGAGGCGACCCGGATGTCGCCGCGAACCCAGATGTAATCGAGGCAGCCCGGGTCGCCGTCGGTGTCCATCCCCGGCGCCTGCAGTCCGGATGGCCAGGTCACCGGTGGGTCGGCACCGTTTGCCTCGGCAAAGGCGGACCGGTAACCATCCAACCGGATCCGGTCCGCAGCTCGCTCGTCGGGCTCCGCGTTGAAGTCGCCGACGAGGACCTGCGCATTGGTCTCCGGACCCGCCGCAAGCCACTCGAGGAGCTGCCGCGCCTGGTCGTCCCGTTCGGTCTCGTCGGCCGGGACGTGATGGAGATGCGTGACCGCCATGAGGATCGTCGCCTCGGGATGCCTGACGACCGCCCGCAGCGCCGACCGGTTGAGCCCCAGTTCCAATCGCTCGACGGCGTCGATCGCCAGGCCCTCATGCACGAGCAGCGCGTTGCCGTACTCCGGCCGTCCGGCCCACGCCCGGTGCGACTCGTATCGCCGCTCGCCCGCCGCGCCGATCAGGCGATCCTGCTGAAGGGGATAGACCACCTCCTGGAGGCCGATCAGGTCCGGCTGCAGGGCGGCCATGTCGGCGAGGAGCAGGGGCAGGCGCTCGTCCCAGCGGTCGGCCAGGTTCCGGATGTTGAGCGTCGCGACGTGCAGCGATCCCATCCCGGCCAGTGTGCCCGGTCAGAGGCCCGTCACGCCGACCGGCGGAGCGACCGGCAGCGTGACCGTGAACGTCGAACCCCTTCCCTCCTCCGACTCGACTCGGATCCGCCCACCATGCTGCTCCACGACATGCCGTGCGATCGCGAGGCCGAGGCCGGTGCCGCCGCCGCGGACACGCACCCGATCCACCTTGTAGAACCGTTCGAAGATCCGGCCCAGGTCTGCCTTCGGGATGCCGACGCCGTGATCCTGGACGGCCAGGCTGACCTCGTCACCGTCATGGCGGACCATCACCCGAACCTCGGCCGGCTGCGACTCCTCCGCGCCGCCAGACGATCCGTCGCTCGGCCGCCCGAACTTCAGGGCGTTGTGGACGAGATTGACGACGACCTGCCCGAGCCGTGCCTCGTCCCCGCGGATCGCCGGGACCGCATCCGGAACGTCGACCGTGAGCCGCAGGCCCTGCCGGTCGGCGAACAGCCGCAGGCGGTCGGCGGCCTCCGTCGCGACACGCCCGAGATCGACGTCGTCGAGCAGGACCAGCGGGCCGCCGCCTTCGATCCGAGCCAGGTCGAGCAGCTCGTTCACCATCTGGACGAGGTGACCCGTCTCCACCTCGATCTTGCCGATCCGGTCACGCATCTTTGGTGGCACGCCGTCGCCGGCAGCCTCCGCCTCCCGGGCGAGCGTCTCCGCGAGGAGGCTGACGGTCGAGAGCGGCGTCCGCAGCTCGTGGGACAGGTTGTCGACGAACTCCGTCCGGATTTGCTGGAGCCGGCGGAGCTCCGACACATCCTCCAGCACGATCCAGACCCCGCGGACCGGGGATCGACGGGCGCGAACGACGAGGATCGGGCCGTCGGGGCCGCTCAGCCGGAACTCGCCGGACGCGCCGCCGGTCTCACGGGCGGATTGGATCAACTCCTCGACCCGGGCGTCGACGAACGTCTCCAGGGCGGTGCAGCCGCGGAGGGTGCCGGGCGCGCGACGAAGGAGGATGTGGGCCGCGGCATTCGCCAGCTCGACCGTGCCGTCGTCATCGAGGCGGACGATCCCCACGCCCATGAGGTCGGCCAGGTAGGACGCGTTCCGGACCTGCTGATCGAGCTCGAACTCCGAGGCGTCGAGCCGCGCTCGCAGCCGCCGGACGGCCGTCGGGAGATCCGCAGCGGCGTCGTCGTCGGCCACGGCCGCGCGCGCCGCGTCGAGCGCCCGATCGCGGTCCAGGGCGACGCCGATCGCGATCGCGAGGGCCACCGCCAGCAGTCCGACGAAGAGGACGAACATCCAGTCCATCGGGCCGAGCATCGCACAGGCACCCGCGCGGCGGGGTACCCTGACGCCGTCGCGTCCCGGCGATCGGATTCGAGCCCCAGATCGTCCGGCCGAGACCGGCCCCGAGCCGGCGGCGCCAGCCCACCACCGCCCGTATCGGTCGCCTCCAGGAGGACTGTTCGTTGCGTCTCCGCCTGATCCCCCGCGACGTGCGCTTCTTCGACCTCTTCGTCGAGGACGCCGCGAACGTTCTGGGCGGCGCCCGGCTTCTCGAGGCGATGCTGCGGACCTACGACCAGCCGGAGGCCCGGGCGGCGGAGATCCGGGCGACCGAGCATCGCGGCGACGAGATCAGCCACGACATCGGGCATCGCCTCGAAGCGACGTTCGTGACGCCGTTCGACCGCGAGGACATCTATGCGCTGATCAGCGCCCTCGACGACGTCCTCGACCTGATCGAGGAAGCGGCCGACACGTTCGTCCTGTACCGGATCGACGCCCCGACGGCGACCGCCGTCGAGCAGGCCGCGATCATTGTCAAGCAGGTCGAGTTGGTCCACGACGCACTCACGCATCTCCAGGGCTTCAAGGGACTCGACCGGTACTGGATCGAGATCCACCGCCTCGAGAACGAGGGCGACCGGATCGCCCGGGCGGCGATCGCTCAGCTCTTCCACGACGAGACGGACCCGATCGCACTCGTGAAGTGGAAGGACGTCTACGGGCTGCTCGAGGCGACGATCGACAAGGCCGAGGACGTCGCGAACATCATCGAGCGGATCACGATCAAGCACGCGTGACGGGCGGCGGACGTGGTGACGCCCCGGCCGGAGGCCGGGGCGTTCGAGTGAGTTGGCGGACGGGCGCCCGGTCGTTCAGCCCTTCGGCGTGAGCCAGACCCGGTAGTCGCGGATGTTGACCGGAGAGCCGTCCTTGGCCGACGGCTCGTAGACCCGGAGCGTCCCGTACTGCGCCTTGGCGATCGTGTACTCGACGCTCGTGTCGAAGGTCCCGCGGCAGCCGGAGCCGCACGTGGCCATGACCCCCTCGTCCGCGAGGACCTTGCCGGAGCCATCGAGGATCGAGACCCGGAAGGTCGCCTCGAAGACGTTGGCGTTGCCGGTGACATGGGCCGGGTTGCCGATCGCGGCGTTCCACGCCGGTCGATCGACCCAGATCGCCGGCAGCTGCTCGACGAAGTCGCTTCGCTTCAGGACCGTCGCGTCGCCCTCGCCTTCGATCTGGAGCGCGACGCCGTTGACGGAGGGGAACTGGGTGAGGGTGTAGACGACCTGCCCGAGCCGGATCCGATAGGCGTCGCCGCCGCCCCCGGCCTGGAACTCCGAGGAGAGGTCGATCGTGGCGATGCCGCCCTCGATCTTGAGGCCGAGCAGCTGGGTCCCGTCCGGGACGGCCGTGCCGATGTTGCGACTGGTCTCCCCTGCCGTCGGGCCGGCGAGGAGCGCGTTGACGGCGGCCGTGGCGACGGCCTTCGTGCCGGGGACCTCGCGGAGGGTGGCGACGAGGCCGGCTGTGCCTTCGGGCCCGCCGAGATCGAAGTAGGTCCGGACGAGCGTCGTTCCGGTCGGAGCCTGGCTCGGCGAGGCGGCCGGGCCGCTGGAGCCGCCGGGCTCCGTCGATGGTTCCGTGGTCGGCTCGTCGGACGGTCCCGGCGTGACGTCGGGGCTGCCCTGGGCGACGGACGGCTCGGCGGTCGACGACGCGACGGGCACCGAGCCGAGCGGCCCGCTGCTCCCGCCGCAGGCGGCGACGAGCGTCGCGATCGCGAGCAGGCCGCTGAGGATGAGTGACGGACGATGGGCGGTCATGGCGGAAGTCTCCGACTGGGTGGTCATGTGAGCTCAGGCTCGTCGTCGGGCGTCGCCGTGTCATCGCCGTCCGGTAACGAACGAGTCACGGGAAGGACCAGCTCGATGGCCAGACCGCCGCCGTCGCGGTTCCGCGCCCGGAGCCTTCCCCCGAGCAGGGCGGCATGCTCCGCGGCGATCGCGAGACCCAGGCCGCTGCCGCCGCGCCGCGATGGATCGGCCATGAAGAAGCGGTCGAAGATCCGATCGAGCCGGTCTGGCGGGACACCAGGACCGCGATCGGCGACGGTGATCGTGACGCGGTCGGCGGCCGCCTTCAGGTTGACGACCACGAGAGCTCCCGCCGCGTGCTCGCGGGCGTTGTCAAGGAGGTTGCCGAGGATCCGCTCCAGGCGGCGCGGGTCCGTCTCGATCATGACCCGCTCTTCTGGCAGCTCCAGGACGGCGTCGCGATGGCGAGCCGTGGCCACGTCGCGGATCAGCCGCGCGAGCTCGACGGTCTGCGTCCGGATCTCCTCGCCCGCTGCGTCGAACCGCGACAGCTCCATCAGGTCCTCGACGAGGGCTCGCAGCCGCCCGATGTCGTGAACCACGAGCTCGCCGGCCCGTCGCGACTCCGCCGGCAGGCTGTCGAGGTGGTCGCGGAGGATCGACGCCTCGGCGACCAGCGCGGCGACAGGAGTTCTGAGCTCGTGGCTGACGTCCGCGACGAACCGTCGGTTCTGCGTCTGGGCGTCCTCGAGGCGAACGATCGTCTCCTCGAGCGTGTCGACCATCTCGTTGAACTGCTCGGCGAAGTCGCCGAACTCGTCGTTCGAAGCAACGGGAACGCGGGCCGACAGGTCGCCGTGGGCGATCCGCCTGGCCGCCCTCGCGGCGTCGTCGACCGGGGCGAGGACGCCACGGGCGACGACCCTCGCGGCGACCACGGCGACGATCGCGAGGATGAGGCCCGCCGCGCCCAGGCCGATCCGGAGCTGGAGCAAGGTCTCGTCGATCGCCGAGGTGTTGCGGATGAAGTAGATCGCCGGGCCGGTGCCGAGGACCCGGCCGCCGACGACGAGGCTCGACACCCCGCCGACGGGCTGCCAGGAGTAGGCGATCTGCCCTCCGTCGACGAGCTGCCGAACGGATGCCGGGATCGCGTCGAACGCAGCGGCGACCGGTCCGGGCGTGCCGAACGGGCCGCCCGTCGCCGGCACGATGATCGTCGCGAGACCGCGCCGAACGAAGTCGTCGCCGAGCTGCCGCATCTCGTCGTCGGTCGGTGGGTCGCTCAAGCGGCTCGGCGCGAGCACGGCCAGGTCGAACCGCGCCTGGTCGGCCGCGTCCCGGAGCGTCTGGTCATGGAGCCGGGTGTCGACGAAGACATAGGCGGCGACGCCGAGCACGATCGCCGTCAGGACGACGAGCGCGACGATCGTCAGCGTCAGCCGGCCGCGGACGCCCCTCAGCATGTCAGCACATCAACGTGTCAGCGTGCTAGCACGTCAGTGCGTTACCACGTCAGCGCGCTGCCTTGTAGCCGGCGCCGCGAACGGTCTGGATGAGCTCCGGGGCGGCCGGGTCAGCCTCGACCTTTGCCCGCAGGCGCTGGATCGCGACATCCACGAGACGCGAGTCGCCGAGGTAGTCGTAGCCCCACACCCGGTCGAGGAGGACGTCGCGCGACAGGACCTGGCCGGGGTGGCGAGTGAGCTCCAGGAGCAGGTCGAATTCCGTCCGCGTCAACGGAATGTCCTCGCCGTCCCGGACGACGGTTCGCCCGGGGACATCGATGGCGAGCGGCCCGAGCCGGAGCGGGGCCGTTTCGGAAGTGCCGGCGCCGGCCCGGCGTAGCGCGGCCCGGACGCGTGCGATCAGCTCTGGGAGATCGAACGGCTTGCGGACGTAGTCGTCGGCCCCCGCCTCGAGCCCGACGACGACGTCCATCGTGTCGGCGCGGGCCGTGAGCATCACGACCGGGATCGTCGAGGTGCGCCGGATCTGACGGCAGACCTCGTAGCCGTCGAGCCGCGGCAGCATCACGTCGAGGAGGACGAGGTCGAAGGCTTCCGCCTTGAATCGATCGAGACCCTCGACGCCATCGGCGGCCGTCACGATCTCGAACCCGGCCGCGCCGAGCCCCATGGCGGTCACCTCACGGATCGACGGGTCATCCTCGACGAGCAGGATCCGGGCGTCCACGACCCCTCACGGCCAGTGCCGATCGGTCGATCGGCTGGGCGCGAGGATAACGTCCGCAACCGCGCCGGAGCCGCGCCAGAGGGTCACGCTTCTGTCGCAGATGCGCGCGCCGACGGATAACGTGGAACAGCGATGAGCTATCTGCTCTTGCCCGAGGACGAGCGCGAGCTGGTGACCTACCTCTGCGACGACCTCGGCTGGGGGCTGATCACCGGAGCGATCGAGCGCGGGACGCCTATCGCGTTCGCAGCGCCAAGCGTCGCGCTGTCCGGCGACCTCCCGGTCGCCGGCGACCACGCGACGGGCCCCCTCTGGGTACTTCTCTTCTGGTCTCCCGAGTGGGGACGAGCCATCGCGATTGGGGATGCCCCCGAACCCACGGATCTCGTTCGGCGGGTGTTGCGGAACCGTCGCGGCGGTGACACCGGGGCACTCGACAGCGTGATCGACCTCCTTGTCTCGCCGGTCGTGATCTACCGACGCTGCTATTGGGGAGATCATCCGGACGGGAGCCTTGGTGTCGGCTTCCTGCGTGGGATGGACCGGCCTCGCGCCGACTGGCCGGCGGAGCTTCGTCGGGCCGTCGGCCAAGCCGAACGCTGGCTGAAGCGAGGTGGCGTCAAGATCAATCCGTTCGACTATGTCGATGGACCCGGGACGATCCCCAACGTCGTGACGTGGGCCAGGCCGGCGGCGTGGTCCTGGCTGGAGCGAGGCGGGCGCATCGCGCACGGCGGCTTCTAACGCGGTGCACAGGAGGGCGCTCCTCACTCCGCCACCGGCCCCTAGGATGGACCGATGAGCTGGGTTCGCCGCGTGCTCACGGATACCGAAGACGACGGTCGTTATCGGTCTGCGTTGGCGGCAATTCTCGGCGCGAGCATCGCGACCCTGACGCTGGTGTTCGGGCTTGTTGACGTCGAACCGTTCGTGATCTCGACGTTCACGGGCTTCATCGTGGCGGCGCCGCTGTGGCGGTTTGTCGGGGAGCCACTGAATCGGCCGCTGACAGTGTTTACGTTCATTGCCTTCCTGATCGCGTCCGTGATCGTCGTCCGTGTACTGCCGCGTTGGGCGTTCTTTCCGTTCCTCGGCGGGTGGGCG
>OEKI01000388.1_pt1 | contig 17791 bp, 17 predicted proteins | sample 1503121 | NCBI WGS metagenome assembly OEKI01 (sample SAMEA104379569, study PRJEB20068) | metagenome | biome: 1000743; feature: 77; material: 1998 | place: USA | collected 2012 | depth 25 m | reverse complement strand
GGCTGGGAGACCAGGTGGACTCGTGGGTCTCGACCGGGCCGAACGAGCCGGTCGAGCCGGAGCAGCTCCAGCGGGCCCTCGGGCACGACACGGTGAGCCAGCTCTCGAGCTCGACCGGGATCTCGATCCAGAGTCTGCTGCCGATCCTCGCGACCTTCCTGCCGCTGCTCATCAACCACCTCACGCCGCGCGGCCAGGCCCCGCAGCCCGGGACGCCGGAGAACCAGCCCGATCTCGGCAGCATCCTCGGCGGGGTGCTGGGCGGCGTCCTCGGCGGCCGGTAACCCGAGTCTTCGACCCTGTCGAACCGGCAGGGTTGCCATCGACGCATGTCCACGCCAACCGGGGTCGGTCGACGGTCGACCGGTGGCGGTCCGGCGCCGACGATTCGGGCATGGACCGCTCGACCGATGCCGCCGCCCGAGTCGCGCGTCTGCTGGACGCCGAGCCGGTCGTGTGGCTGAGCACGGTCCGGCCCGACGGGACGCCGCACCTCGTCCCCATCTGGTTCAGCTGGGACGGCGAGTCGATCCTGATCGCGAGCAAGCCGCACGCCCGGAAGGTGGCGAATCTCCGCGAGAACCCGCGGGTGATGCTGGCCCTCGGCGAGCCCGACGACGACTTCGACGTCGGCCTCCTCGAGGGCGTCGCCGAGGTCCTCGACGCCCCCGCGGCCCAGTCGCTCCCGGCATCCCACCTGCGCAAATACCGGGATCAGATGGCCGCGATCGGTCTGACCCGGGAGGAGTTCCTCGCGACCTACTCGCTGGTGATCCGCGTCCGGCCGACCCGCTTCCTCCCCTGGCACGGCCGCTCCGCTCCCGCAAGCGCCTCGGCCGGGTGGACACGCGCGGATCGCCGGCTGCAGGCGGCCGTCAGGCGGGTCGCGGCCTCGGTCTCGCGAGACCGGCCCGTTCTCGCAACGGCGTAGAAGCTCAGCTGCCTAGCGGCGGCGCTTGAGGTCGGAGAGGACCTCGCGGGCGGCGTTCTGGCCGGGCTGGCCGGTGATGCCACCGCCCGGGTGGGCGCCAGACCCGCACAAGTAGAGGCCCTCGACGGGCAGCCGATAGCGGGCGCTGCCGAGGAACGGCCGCCACAGGAACCATTGGTCGAGCGCCTGCTCGCCGTGCAGCGGGTGGCCGCCCGTCAGCCCGTAGTCCCGCTCCAGGTCCAAGGGCGTGATGACCTCCCGCGCACGAACGGATGAGGCGAGCCCCGGCGCCAGGTCGTCGAGGACGCCGACGACGCGGTCGGCGAAGCCGTCGGCACGGCCGTCCTCGTCCCACTTGCCGTCCCGGAGCGTGTAGGGCGCGTACTGCGCGGACACGCTCATCACGTGGGTCCCCGCCGCCCCGTCGACCAACGAAGGGTCGACGAGCGATGGAATCGTCGCCTCGAGGACCGGCGTGTCTGACGGCCGGCCGTACTTCGCGGCGTCGAAGGCCCGCTCGATCGCATCGATCCCCGGCGCAGCCAGGATCCGGCCGCGCAGGAGCTGCTCGTCGTCGCCGCCGGCGGCCGTGAACCGCGGCAGGCGGTCGAGGACCAGGTTGACCTTGAGGACGACACCGGGCGTCCGGTAGTTCGTCGCCCGCCAGCGCATCGTGGGGCCGAGCGTCACCGGGTCGATCAGCTCGACGAGCGTCCGCTTCGGGTCGAGCCCGGAGACGACGGTCGTCGACGGGATCTCCTCCCCCGATGCCAGGACGACGCCGCTCACCCGGCCGTCCCGAGCCGTGATCGCGCTGACCTCGGCGCCGCAGCGGATTTCGGCGCCGGCCGCCCGCGCCGACGCGGCGAGCGCCTCCGACAGGGCGCCCGGACCACCGATCGGGAAGACGGTCTGGCCCGCCGCGCCCCCGTCGTTGCCGGCGGAGTCGCCGAGGAGGATCGCCGTCGAGCCGGCGGACCACGGGCCCAGGAAGGAGCCCCGCACCCCGCGCCAGGCGATTGCGGCCCGCACCGCGTCCGTCTCGAACGCCTCCGCCACGAAGTCGGCGACGGCCATCGGCAGGACCCGCAGGATCGTGTGTGCGTCGTGCTTGCCGAGCCCGCGGAACGTCCGGCCGAGCTTCAAGCCAGTCAGCGCGTCACCGAGGCCCGGCGACTTGATGTCGGGCGGCGTCTGGCCGGCGATCTCCGCGAGGAACGACGCGAGCGACCGGACCAGGCGGTCGAAGTCGGGGTACGCGTCCGCGTCGCGGGCGCTCCAGGCGCGCAACCCGTCAACGGTGTGGGCCTGGTCGTGCCAGAGCACCACTGCCCGGCCGTCCGGCCCCGGTGCGAAGACCCGCACGTCCGGCGCCGCGAGGCGCAGGCCGTGCGAGCGGAGGTCAAGGTCGCGCGCGACCGACGGCCGGAGGCGGCCCACGGTGTCGGCCAACCGCGGCACCCGGACCCCGTCCAGCTCGGCGGTCTCGGCCGCGCCGCCGACCCGGTCGCGGCGCTCCAGGACGAGGACACGCCGTCCGGCGCGGGCGAGGTACGCGGCGGTGACGAGCCCGTTGTGGCCCCCGCCGACGACGACGGCGTCGAACGCGTCAGGCATCGTCAGGCGGCCCGCCGGCCGCGCGATCGGAGGACCTCGAGCGCCGCGATCCGGCCGTTGGCCCCCATGATCCCGCCGCCAGGATGGGTCGACGAGCCACAGAGCCAGAGGTCGCGGATCGGCGTCCGGAACCGGGCGTAACCCGGGGTCGGGCGGTTGAAGAACAGCTGCTCGAGGCTCAGCTCGCCCTGGAAGATGTTGCCCTCGGTCAGACCGGTCGTCCGCTCGATGTCGAGCGGCGTCTGGACGTTCCGGAACAGGATGATGTCCTTGATATTCGGGGCGAACTCCGCGATCCGGTTCACGACCGCATCGCCGAACGCCTCCCGCTGGTCGTCCCACGACCCAAGCTCCGGGGCCAGGTGGTACGGCGCGTACTGGACGAAGCAGCTGATCACGTGCTTGCCGGGCGGCGCCATCGTCGGGTCGACGAGGGTCGGAATGATCATGTCGATGTACGGCTTCGCGCTGAACCGGCCGTACTTCGCGTCGTCGTAGGCCTGTTCCATCTCGTCGATCGACGGGCTGAACGAGATCGCGCCGCGGAGGTGCTCACCGGGCCCCGGCAGCGACGTGAAGTCCGGCAGCCGGTCGACCGCGAGGTTCACCTTGCCCGACGAGCCGCGGAACTTGAAGCGCCGGACCTCCTCCTCGAAGCCGGCTTCGAGGGTGCCCGACTCGAGCAGCGAGAGGTAGGTCCGCCGGGCATCGACGGACGACAGGACCACGTCCGTCAGGATCTCCTCGCCGGAGCCGGCGAGGACGACGCCGACGGCTCGCCCGTCCCGGACGATCACCCGCTCGACCGGCGCCTCCGTCCGGATCTCCGCGCCGAGCGCCCGGGCGGCGTTGCCGATCGCATTCGATACGCCGCCGGTGCCGCCCTTCGGGATGCCCCAGGCGCGGAAGGCGCCGTCGATCTCGCCCATGTAGTGATGGAGGAGGACGTAGGCGGTGCCTGGTGAGCGCACGCCGAGGTACGTCCCGATGATCCCGCTCGCACTCATCGTCGCCTTGAGGGGATCCGTCTCGAACCACTGGTCGAGGAAGTCCGCCGCGCTCATCGTCATCAGCTGGACGAAGACGGCCTGCTGGCGCTCGGGCAACTGCTGGAAGGTCCGGAGCAGGCCACCGAGCGGGAGCAGCGGGCGAGGATCGAGAGAGGTGAGATCCGGAGGGACGACCGCGAGGATCGGCTTGATGAACTTGGCCATGTCGACCATCAGCTGGCCGTACTCCTCGTAGGCCTCGGCATCGGTGGCCGACCAGCGACGGAGCTCTCGAACCGTCCGGGCGTGGTCGTTGACGCGCCACAGGTAGTCGCCGCCGCCCTTCTTCGGTCCCTCGCCGGCCCGCAGCGGCGTGAATGTCCCGTCGAGCGGCAGGATGTCGAGGCCGTGCCGCGGCAGCTCCAGGTCACGGATGATCTCCGGCCGGAGAAGTGACACCACATAGCTAAAGACACTGAACCGGAACCCCGGGAACAGCTCCTCGGTGACCGCGGCGCCGCCCAGGACGTGGCGCTGTTCGAGGACGAGGGTCCGCATCCCGGCCCGCGCCAGGTACGCCGCGCTGACGAGCCCGTTGTGACCGCCGCCGATGATGACCGCGTCGTAGCGCTCGGCCACGAATCCTCCCGTCTCTCGATCGTCGAGGCCAGAGCGTAGCGGAGGCGATGGGTCCGGGCGGCGACGTTCCGGCGCTCGCGGTTTCGGTGCGGGCGGTCACCGATCGGCCGAACCGTTCTGGGCTACATCTCGTTTCCACGGTTACGATGGCCGTCCCCAGCCACGACCCCAGACCTCTTGGAGGAGAACGCCCCATGCGGAGGACCCTGTCCCTTGTTGCCGCGCTCGCGGCGACGCTCGTGCTGGCCTCGCCGGTCGGCGCGATCACGAACGGCGGACCCGACACCGTCAACGGCCTGCCAGGCGGCCAGCCGGAGCATCCCTACGTCGGCGAGCTGCTGTTCTACGTCCCGGACGTGCCCAGCGCTCGCTTCACCGATCCGGGCGGCTGGTTCACCTGCTCGGCCACGCTGCTCAACTCGGCGACCCTCGGTCGGACTGTGATCGTCACGGCCGGCCACTGCACGTTCGGCGTCGGCTTGAACAGCGTCTCGACGACGAACGGCGGGAAGATCACGGACGCGGCTCACGGCGGCGTCGGCGGCAACGACATCTGGATCAGCTTCAACGAGCACCCGAACTTCGGCATCCTGCCGCCCAGCTCGACGTTCACGACGCAGGCCGCCCGCTACGCCGCGTGGAGCGCGGCGCTGAACGGCAGCAGCGAGTGGCACCGCGGCACCGCGACGCCGCATCCGCTCTACGACGACAACGCCTTCTTCGTCCACGACGCGGGCGTCGTGACGCTGTCGAGCGTTCCGTCGGAGGTCGCCGGCAACGGCCGGATCGCGCCGCTCAACTGGCTCGAGCGGTATCGCTCGCAGGCTCGCAGCACCCAGCGGTTCGAGACCGTCGGCTACGGCACCGAGCGGATCCAGGGCAAGAAGGAGTTCGGCGGCGACACGCGCCTGCAGTCGCATCCGAAGCTGAACAGCCTCAACGGCAATCCGAAGAACACGTACATCGTGATCTCGAACAACACCGCCACCGGCGGGACCTGCTTCGGGGACTCCGGCGGCCCGACGTTCGACAACACGAGCTCGAACGTGGTCGTCGCGGTCACGTCGTGGGGCCAGAGCCCGAACTGCGGCGGGATCGGCGGCGCATATCGCCTCGATCAAGCGGATGACCAGGCGTTCCTCGGGAGCTTCGGCGTCCACCCGTAACAACCCCGATCGCTTGCACGAACGGCCCCCGGCACCGCCGGGGGCTGTTTTCTTGTCCGCCACTCGACATGCGTCCATGGCCGCCCTCGCTACGATGGCGGGACTCCCGACACGAGGTTCTCGATGCCCGATCGCCGCACTCTCCTCCGCCAGACCGCCGACCTCGCCGCGGACTTCCTCGAGGGCGTCGATGCTCGACCCGTCCGGGCGACGGCCACGCACGAGGAGTTGCTCGCCGCCTTCGGCGGTCCCCTGCCCGATCGCGGCGAGGCGGCCGGTGAGGTCGTCTCGGACCTGGCGGCGATCGCCGATCCCGGGCTGATCGCCAGCGCCGGGCCGCGCTACTTCGGCTTCGTCATCGGCGGGTCGTTGCCGTCCGCCCTGGCCGCGGACTGGCTGACGAGCGCCTGGGACAACAACGCGGGCCTCTACGCAATCGGGCCGGCCGCGTCGGTCGCCGAGGAGGTGGCCGCCGGCTGGCTCGTCGAGATCTTCGGGCTGCCGGCCGGCTCCTCGGTCGGGTTCTCGACCGGCGCGACGATGGCGTCATTCACGGCGCTGGCGGCGGGTCGACATCGCGTCCTCGATCGGGCCGGCTGGAACGTCGAGGAGGACGGACTGCAGGGTGCCCCGGAGATCGCCGTGGTCGTGGGCGCCGAGGCACACGTCACGATCCACGTCTCGCTGCAGATGCTCGGACTCGGGCGGAACCGCGTCTTCCGGGTCGAGGCGGACGGCCAGGGTCGAATGCGCCCCGACGCGCTCCGGGAGGTGCTCGCCGGGCTGCGGGATCGACCGGTCCTCGTCTGCGCCCAGTCGGGAAACGTGAACACGGGCGCCTTCGATCCGCTCCCGGAGATCGTCGCCGCGGTCCGCGAGCTGCCAAACGCGTGGCTCCACGTCGACGGCGCGTTCGGGCTGTGGGCGGCGGTCTCGCCCTCGCTGCGGCACCTCACGACCGGCGTCGCGGACGCGGATTCGTGGACGACCGATGCCCACAAGTGGCTGAACGTGCCGTACGACTCCGGGATCGCGATCGTCCGGGACGCCGCGGCGCATCACGCGGCGATGACGCTCGGTGCGGCGTACTACGTCGAGACGGCCGGGGCCGAACGCGATCCGTACAACTGGGTCGCCGAGTCGTCGCGGCGGGCCCGCGGATTCCCGATCTACGCGGCGCTGCGCGAACTCGGCCGCGATGGGCTCGTGGCGATGATCGACCGCTGCTGCGCGCTCGCCCGGCGGATGGCCGATGGCCTCCGCGACGCGCCAGGCGTGACGATCCTCAATGACGTCGTCCTCAACCAGGTCCTCGTCCGGTTCGCCCCGCCGTCGTCGGACGGCACGATGTCGGACGATGCCGCGATCGACGCGTTCACCCGCGAGGTGATCGCCGAGGTCCAGCGCGAAGGGACGTGCTGGCTCGGCGGCACGACCTGGCACGGGATGGCGGCGATGCGGATCTCGGTCTCGAACTGGTCGACCACGGAGGTCGACGCAGACCTGTCGGTCGCGGCGATCCGGCGGTGCGCCAAGCGGGTCGCCGAAGCCGTCGGGGTCTAGCCCTTCGCGACCTCGTCGCGCCAGGTGTGGCGCGGCTCGTAGCCGAGGACGCGCCGCGCCTTGTCGATGGACAGCAGCGTCTCGTGCTCGCCGAGCGTCTTCCGGACCGGGACGCCCGGGAACACCTCCGCCAGGAGCTCGGCCGATGAGCGGCTCATGACCGTGTCGGCGTTGGCGATGATGAACACGTCCATCCCGGTTGCCTCGTGCTCGAGCGCGAGTCGGATCCCCTGTGCGCCGTCCCGCGCGTCGATGTAGCCCCACAGGTTCCATTTGCGCTGCCTCGCGTCGGCCTCGAACGACGGGAAGCGGGTGTAGTCGGCCGGCTCCATGACGTTCGAGAAGCGGAGCCCGATCATCTTCAGCGCCGGATCCCAGCGGCAGAAGTGCCGCGCCATCTCCTCGTCGAGGGCCTTCGCGAGCGAGTAGGCGGTCTCCGGCCGGACCGGGTACTCCTCGTCGAGCGGCGCGTAGGGCGGCGGGGTGTCGAACGGCAGGCCGAGGAGCGTCTCGCTCGACGCCCAGACGATGTTGCGGATCCCGGCGTGCCGGGCGGCCGAGAAGACGTGGAAGCTGCTCGTGATGTTGTTGTCGAAGAGGGCCGCGTTCGGCGCCTGGGCGGGGCCCGGGATCGCGGCGAGGTGGACGAGACCGTCGATGGACTCCCAGCCCTCGTCGATGCCCCGGAACAGCTCATAGACCTGGCCGAAGTCGGTCAGATCGACCCGGGTGAAGCGGGCGGCCGTGGCCTCGCGCGACGGCGCGATGTCGGCGTTCCACACCTCGTGGCCGTGTGCCAGGAGCTCGTTGACCGCGGCCCTTCCCAGCTTGCCGCTGCCACCGGTGACGACGATCCGCACGGACAACCTCCGCCCCACATCATCGCAGGACAGGCGGACCGGTGGCCTACGACGGCGTGGGCGCCGACAGACCGGCCAGGGCGGCCGCGAGGACGGGGTCTCGGCCGGCAAAGAAGTCCGCGGCCGCGAGAGCCATCGGGACATCCGGCGCAATCTCGGGTCGTGGGTCGCCCGTGTGGAAGGTGTACGTCGGCACGCCCACGGTGAGCGTTGACTCCGGCAGGAAGATGTTGGCGCACTCGCACAGGAAGTTGTCGGCTCGCGCCGGCGTCGGCTCGCCGACGAACAGTGCCTTCGTCTGCTCGTCGAGCATGCGGACGATGACCGTTCCGGCCGACACGTTCTCGCGACCGATGAGGACGGTCAGGCCACCGGGGCGATTGACCCTCGGATCGCCGGCCAGTCCGTCCACGAGCGGGAACGCGACGGAGCCGTCGCCGCCGCGCAGGTAGCGGAGGTCGAGGACGACCCGATCGGCCTTCTTGGCGTCGAGCGCCGCCGCCATCGCCGCGAGCGCAGCGGTTGGATCGACGTAGTCGCTGTAAGCCAGGTGCATCACGCGCTGGGTCGCTTCGACGCGCCACCAGACCGGCTCCGTTCGCCGCGCGACGGCTTCGGGTGCGTCGCCGAGAAGGTCGCCGACGACGGCGAGCTTCGCCTCCCAGCCGGCCAGATCGAGTGTTTCGGGATCGACGACGAGGGCCGCACCACCGGCTCGCTCGAACGCGAATTGCGGCTTCGTTCGATCCTTGACGATGGCGGCCCCGTGGAGGAACTCGACCGACGAGAGCAGGCCCTCGATCCCGTCCAGCAGGCCGCTCGCGTTGTCATGCGGCACGAGCGGAGCCAGGCGCTTCCGAACCTCGTCCACCGGGACTCCACCGATGGAGACGAGGCGTGCCCCGACGAGGCCGGGGTCTCCCGCCCGAACGACGAACACGCCGTCGGAGAACGGGTAGAGGACGACCTCATAGAACGAGGCTCCGGTCGGCCATTCGAGATAGGAGTGCGTGTCGAGCAGTCCCACGAGGGAGGCGAGCTGGACCAGCTGCTCGTCCTGGGATGCGCTCGGCAGGGAGGCCCGAAGCTCGACGAGCTTCGCGTTCCACTCGGCCTCGGAGTGGATCGTGAACGGCGCCGGATGGAGCCGTCGGACCGACTCGTCGAGCGTCGCGAGGTCCGCGGCCCACGGATCCATGCTCGGCGACGCCGCGGCCGAATCGGCGGGAGCCGACCGGGGCGCGGGCGAGGCTTCGGGGCTTGCCGAGGGGGCAGCCGTGCCACACGCACCGACCAGGATGGTCAGTGCTGTCATCACGGATGCCGCGTTCGCCTTGGAGCTCATGTCCCCTCCTCCGGTCCACCGAGCCCCGACGAGGCGGGGGACTCCACCAAGAGTGGGCGTCCGCCGTCTCCCAAACGTTCAGTGCAGGTTGCGGTCATCCATACTGGGAACTCCGCAGACCCAGGAGGCCCAGACCGCGTCGTGAGTGTCGGAACCGCGTTCCACCCGGCGACCGCGCCGCTCAACCGCAAGCAGCAGTGGCGCGAGTGGTCCGGCTACTTCGCCTCGTCGGCCTACGCCGACGCCCACGACATCGAGTACAACGCGATCCGCGAGGCCGTCGCGCTGATCGACGTCAGCCCGCTCTACAAGTACGTTGTCGGCGGCCCCGACGCGCGTCGCCTGGTCGACCGCGTGATCACCCGCGACGCGTCGACGCTGACGCCCGGCCGCGTCGTCTACACGCCGTGGTGCGACGAGCATGGCAAGGTCATCGACGACGGGACCGTCCACGCGCTCGACGACGGCTCGTTCCGGTGGACCGCCGCCGATCCACAGCTCCGCTGGTTGCGGATGAACGCCGCCGGGCTGGACGTGACGATCGACGACACCTCGGAGCGGACGGCCGCCGTCGCCGTCCAGGGTCCGCTGTCGCGGGCCGTCGTCGAGGCCGCGACCGGCGAGTCGTTCGCCGATCTCCGCTACTTCCGGCGGCGCGCGTCGACGATCAAGGTCGGGCGCCGGAAGGTCGCGATCGACGTATCGCGGACGGGCTACACCGGCGATCTCGGCTACGAGCTGTGGGTCGACGCAGAGTCGGCCGTCGCCCTGTGGGAGCGGCTGTGGACCGTCGGCCAGGCGCACGCGATCCGGCCCGCGGGGATGCTCGCCCTCGACGTCGTCCGGCTCGAGGCGGGGCTGATCCTTCTGGAGGTCGACTACACCTCGGCCCGCCATGCGATGAACCCTGAGCAGAACTACAGCCCGTTCGAGATCGGACTCGGCCGGCTCGTCAGCTTCGACAAGGCGGACTTCGTCGGGCGGCTCGCGTTGGAGCGCGAGGGGCGCGCGGGTGGCCCGCCCCGGCGCCTCGTCGGCCTCCAGCTCGACTGGTACGGGATCGAAGGCCTGTTCAGCGCCCAGGGCCTGCCGCCCGCGATCTCCCCGATTGTCGACCGCTCGCCCCGGCCGGTGTTCCTAGGGGGCCGTCAAGTCGGGAGGGCGACGTCGGTTGGCTGGAGCCCGATCCTCAAGCAGGCGATCGCGCTCGCGTCCGTCCCGCCGGCGCTGGAGGCACCGGGCTCGAAGATGGACGTGGAGTGGACCGTCGAGGGCCGGCGCGGCCGCGTCGGGGCGGTGGTGATGCCGCTGCCCTTCCTCGACCTCGAGCGGAAACGCGCCTGATAGCCCTTGTCGAGGGGCGGCGCGGGCCACCTCCATGGCGATGCTGCCGCCCGGGATGTCCATGCGACGGGCCCCTCGGCGCGCGGACCCATCAGCCGATCACGAGTCTCTGGTTCGAACCCGCGCTGCGCGGCGCCGGTTCGCCGCCAGGCGATCTTCGCTGGCAGCAGCCGAGGAGAGGTCGCCGGGTGCAGCGCCTCGCTTGCCTTTTCCAGGGACTCTCGTGGCCATCGCGGCGGCGACTGCCCCGGTCTGGACCTCGGTCGTGCCGCGCCTCCGGGCGCGACCCCGGGACCCCTGTGGCGTCTTCATGGCAGCCCGCTCAGTTCACGACGACGTAGGCGACGACAGCCGTCTTGCCCGGCGCCTTCGACAGATAGATCGTGAAGGACCCGGTCGTCGGGACCACGGCCCGGACGTAGAGACCGCTCACGTTGGTCTGCATCGTCGCGAGGATGTAGGACGAGGTCGTCACGCCGGCCATCGTGACCTTCCGCGACGAGGAGGTCGACCCGACCGAAGCCCGCCCGCTGCGGCTGAGCTTGATCTTGCCGCTCACCTGCAGCGCGGTCTGCGCCACGGATGCGGACGAGGCCAGGACACCGATTCCGGTCCCGCTCGAGACGTGACCGCGAACACCGACGCCACCGTTCACGCCCGCCACTCCCGCAACGGCGGTCGACGCCGGTGGAGCGGCGATGGCCTGGTCACCAGCGAACCCGTAGACGCCGGTGCCGGCGCCCTCGGCGTCACCGACGACGCCGATGTCGCCGGCGCCGTAGACGCCCCACGCCCCGGTCCCGACGACGCCGGTGCCCTGGATCGTGTCGCCCCAGACGCCCGCCGCGGCATTCGAGTCATCCGCGAAGCCGTAGACGCCGGTCTGATTCGTGACCAGAGACAATCCGGTCCCATCGCCGGTTGCGCCGATGACGCCCGTGCCATGGCCGGCGACGTCCCCCGCACCGGGGGACGTGCTCAGCCCTTTCAGGCCGGTGCCGGTCGTGGTGACCGCGCCGATCCCGTCGGCGCTCGAGTTCACGATGGTCGCGGACGATGCGACGTTCTCGGTCGGCGTCGTGCCCTTGCCGAGGAGGAGCTGGTCCCCGTCGACGGCTGCGACCGGGGCTGCGCGACCGAGCGAGGCGGCGATCAGGGCGCCGGCGCCGCCAAGCGCTGCGGCGATGACGGAGCGGCGTGAGCGGGGCGCGTCGGCCTCGATGGCCATCGGGTCCTCCCTCCCAGTGTCCCACGGCGCCGGCCGTTTCCCCCACCGGGGTCGGCCTGGCGTCCCGCGGCATCATCCGCGATCCGGCGCGATCGCGGAAGGTGGGGCGACGTGGCGGGCCTCAGTCGCGGCCGCGGAGGAGCGAGACCCGGAACGGCCGGAGCTCCCCGCGGGCGAAGCCGCCCTGGAACACGGGGTCCTCTTCCATGATCCGCCGGGCGGCGGCCTCGTCGGGCGCCTCGAAGATGCAGATGCCCGTGTTCTTCGTGCCGAGCGTCGGCCCGACGAGGATGATCGTGCCCTCGGCGAGCAGACGCTGGAACCGCTCGAAGTGGACGCTCCATGCCGCCTTCTCGTCCTCGGTCATCGTCGCGGCGAAGTCGTCGCGCGGCGGATGGATGAAGTAGATCCACTCGGCCACGTCAGCCCGTCGCCATGAACCGCTCGAGGCCCGCGAGCGCGACCGGCAGGTCCTCGCGGCCGAACCCGATCCGAACATGGTTGCCGTCGTGCCCGATCACGGTGCCCGGCAGGAGGAGGACGCCCTCGGCATGGACGAGCCGCGCGGCGAAGTCGGCGGCCGGTTCGGGGTCGAGCAACCGCGGGAACCCGATCGAGCCGCCACGGGGCCGGACCCAGCACCAGCGATCGGCGTGGTCGGCGAAGAACCGGTCGAGGAGCGGCAGGTTCGCCGCCACGATCCCGCGCGAGCGAGCGAGGACGGCGTCGTGCGCTCGGAGGGCGATCAGCGCGAGGATTTCCGAGGGGGCCGACGAGCAGATCGTCGTGTAGTCCTTGAAGGCGGAGCACCGCGCCAGCAGCTCGCGATCGCGTGTTGCCAGCCAGCCGATCCGCAGCCCGGCGAGAGCGAACGACTTCGACATGACCCCAAGCGAGATGCCGCGCGCGAACACGTCGGCGCCGGACCCGAGGCGGTCGGCCTCGTCGAACTCGAGGAATCGATAGACCTCGTCCGAGAGGAGGTGGATTCCGCGCTCGGCGAGCTCGCCGGTGAGCCGCGCCCAGTCGGCGTGGCTTGGGAGCATCCCCGTCGGGTTGTGCGGAGCGTTGACCACGACGAGCCGAGTCCCCGGCCGCAGCGATGCGATCAGGCGCTCCGGATCCAGCGCCCAGCCGTCGGATTCGTGGAGCTCGTGCAGCGTGACGTCTGCGCCGGCCGCGCGACCGACCTCGTACAGGCTCTGGTAGCCCGGCCACGTGACGACGGCGTGGTCCCCGGGCCCGAGCATCACGTTCGAGAGGCAGAAGATCGCCTCCTCGGCACCCGCGAAGACCAGGACGTCGTCGGCATCGATCGTGTCGTAGAGCGTCGCGATCTCCGCCCGCAGGAGCGGGTGGCCGGGCGCCTCGCTGTAGCCGAGCCGGAGATCCCGCCACAGCGCGGCAGTCTCGTCGTCGGCGAGAGCGACGAGATCGGCCATCGGCCAGCCCTGGACGTCGGACGCGCAGAGGAGATGCCGGGCGGCGAACTCCCACTGGGCGAAGAACCGTTCGAGGGCGAACTCGGCGATGCGCACGAATCCGATGATCGCCGAAGACCGGGGCTGACGCCGCGTCAGGCTCGGTCCGTGACCCCGGCGTCCTCGAACGTGGCCATGCCGCCGACGATCGCCGCCGCGGCCGCGACCACGGGGATCGCGAGCGCCGCACCGCTGCCCTCCCCCAGCCGCAGGCCGAGGTCGAGGATGGGGTCGAGACTGAGCGCCTCCAGGACGATCCCGTGACCCGGCTCCGACGAGCGGTGGCTGGCGATCAGCCGAGGCGCGAACCCGGGTGCGAGGCCGCTCGCGACCAGCGCCGCCGCGCCGGTGATGAACCCGTCGAGGACGACCGGGATCCTCGCTGACGCGGCGGCCAGGATCGCCCCGACGAGCGCCGCGATCTCGAGGCCGCCGACCGCGGTGAGCACCTGAAGCGGCCGCCGCGGGTCCGGTGCGTGACGCGCGAGGGCAGCGTCGATCACCGCCGCCTTGTGGCGGACGCCTTCGTCGTCGAGGCCGGTCCCACGCCCGGTGACCTCGATCGCCGGCCGGCCCGTGAGGGCGGCGACGATGGCGCTCGAGGCCGTCGTGTTACCGATCCCCATCTCCCCGACGCCGAGGAGGTCGCAGCCCCTCTCGTCGAGCTCGCCGACGATCCGGCGGCCGGCCTCGATCGCGGCGAGAGCCTCGCCTTCGGTCATCGCCGGCGCCTGGGAACAATCCCTCGTCCCGGCGGCGACCCGCGCGTCGACGAACCGCGTCCCCGCGGCAAGCACCGCCGGAGCGAGAGGGTCCCCGGCGACGCCGACGTCGACGACGACCAGGTCCGCGCCCGCCGCACGCGCCAGGACGTTGATCGCGGCGCCGCCCGAGGCGAAGTTCGCGACCATCTGTCGGGTGACCTCGCTCGGGTAGGGCGACACGCCCTGCCGGGTGATCCCGTGATCGCCCGCGAAGACCGCGATTGCCGGCCGCTCGATGGCGGTCACGAGCTCGCCCCGAATCCCGGCCAGCTGGATCGCGAGCGTCTCGAGGCGGCCTAGGCTCCCCGGTGGCTTGGTGAGCCGATCGAGCCGCTGGCCCGCCCGGTCCATCGCATCCCGATCGAGCGGCTCGATGGAGGTCACGAGGTCGTCGAGCGAGCGCGGTTGCGGCTGCGTCGCCGTCGTCATCGCCCCGCGCCCTGCCCGGCGCCGTGACAGGGCTCCAGGCGGAAGACCTGGCCAGCTTCAAGAGCAGTGGGCTCCCCGTCGATGACCTGACGGGCGAGGGCATGCAGGAACGCGCCGTGGGAGACCACCACGACCGGGTGCGACCGAGCCGCGCTCCAAAGGCGCGCGGCGACCCGCCGGGCGCGCTCGACGACGGCTGCGTTCGACTCGCCACCGGGCCAGTCGAACGGGTCGCCCCGGACGATCGCGGCGGCGACCGCCGGCGCACGGGTCGAGAGCTCCCCCCATGTGAGGCCCTCGACCCGGCCGACGTCGACCTCGACCAGCTCGGGATCGATGGTGGCGACGAGTCCGGCGGCGAGCGCGATCGCGCGGGCCGACTCTCGAGCCCGACGCGCCGGGCTCGTCCAGATGAGCGCGTCGGCCGGTAGCTCGGGCGCGAGCCTGCGGCCGAGCGCGCCGGCGACGAGCCGGCCCGCCGCGGAGAGCGGCGGATCCGCGCGACCGCACCAGCGCCGGCCGGTCCACGACGTCGGCGCGTGCCGGACGAGCCAGACCGGATGGTCCAGCGGGGATCCGATGATCGTGGCAGCCGGCTCGGTGGCCGGGGCCAGGAGCGCGGTCATCGCGTCGGATCCGGCTTCAACCGGATGGCACGGCCCGCGACCGTGAACCAGGCCTCGTCCGCATCGTCGACCAGTCGTTGATGCGCGATGCCCAGGATGTCGCGGAAGGCTCGACCGATCGGATCCATCGGGACGAGACCCAGCCCGATCTCGTCGCTGACGACGATGGCCGAGCCGGCGTGCGCGGCCAGAGCGGCGCGCAGATCGTCGATCGGCCCATCGACGATCGCCATGACGTCCGGCGCGCCGGCGCCGTCCAGCAGCAGGCTGACCCACAACGTCAGCCCGTCGAGGAGGATCGTCGTCGCCGGATCGATCGACCCGACCGCGCCGACCAGGTCCCGGCCCGGCTCGATCGTCTGCCACCCGGCCGGCCGATCGCGCCGGTGGAGGGCGATCCGCTCGTCGAGCTCCGGATCGCCGCGGAGGGCCGTCGCAACGTACGTAACGGGACCGCCGGCAGCGAGGGTCGCCGCGCGCTCCCGCCCCAGCCGGCTCTTCCCGCTGCGCGTCCCGCCGAGGATCACGACGAACGGCGCGCTCATCCGAGCAGCGCCGCGGCGAGGAAGATGGCGGCGGCCGTGACCTCGATGACGGCGCCGTAGCCGTCGCCGTCCAGCTGGCGCCGGAGCCGGATCAGCCCGCCCCCGATCGCACCGCCCCCGACCGCGCCGATGACGGCCGCCAGCGCGACCCGCAGCCCGGCGAGCTCGACGAGCGCCGCCAGGACGATCGTGGCGGACACGAGCGCCACGATCGCGGCAGGCCCGGTCGTCGCGTCGGCGAACCAGGCGCCAAGCCCTCCGGGCGGACGACGCCGCCGACCGACGACGACGGCCCAGGCGGGCGCGACCGCCCGTGAGATGGTCGCGGCGGCGACGAGGGTCGCCATCGCCAACAATCCCCCGCCTCGGCCGGCGATCTCGGCGAGCGCTGCAGCGTCCAACCCCAGGGCAACGACGATGGCGACCACGCCCGCGGTCCCGGCGCGGGGATCCGTCCGCGCCCGTTCTTCGGCTCCGGCGGGTGCCGCGACGGCATCGATCGTGTCGGCCAGGCCGTCGAGGTGGAGGGCGCCGCTGAGGGCGGCCAGCAGACCGACCGCGGCGACGGCCGCCAGGAAGGGATGGGCAACGCCCAGGGCGAGGAGCGGCAGACCCGCAACGGCGCCAAGCAGCGCGCCGACGAGCCCGAACGCCGCGGCGCCGGTCCGCGCTCGGGTGGCGCCGCCCGCTCCGACGGGGACCCGCGTCAGGAACGCGATCGCCGCGAGCAGCTCCGTCGCCGGGCCGCCCCGATCCGCGCCCGTTGCCTTGACGGGCGCCGCCAGCTCACCCATCGCGTGACGCCGTCGACGGACGCCGCGTCCACGGGCCGTCGGGCAGCAGGTCCGGCTCGACCGCGAACACATCCCGGATCCGGTCGCCGTTGAGCGCTTCGTCCGGCGGGCCATCGGCCACCACGCGACCGTCGGCCACGACGACGATCCGCGGGATCCGCCGCGCGGCGAGATGGAGGTCATGGAGGACGGTCACGACGGTTCGACCGTCCCGGCGATTCAGGTCGGCGAGCAGGTCCATCACGTCGAACTGGTGACGGATGTCGAGGTGGACCGTCGGTTCGTCGAGGAGGACGATCGGCGCGGCCTGGGCGATTGCGACCGCGAGGAGCACCAGCTGGCGCTCGCCGAGCGACAGCTCGCGGACGTCGCGGCCGACGAGGCGCCCCAGCCCGACGCGCTCGATCGCCCCGGCGACCGCCGCCCGGTCCGCGGGTCGAAGGCCCCGCAAACGGTCCTCGTGCGGCAGCCGACCGAGTGCCACGACGGCCTCGACCGACGCGGAGAACGGCAGGCTCGACGGCTGCGGCACGACCGCGATCCGCCGGGCGACCTCCTCCCGATCCATCCGGGCGAGGGACCGGCCCTCGACGAGGATGTCGCCTCGAGTCGGGGCGAGCAATCCCGTGATGAGGCGGAGAAGGGTCGACTTGCCCGCGCCGTTCGGCCCGACGATCGCGACCCACTCGCCCGCGGCGATGTCGAGATCGACGTCGTGGAGCACCGTCCGCGCGCCGTAGCCGGCGGACACGCCCCGCAGGGCGAGGATCGGCTCGGTCACAGCTCGTAGCCCCGCTGGGCCCGGCGGAGCAGGGCGAGGAAGAACGGCGCCCCGATCACCGCTGTGATCACCCCGACCGGGATCTCCCCGAGCATCCGGGCGATCAGGTCGGCGAGGATCATGAGGATCGCGCCACCCAGGGCCGAGAGGGGCAGGACGAGCCGCGCGTTCGGCCCGACCAGCATCCGGACGACGTGCGGCACGACGAGGCCGACGAACCCGATCAGGCCGCTGACCGCGACGGCTGCGGCTGTGATCAGGGACGCGAGGCCGAGGAGGATCGCGCGCTCCCGCCGGACGTCGACGCCGAGATGCGCCGCCGTCTCCTCGCCGAGGAGGAGCCCGTTCAAGGTTCGGGCCCGGTACAGGATCAGCAGGGACGCGATCGCGATGAGCGGCGCGGCGCCGGCGAGCTCGCCCCAGGACGCGCTGTCGAAGCTGCCGAGGAGGTACGAGAAGATCTGGCGAAGGGCCGCGCCGGACAGGTACATCGCCATGGCCAGCGCCGCGGCCAGCAGCGAGCCGAGCGCGTAGCCGGTCAGGAGGAGGCTCGTCAGCGGCGCGGCGCCCGCCACCCGCGACAGGCGGTAGACGACGGTCACCGCTCCCAGCGCGCCGAGGAACGCCAGCAGCTGCAGCAGCCCGAACGCGAGGATCTCGATCCGGATCGGCAGGATCACCGCGATCGC
>OEKI01000143.1_pt1 | contig 18960 bp, 16 predicted proteins | sample 1503121 | NCBI WGS metagenome assembly OEKI01 (sample SAMEA104379569, study PRJEB20068) | metagenome | biome: 1000743; feature: 77; material: 1998 | place: USA | collected 2012 | depth 25 m | reverse complement strand
CCGCCGCACCTCGCCGCGATCGTCCCGATGATGGCGACCGACGATCGCTACACCGACGATATCCACTACCTCGGGGGCTGCGCGACGGTCTCCGAGCTGTCGCAGTACGCCGTGTCGATGGTCGGGATGAACGCGCTGCCCGGGCGGCCCGACTACTGGGGCTCCGGCTGGGAGGCGGCGTGGCGGGAGCGGCTCGAGACGACGCCGATCTGGCTCTTCGAGTGGCTTCGCCAGCAGCACGACGGTCCGTACTGGCGACAGGGGTCCCTCGCGCCGCACTGGGATCGGCTGACGACGCCGACCTTCCTCATCGGCGGCTGGATGGACGAGTACGTCGACGCGGCGCTGCGGATGCTGGAGCGCTGCACGAACGCGCCGCGCCGCGGCCTGATCGGCAACTGGGTCCACGACCTCCCGGACGACGCCTATCCCGGACCGGACGTGGACTGGTACCACGAGATGGTCCGGTTCTTCGACCACTGGCTGAAGGGCGTCGACAACGGGGTCATGGACGAGCCGGCTCTCGTCGCCTTCCGCCACGACTGGGCACCGCCGGAGCCGTTTCCGGCGGCGTGGCCAGGCGAGTGGATTGCGGAGCGCGAATGGCCACCGCCGGACGCCGCGGAGCACGTCCTCCACCTCTCCCCGGGCGACGTCCCACTTGTGGGCGGCCTGGCCCCGGCGGCGCCGACCACGCCCGCGGTCGAACGCTTCACCCATCGAGCCACGATCGGGACGCGGGCCGGACTGTCGTGGGGCGCCGGCGGCCAGCCGAACGGCGTCGCCCGCGATCTCCGACCGGATGACGCCCTGGTCCCGACCTTCACTTCTGCGCCGCTCGACGCCGACCTCGACATCCTCGGCCGGGCGATCGTCGTCCTCGCCTGGGAGTCACCCGTGGACGTGGCGACGGCGGTTGTCCGATTGCAGGACGTCGCTCCCGACGGGACGCCGTTCCAGGTGAGCGCGGGCATCCTGAACCTGACGCATCGGCTGTCGCACGAGGAACCCAAGCCGCTCGAGCCAGGCATGGTCCACGCGGTGCACGTGGCTCTTCGCGGAACCGCCCACCGATTCCGGGCCGGCCACCGGATCCGGCTTTCGGTCGCGTCGTCGATGTGGCCGGTCGTCTGGCCCTCGCCGGAGCCCGCGGAGTACCAGCTGCACCTCGGCGGTTCGATCGACGCCCGCCTCGTGCTGCCGATGATCCCCGCGGGTCGTGCGGCGACCCCCGTTCCGCCATTCAAGACGACGCCCGCCGGGCTCCGCGACATCGGCGAATACCGCGGCGAGTCGCCGGTCTGGGAGGTCGTCGAGGACGTGATCGACGGGTCGGTCACCGTCCGGTCGAGCGAGTTCGGCGAGGCCCTGCTGCCCGACGGCCGGACGACCCTGTACACGGGCGAGCGCCTCGACATGACCGCGCGGGACGCCGACCCGGCCCACGCCCGGATGCACAACGAGGTCGTCTATCGCCTTCGCCAGGACGGCGTCGAGATCCTGGTCGAGTCGTTCGGGACCACGTGGACGACGGCGGACGACTTCCACATGGACGTCGCGCTGCGCGTGACGCTCGACGGGGCCCCGTTCTTCGAGCGCGACTGGCAGGAGACGATCCCCCGTCGCCTCGTCTAGGCTGGCGCCGCGATTCGCTCGAGGCTCTCCTCCAGGCTCTTGAGGAAGCCCTGCGAGCCGTCGATGAGCGTGTAGCGGGTCGCCGGCTCCAGGCCCTTCAGGATCCCGTCATAGCTGATCACCTGGTAGGCGGCCCCGAGCGCGAGGACGTCCTCGAGTCGATCGCGGAGGGCCGTCCCGTCGACGACCGACGACCACGCCGTGATCCAGGCATCGATGGCGCCCTGCCGCTCCGCCGGTTTCTCGTCGCTCCACGAGATCCAGGTCAGGAGATCGACGAGTGGGCAGCCGATCGCCGCGTCGGACCAGTCGATGATCACGGCGCGACCGTCGACGATCGCGGCGTTGCCGGGATGGAAGTCGCCGTGGACGACCGTCTCCGGGACGCCGAGAGTCTGAACACGCGCGACCGCCGCTGCGACGCCGTGGAGGATCCGGTCTCGCCGCTCCGGGGCGAGCGGCGCGGCGTGGAAGCCCACGCCATCGGGCCCGAGGGCGACCTCGAGCGCGGCCGGGAACTCGGCGGCCGGGCGGTGCGGTGCACCCGCGTTGCCCAGTGCGGCGAGATCGTTCGGCCGGTCTGCCATCGCCACCTGGATCTCGACGATCGCCCGCGACCCGATCGCGAGCGCGGCCGGGCGGTCGGGGTCCGGGAGCTCGCCGATCAGCGTCGCCTGGATGTCCTCGACCAGCAGCCAGCCCTCCTCCGCCTCGGTCGCCAGCACCCGCGGCAGGTGACCCGGAAAGCGATCGGCGAGCAGCCCCGTGAGGGCCGGCTCGGCATGGAACGGCGGGAACACGGCCTTGAGGAACAGATCGCGATCGGCTGTCGGCGCCCGGAGCAGCGCAGAGATCCCGCGCAGGTAGAACGACGAGGGCTCGGCGGTGAGCGGCTGCCCGGCATCGGCCGCGGCCTCCGTCATCCAGGTCGCGGCGCGGGCGCGCCAGCCGGGACGCGACCAGCGCGGGCGGAGCGTCGGAGGCTCCCGTTCGCTGTCGCGCAATTCGGCGAGCCACTCGCGCGCCCTCGGGACGAGCGCCGCCGGCAGACCCGCGGGCTCGTCGGGGATGGCCCGGAAGGACAGCCCCGTCGACGGCCGCCAGCCGTTCAATGCCGGCTCGGTCGTGGCGAGCGTCGGGATCGGCGCACCCTCGGGGACGCCGGCCCACTGCGGATGCGACTCGAGGACCGCGCCGGGGAAACCCAGCTCGCCGCGCAGGAGGCGGTCGACCGCGACGATCGACGCCTCGTCGACATCGCCGGCCCGGACGAACGCCGGCAGCACTCCCTCAGGAGTCAGGAGGACGGACCCGCGATCCGGGCCGGGCACGATCAACCGGATGTCGAGGTCCACGGCCGGAGCCTACTATTCGCGCCATGCTCCGGATCAGCCGCAAGGCGGAGTCCTTCACCGAGTCCGTCATCCGCGAGATGAACCGCCTGGCGGTCGCCGCCGGGGCGGTCAGCCTCGCCCAGGGCTTCCCCGACTTCCCCTGCCCGCCGGAGCTCAAGGCGGCCGCCGCCGAAGCCGTCGCCGCCGACCACAACCAGTACGCGATCACCTTCGGGGCGAAGCCGCTCCGCGATGCGATCGCCGCGAAGACGGCCCGGTTCCACCCGTCCTGGACCGTCGACGCCGAGACGGAGATCACCGTCGTCAACGGCGCGACCGAAGGGATGATCGCGGCGATGCTCGGGCTGCTCGATCCGGGCGACGAGGTGATCGTCTTCGAGCCGTTCTACGAGAACTACGGACCCGACGCGATCCTGAGCGGCGCCGTCCCCCGTTACGTGACCCTCCACGAGCCCGACTGGCACATTGACCCTGACGAGCTTCGAGCGGCGGTGTCGCCGAGGACCCGGGCGATCGTCATCAATAGCCCGCACAACCCGACGGGCAAGGTGTTCACGCGCGAGGAGCTGGAGCTGGTCGCCGATCTGTGCCGCGAGCACGACCTCATCGCCTTCACCGACGACATCTACCAGCACCTCGTGTACGAGGGCGAGCACATTCCGCTCGCGACGCTGCCGGCGATGCGCGAGCGGACCGTCGCGATCGACTCGATGTCGAAGACCTACTCGGTAACCGGCTGGCGCGTCGGGTGGGTGATCACCTCTTCGGAGCTGACGGTCGGCGTCCGCCGCGTTCACGACTTCCTCACCGTGGGGGCAGCGGCGCCGCTCCAGCACGCCGCGGTCGCGGGGCTGCTGATGGCCGACGCGTATTACGACCGGCTCCTCGCCGACTACCGCGAGCGGCGCGACGTGCTGCTGCCGGCGCTCGCGACCGCGGGGTTCCGCGTCCACCGACCCGCAGGCGCGTACTACGCGATGACCGACATCCGCGACCTGACCGACGAGGACGACGTCACGTTCGCCCGCCGGCTCATCGCCGATCCGGGTGTCGCGACCGTGCCGGGCTCGTCGTTCTTCTCGCGGCCGGAGCTGGGGCGGAGCAAGGTCCGGTTCGCGTTCCCGAAGCGCCTCGAGACGCTGCGTGCGGCGGCGGACCGCCTCGCGAGCATGGCGCCCGCGACACGCGTCTGAGCGTCAGCCGAGCAGGGCGGCCAGTGTGGCCCGGGCGATCAGGCCCGTGATGATCGCGACGGCGACGCTGGCGAGGGTGCCAAGGAGGTAGTACTCGGCGAAGTCCCGGTCGTCGAGCAGCCGGAACCGGGCGAGCGTCTTCGCGGCCACGACGAACCCGATCGCCGCCTCCGAACCGGTCAAGACGAAGACGACGATGAGGATTCGCTCGAGGATGCCGATCGTGGCCCCGACGCGGGCGATCTGGGCGGGCCTCGGTGAGGCGTCCGAGGCGGCCTCGGCGGCTGGCCCGACCGCCGCCTCCTCCTGGATGCGGGCATCGATGGGGCCGATCCGCAGCGACCAGCGGCGGGACCGCGAGCCCCCCGCCGCGGGCTCGCCGTCCCCGGCCGAGGTGATCGCGGGCTCCGCCCGATCGCCCCAGCGGACGGTGCCCTCTCCTTCCTCGACCGGCCGCACGAGGATCGCGACCCAGATCGACGCGGCGCGGAGATTGACGATCGCGAGGCTCGCCAAGACGATCGCGATGCTGATGACGCGATGGACGCCGTCGCGATCGAGCGATCCCAGGGCGCGGTTGACCAGGTCGACCCAACCCGGCTCGAGGGATGTCGTGGCCAGGAAGATCAGCCAGCCCAGGCCGGCGACGGCGAGATGCGCCATCTGGTCCGCGAGGAACAGCACCGCGGGCCGCGAGGTCCACGCCCGGCCGAGATGGTCCGCCGGCTGCGAACCTTCGTGCCGCTGCGCCGCCTCGCCGAGTGCCGCGGCCGCCGCCCGGCGCGTCAGCACGATCTTCGCCCGATCGATGACGACGTGGAGGATCGTCGACCAGGCGACGAACAGCCAGCCGGGGCCGCCCCAGGCAAGCCCGACCGGGGCGAGGCACAGCGCGACGATCGCGGCGTGGGCGAGGACCCCGCGGGCAGCGCGCCCGCCCTGGTCGTTCTTCGCGCGGACGATCGCGCTCGACTGGAAGACGAAGTCGGCAGCGAGGTGGGCGACGACGAGCCAGGCGAGGACGAGGATCGCGTCAGTCATGCGGCGGACACGGGCGCACGCGCGAGGAGGATGCGCACGACGCGCGCAAGCTCGCCGATCGATCGGATGTGCGCTCGGTCGGCGGCCACGGACACGGTCGCCCGGCTGACGCCGAGCCGCGCGGCGGCCTCGGACCGACGCAGCCCCTCGACGAGGAGCAGTCGGGCGATGACCCGCTGGCGGTCCGTGAGGTCGGCAAGGAGCTCGCCGAAGAGTGGCGCGAGCCCGTCGAGGAGCGAGTCCGTGTCCGCGTCACCCGACACGACGGCGACGCCCTCCCGCCGGGTCGACGCCGCGGCCAGGCGCTCGCGGGCGGCGATGAACGCGGGCCCGCTGCGCTGGGTGGCCGGACCGTGTCCCGGATCCACCGAGCCCCGGACGATCACCCACCGCATCGGGATCGCGGCCTCGTGGAGGGACCCGCGGAGGACCGCGGCCATCGGATCGGCCGCCGGCGAGAGGAGGCCCTGGAGCTCGTCGCCCTGGGTGAACTCGAACGCCGCCATGCGCTCGTCGGACGGGTAGGCCTCGGTCAGCTCGGCGGTCAACGTCCGCAGCCAGGTCGTCGCGGCGCGTGAATCGCGGCGCGACCGCACGACATCGCCGAACAGGACCACTCCCTCCATGCCGAGAGGCTAACGGACCGCAAGTTAGCCGTCAACGACTAATTCATGAGGAGTTAGCCGTAGACGGCTAGCGGCTCGCGGCGACGGATCGCGCTTCCTCGACGATCTCCGTGACCCGGGCGTGGATCGCCGGTGTGTCGAACCGCAGCAGCGGATCCGGCTCGATCATCCGCTCCTCGACCCGTCCGTCCCGCCGGAGATAGATCACCGGATAGATCGCGCCGGTGCCGTCGGCCTCGAGCGTGAGCGCCAGGGCGTCGGCCGTCCCGTCGTCGCCGATGCCATCGACGAAGGCCGCCAGCGGCACGATGCCCTCATCGCGTGGCCCATCCCCGGCGTCGAGCGAGATCACGCGCGCAAGGTATGCCCGCTGGTGCCACAGCTCCGGGGCGCTCGAGAGCTCGCCGACGATCGTCGCGACGAGATCGCCCGCTGCGATCGCCGGCCGATCCGGGGGCTTGTCGAAGACCGTCCGAGCGACGTGACGGGCGAGGACCCGGGCGTTGTACCGGGCTCCGTGGACCGCGCCGGAGTTGGCCGGCAGCCCGTGCTTCTTCAGGCCCGCGGACCCCTGCCCGATCGTGCCAGCGAAGAAGATCCCCGGCACCGAGGCACTCTCCCAGTAGGGCGTCTGGGCCGGCAGCTTCGACTGGCCGAAGACCGAGACGCCGATCCCCGGCAGGTCGCGGAGCGGACAGACGAAGCCCGTGGCGTTGATCACATCGTCCGTGTCGATCGCGAGCTCCCCGCCGCCGGCGGATCGCTGCGTCCGGACGACGAGCGCGTCGCCTTCGCCCCGCTCGATCGACTCGATCGAGGCGTCGAGGACGGAGACGCCGCCGCCCAGCACGTGATCCTCGTACGGCTGGACGTAGCGGGCCCGGACCCCGACGAGCGAGCGCGTGTCGACGGACAGCTTGACCGGCGACGGCGACACGAGGACGAGCTGGCGGGCCCACTGGAGAAGCCCCGTCGCCAGCTCGAACGCCGACACCGACTTCCCGATGAGGAAGACTCGCCGGCCCGCGTATGTCTCGGCGGGCCGGACGTCGGAGTAGTGGTGGCTCAGCTCGATGCCCGGCGTCGAGGGCGCGTTCGGCTCCGCGACGCCGACCGCGAAGATCGCGACGCGGGCGCGGTACTCGCCGTCCGGCGTCTCGAGGACGAAGCGCTCGCCGTCGGGTCCTTCCTCGCGGCGGGTCGCCGTCCACGGCGTGTCGTAGCGGATCCGGGTCCTGGTTCGCTCGACGAACGATGCGAGGTTGCGCTCCATCTCCGGCCGCGACGGGAAATACGACGTCCCGTCCATCAGCCCGGGCATCAGCGATCGATGCTCGGGTTCGTCGGCCAGGAGGCTGTTCCAGTCGTAGCGCTCGTACGCCCGGCTGGATCGATCGACGGGCGCATAGGGCTTCGTCCACGACAGGAGCCGCTGGAAGAACGGCCAGCGCCGGAACATGCCGCCGGGCGCCGGATCGGCCGAGATCACCGCGTGACCGATGCCCAGCCGGCTCAGCGCGTAGGCGACCTGGATCGCGCCCGCGCCGCTCCCGACGACGACGACCGGGTAGTCGCCCGGCGGGAACGGTCGATCGTCGGCGGCGCCGGAGGAGTCCCTCAGCTCCGCCACCGGTTCGCGTTCCGCAGGCGGCGCGCCTGCGCCTGGAGCATCCGATACATCAGCGGCGGGTTGTCGAGGAGGACGGGCTTGACCTGAGGCCCCGCCAGGACCAGCGTCCGCATCTCGCGCGTCGCGACGATGTCGGCCCCGGGCGGCTCGCCGAGAAGGATCGAGACCTCCCCGAAGAAGTCGCCCCGGGCGAGGGTCGCCCGCTGCTGCCCGTCGATGATCACGGCGGCCTCGCCGTCGAGGATCACGTGGAACGCCGAGCCGGAGAGGCCCTGGCGGAGCACCCGGGTCCCCTCGGCGTGGACCTCCTCCTCGAACAGGTGGGCGATCCGATCCAGCTGCGGCGTCGTCAGGTCGGCGAACAGCGCAAAGCCGGCGATCTGGTCGACGATCTCGTCGCGACTGGCCATCGAGTGGCATCCCTCCAACGAGGCGTGGTGCGACGCATTCTGCACCGGTGCGCGGGCGGCCGTAGTTGACGATCACCACTCGCGGCGCGCAGCATCCCAGCAATCCCACAGGAGGTCCCGTGACGCTCACCCTCGACCGGCGGACCCAGCTCCTCGCCGGCTGTCCGCTCTTCGGTGGCGTCACCGGTGACGACCTCACCGCGATCGGCGATCGCGCTCTCGAGGTCGACTTCCCGGCCGACCACGTGATCGCCCGTCAGGGTGAGATCGGCACCGGGTTCTTCGTCATCGTCGACGGCGCCGCGCGGGTCGTTCGGGACGGCCAGGAGCTGGCGGTGCTGGGACCCGGGGACTTCTTCGGCGAGATGTCGGTCATCGATGGGCTGCCACGGGTCGCGATGGTCGTGACGACGGAGCCGACCCGCTGTCTCGCCCTCGCGAGCTGGGAGTTCGAGCGGCTCGTCCTCGACCATCCGACGATCGGGCTGGCGATCCTGCGCGGGCTGTCGGCCCGCCTGCGGTCGCGGACCGAAGCGCACCAGCACTGACGGAGCGGGCCACGGAGACTCACCCGGTGGCGCGGGCGCTGCCGACCGGCACCGTCGCGTTCGTGTTCACGGACATCGAGGGCTCGACCGCGCTGGCCCAGCGCCTCGGGGCGGAACGCTGGAGCGCGCTGCTCGGTCGCCATCGGGAGATCGTTCGGGCGGCCGTCGCCGCGTTCGACGGCGTCGAGGTCTCGACCGAGGGCGACGGGTTCTTCTTCGCCTTCGCGCGCACGGCCGATGCGCTCGCGGCGACGGTCGAGGCGCAGCGGATGCTCGCCTCGGAGCCCTGGCCGGACGACGCCCCGGTCCGCGTCCGGATGGGGATCCACACCGGCGACGGCCGGCTCGACGCGGACGGCTCGTACGTCGGCGCCGATGTCCATCGGGCGGCCCGGGTCGCGGCGGCCGGCCACGGCGGCCAAGTGCTCGTGTCGGAGACGACGTCGACGCTCGTCGGCGACGCGCTGCCGCTGGGGGTGACGCTGCTGGGGCTCGGCGAGCATCGCCTCAAGGACCTCCGCCCGGAGCGCATCTGCCAGCTCGTGATCGACGGGCTGCGCAACGAGTTCCCGCCGATCCGCTCCCTGGACCGCCGTCCGAACAACCTGCCGACCCAGCTGACGAGCTTCGTCGGGCGCGACGCGGAGCTGGCCGAGGCGGCCCAGCTGCTGGGCACGACCCGCCTCCTGACCATGACCGGCCCGGGCGGGACCGGGAAGACCCGCCTGTCGCTCCAGCTCGCGGCCGATATGGCCGAGCGCTTTCCGGACGGGATCTGGTTCGTCGCGCTCGAGCCGGTCCGTGATCCGACCCTGATCGCGCCCACGATCCTGACGACCCTCGGCCTCGTCGAATCTGGTGGGCGGCCGGCCCGCGACATCCTCGTCGAGTGGCTGGCGCCGAAGGAGGCGCTGCTGGTCATCGACAACTTCGAGCAGGTGATCGACGGGGCGCCCGTCGTCGCGGACCTCCTCCGCTCTGCCCCAAAGCTGTCCGTCATCGTCACGAGCCGCGCCCCGCTTCGGGTCAGCGGGGAGCAGGAGTACCCCGTGCCGGGCCTGCCAGCGCCGGCCGACGTCCTGGCGATGTCCGACCTCGAGAAGCTCAACCTGCCGGCGGCTGCGCGGCGCGTCGACGCCATCGGCATCACCCAGTACGAGGCTGTCCGGCTGTTCATCGCCCGGGCCGTGAGCGTGCGGCCCGACTTCCGCGTGACGAACGAGAACGCGCCGGCCGTCGCGGGCATCGCGTCCCGCCTCCACGGGATGCCTCTGGCGATCGAGCTGGCGGCCGCGCGGATCAAGCTGTTCGGTCCCGAGGCGATCCTCGAGCGGCTCGAGCACCAGCTCGGCGTGCTGGCCGCGGGATCGCGCGACCTGCCCGAGCGACAGCAGACGCTTCGCGGCGCCATCGCCTGGAGCCACGACCTGCTCGACGCGGGCCAGCGCCGGCTGCTCGCCCGGTTGTCGGTCTTCGTCGCCGGGTGCGAGCTGGACAGCGCGGAGGCGGTCTGCGGGCCGGCCTCTGAGCTCGATGGCCTCGACGTGCTGGACGGCCTGATGGCCCTGGCCGACCAGAGCCTGGTTCGGGCCGAGGAGGTCGACGGAGCGACGCGCTTCCGGATGCTCGACACGATCCGCGAGTTCGCGTCCGAGCGGCTGAGCGAGAGCGGCGAGCGCCCCGCCATCGAGGCACGACATACCGCGGCGTTCGTGTCCCTCGCCGAAGCGCTCACCCCGCGACTCTCGGGTGCCGACCAGCGCCGCTGGCTGGGTCGCCTCGAGCGGGACCACGACAACATCCGGGCCGTGCTCGATCGCGCGGTTGCGGCCAGTGACGCCGATGCGGCGATCCGCATCGGCTACGCGATGTGGCGCTACTGGCAGAAGCGCGGCCACCTGGCGGAGGCGCGGCGGCGCCTGCAGGCGATCGCCGACGCGCCGTGGTCTCGGGACAGCGACGTCCTCCGGGCGCGCCTGATGGAGGCGCTGGGTGGCGTGGCCTGGTGGCAGGCGGACCTCGACGTCATGGGCCCCGCCTACTCGGAGGCACTGGCGATCTGGGAGAAAGTCGGCGATCCGCACGAGATCTCGAACGCCCTCTACAACGACTCGTTCCGGTACGCGGTCTCGCTGTCGGGCAGCCAGAAGGATGGGGATCCGGAGCGGCTCGGGTTCGCGCAGATGACGCGTGCCCGCGACCTCGCCGTGGAGATCGGCGACGCCCGGGCGACCGCCAACGCCCTCTGGGGCATCGGCAACTGGCTCTACTTCCACGACGCCGAGGACCGCGGGACCGCTCAGTTCCGCGAGGCCTTGGGGATCTTCCGACGGATCGGGGATCGCACGATGGAGGGCTGGTCGCTGCACATGATCGGGACGGCGCTGGTGAAGGCGAGCGACAACCAGGAGGCGCGAGACTCCGTCGCGCTGGCCCTTCGTCTCTTCCACGAGTACGGCGACGTCGCGGGGATCACGCTGTGCCTGGACGACTTCGCCGCGATCGCGGTCGTGGACGACGACCTGCCGCGGGCGGCGCGGCTGTGGGGCGCGGCCCGGGCGCTGTCATCCGCGAGTGGCGTCGGCCTCGCGGACTTCGTCGACCAGCAGTACGAGTTCTACAGCCGCCCCAACGCCCGCTACATCCTCGCTGCGGATGAGCTGGAGCGCTACGCCGCCGAGGGTCGGGCCATGACCCTGGACGAGAGCGTGGCGTACGCGCTGGGGACGACGATCGACGCGCTCGCGCCGCACGACCACGCCGGGATCACTCGATGATCGAGGCGGCCGGCGCGCCGATCCTGATGATCGACGAGGAGGATCTCGAGGGCGTCACGGAAACGGCCGATCCCGGCGCCGTCGTCCTGACCTGCGCGAACTGCGGCGCGGCGATGGACGAGCGGAAGTGCAAGCTGATCTGCCGCTGCGGCTACTTCCTCTCCTGCTCGGACTACTACTGAGACGCTGCCCTCGGACCCTGACGAATGTGCGCCGGGCGCGCCTTCGGATCGCGACGACCCTGCCCGGCGCGCATGTGGTGCACATCCGTGAAAGCTGCGCTGGCTCCGGCGTCCCCTTGTGGGCACCGCGCTCATGAGCCGGATCCCCGGCCGCGGCCATTCGGCTGACGCTGCTCCGACGCACAGCTGGCAGGCCTTGCCTGCGTGAGCGAGCGTGGCACGCCGGGATGGACCGACCTTTCGTCGGCCGGTCGTTCGGTTACGGTGCACCGGCTGCTCATCTGGCAGGAACACCCCGCCGAGGTCGCCGTCGTAGACTTCGGCGATGACCGCCGAGGCGACGCGCCCGACCCCCGCCGACGCCGCCTCCGCACCCGCCGCGGCAGCCGCTCCCGCCGGCCGGGAGAAGACCGCGATCCCGAAGAACCCGGGCCGACGCGACCTCGGGATGAAGGCGACGCTCCTCTTCCCGAACAAGGAGATCGTCGAGCAGTACTACGTCCCGCTGATCTACACGGCCTGCCGGACGTGCTACTCGGAGCTCACCCCGGACGACATCTTCGATCGGGCGACCGACGGGCGGATCGAGGCCGCGAAGATGCAGAAGCTGATCCAGGGCGTGATCGAGTCGGGCCATGGCTCGACGATCGAGCACGTCGTCTTCACCTTCGGGATCAGCGGCGTGTCGCGAACGCTGAGCCACCAGCTGGTCCGCCATCGGGCCGGCGTCGCATTCGACCAGCAGAGCCAGCGCTACGTCACGTTCAAGGGCGCCTCGACGATGCTGCCGGCTTCGATCGAGGACGCGGATCCGCTCCTCCGGGCCCGCTACGAAGAGCAGATCGAAGGCTCGATGGGGCTGTACGGCGAGCTCGTCGGCGCCGGCATCCCCGGGGAGGACGCCCGCTTCGTCTTCCCGAACGCGACCCGGACGAACCTCGTCATGACGACGAACCTCCGGGCGCTCATCCACATGTCCGGGCTGCGCCTCTGCACGATGGCCCAGTGGGAGATCCGGCGGCTCTTCCAGCTGATCCGTCACGAGATCTTCCAGGTGTCGCCGTTCCTCGGCTCGTTCCTCGCCCCGAAGTGCGTCGCGCTCGGCTACTGCGACGAGATGGGCAACCGCGACGAGCACTGCCCGATCCGACCCCACAAGGACAACGTCCTCGCGGCGTGGGCGGAGAAGTCGAAGGCCGCGAAGGCGGCCGGCCGGGAGCTGCCCGTCAAGTAAGGGCCGACGAGAGGGGGAGATGGCCGGACGGAACGTCGCCGAGCGCAACGGCTATACGTGCGAGCCCTTCGCGGCGGTCGGGTGGCGCCACGACGTCTACCGCGGCGGCGACGGACCGGCGGTCATCCTGCTCCACGAGATGCCCTCGTTCAGCTGGCGAACGGTCCTGCTCGCCAACCGGATCCGCGATCACGACTACCGGATGGTCATGCCGATCCTCGTCGGCGGCGTCCGTGACGCGCCAGGGACGGGCCTCCGCGGCGCGCTCGGGGTTGCGGCGGACTTCGGATCGAGCCTCTGGCGGATCTGCGTGTCGCGGGAGTTCGTCGCCCTGATCCAGGGTCGAAGGAGCCCGATCACGGACTACGTGATCGAGCTCGCCCGCGCCGAGGCAGCGGCGTCCGGTCGATCGAAGGTTGGCGTCATCGGGATGTGCCTGACCGGCGGGTTCGCGCTCGCGACGGCGATCGACCCGGTCGTCGGCGTCGCGGTCGTCAGCCAGCCTGCGCTGCCGTTCGCCATCGGTCCGATGAAGCTGATTCCTGGCCAGGCAGCGGATCTCGGCCTGTCGGACGCCGACCACCGGCGACTCCTGGATCGCCAGGACGACCCGGACTTCTGCGTCCGCGCCCTCCGCTACGAGACCGACTGGATCGCGCCGAAGGCTCGTGTCGAGCGAATCCGGGACGAGCTGGGCCCGGCGGCGACCGTGACGTGGATCCCCGGCCGCGGCCACCCGGTGCTGTCGGATGCGACGGACGGAACGCCCCACGCGACGGTCCGCCGGGAGCTCGACGGGGCGCTCGCGTCCGTCATCGCGAGCCTCGACGCGCGGTTGAAGCGCTAGGCGAGGTCTGCCACGAACCGCCGGATCAGGCGAGCGAGGCGCGGGCCCGCCTCAGTGCCGGCCGCCAGGACCTCCTCGTGCGTCAGCGGCTCCCCGCTGTAGCCGGCACCGGCGTTCGTGATGAGCGATACGCCACAGACCTCCAGACCGGCCCAGCGGGCGGCGATGCATTCGAGGACCGTCGACATCCCGACGGCATCGGCGCCCAGGGTCCGCAGCATCCGGACCTCCGACGGGGTCTCGTACTGGGGACCCAGCAGCCCCGCGTAGACACCGTCCGTGAGAGCGACGCCCTCCGCCTCCCCCGCGGCGTGGAGCGCGACCCGGAGGCGGGGGCTCCAGGCCTCGGTGAGGTCCTGGAAGCGTGGCCCGATCGAGTCGGCATTGGGGCCGAGCAGCGGCGTTCGCCCCGTGAGATTGAGGTGGTCGGCGATCACCATCAGCGTCCCGGGCCCGAACGCAGGATCGACGCCCCCGGCGGCGTTCGTCAGGACGACGACCGTGGCGCCGAGGCGGCCGAACAGCAGCACCGGCTGGACGACGAGCCCGGGGTCGTTGCCCTCGTAGACGTGGAACCGGCCCTGGAGCATCACGACCGGCGTCCCGGCGAGCCGTCCGAGGAGCAATCGCCCGACGTGACCGGGCGCCGTCGCGGCCGGCCAGCCGGGCAGGTCCGCGAACGGGATCGCGACGGCGTCCTCGAGGTCGTCGGCCAGGCCGCCGATCCCGGAGCCGAGGACGATGCCGACGCGCGGCACGAGGTCGGACCGAGCTCGGACCGCGGCGACGAGCGCGTCGAGACGAGCCGGCTGGTCGGCCGGCGGGATCGGTGTCGCCGGGCTGCTCACGGGCGTGCGGGCCTCCGGGAGAACGTCCAGGGGGAAGACGGCCGAGGCCCGCTTTGGTGAGGGCCCGACGGACGTACCGACACCGGGATGCCGGTCGCAGTCCGTCGGGCGGTCGTCGCTCGGACGGGGACGAACGAGGCCGCCGGGTCCGGGCAACGAAGCGCCCGAAGCGACCGGCGTGGAACGGAGGCCCTTGATGTGATCTCGGTTTCTCCGGTTCCTGACGGCCCCTTCGGGCAAGACCTACGGTAGGTCGAGGGTGTGGACAGGGTCAACGGACTTGTCCACGAAAACTGCCCCACCACGCTCCCGAGTATCCACGAGTTCTGCACCACTGTGGACGGCGGGTGGACAACCCTGGGGATTGTCGCCTACCCGCCCATCGCGAACATCTCGATCCGGGGCAGGTCCGCGGACGTCGCTTCCGTCCGGATCTCCGAATACCGGTCGTCGCGAGCGCGCCAGACGGCGGCGACGGCGTCCCGCAGCGCGAGATCGGCCGCGGCCTCATCGGCGTGCGAAGGATCCCGGAGGATCGCCCGCAGGTCGTGCCCGACGGCCGTGAACAGGCACGTGTAGAAGTGCCCATCGGCCGAGATCCGGGCCCGCGTGCAGTCACCGCAGAACGGCCGGGTCACCGACGCGATCAGTCCGATCTCGCCGCTCCCATCGGCGTAGCGGTAGCGCGTCGCCACCTCGCCGCGGTAGCGCGGCGGCTCGGCGACGAGGGGCATCTCCGCGTCGACCAGCGCGACCAGCTCGTCGGCCGGCACGACGTCGTCCATCCGCCAGCCATTCGTGTGGCCGACGTCCATGTACTCGATGAACCGCAGGATCACGCCCTCGTCGCGGGCCCAGCGGGCCATCGGCAGGACGCTCGACTCGTTGATCCCGCGGCGGACGACCATGTTGATCTTGATCGGCCCGAGCCCGGCCTCGGCGGCCGCGGCGATGCCGTCGATGACCTTGGCGACCGGATAGTCGACACCATTCATCGCGGCGAAGACCGCATCGTCCAGGGAGTCGAGGCTGACCGTTACCCGCCCCAGCCCAGCGGCGGCGAGCGGCCCCGCCAGCCGGCGGAGCGCCGAGCCGTTCGTCGTCAGCGTCAGGTCGAGCGGCGCCCCGTCCGGCCGGCGCAGGAGCGCGAGCATCTCGACGAGGACCGGCAGGTCGCGGCGGACGAGCGGCTCGCCGCCGGTCAGCCGCAGCTTCTCGACGCCGAGCTCGACGAAGACGCGGGCGGCGCGCACGATCTCCTCGAACGTCAGCACCTCCGCCCGCGGCAGGAAGGCGTAGTCGGGCCCGAAGATCTCCTTCGGCATGCAGTAGGTGCAGCGGAAGTTGCAGCGATCGGTGACGGAGATCCTGAGGTCGTGCAGCGGCCGCCCCAGCGTGTCGAGCGGGGACGTGGATCCAGCGGCGCCGTCGAGACCAAGGGTCATGGCCGGCAATCCTACCCCCGTGCGGAGTTGCGGCCTCGCACCAGCCCCTTCGTGAGCCCCGGACGGCGGTACCACCGGCTCACGCCGCTGGTACCTCTAGCGGACTCCATCACACCCACCACCCTCGACCACAATGCGGCAACGCCCTGGACTCCCTCAGCCCGTCAATTCCTGGAGAGGCACACGACGCATGGCCACGACCGACGCCCGAAGCGGATTCCGGCTTCCGTGGAGCTCCGACCGAACGGACGGGGCCGACGAGTCGACCGCCGACAACGCCACGGCCGAATCGGCCTGGTCGACCGACGAGACGGCAACGGCTGAGTCGGGCATGGATGCCGCGACCGCCACCGCCGAGACCGAGACGGCGCCCGAGGCGACGTTCGACGCCCCTGCCGCGCCCGCCGCGGAGCCCCCGGCGCCGGCGCCGGCGCCGGCATCCCACAAGAAGCCGAACAAGTTCCTGGCGGACCTCACGAAGGCGATGCAGGCCGCCGCCGAAGAGGCCCGCGGCCGCTCGCTCACGCAGCTCCAGGCCGACGCGAAGACGCACGTCGAGTCGATCCACGGCCGGTCCGCGACCGAGGCCGCCGACCTCCGCAAGACCGCCGACGACGACGTGGCCGCGATCCGGGAGTGGTCGAAGGCCGAGATCGCCCGCATTCGCGAAGAGACCGACCAGAAGATCACCGATCGCAAGAGCCGGCTTGAGACCGAGATCGAGCAGCATGCCGCGGTCATCGAACGCGAGATCGAGGCCGTCCAGGGGACGGTCGGGGCGTTCGAGGCCGAGATGGCGTCGTTCTTCGAGCGACTCCTCGGCGAGGAAGACCCGACCCGGTTCGCGACGATGGCCGAGAACCTGCCCGAGCCGCCGACCTTCGAGGACATCTCCGCGATGATCGGCGTCCCGGTCGAGCGCGAGCCTGCCGAGGCGGTCGCCGTCGCCGACGAGCCGGTCGAGGCCGAGGCGGCGGAGGCCCCGGTCGACGAGGTCGAGACGACCGAAGCGCCCGAGACCGGCGAGGCCGAGACGGTCGACGAGACCGCCGGCGAGATCAGCGAGCCCGTTGCCGAGGATGTCGTCGAGACCGGCGAGGCCGAGTCCGCCGAATCGACCGCGACCCCGGAAGCCAGCGAGTCCACGGAGACCTCAGAGGGCGCCGCGGAAGGCGTCGAGATGGGGTTCGTCGACACGGGTGACGGCTCCGAAGGTGAGGGCGACGGAGAGGTCGACCGCGAGGCCGCCTTCGCCGCGATCCAGGCCGCCGCCGAGGCCGCCGCCAGCGCCGAGGTGGCCGCCGATGCGGCCGCCCGCGCCGAGGCCGTCGCCGACGTCGCCATCGAGATCATCGGCAACCACGAGGGCGAGCCGGAGGCCGAAGCCGATCCGCGCTTCGCGGCCCTGGGCCTGTCGCCCGACTTCGACCCCGCCGAAGCCGACGCCTTTGCCGGTGCCGACGCTCCGGAGGGCGAGGAGATCCCGACGATCGGCGACGACGCACTGGCCGCCCGGCTGGCCGGCCTCGTGCCGGCGAAGGGCAAGGGCGCCTCGGGCGACGCCACCGCGACCCAGGTGATCGTCACCGGGCTCGTGAGCGTGGCCAGCATCGCCAGCTTCAAGCGTCATCTCGGCCGGGTCTCGGGTGTGCAGTCGGTGGGCGTGTCGTCCGGTCCCGACGGCGAGTTCGTCTTCGCCGTGACCCACGCCGCCGACGCCAACCTCCGCGACGCCGTCCCGTCGCTGCCGAGCTTCCAGGCGCGCGTGACGAGCTCGTCCGACGGGGTCGTCCACGTCACCGCCCATGACCCGGAGGCGGACGCCTAGGCGGCCTCGGCCGGCCTTGACGTCCCCTCCCCCACCAACCCTCTCGAAGGAGCACCGTGCCGCGACCCGCGATCGTGATCGCCCTTCCGGTCGCGGAGCGCAAGATCGTCGCGGACGAGCTGCGCGCCGCCGGGTTCGAGGCGATCACCATCGGCGCCCCGGACGAGCTGGAGGCGCTCCTCGAGCACCGCCGTGACATCGCCGTCGCGATCCTCGACGGGGAGACCGATCTCGACACCTCGCTCGAGTACTACAGCCTGCTGCACGAGGGATCGATGAAGATCCCCGCCTTGATGGTCATGTCGCCGAGCGCGATGGATCGGATGTTCAGCCCGGACGCCTCCGACGAGTTCTTCAGCCGGCCCTACACCGCGGACTCGATCCGCTGGCGGGTCGAGGCGATGTGCATCCGGTCGATGACCGTCGACGACGGCTCCGGCCCGATCATCCAGGGCGGCTCGATGGAGATGGGCGACTGGTCGCGCCGCGCGACCGTCCTCGCGATCTTCAACCCGAAGGGCGGCGTCGGGAAGACGACCGTCGCGACGAACCTGGCGTCGGCCCTCCAGCTCCACCGGTCACAGAAGGTCCTCCTGCTGGATGCCGATACCGTCACCGGGCACGTCACCACCTCGCTGGGCCTGGAGCAGGTCCGGACGGTTGCCGACAGCTGGCAGGACCAGCTCGAGGGCGGCCCGGTCGAGACCCTCGTGGAGCTCGCGACGCCGCATCCCTCCGGCCTGTCCGTCGTCGCCCTGACCAATTCGCCGCTCAACACCGAGATCCTGGACCCGACTCGGGTCGCGGACGCGATCGCGACGGCCCGCCCGAAGTACGACTTCATCGTCGTCGACCTCCATCCGTCGTACAGCGCCCTGAACATGGCGATCTTCGAGAAGGCCGACCGGATCCTCGTCCCGGTCACGCCCGATGTCCCGGCGCTCCGGGCGGCGGTCCAGCTGCGGGATGTCGCGATCGAGGTCGGGCTCCAGGATCGCCTCGCGCTGATCATCAACCGGGCCAACAGCGGCGTGTCGGTCGCCGACATGGAGCGGACGGTCGGGATGGCCGCGCTCGCCCTCGTCCGATCGGGCGGGCTGCTCTTCGTCCGTGCCGCGAACGCCGGCCGGACGATCATCGAGATGTTCCCGCGGGAGAAGATCACCGAGGACTTCGACGCCCTCGCCGATCGCCTGGTGCGGACGAGCGCGGCCGAGGCCACGACGCCGGACGGCGCGCAGCGCACCGGGTTCCGCCTGTTCGGCCGCTCCAAGGAGCCGGCGCGAGCCTAGCCGGCTCAGGGATCGCCTATGAGCGGTCTTGCCAGTTGATCCCTCCGAGCGGCTGACCGGGTAGCCGCT
>OEKI01000303.1_pt2 | contig 19020 bp, 15 predicted proteins | sample 1503121 | NCBI WGS metagenome assembly OEKI01 (sample SAMEA104379569, study PRJEB20068) | metagenome | biome: 1000743; feature: 77; material: 1998 | place: USA | collected 2012 | depth 25 m | reverse complement strand
GTCCGGCCCAGCCACGAGGCGTTGGCGGGATCGTTCGGTCGGGAGACGGTCGGGATGAACGTCACCGGGTACTCGCCGGAGCGCTCCCAGCCCTCGACGATGTCGCGGTATCCCAGCTCGTGTGCGTACGACACGCCGTTGAGGAAGACCGCCGGTCGTGGCCGCCCGTCGATGAGGAGCTGCCGCATCATCGCCACGAACGGCGCGTTGCCCGTCCCCGACGAGATGAAGACGTGCATCCGGTCGTCGTCCGGGAGCAGCGTGAACTTGCCCTTGGGGCCGATCATCCGCATCCGGTGGCCGACGGGCAGGTCGAACAGCAGCGGCGTGAACGTGCCGCCCTGGACGCGCCGGACATAGAACTCGTAGCCCTCCGTGCCGGCGACTGCAGGCGGCGACGCGACGGAGTACGGCCGCTGCACGATCTTCGGGCCGGCCATCACGCCGATCGTCATGTACTGGCCGGGCTCGAACGGCGTGGGCTCCCCGTCGAAGCGGACCCAGAAGTAGGCGAGCGAATCGGTCTCGTCCTCGCGCCGCACGAGGCGGGCGTTGTAGACCTCCGCCTCGGGATCGATCGCGGCAGGTTCGGGCGCGGCCGTCAGATCGGTCATCTCCGGGGGATGGTACCGGTCGAACGAGCCGCTGGGGATGTGCTCAGGGCCCTCGCGACCGATCCGCAACCGGAGCGGAACGGGGCCCACGGGTACAATCGCGGCCTGCACGAAGCGTTCACCGCGCCGCCCACGGACGGCGCCCTGCCTCCGAGGAGCCTGCCCTGATGGCCACGACCGCCGTGTCCCCGACCGATCGAGCCCACCGCGCGACGAAGCGCTACATCTACGCCTGGGGTGACGGCAGCGCCGAGGGCAACGGGGGGATGAAGGACCTCCTGGGCGGCAAGGGCGCGGGCCTTGCCGAGATGACGATCGCGGGGCTCCCGACCCCGCCCGGCTTTACGATCACGACGGAAGCCTGCAACGACTACTTCGACGCCGGCGAGAAGCTGCCCGACGGCCTCTGGGACGACGTCCTCGACGCGATGAAGGAGGTCGAGCGCCGCTCCGGCAAGGGCTTCGGCGACGCGAAGAACCCGCTCCTCGTGAGCGTCCGCTCCGGGGCGAAGTTCTCGATGCCGGGCATGATGGACACGGTCCTGAACCTCGGCCTGAACGAAGAGACGCTCCACGGCCTCATCGAGCTGACGGGCAATGAGCGCTTCGGTTGGGACGCCTACCGCCGGTTCATCCAGATGTTCGGCCGGATCGTCATGGGCGTCGACGGCCACCGCTTCGACGAGGTTCTCGAGAAGAAGAAGGCCGAACGGGGCGTCAAGCAGGACACGGAGCTGTCCGCCGACGACCTCCGCGCGCTCGCCGCCAGCTTCAAGGGGATCGTCCGCGAGGACACCGGGCGCGACTTCCCCGACGATCCGAACGAGCAGCTCGATCTCGCGATCAAGGCGGTCTTCGCCAGCTGGTTCGGGCAGCGGGCGCGCGACTATCGCAAGTTCAACAAGATCGCCGACGACCTGGGCACCGCGGTCAACGTCGTCACGATGGTCTTCGGGAACATGGGCGACGATTCCGGCACAGGCGTCGCGTTCACCCGCGATCCGAACACCGGCGAGCGTGTCCTGTACGGCGAGTACCTCACGAACGCCCAGGGCGAGGACGTCGTGGCGGGCATCCGGACGGCGCCGAAGATCGCCCAGATGGCGACCGAGATGCCGGCGGTCTACGACGAGTTCCAGCGGATCGGCCAGCAGCTCGAATCTCACTACAAGGACGTCCAGGACCTCGAGTTCACGATCGAGCGGGGCAAGCTCTACATGCTCCAGACCCGCTCCGCGAAGCGGACGGCGGCCGCGGCCGTCAAGATCGCGGTCGACATGGTCGCCGACGGGACGATCAGCGAGGAGGAGGCCGTCGGCCGGATCGAACCGGCCCAAGTCGACCAGCTCCTCCGCGCCCAGTTCGACCCGAACGCCCGCCAGGGCGCCGAACGGATCGCCAAGGGCCTCAACGCGTCGCCCGGCGCCGCCGTCGGGCGGGCCGTGTTCGACGCGGATGACGCGGTCGAGTGGGTCGGGCGCGGCGAGAAGGTCGTTCTCGTCCGGATCGAGACCTCGCCCGACGACTTCCACGGGATGGCAGTCGCCCAGGGCATCCTGACGGCCCGCGGCGGGGCCACCTCGCACGCCGCCGTCGTTGCCCGCCAGATCGGCAAGCCGTGCGTCGCCGGCTGCGCGGAGCTCATCGTCGACTACGGCGCGAAGAATGCCCGCTCGAGCGAGAGCGGCCTGACGTTCAAGGAAGGCGACTGGATCAGCGTCGACGGCTCGACCGGCGAGGTCTTCCTCGGTGCCCTGCCGACGGTCGAGGCCCGGTTCGAGGACCAGAAGGAGCTCCAGACGATCCTCGGCTGGGCGGACAAGATCCGCCGGATGGGCGTCTGGACGAACGCCGACAAGCCAGAGGAGGCCGCCCAGGCCCGCTCGTACGGTGCCCAGGGAATCGGCCTGTGCCGGACGGAGCACATGTTCCGCGAGGGCGAGCGGCTCGAGATCGTGCGCGGCGCGATCCTCGTCGCCATGCGCGCGACCCGGGCGAAGACCCGCCTCGCGGCGGGCTCCTCGCTGTCAGCCGACGAGAGCGCCGACATCGCGACGTTCGACGCCGCGATGGCCAAGCTCGAGGTCCTCCAGCAGGGCGACTTCGAGGGGATCTTCAAGGCGATGGACGGCCTGCCGGTCGTCATCCGCCTCATCGACCCGCCGCTCCACGAGTTCCTGCCGAACCTCGAGGAGCAGCTCGTCAAGGTGACCCGGGCGGAGCTCCAGGGCGGCGCGTCCGAGGAGGACAAGGAGCTCCTGGCGACCATCCGGAGCCTCCACGAGCAGAACCCGATGCTGGGGCTCCGCGGCTGTCGCCTGGGGCTGATGATCCCGGACTTCGTGAAGATCCAGACCCGGGCGATCCTCAACGCCCAGATCGCCGTCAAGAAGGCCGGCGGCAACCCGATTGCCAAGATCATGATCCCGCTCGTCGGACACGTGAACGAGCTCGCGGCGACGCGGGCGCTCCTCGAGGCCGAGGCGCACGCGGTCCAGGACAAGGCCGGCGGCGTGGACGTCGACTACAAGTTCGGGACGATGATCGAGGTGCCGCGGGGTGCCCTGACCGCCGACGAGATCGCCCGCGAGGCCGATTTCTTCAGCTTCGGCACGAACGACCTGACGCAGATGACGTTCGGCTACAGCCGTGACGACGCCGAGGGCGGCTTCCTCCTCAAGTACGTCGAGGACAAGATCCTGCCGGTGAACCCGTTCCAGACGCTCGATGACGCGGTCGCCGGGCTGATGAAGACGGCGGTCGACAAGGGCCGGGCGACGAAGCCGGGCCTGGAACTCGGGATCTGCGGCGAGCACGGCGGCGACCCGGAGTCGATCCACAAGTGCGAGCGGATCGGGCTCGACTACGTGTCGTGCTCGCCGTTCCGCGTCCCGGTCGCTCGGCTGGCGGCGGCCCAGGCCGCCCTCCAGAACGCCGCGGAACGCGACCGCTGACCGAGCGAGCCGGGAGTTCGACGGTACCTCGGGCCTGACGTGAGCCGGCGGCTTCCGCGGTGGGATACCGACGCGCGCGGGATCGGTGTCGCGGATGCGGGGGCGTGGCAGCCCACGATCGCGACGCTGTCCGCGCTCGTCACGGAAGATGGCTGGGTCGCCGAGGATGCGGAGGCCCACCTGCTGCCGCACCTCGCGGCCGCCGCATCGGCCGACGATCGGCTCCGCCTGACGGCCGCCACGACCGGGTCATCCGGGGAGTTCGTGGTCGATCTCGACTGGATCGGCGATCCGACCGCGGGCCGGCGGGATCGGCGCGCGGCCCTGTATGCGCTGGTCGGTTCGATCGCCGAGAGCGTGACGGTCATCCGCGGCCCATCGGGGACCGCTGGAGATGAGCTCGAGGTCCTGACCGGCGGCCCGCTCGGAGACTCGCCGTTCGGCAGCCACGGCCATACGATCCGCCTCCGGCTGATCGAAACGCCGCAGCGCCTGCCTCCCGAGTGAGGGCCCATCGCCTCAAGCGCGTCCTGCTGGACACCGCGCCCCTCCGGCTCGATCGGGACTTCCGCTGGCTGTGGACCGGCCAGGCGATCAACGGCGTCGGCTCGCAGATCACGCGCCTCGCGCTGCCGTACCAGGTCTACGTCCTCACGAACTCGACGCTCGCGATCGCGGCCCTGACGCTGTTCCAGCTGTTGCCGATCCTGGTGTTCTCGCTCGGGGCCGGCTCGATCGCGGACGCCGTCGACCGGCGCCGGATGCTCCGGATCACGCAGCTGGGCTTGATGGCGTGCAGCCTGTTCCTCGCGATCCTGGCATTCCAGCCCTCCGTCCCCTTGCCGCTCCTGTTCCTGGTGGCGTTTGTCTCGGCGGCCTTCGCGTCGCTGGACCAGCCGGCCCGCTCGTCCGCGATCCCCCGGCTCGTCCCGCGCGAGCGGCTGCCGGCGGCCATCGCCTTGGGCCAGCTCAACTTCCAGATCGCCTCGGTCGTGGGGCCGACCGTGGCCGGAATCCTGATCGCGACGGTGGGCTTGCCAGGCGCCTACCTGGTCGACGTCGCGAGCTTCGCGGCCTCCCTTGGCGCGCTCGCGGCGATCTCGCCGATTCCACCGCTTCTGGGTGCCGCCAGGCCGGGTCTCGCCGCGATCCGCGAGGGGCTCCGGTTCGCGATCCAGCGGCGGGTGATCCTCGCGACCTACGTCATCGACCTCGACGCGATGATCTTCGGGATGCCGACGTCGCTCTTCCCGGTGCTCGCCCTCGACGTCTTCCACGCCGGCCCGCAGGGTCTCGGGCTGCTCGCCGCTGCGCCCTCTGTCGGCGCCCTGCTCGGCGCCCTGCTCTCCGGCTGGGTGTCGAGCGTCCGCCGCGTGGGGCTGGCGGTCATCGTCGCGGTCGCGATCTGGGGCGTCGCGATCACGCTCTTCGGGCTGTCGGAGTTCTCGTTCGTGCTGGCATTGTTCTTCCTGGCGGTTGCCGGTGCCGCGGACGTGCTGTCGGCGGTGTTCCGCTCCACGATCGTCCAGCTCGCCGCCCCGGACAACCTCCGCGGCCGGATCAGCTCGATCCACATCCTCGTCGTGACGAGCGGCCCGCGGATCGGCGACATCGAGGCTGCCGCGGTCGCGTCGGTGATCGGGGCCCAGGCGTCCGTGGTGAGCGGCGGGGTGCTGTGCTTGCTGGGGCTCGTCGGCGTCGTCCGGCTCTTCCCGGAGCTGGCGCGGCATGTCCACGATCGCCCGACGGCGGCGGCCGAGGCACCGCCCTAGGCGAGGCGGCGCTCGGCCCTTCAGTCCGTCCGGCTGCGGCGATCGTCGGCGGGGACGTACGGGACGTAGTCCGGCCACCACATGGCCCGATCGACGGCGGCATCGACCTCCGCGGCATCGCGCACTCCCGCCCGCGTGATTCCGAGGGCGGCTGCGGACCGGGCCACGGCCGTAGCGATCGCGCCGGTCACGGAACGGAGCTCCGACACGGGCGGGTAGAGCGCGCCACGAACGAGCCGGTCGTCACTCACGCACCCGGCGAGCGTCCGGGCCGCGACGAGGAACAGCTCGTCGGGCATCGAGCGCGCCTCGGCGGCGATCGCCCCGAGACCGAGACCCGGGAACACAAAGACGTTGTTCGCCTGCCCGATCTCGACGGTGCGTCGGCCCACGACGACGGGCGCGAACGGCGACCCAGTCGCCACGATCGCGCGCCCGCGAGACCAGCGCAGGATGTCGGCCGGCTGAGCCTCGCAGGCCGTCGTCGGGTTGGAGAGCGGCATGACGATCGGTCGGTCGGCGCCCGCGGCCAGTGCGGCGATCAGCGGCTCGTCGAACGTCCCTGGCATCCCTGTCGCCCCCAGCAGGACCGTCGGCCGGAAGTCGGCGACGACCTCCGGGAGGCTCGGGTCGCCCTCCCCGGCGTCGGCCGGCCAGGCCACCTCGGCCTTGTCCGGATCCAGGTTCCGCCGGCCCGCATGGACGAGCCCATGCGAGTCCACGACGGCGATCGCCGCCGCTGCCTCCTCGGCCCGTGCCCCATCCTCGATCATGGCCAGCCGGATCAGCCGGGCGATCCCGATGCCGGCCGCTCCGGCGCCGGCGATGACGACGCGCTGGTCGACGAGCCGGCTCCCGAGCGCGCGCATCCCGGCCAGGAGCCCGCCGACGACGACCGCGGCGGTGCCCTGGATGTCGTCGTTGAACGAGCAGATCCGGCCGCGGTACCGGTCGAGGATCCGCAGCGCGTTGTGCTGCTTGAAGTCCTCCCACTGGATCACGCAGTCGGGCCAGACCTCGGCGACGCCCGCGACGAATGCTTCGACGAGCGCGTCATAGGCGGCGCCGCGCAGGCGCGGTGCCCGATGCCCCAGGTACAGCGGGTCGGCGAGCAGGAACGGGTTGTCCGTGCCCACGTCGAGCGAGACGGGCAGGGTCAGCGCCGGATGGACGCCCGACGCGGCCGTATACAGCGCCAGCTTGCCGATGGGGATCGCCATGCCGCCGGCGCCCTGGTCGCCGAGCCCCAGGATCCGTTCGTTGTCGGTGACGACGATCAGCCGGACGTCCTCGTACGGGCTGTGTCGGAGGAGATCCGGGATCCGATCCACGTCGGCCGGCGTGATCCACAGCCCGCGCGTCCGGCGGAGGATGTGGCTGAACTCCTGGCACGCCCGACCCACCGTCGGCGTATAGACGATCGGCAGGAACTCCTCCGTGTGCTCGGCGAGCAGCCGGTAGAAGAGCGTTGCGTTCCGATCCTGGAGCGCCGCCAGCCCGATGTACTGCTCGAGCGGGTCGTCCTTCCGCCGGATGTGCTCGAGCTCGAGCGCGACCTGTTCTTCGATCGTCACGACACGGTCCGGCAGGAGGCCCGTCAGCCCGAACGCCTCGCGCTCGTCGGCCGGGAACGCAAGGTCCTTGGTGAGCAGGCGCGCGCCGAGCAGGGACGAGGACCGGAGGGCGATGCGCGCCGGCCGGCCCGCGGCGATGTCGTCGAACGGGGCGGGGAGGGGTCGCATCGCAGGCGGAGTCTATCCGGCTAGACTCAAGGAGCCATGCCCGCCCCGCGCCATCGAGTCCTGATCGTCGGCGGCGGCTTCGGTGGCCTGTACGCGGCGAAGGCCCTCGGCGGCGACGACCGGCTCGAGGTGACCGTCGTCGACCGGCGGAACCACTTCCTGTTCACGCCGCTCCTGTACCAGGTCGCGACCGGGGCCGTGTCGCCGGGCGATATCGCCCAGCCGCTGCGCTCGATCCTCCGGAAGCAGCGCCACACGACGGTCCTGCTCGGCGAGGCGGTCGGGATCGACGCGGAGAAGCGCGAGGTGACGCTCGCCGACGGCGGCCCGATCGGGTACGACAGCCTGATCGTCGCCGCCGGGTCCCGATTCTCGTACTTCGGCCACGAGGAGTGGGCCAAGGATGCCCCCGGCCTGAAATCGATCGACGACGCGACCTCGATCCGGCGGCGGATCCTGATCGCCTTCGAGGCGGCCGAGCGGGAGCACGACGCGGAGCGCCGGAGGGAGTGGCTGACGTTCGTCCTCGTCGGCGGCGGCCCGACGGGCGTCGAGCTGGCGGGAGCGCTCGGCGAGATCGCTCGCGACACGCTCCGGCGCGACTTCCGGTCGATCGACACCGCGGATGCCCGGATCCTCCTGGTCGAGGCCATGGATCGCGTGCTGCCGACCTATCCGGCGGACCGATCGCGATCCGCCAAGCGCCAGCTGGAACGTCTCGGCGCGACCGTTCGAACGAGCACGCGGGTCGTGGGGCTCGACAGCCACTCCGTGACCGTCGAGCTGGCGGGCGGGGAGCGCGAGACGATCCCGACCCGAACGGTGCTGTGGGCCGCTGGAATCCTCGTCTCGCCGTTCGTGGAGGCGGTCGCCAAGGCGACGAACGCGCCGACGGACCGGAACGGCCGGCTCATCGTTGGGACCGATCTGACGGTCCCGGGCCACCCGGAGATCTTCGCCGTGGGCGATGCGGCCGTGCTGCCCTGGAAGAAGGACCGGCCCGTGCCGGGTGTGGCGCAGGGCGGCATCCAGGCCGGTCGGTACGCCGCACAGACGATCCGGCGGCGGCTCTCCGGCGAGCCGGCCGAGCCGTTCCACTACTCCAACAAGGGCGACGTCGCGGTCATCGGCCGTCTGGCGGGCGTCACGGACATCCCGTGGCTGGGACCGTTCGGGCGGCAGAGCGGCTTCTTCGCCTGGGCCCTGTGGCTGGCGATCCACATCATCTACCTGATCGGCTTCGCAAACCGCGTCGTTGTCACGGTCCGCTGGGCGTGGAGCTTTTTGACCCACGGGCGTGGGTCGCGGCTGATCACGGGGGAGCCGCTCCTGCCGCCGATCGCGGAGCCGGAGCCGCCGACGGACGCGCCGCCACCCTCTGGCCCGCCGCCGCCGGTTCCCGCGGCGACCGATGGAGCCGCGGACTAGGCGTCGAACCCGATCATCGACCGGACGCCCTCGCCGCGGCGCATCGCCGCGAACGCATCCTCGAGGTCGTCCAGCCCGATCCGCGCGGTGACGAGCCGATCGGCGGGCAGCCGACCGGCCAGATGGAGCGCCGCGTAGCGCGGAAAATCCGCGGCCGGATCGGCCGAGCCGTAGTTCGATCCGAGGATCCGCCGCCCGCCGTCGACGAACGGGAACGGCTCGAACGATGCGCGGACCCCGAAGGGCGTCATGCCGACGAGGCACGCCGTGCCGCCGGTCGGGATGCAGGCGATGGCCTGCTCGATCGTCCCGGGCAGCCCGATCGCCTCGAAGCACGTGTCGGGGCCGCCGTCGGTGAGCTCGCGGATCGCGTCGACCGTCGCCTTGCCGTCATCCCCGGCCAGGACCACGTCCGTCGCGCCCACGGACCGCGCCAGCTCCAGCTTCGACGCGACCCTGTCCACCGCCACGATCCGGGCGGCATCGGCGATCGCTGCCCCCATCACGCACGACAGCCCGACGCCACCCAGCCCGATGACCGCCACCGACGAGCCGGGCTGGACCTCGGCCGTCTTGACCGCGGCGCCCACCCCGGTCGTGACGCAGCACCCGATCAGCGCGGCGATCTCGGCGGGGGTGCCGTCGGGCATGGAGATGGCGGCCGCGACGGGCACGTTCTGGCGGCCGGCGAACGTCCCGATCGCGCAGTACGAGAGGACGTCGCGTCCCGCTGCGTCGCGCAGGGCCGCGCGGCCGCTCGGCATCCGATGGGTGTACGAGGGGCTGGCGGAGCAGCTCCAGACGCGGCCGCCCCGACAGGCGCGGCACTGCCCGCACGGAATCAGCCAGGCCAGCGCGACGAGGGTGCCCGGACGCAAGCCCGGATCGGCATCGGCAACCCCGGAGCCAAGCGCCTCCACGATCGCCGATCCCTCGTGGCCGAGGACGATCGGCCCCGCCCGCTCCCACTCGCCGTCGCGGACGTGGAGGTCGGAGTGGCAGACGCCGGCCGCAGCCATCCGGACGCGCACCTCACCGGGGCCAGGCGGCGCGAGCTCCAGGTCCTCGATGCGCGTCGGCACGCCCGGCCGGTCCAGGACGGCGGCGCGGGTCGTGGTGGCGGCAGCCGGATCGGTCACTCGCTGAGGATCGCACGCCGGATCGACGACCGGCGACCCGACGGGCCTCGTAGACTCCATGCGTGCCGCGCTACGTCCCCGAGGACTCGCTCCAGAGCCCGCGGTTCACCGGTCCGTCGACCTTCGCCCGCCTGCCGCACGTTCGGACGACCGACGAGGTCGACGTCGCGATCGTCGGCGTCCCGTTCGACACGGGCGTGACCTATCGCGTCGGCGGCCGGTTCGGGCCGAACGCCGTCCGCGCGGCGAGCGTGATGCTCCGGCCGTACAACGCGAACCTCGACGTGAAGCCGTTCGACGTCCTGTCCTGCGTGGACTACGGCGACGTCGCGATCGTGCCGGGCTACACGGAGCGGAGCTACGAGGCGATCGAGGCGGCCGTCGCGCCGATCGTCGAGGCGCGCGTCGTCCCGATCCTGATCGGCGGCGACCACGCCTGCACGCTCCCACACCTGCGTGCGACGCGGTCGCTTGGCCCCGTCGCGGTCATCGACTTCGACTCCCATACGGACGCCTGGGACAGCTACTTCGGCGAGAAGTACAACCACGGGACGTGGATGCGGCGCGCGATCGAGGAGGGGCTGGTCGATGTCGGCCGGTCGATCGAGGTCGGCCTCCGCGGCTCGGTTTACGACGCCGGGGACTGGCCGGGCCTCCGCACCGAGCTGGGGCTGGAGTACCTGACGACCGAGGACGTGTTCCGGATCGGCCCGGCGGAGGTCGCGTCGACGATCCGCGATCGCGTCGGCGCTGGCCCCGCCTTCATCAGCTTCGACATCGACGTCGTGGATCCGGCCTATGCACCCGGCACCGGCACGCCCGAGGCGGGCGGCCCGTCCGCTCGCGACCTCCTCGCGATCCTGCGCGGTCTCACGGGGATCGACTTCGTCGGCTTCGACGTCGTCGAGGTGATTCCGGCCTACGACCCGGCCGGCCAGACCGCGACGCTGGCGGCGAACCTGGCCTACGAGATGCTGTCGCTGGTGGCGCTCCGCCGCGCCGGACCGCTCGGGTGACCGAGGACCTCGACTGGCGGTCCCCGCTGCCGCCCGGGTTCCGGTGGCCCGACGGGATCCAGGCGGCCGCCTGCTTCACGTTCGACGTCGACGCCGAGAGCGCGATCCTCTTCGATCACCCCGAGAGCGCCGCCTGGCTCGACGTGATGAGCCACCAGGCGTACGGCGTCCGGACGGGGATCGCCCGCCTGCTCCGGATCCTGGACCGGGCGAACGTCCGCTCGACGTTCTTTATCCCGGGCTACAGCGCGGAACGCTGGCCGGCGATCTGCCGGGCGATCCGCGACGCCGGCCACGAGATCGCACATCACGGCTACCTCCACGAGGGCGCGCATGGGGCGAGCGTCGAGGAGCAGGACGGGCGGATCGTCCGCGGCCTGGCGTCGCTCGATGAGGTCCTCGGCGTCCGCCCGACCGGCTATCGCGGCCCCAACTGGGAGCTCACCTTCGAGACGCCGTCGATCCTCGCCCGGCACGGCTTCCGCTACGACTCCGGCCTGATGGACGCCGACCATCCGTACGTGCTGGCGACGTCGGAGGAGCCGGGAGCCGCGACGCTCGTCGAGCTGCCGGGTCACTGGGCGCTGGACGACTGGGAGCCCTACAACTACCTGCCGGGGATCACCGGGTCGGGAGTGATCGCCAGTCCGGCCGACGTGCTCGCCCGCTGGACGCTGGAGCTCGAGGCGCTGGTCGACGAGGGCGGGCTGTTCATGCTCACGAACCACCCGTTCGTCTCGGGCCGGGCCTCGCGCGCCGCCGCCCTGGAGCGGCTCATCGATCGGGCCCGCGAGATCGACGGTCTGTGGATCGCGACCTGCGACGAGATCGCCGCCCACGTCGAGACGCTCGGCCTGGAGCCGGTCGTCCACCGCCGGCCGATCCTTCCGGATTGAAGGATTCGGGCAGGGCCGCTGGCCCGGACACGACGACGGGGCCCGTCGGCGACGAGGCCCGTCCGATCGCGAAGGGAGGGAGCGTCAGGCGGACATCGCCTCCTGCTCCACGGGCCGGCCGGCCATCGACCGTGCCCCGACCCAGAAGATTGCGAACGCGACGACGAACCCGACGACGTAGGCCAGGTCCGCGTAGTGGAGGTCGTTCGCGGCGATCGTGTTGATCGGCAACCCGGTGTTCGTCGCGATCTCGCCGCCCAGCGTCGAGGTCTGGAACGGGAGCGACACGATGAACCCGATCGCCGCCGACGCGAGCGCCATCACGCCGGACGGGAGCGAGCCGAAGTCGACGAGCCGGCTGACATTCGCCCGGCCGCGACGGAGCCGCCAGTCGGCCAGGACGACGGCCGCCCAGGGCGCGATCCAGTAGCTCAGGAACAGGAGGATGTTCTCGACCTTGCCGAGGAGATCCCCGGCGTTCAGCCAGAGCGTCACGCCGAAGCCGAGGATCGCGACCACGATCGCCGACACGACGCGCGGGACCCGGATCCCGGCCGCCTGCAGCGACAGGGATCCGGTGTAGTCGTTCATCGCGTTGACGGCGACGGTGCCGATGCCGATGGCCAGCATCGCCAGCGCCGCCAGCGGCGTGCCGGTCAGGATCGTGTTGATCGTGTCGACCGCCCCGCCCTCGGTTGCCTTGTCAGCGACGAGCAGGCCGAGCGCCTCGACCCAGCCGGCGGACAGCGACAACCCGAGGACCGTCCACCAGAAGACGCGCCGGCTGTCGGTCGACGGCGCGAGGTAGCGCGTGTAATCCGAGGCGTACAGCGCCCAGGCGAGGACGAAGCTCGCGATGATCGTGCTGTACAGGATGAACGCGCCGATCTGATCGAGGCCGGACACGGCGTCGACGCGGGCCAGCCCCGTGCCGGCTCCCCCGACGATGGCGATCGTCAGGATGATGAACATCGCCCCGAGGACGATCGCCATGTACTTCTCGAACGTGTGGATCGCCTCGTAGCCGAGGATCCCGAGCAGCCCCTGGCAGATCACGATGACGATCAGCGAGACCACGAAGGGGAAGCCCGTCAGGATGGAGATCGCGGCCGCGCCGAAGACGGAGTTGATCCCGTCCCAGCCGATGCAGCTGATCCAGTTCAAGAGCCCGGGGACCACGATGCTCTTGCCGTAGGCGAGGCGGGCGAGTGGCATCTGGGCCATCCCGGTCTTCGGGCCCATCGTGGCCAGGAGGCCGACGAGGATGGAGCCCACGAAGTTGCCGACGACGATCGCAGCCAGGGCGGTCCAGAACCCGAGCCCGATGAACGTCGCCGCGGCCAGCGTCCCGAGGAAGAACGCAGCCGGGACGAGGTTGGGGGTGAACCACACCGTGAAGACGCGGCTCACCGACCCGTAGCGGGCCGACTCCGGGATCGGGTCCATCCCGTGTCCCTCGATCGACAGATCCCCCTCGCGACTGGGCATGCCCTGCCCGGTGAGAAGACCGGCCGTCATCCGACCACTCCCTTCCTGCTGGCGCGCCCGATCAGGGCAGCGCCGGTACCGGGTCCCGTGCAGTGGACCCGACTCCACGCGCCGGCGTGTACGTCACGGGCTGGGCACCGCCGTCGACGTGGACCACGCTGCGGGCCGGCTCGGTCTCGGCGACGATCCGGCCCCGGCGAACGACCCAGCGGGCCGCCGGCCGGAGGCGGATCGCCTCGGCCTCGTCCGCTGCGTCAAAGACGACGAGGTTCGCCTCTAGGCCCTCCTTCACTCCCCACTCGATCCCGGCCGCGCGCGCCGGGTTCGTCGTGACCATCTCGTACGCCCGGAAGAGCTCCGTCCGGCCGGTCATCTGGGCGACGTGGACCAGCATCGACAGGGCGTCCAGCATCGACCCGCGGCCCAGCGGGTACCACGGGTCCATGATCGAGTCGTGGCCGCAAGCGACGTTCACGCCGGCCGCGTCCAGCTCCTTCACCCGGGTCATGCCGCGCCGCTTGGGGTAGGTGTCGAAGCGGCCCTGGAGGACGATGTTGTCGAGCGGGTTCGCAACGATCGTGACGCCGGCGCGCTTCAGGATCTGGAGCAGCTTGAACGCATACGCGTCGTTGTAGGAGCCCATCGCCGTCGTGTGGCCGGCGACGACGCGACCCTCCATCCCGTCGCGCATCGTCCGGGCGGCGACGACCTCGAGGAAGCGCGAGTGCTCGTCGTCGGTCTCGTCACAGTGGAGGTCGATCGGCGCGCCGGTCTCCCGCGCGAGATCAAACAGGAAGTGGACCTCCTCGACGCCGTCCTCGCGCGTCCACTCGTAGTGGGGGATGCCGCCGATCACGTCGCACCCGAGGCGCATCGCCTCGCGCATCAGCTCCTTCCCGTTCGGGAACGACAGGATCCCGTCCTGCGGGAAGGCGATCAGCTTGAGCTCGACCAGGTCGCGCATCTCTTCGCGCAGCTCGATCAACGCGCGCAGGGCGGTCAGCGACGGATCGCACACGTCGACGTGGGACCGGATCAGGCCCGTGCCCTGGGCGACCTCCCAGAGGATCGCCTCGCGGGCCCGCGTCTTGACGTCGTCGTGGGTCAGGAACGGCTTGCGCTCCGCCCAGGTGAGGATCCCCTCGATCAGCGTGCCGCTCTCGTTGTGGCGCGGCTCGCCGACGGTCAGGACGGCGTCCATGTGGACGTGCGGGTCGACGAGGGGAGGGGAGACGAGGCGGCCCTCCGCGTCGAGTTCGCGGCGACCGTCGGCCGGGATGGAGCCCGCGGGGCGGATCGCGGCGATCCGGTCGCCCTCGACGGAGACGTCGACGGGCTCGACGGGTTGGCCGAGCGTGGGATGGACGCGCGCGTTGCGGACGATCAGTCCGGTCGTCGCCACCTGACCTCCGGGTGAAGACCCCGGCGCAGTGTGCGTCCGCGCGAGCGCGCCAGTCAAGGAATTCCGGCGTCAGCCTCCGGGGGTGATCGTCACCGTGCCGACCATCCCGTAGGCCTCGTGGCCGGGCAGATGGCAGATGTACTGGAGCGAGCCCGCGGCAGGAAAGGTGACCGTCGTCCGCCGCTCGCTGAGAGCCGGGATCGTGATCTCGGTCGGTCGCGCGTTGTGGACCGGCTCGGTGCCGGTCCGGTGGCGTTCGTGCAGCGCCGCGTCCCCGACGATCCACTCGTGCTCGATGGGGTCCGTGTTCGTGATCACGAAGGTCACCGCCCGGCCCACGGGCACGGTCACCGCCGCCGGCTCGTAGTGCGAGTAGTGGATCGTGATTGGGATCTCGATCGGGTCGTTGGACCGGGCGACCGCATTGGCGGCAATCCCGGTCAGGACCGCGATGGCCAGACCGAGGCCGAGAGCGGTGATCGAGCGCTGGGTGGCCATCAGCGGGCTCCGGAGGCGGCGGCGGGCGATCCGGGAGTGAACGCCCGCCGCCGCGGGTTCACGAGGCGAGGGGCCGTCCGCCCGGCCACGACCGGCCGGTGAGGCCGATCCCGACGAGCCCGACGCCGACGAAGCCGAGGGCCAGGAGCAGCCGCGTGATGTCGACCGGGGTGGTCACCGGCGGGGTGCCCGGCAGTGCCAGGCCGGCGTCGACCGCCGACGGCCGTCCGGCGCCCGAGGCATCGACCGCGAGGTCGTAGCCGAGCTGGCCGGCGGTGCCGTCGACGGCGACCTTCGTCAGCCAGCCGCTCGTCGGGATCCACTCCATGCCGCGATCCGAGCGCAGGTCGGTCAGGAGGCCGTCGGAGGCACGCTGGCTGGCGTCGAGGCGGATGCCGTTGCTGCCGTTCGGAATGGGCAGGAGGGCGGGGGCGTGGTCGGTGAGGAGGTAGACGTCGGCCTGGACGGTCTCGCCGCCGGTCTTGCCGAGCGCGAGGATCCGCAGCGGGACCCACGGGTTGTCCGTGGGGATCGTGATATGGACCGGCGTCCCGTCGCCGACCTGCTGGCCGCGCGCCTTGGCGGCATCGGCGTCGAACGCCGCGGCGAGGAAGATCGGACTCCGCTGCGCGTAGAAGTCGAGGACCTCGGGCGCGTCGGGCGGGAGGCGGAAGCCGTGAGCCGATGCCCAGGTCCCGATGTCGGCGGCGCCGCCCTTGAGGACCGTGATATCGAGGGCATCGATCTTGACCTTCATGATCTCCTCGGCGCCAGCGGATGCCGCGGCGCTGGCCCGGACGGCATCGAAGAGGACCGGACTGGTCTCGCGGACGAGGCGCTGGAGCGTCCAGTCGCCGCCCTTCTCGACACTCGTCGGCACGCCGGGGAGCGGCGTGATCGAGCCGAACTCCCCGCCGCCGCCGGCGAACTGGAAGGCGGTCACGTAGTGCTCGGTGCCGTCGTGGTAGCCGGCGAACGTCGTCGTCCGCAGGAGGTTGACCGCGCCGTTCGGCCCGATCAATCCGCCGCAGGCGAGGGCGGGAGTCGCCGCGAGAAAGACCGCAAGGGTCGCCGCCGGGACACCCAGGGCGATCCTCGCCCAGCGTCCGGGTCGGCCGTGCCGACTGAGTCGAGAATGCCGCATCGCATGGCCCTCCGGGGCTGCCGGCCGATGAGGCCGGCGTGGTTGCGGCCCATGACGTCAGGCCATGCGATGCGGTTCCCCGGTGAGCGTCAGCTCGCCGCCCGTTCGATCCGGACCTCGTCGATCCCGACCTCCATCAGCGACCCCGGCCCGCCGTCCGTGGCCTGGAACACGAGGCGCACCGTCCGGTCGGTCGGGCTCGCGATGTCGACCTTCGCGGGTTGCCAGCGGGCGCCGACGGTCGCCGCCGAGCCGGCGACCGCCCAGACCTGGGTCCGGACGCCCGCCTCGTCCTCGAGGAACAGCTTCAGCGTGTCGGCGGCGCTGCCCCGGGCGTGGGCGAACGTGTAGCGGAAGATCACGTACCGGGGCCCCGCCGAGCCCGGGACCACGATCGGGATGCTCCGGATCGTCGACCGGCCGTCCAGGTCGGCGGAGTTGGCAGTCGCGCCGGCGGCGAGCCCGGTCATGAACGCATAGCGGCCCGTCGCCGTGGTGTCCGGCTGCATCCGCACCCGGTGGTACGTCGTGGGTCGCGGATCGCCGCGGGCGAAGCGGCCGGCCGCCGGCGCGGTGTCGGTGCCGTCCGGGTTGACCTGCCAGCCGCGCGCGATCTCGAAGTCATCGAAGAACGGCCCGCAGTAGCTCTGGGCCAGCCCGACCGCGGTGTACGGGCAGCCGGCTGCGCCGATCAGGTACAGGAGCGCCGAGCGGTTGCGGGCGGTCTGCGGGGCGATCCGCTCGTCGGGCGGGTAGTGGTCCCCCCAGACCGTGGCCGTCTCGGGCGGGTAGAGCTCCCAAGTGAACGAGAAGATCCGCTGGGCGCCGTACATCCAGTCGATCTGGTCGCCGTCCGTGATGTAGAGGTCGCTCGACTGCATCGCTCGGTAGCCATTCCGGGCCGCCATGGCCTTCCCCAGGGCCACGAACGTGTTGTGATCGAGGGTCGACATGTCGGCAGGGTCATTGGTCTTCGTGTAGCCGTACGGCCAGAGGATGAGCTGGCCGTTCGTGTGGAGCGTGACGTGCGCGCGGATCTGCTGGATGCCACCCACGACGCGACTCAGGACGAAGTCGCGCACGGCCCGGGTCTCCGGCGCCGACCACGCCTTCGCGCCGTGATACGTGATCGACGACTTGCTGCTCGAGGAGCCGCCGCAGCAGGCCCAGCGGTAGCCGTAGTTGCGGTTGAGATCGGTCCCGATCGCGGACGTGCCGGCGTTCGGCTGGCGGTTCTTGCGCCACGCGCAGTAGGGAGCGTGGCTGCCGCCGCAGGTCAGGTCGTACACGAACCCGTCGGGGTTGACCGCGAAGATGATCCAGATCTCGCGATTGTTGACGAGGTCCGCGATCTGCGTGTCCGTCGCGTAGCCGTCGGCAAGGAGGTGGAGCAGGTACAGGGCCTGTTCGACCGTCAGGTGCTCGCGGGCGTGGTGGAGTGCGTCGAACAGGACCTCCGGCTCGGCCTCGTCGGTGGCGACGTTGTCGCTGATCTTCGCCGCCCAGATGTCGCGACCCTGGTAGCTCTTACCGATGCTGAAGACGTGGACGATGTCCGGATGCGCCGCCTCGACGGCCTGGATGTCGGCCACCATCTCGGCGTAGTCGTGGTACAGCGAATCTCGTGGCGGGAACCCGGCGGCCGCGGCCGGGCTGGCGGTCAAGGCGATGAAGGTCGCGGCGGCGAGCGCAGCGAGGGCCATCGATCGACGGGGGGCGCGCGGTCGTCCGATCATCCGCTAAGGGTGACTGCCGACGGTGCCGGAGCGCAACCGACCAGCGGGGCCGTGCGTGGGAGTACCAAGGGGCCAGCGAGCCGGCGCCGTTCAGCTGCCGTTCGCTGCGGAGTCAGACAGGTCCGTTGGCAGCTTGATCCGGATCTCCGTCCCGCCTCCTGGCGGGGTCGTCGCGGAGATCGTCCCGCCGTGGAGCTCGATCAGGCCCCGGGCGATCGACAGCCCAAGACCAGTCCCCGACGATCCGGCCCCGCGGGCGAACCGGTCGAAGACGTGCGGCAGCAGCTCCGGGTCGATCCCGCTCCCGGTGTCGCGCACGAGGATCTCGACGGTCGCCGGCGAGGTGTGACCGCGATCACCCGCCGGCGCTCGCGCGATGACGTCGACCCGGCCGCCCAACGGCGTGTGCCGAAGCGCATTGGCGACGAGGTTGCCGAGCACCTCGCGGATCCGGACCGGGTCGACGTCGAGGAGCGGCACGTCGTCCGCGACGTCCGTCGCGAGCGTCACGCCGGCGTCGTCGGCCGCGGCGGCGAAGGACGTGGCGACGTCGGCGCAGAGCACGTCCAGGTCCGTCGGCTCGCGGTGCAGCGAGAGGGATCCGGCCTCGCTGAGAGCCAGCGTCCGGAGGTCTTCCACGAGGCGGCTCAGGACGCGCGTCTCCTCGAGGATCGCCCCGAGATGGGCCTCGTCGGCCGGATGGACGCCGTCGAGGATGGCCTCGACGTTCCCGGCGATGACCGTCAGCGGGGTCCGCAGCTCGTGGGTGACATCGGCGAGGAGGCTCCGCCGCTGCGTGGCGTCGGCCTCGAGGCGCGCCGCCATCGTGTTGAAGCCACGGGCGAGGGTCCGGATCGGCGCGGGCGCCGGAGCATCAAGCTCGACGCGGGCGCCGTAGTCGCCGGCTTCGACGCGAGCCGCCTGCTCGACCAGGTCGTCGAGCACGCGGCCCGTCCGGCGGATCGTCCAGCCGCTTCGGATGATCCCGGCGACGGCGGCGATCGCCAGGACAGTCGCGATCAGGCGGATGACGTGACCGGCGGGTCCGGGCGCGGCGAGGATCGCCCCGACCAGGCTCGTCGCGAACGCGAACAGGCCGAGCACGCCGATGAGGAACACGAAGCCGAAGAGGCACCCGAACCCGCGCCACCGGCGGCGCCGGCCGGGCGGCGGCCACGGCTCATCGGCCGG
>OEKI01000217.1_pt6 | contig 19908 bp, 20 predicted proteins | sample 1503121 | NCBI WGS metagenome assembly OEKI01 (sample SAMEA104379569, study PRJEB20068) | metagenome | biome: 1000743; feature: 77; material: 1998 | place: USA | collected 2012 | depth 25 m | reverse complement strand
GGCTACTGGGTCGCCTGCGGCGTGATGGCCGGCCTGTCGCAGGGCGGCGGCGTCGGGCTCGCACTGGCGACGTGGATGACGTCCGGCGACGCGGGCGACTCCGGCATGGATATCTGGGCGATGGACGTCGCCCGCTACGGCGACTACGCCAACCTCGCCTACACGAACGCGAAGGTCCAGGAGAACTACCGGCGCCGCTTCCGGATCACCTTCCCGAACGAGGAGCTGCCGGCGGCCCGCCCGCTCCTGACCACGCCGATCCACGACCGGCTGACCGCGGCGAACGCGGTCTGGGGCGCCACGTTCGGGCTGGAGCACGCGCTGTGGTTCCAGGAGAAGGGCCTCGAGCCCGTCGAGGAGGTGACCTTCCATCGATCGAACGCCTGGACGTGCGTCGGCGAGGAGGTCCGGGCGGTTCGCGAGCGGGTCGGGATGACCGAGATCTCGAACTACGCGAAGTACCGCGTGACCGGAGCGGGTGGTGACGCCTGGCTGTCCTCGCTGCTGACGGCGCGGATGCCGGCGCCGGGCCGGATCACGCTGACGGCGATGCTCAACGACGCCGGGCGGATTGTCGGCGAGTTCACGGTCGCCCGGCCGACCGACGCCGACGAGTGGTATCTCTTCGGCTCGCTCCCGGCTGAGGTCCACCACTCGCGCTGGTTCCGGCATCACCTGCCGCGCGACGGCTCGGTCCGGTTCGAGGTGCTGGGGCTGGGGCTGACAGGCCTGTCCCTCGCTGGGCCGCGCTCGCGCGATGTGCTGGCCGCGGTCGCGCCGGACCTCGACCTCTCGACCGAGGCATTCCCGTTCATGACGTTCCGGAAGGTGGATCTCGGGATGACGCCCGTCCTCCTCGGCCGGATCAACTACGCGGGCGACCTCGGCTACGAGCTGTGGGTCGCGCCGGAGTACCAGCGCGAGCTCTTCGACCAGATCGTCGCCGTGGGCGAGCCGCAGGGCCTGCGGCTGTTCGGGATGCGGGCGTTGATGTCGCTCCGGCTGGAGAAGAGCTACGGGACATGGTTCCGCGAATACCGCCCGATCTACACGCCGGCCGAGGGCGGGATCACGCGCTACATCAGGCTCGACCACGACTTCATCGGCCGCGCGGCGCACGAGGCCGAGGTGGCCGACGGCGGCCCGAAACGACGGCTGGTCGCGATGGTCGTCGAGCCGGACCCGGACGCGCCAGCCGACGTCATCGGCGACGAGCCGATCTGGCACGACGGGCAGGTGGTGGGCTGGGTGACCTCGGGCGGCTACGGCCACCACGTCAAGGAGTCGATCGCACTGGGGTACGTGCCGGCGGAGCTGGCGACGCCCGACGGGCCCGGCGGCGGCGGCTTCGACATCGAGATCATCGGTCGGCGCCGGCCGGCGCGGCTCCAGCCGGAACCGCTGTTCGACCCGCAGGGTCTCCGGATGCGCCAGTGACCGACGATTCCCGGCCGAGCGGCCGGATCGTCGTCGACGGGCGGCCGCTGGACTTCGCCGACGGGGACAGCGTCGCGATCGCCATCCTGCGAGCCGGCGGGATCCCCGGCCATGGCGGCTGCCTCTGTCTCGCCGGTGACTGCGGCAACTGTCTCGCCGAAGTCGATGGGGTTGCCTATGTTCGGACGTGTCAGGTCGCGGCCCGGCCGGGAACGGTCGTCGAGCGACAGCCCGCCGGGGGGAAGCCGCAGCTGCCGGTCGTCGATTGGCGCGACCTGACGCTGACGCCGGTCGGCTCGGAGATCCCGGTCAACCGCATGGCGGTGGAACGGGTCGTCATCGGCTCCGATGCTCGCGAGTCGCCGGATCGTTCCGTGCGGGTCCTCGACGCCGCCCAGGGAACGGAGGTCGTGGGCATCTATCCGGGGCCATCGGTTGTTGCGCGCGAACCGGGCGGCATGCTCCACCTTCGAGCGGAGCACGTCGTCGTGGCCACTGGCGCCGCCGAGATCCAGCCTGTCTGCCCCGGCAGCGATCTCGCGGGGATCCTGACCGCGGGGGCCGCCGCGAAGCTCGAAGCCGCCGGCGTCGACCTCGGCCGCGTCGTCCGCGTCGGCCGCGAGCTCGTCCGGTTCGAAGGGGATGGTCGTAGCCGCATCACTGCGGTGGCGACGCAGGGGGCCGACGGCAGCGAGACGACGATCGCCTGCGACACGGCGGTCGTCGACCTGGGGCGGGCGCCTCGTGATCTGCTGGCTCGAATGCTGCCGGGCGCCGACGTGATCGCCGTCGGGCCGGCCGCGGACGACCACCCGCTGCCGCCGGCGCCCGTCAACGGCGTCGTCTGCCCCTGCATGGGCACGACGGTCGCGGACCTCGACGCGGCGTGGGCGAAGGGCTACACGGACCTCGAGCTGCTGAAGCGCGCCTCGTGGGCCGGGCTCGGGCCGTGCCAGGGCGGTGCGTGCCTGCCGCACGTCCGCGCCTTCATCGCCGCCCGCACCGGCACGGTCCCTGAGCCGTTCACGGCTCGCCCCGCCGCGCGGCAGATCACCCTCGCCGAGGCCGCCGCGGATGTCTCGATCGATGCCTTCCGGCGGACGCCGCTGCACGACGAGCACCTGGCGCTCGGCGCCCGGATGGATCGATTCGGCGGCTGGTGGCGGCCGTGGCACTACGGCGACGCGATCGCGGAGTACTGGGCGGTGCGCGAGGGCGTCTCGATCGGCGACGTGTCGACGCTCGGCAAGCTGATCGTCAGTGGCCCGGACGTGGTCGAGGCGCTGGAGCGGATCTACCCGTGCCACGTCGCCGACATCAAGCCCGGCCGCTCGCGGTACGCGCTGCTCCTCAACGAGCGTGGCCACGTCATGGACGACGGGATGATCCTCCGCGACGCGGAGACGCGGTTCACCCTGACGTTCACGTCCGGCGGCGCGGCCAACGCCGAGATGTGGCTCCGCGACTGGATCGAGACGTGGGGCCTCCGCGTCCACGTCATGGACCGGACGATGTCCCTCGCCGCGATCAATGTGACGGGGCCGCTCGCAAAACAGCTCCTCGCGCGCCTGGGCCTGCCGGAGGCGCCGCGCTTCCTCGGGCATGTCCGCGCGGAAATTGCCGGCGTGCCGTGCCACGTGATGCGGCTGTCGTTCACGGGCGAGGCCGCGTTCGAGCTCCACCACCCGCTCGACGGCTCGTTCCAGCTGTGGCGCGCGCTCCTCGGAGCGGGCCAGGACTTGGGCATCCGGCCGCACGGCCTCCAGGCGCTCTTCGGTCTGCGGCTCGAGAAAGGCCACGTCATCGTCGGGATGGACACGGAGCTCGATACGACGCCGGCTCGCCTCGGCATGGACTGGGCGGTCCGGTTGGAGAAGCCCGCGTTCATCGGCCGGGCCTCGCTGGAGCGGACCGCGAAGCTGCCCGAGACGCGACGCTGGATGGGCTTCGCGATGGACGGCGCCGCGCCGCCTGAGGGCTCACCCATCCGGTCGATCGACGGCGGCGAGATCATCGGCAACGTCACCGGCAGCTGGACGTCGCCGCTGCTCGGAAAGGCGCTGCTGCTCGGCTGGCAGCGCCGGACGCCCTTCGCCGACCGCGTCGAGATCGACGGTCGCGAGGCCGTTGTCACGTCCACCCCGTTCTACGACCCCGAGGGCGCCCGTGCCCGCGCTTGAGCCGGTCCCGGGCATCCGGGTCGTTGCGGCTTCGGCCGCGCTGGACGGCGCCCGCTGGAGCGGCGCCGACGTCGATGTGATCCGGATCGCCCCCGATGAAGCGCTCATCCTCGGCGCAACCGCCGTCGACGTCGACGACCCGGACGCGATCGTCGAGTCGGAGGCCGGCTTCGCCGTCGCCCTCCTGGGCCCGGAGTTCGCGACGCTCGCCGCCCACACCGACTGGCCGATCCCGGAGGAGCCCGGCACCCTAGCCCAGGGGAAGATCGCCGGCGTCCCGGCGAAGCTGCTCATCGGCAACCCGACGCTGCTCATCGTCCAGGCCGCGTACGCGGACGAGCTCCGGAGCCGCCTCGGATGGTGACCGCTGCAGCCGAGGCCGTCGCCTCCCTCCAGCCGATCGCGTGGCACGAGCCGCACGACTCGTACGACGTCGTGATCATCGGCGGGGGCGGGCACGGCCTCTCCACGGCCTACTACCTCGCGACGCGGCACGGGATCACGAACGTCGCGGTCGTCGAGGCCGACTACATCGCGTCCGGCAACACCGGTCGGAACACGACGATCATCCGGGCGAACTACGCGATCCCCGAGGCGATCCGGTTCTACAAGCACAGCCTCGAGCTCTACGAGGGCCTCGAGGCCGAGACCGGCGCCGCGATCTTCCATCGGAAGAAGGGCCACGTGTGGATCGCCCACACCGAGATGGGCATGCGGACGGAGCGCGGCCGCGTGCTGATGAACCAGGCGATGGGCGTTGACACGGAGCTCCTCGCGCCTGCCGACGTGAAGCGACTCATCCCCCAGATCGACCTGACCGGGGGCGGCCGCTACCCGGTGCTTGGCGCGTCGCATCACGTGCCGGCGGCGACGGCCCGCCACGACCGGGTCGCGTGGGCGTATGCCTCGGGCGCGACCGCGCGGGGGGTCCACGTGATCCAGAAGCGGCCAGTGACGGGGCTGCTGCGCGACGGGCAGCGCGTCGTCGGCGTCGAGACCTCGGCCGGCCGGATCCGCGCCGGCGTTGTCCTGTCGGCCGTCGGTGGCTGGGTCAGCCAGGTTGCGGGGATGGCCCGTGTCCGGCTGCCGGTTCGGACGCACCCGCTCCACGCCTTCGTCACGAACGACTTCGAGCAGGGGCTCGAGAAGATCGTCGCCTCGACCGAGCTCGCCTGCTACGTCAGCCAAACGGAACGTGGCCAGATGCTGATCGGCGCGGAGTTCGACAGCCAGCCGTCGTTCTCGCGGCTCTCGTCGTTCGACGCGCTCCGGAGCTATGCGTACAAGATCACTGCGCTGCTGCCCTTCCTCCGCTCGATGCGGATCCTCCGGACGTGGGCCGGCCTCTGCGACATCTCGGCCGACTTCAGCCCGATCATGGGCGACACCGGCGTCGATGGGTTCCTCGTGACGACCGGCTGGGGGACCTGGGGCTTCAAGGCGATCCCGGCCGGCGGCGAAGCGCTCGCCGAGAGGATCGCGACGGGGCGAACGCCGGCCCTCATCGCGCCGTTCGGGCTCGACCGCTTCCGGCACGACCTCGCGATGGCCGACCAGGCGTCGGCGGGCACGCGCTGATGCACGAGCTCGACTGCCCGCGGTGCGGGCGCCGGCCGCTCGACGAGTTCACGTTCGGCGGCGAGCGCCGTGCGACCCCGGACTGGCTGACCGATCCCGACGACCGCGACTTCGACGAGGCCTGGGTCTTCGAGAACCCCTCCGGGGTCGCGACCGAGCGCTGGTTCCATGCCGCCGGCTGCCGCCGGTGGCTGACGGTCCGCCGCGACACGTCCGTCGATCGCGTGCTGGAGGTTCGATGACGTCCGACGGCTACGCCGGGCGCCGCCTGGACATCCTGGCCCGCGATCGAGCCCGATTTGGGGCGGGCTCGGTGGCCGAGCTCCCGGAGGTCCTCGCGTCGATGAAGTCCGGCTCGGCGTTCGTCGTGACCGACGCCGGTGTCGTGGGCTCCGGTGTCGCGGCGCGCGTCGTGGACCTGCTCCGCGACGGCGGGTGCCGCGTGGAGTTGTTCGACGGCGTCGAGCCGAACCCGGGCACGTCATCGATCACCCGTGGCAGCGATCGCCTGGAGGCGTTCGTTCGCGGCTCGCCCGCGCGGTCCGATGTCGTCGTCGTCGCGCTCGGTGGCGGATCGGCCATGGACTCCGCGAAGGTGATCGCGCTCCATGCCGCCAATCAGCGCGCGGTCATGGCACTTGGCTACCACGACGAGACGCTCCTAGCCGGGTTCCCGGTCGTGGCGATCCCGACGACCGCCGGCACCGGCGCCGAGACGAACACGTACGGCGTGATCACCGACGAGTCGGTTGGACGGAAGGGCTACGTCGGCCACGAGAGCGTGCTGCCGAAGGTCGCAATCCTCGACCCGGAGCTGACGCTCGGCCTGCCGCCCGCGCCGACAGCCGCGACGGGCGTCGACGCGATGTCGCATTCGCTCGAATCGCTCCTGTCAGCGAACCCGAACCCGTTCGCGGAAGCGGTCGCGCTCGGCGTGATCCGGACGGTCGCGGAGTGGCTGCCGCGGGCCGTCGCCCACGGATCCGACCGGGAGGCCCGTTCGCGGATGTTGCTCGCCGCGCACTACGCGGGTGTCGGCCAGCAGAGCGGCACGGGCGTCGGCGCGGTCCATGCGATCGGCCACGCGATCGGCGCCCGCGGCCGCCTGCCACACGGCACCGCGCTGGCGACGGTGATGCCCGAGGTGTTCGAGACCTACTTGGGCGTCCGCGACCGCGAGCTCGCTCTCGTCGCGGTGGCCTTTGGCGTCGCGAGCCCGCGCGACGACGGATCGGCGGCGGCGCGCGCCGGCATCGACGCGATCCGGGACCTGCTGGAGCGGATCGGCCAGCGGCGAACGCTGTCGGCCCAGGGCCTCGGCCCCAACACGCACGACACGATCGCCCAAGACGCCGTCGACGATGCCGCGATCCTCAACAGCCCACGGCGCCCGTCGAAGGACGAGGTCCTGGCCATCCTCGCGAGCGTTGGCTGACGCGACGGTCTCCTGGCCTCAGGCCCTCGCCTGGCGGTTGGCCCGACAGGGTCTCGACCCGATCGGCGACGCCTCGGTGGAGGAGGTCGTCCGCGGGCTCGGCGCCATCCAGGCGCAGCACGACGCCGGGAGCGAGCTGTCGATCCGCGTGCGACAAACGCGATCCGAACCCGGCGAGGTCGCCCGAGCCCTGGCCGACGGCCGGCTGATCAAGACGTTCGCGTTCCGCGGCGCGACTCACCTGATGACGCCCGAGGACGCCGGCATCTACCTCGCGCTCCGCGCGTCGAGCCGGATGTGGGAGTTGCCGAGCTGGCGGTCCTATTACGGCCTCGAACCGTCCGACTGGCCGGCGTTCCGCGGAGTCGTTCGCGATGCCCTCGGGGATGGTCCGATGACCGTCAAGGAGCTCGGCGCGGTCGTGACCTCGCACGCGGCGTTCGCGCATCTCGGCTTCGCGTTCGGCGAAGGCAAAGGGTCGCTCGTGAAGCCGCTGGCGTGGCTCGGTGAGATGAGCTTCGGCCCGCCACGCGACGGGCAGGCGACCTTCCAGCGGCTCGTCGGGAATCCGCGCTGGGCCGGGATCCCGGAGCTGGAAGACGCCGGCCCGCGCGCCGTCGAACGGTATTTGGGCACCTACGGGCCGACGACGCCCGGCCACCTCCGATACTGGCTCGGCGAGGGCCTGGGCGCAGGCGGCAAACGGATCCAGGCGTGGATCGACGTCCTGGGCGACCGGCTGGCGCCGGTGGACGTCGAAGGCGAGGCCTGCATCGTCCTCGCCGCCGACCTCGGAGCGCTGCTCGCCGCCTCGCCGAGCACCGCGGTGCGGCTCCTACCTTCGTATGACCAGTGGGTTCTCGGCCCGGGGACTGCCGATCCCCATGTCGTTCCACCGGCGCATCGGACGCCGGTCAGCCGCGGCGCGACCGTGGTGCTCGTCGGCGGCGTCGTCTCCGGGACCTGGTCGACCAGCCGCGATGGGATCAAGATCGACTGGTTTCGCGAGGCACCTCGGCACGCTCCCGAAGACGTCGAGGCCGAAGTCGTGCGGATCGGCGCCCTCCTCGCCCGAGTGAAGTGACGTGGCTTCCGAACCGCTCGCCCCGGAGACCTTTGCCCGCGACGAGGGGCGCCACGTGTTCGGCCGCGCTGCCGCGCTGTACGCCGCCGCGCGACCGGGCTATCCCGATCGGGTGTACGACATCCTCCGAGATCGATGTCAGCTGGGCCCGTCCACTCGCGTCCTGGAGATCGGTGCCGGAACGGGACAAGCGACGAAGCGCCTCGTGGCCCTCAGCGCGCACGTGGTGGCGGTCGAACCCAATGCTGCCCTCGCCGAGGTCCTTCGCGCCGAGCTGAAAACGGCGCAAGGCTTGGAGGTCATCGACGCCGCGTTCGAGGACGCCGACCTTGCGACGTCATCGTTTGATCTCGTCGTGGCGGCCACGGCGTTCCACTGGCTCGATCCCGATCAGGCATTCCCGAAGATCGCTTTGGCCCTGCGCCCGGGTGGCTGGTTGGCGTTGTGGTGGAACGTCTTCGGCGACCCGGATCAGCCCAATCCGTTGCACGACGCGACGCAGCCGCTCCTGGGGGATCTCAGTGTCGGCCCCGGCGGCGGCACGTACGCACTCGAGGTCGCCGACCGGGTGAGCGACCTGGCGAGCCATGCGTTCCGGGACATCGAGCACGAGGCGATCCGTTGGACGCTCGATCTGGACGCAACGCAGGCTCGCCAGCTGTACGCGACCTACTCCAACATCGCGAGACTCCCGGACGCCCAGAGGGTGTCGATCCTCGACGAGATCCAGCGAATCGCCGAGCAGGAGTTCGGCGGACGAATCGAGCGCCGGATGGTCACCCCGATCTACACGGCCCACCTATGAGCCGCCTGGCCACCGCCAACGAGCCCTGGTTCTAGGCCTCGTCCTCGCCGGTCAGGTCCTTGTCCTCCATCTCCCAGGCGTGGTCGAGCGTGTGGAAGGCCGAGTGCCGGATGAGGAACGGCAGCGTCCACGACCGCATGCGCTTCTCGATCTTCCCGGCGTTGTAGGCGCGCATCGCCGCGACGTAGGTCGTCCGATGCTGCTTCAGCCCCTCCGGAGTCAGCGCCGCCTCCTCCGGAATCCGCAGGCCCACCTGCTTCGCGAAGTCCTCGCTCTCGGTCCGGATCGTGTGGCGGATGATCCGGTTGCGGTCCCGTCCACCACCGCGCGGGCCCTTGCGCATCTCGGGTGACACCCGCGCCGCCACGCCGTCGAAGAACGTCCACGACGCCTGCAGCAGCGCGATTGCGCGGTCGAACTCTGCCTCGCCCATCGGACCCTGCTCGGTCGACGACGGCGAGAAGGAGATGCCCCAGAAATCGACCGAACCGGTCCCCACCCGGTCCTCGACGACTTCGAGCGGTCCGGCGGCGTCGAACTCGCGAGCCATCCCGGCGAGATCCGCGATCGGCCGGTAGCGCTGCCGGTATGCCTCGAGCGTCTCCAGGGCGATCTCCGGGCTCTTCGCTCCCCGACTCCAGCCGGGCCAGTCGAGGCTGAAGGCCACCGACTTCTTCCCCTTGGGACCGCGTTCGACGACGGTGCGGACGGGCATGGCGATCAGCGCCGCAGGAAGCCGGGCACGTCCGGCTCGGGGCCGCGCCAGCGGGCCAGCTCCTGTGTCTCGAACCAGCCGAAGTGGTTGATGAAGTGACCGCCGCCGTCCTCGACGATCCGGGCGGCGTGGGCCACGTGGCGCTGGCCACGCACGCGGACGCTCATCACGGTCCGGCCCTCGCGGACCGCGGCCTCGTACCAGGCGAAGTCGGGCGCCTGATCGGCCCAGGAGAACTCCACGATCCGGTAGAGACGGCCGAAGAGCCCCCGCCGCCGCCCGCTGGCGTCGAAGACGGACGCCTCATCCGGCCCCCTGAACGTCTCGATCGCGGACGCATTCACGCCGGCGGCGATCAGGGCCGTCCGAGCCGCCTCGGCCTCCGTCTCGGAGTCGAAGACCGCAATCAGCCGGCCCACCGCCGTGCCGATCGACCGCGAACGGGCGCCGCCTCGGGCTCGACTGCGGTCGACCGCCACCTCAGCCCGCCGGCGCCAGCTCGCGCTCGACGAGCGGCTTGACCTCGCCGATCAGCCGCTCGAACGTCTCGTGGTCATACGGCGCCGGCTGCTCCGAGATGACGGTGTGGAAGCCGAGCTCGACATACGGCGCGAGCCGCTCCGCGAGGTGCTCCGGCGTCCCGTTCCAGAACGTCGTGTCGTCGGCCACGTTCGCCAGCGGCGTCTTGTTGTGCTCCATCGCCGCCTTCCAGACGCGGTCGGCCTCGGCCGCGGAGTCGCGGATCGTCGCCTTGATCCCGAGCGTCATCTCGATCTCGGACGGATCGCGTCCGACGTCCGCGCAGTGCCCCCGGAGGACGTCGATCTTGTGGCGCATCACGTCGACCGGGCCCATTCCATTCCACATGTCGGCGTACTTGGCGATGGTCCGGAGCGTCTTCTTCTCGCCCGAGCCGCCGATCATGATCGGCAGCCGTCGCTGGACCGGCACGGGGTGCTGGATCAGCCGGTCGAACTGGTAGTGGCCGCCCGGCTCCGAGGTGACTTCCTTCCCGTCGAGCAACGGCCGGATCGCCGCGACGGACTCGTCCAGCCAGTCCAGGCGCTGCCCGATGCTGGTCCCGAACTCAATGCCGTGGGCCTGGTGCTCCAGCTCCATCCACGCCCCACCGATGCCGAGGATCGCCCGCCCACCGCTCGCGTGATCGATCGTCGTGATCGCCTTCGCGACGATGCCCGGGTTGCGGAACGTGTTCGCGCCGACCAGCAGGCCGAGCCGCATCCGCTTCGTCTCGCGGGCCCAGGAGCTGAGCAGCGAGTAGCCCTCGAAGAAGTCCTGATAGGGGTCGCCGAAGATCGCGTAGAGGTGATCCCAGGTCCAGAGATGCTCGTAGCCGAGCCGGTCGACCTCCCTGGCCGACGCGAGCATCTCGTCCCAGGTGGCCGCCTGGTTCCAGAGGAGGATTCCGAACTTCAGGTCGGTCATGTTGACGGGCCTCCGACAGGGTGGGGTCGTCCAGTTTATCGACGCCCGCCCGATCCGGAGGCACGGGCAGGCCTTGCCACATTGCATCAGATGCATCAACGCGACCGATTGGACGCGCGATCGCCCTCCGGGTGACCAGGATGAAGCATCGGGTGCACGATTCGAGCCGAATCGGCCAATGGGGACGCCCCATGGCCGGCGCGACGCGTCAACGACGTCGCGTTCGGTCGCCTGGTGCAAGGGATGTCCGGTTTCGTGCATCCGACCGCACGAAACCGGACGGGCAACGGCCGCGGAACGCAGTCACGAAGGCAGCGTCGCGAGATCCTGTTCGATGGGGTCGCGGTCGTCCGGTTCCGGGATCTCCGCGAGTGCCACGACGGCCCTCGCCTTCCAGTCCCGGCCGGCGGCCTCGTCGCCGGCGACGAACGAGGCTCGGGCCATCGCCTCGTACGCCCCCGCCAGGTCCCAGCTCTCGCGGTTCTCGGACGACTCGGCGATCTCCATGCACCGCCGGGCATGCCACAGGGCCGGCTCCGAGCGACCCAGCGTGGCATACACCCGCGAGCAGAGGTACTCGCCACGGGCGAGGTTGATGTCGGTCCCGACGCGGGCCCAGTGCCACCGCGACGCATGGGCACGGTGGATCATCTCGTCGGTCTCGAGCGCGGTCCGGTCCGGCTTCTCGAGCAGGGTCCACGTGCTGTTGTAGAGGTCGACGCCGAGCTGGCGCTCGGTCTGCGGGTCCAGCTCGACCGTCGTCGCCGCGCCCGGGTCGGTGAGCGTGTTCGTCACGATGGGATCCTTTCCTTCGCTCATGCGCCCCACGATGTGGAGCAGTCGGGTCAATCGGTTGGAGCGGGCCTCGATCCGGGCCCGGTGCGCGGCCAGGTGCCGCCGCTGCTCGGCCGGGTCGTCCATCGCCAGGACGACCCTGATCTCGTCGAGCGGCAGCTCCAGGTCGCGCAGGCGGGCGATCGTCCGGGCGGTCTCGAGCTGCTCGCGCCGGTAGCGGCGGTAGCCGGTGAAGCGATCGATGTCGGACGGACGGAGCAGGTCGAGCTCGTCGTAGTGGCGCAGCGCACCCACGCTCAGGCCCGAGAGCCGCGCGAACCGCCCGATCGACAGCAGGTCGTCATCCACGGCCGCATCGTGGACCCTCGGGTAGGTCGAGAGTCAAGTGGGTTCGAGACAGCCCTCCGGGAAACGACCACTGGAGGCCGGTGCGCCGGTGCGCCGCCTCGATCAGGGACAGCGATCGGTACGATCGTCCGATAGGTGGGATGATCGCGGTCCAGCACGCTGGACACCCGTGAGACGCCTGAGACCTGCCCTCACCCTAGCCTCGGTGCTGCTCCTCGTCGCCAGCCTCCTCCCCCTGCCTGCGAACGGCGCCACGGTCTGGCGGTTCAACCTCTACCGCGGCGGCGCGTTCGTCTACCAGGACCCCTACTACACGGCGTGCACGGCCGCGGCCGTGATGACGATGCTGAACATCGCCGACCTCGCCGACACCGGCGGGACGGGCTTCCGCTGGACGACCTACCGGACGAAGAACAGCTCCAATCGAGCCGACGTCCGCGACATGACCTCGATCCTGTCGTTCGAGCGCAGCCACGACACGCTCGCCGTCGGGCGGCCCGGTAGCGACGCCCACGGGTGGCGGAACGCCCTGAACTACTACGGCTGGGGACCCGCGGCGATGAGCGATCCGGCCCAGCGGGTCTACGACGACCAGTCCTACTGGACCTTCGACGGGGCGCTGAAGGGCGCGGTGGTCGCGATCGCCCGGTTCCGCAAGCCCGTCGGGTTGCTGGCCTGGGCCGGCGGCCACGCCCAGGTCGTCACGGGGTACGTCGCCTCCGGCGAGGACCCGTCGATCTCGGACAACTTCGTCGTCAACGGGCTGTGGGTCTCGGACGTCCTGGCCTCGAGCCGGCTCGTCAACCGGTACATCAACCGCCTGTCCCTCAAGTCCGGCGACGTCAGGTACCGGTTCCAGAGCTATCGCGAGGTCGACAGCCCGCTCGACGACCCGTACAGCGTCGGCTGGCGGCGGAGCTCGGTGCGCTCGACGACATCCGAGTGGTATCGCCGGTGGGTCCTCGTCGTCCCCGTCCGCGATGGCGCTCCGGTGCCGGATCCGACGCCGACGCCCGAGCCCACGCCGACGCCGCCACCGGACCCGACGCCAACGCCCGAGCCTACCCCGACCGAGGAGGGGAGCCCGCCGTCTGAGGCGCCAACGGCTACGCCGACGCCGACCGAGCCCGAAGCCACGCCGTCCGAGGCGCCCGCCGGCTGACCCTGGGCCAACTACGCCCGATCGAGCTCCCGGTCGATCGCCCGGAGGATGAACCGGGCCGCCTCGGCGCTCTTGCCGCCGAGCTTCTGGCCCTCGTCCTGCTCGAGCGCCGGCCCGAGGTCCGCGAGGAACAGCATCAGCTCCGGGGTCCGCTGCAGGTCGCCGGCGTCGAATGCCCGAGCCAGCCGGTCGATGGCCGCACGCGCGTTGTCGACGACGTGCCCCTTGGCGGCGATCAGCTCCCGGACGTCGCTCCGTGCGGCTTCGGCCGCCGGGCCCGGCGTGCTCATCGCCGCCGCCCGAGGAAGCCCGCCACGGCGCCGGTCCGTCGCGTCCCGCGGCGCTCGGCGGCTCCGGCGGTACCGTCGGCGGCATCCACCGTCGCGTCGGCCGCGGGCCGCAGTGGCACCGGTCGAGGGTGCATCGCCGTCCAGTCGCTGTCGAGGATGCTCATCGAGATCTCGTCCCACCAGCGGCCCTCGCGCCAGATCGCCTCGCGCGCCCGGCCCTCGACCAGGAATCCGACCGACCGATACGAACGTACGGCCCGCTCGTTGAACGCGAACACCGTCAACGCGACACGATGGAGCCCGAGCCCCTCGAACGCGTGGCCGATCATCAGCCGCGTCGCCTCCGTGCCGTAGCCGGCGCCCCACATGTCCTTCTCGCCGATCGTGATGTGGAAGAGCGCCGAGCCGTTGTCCCGATCGAGCTGCGATAGCGCGCATGTGCCGATCAGCCGGTCGCCGTCGCGAAGGTGGATCGCCATCGCCAGCGAGTCGACGCCGAGGGCTCGGGCGGCGAAGAAGCGCTCGATCTCGTCGCGCCGCATCGGGCCGTCCTGGTAGCGCGTCAGGCGGACGACCTCGGGGTCCGCGTACCACCGCTGGAAGGCGCGGATGTTCCCCTCGACATGCCGTCGGAGGACGACCCGCTCACCCGTGATCGCATCGGGAAACCAGCGTCGGGGGCCCATCGGAGGGACGGTATACCATCGCCGCCATGCGTCGCTGGAGCGAGGTCGCCGAGCGCGTCGCCGCCACGACCCGGACCTCCGAGAAGACGGCGCTCCTCGCCGAGTATCTCGGCGGGCTGACCGCCGCCGAGCTGCCGATCGCGGTCGTGTTCCTGACCGGTCGCCCCTTCGCGGAGGCCGACCAGCGGGCCGCCGGGCTGGGCTGGGCGGCCATCGCGACGACGGTCACCGACCTCGCTCACGTTCCCCGGAGCGCCCTTGGCGAGGCGTACGACCGGTCCTCCGACCTCGGCCGGGCCGTGGCCGACGTCCTGACACTGGCCGAGCACGCACCGGATCCTGCCGCATCGCCCTCCCTGCCGGAGGTCGCGGCCGCCTACGCCGCCATCGAGGCCGCGTCCGGTCCCACCGCGAAGAGCGCCATCCTCCGCGACCTGCTCGCCCGGGCCGACCCGCTGACGGCGAAGTACATCGTCAAGGTCCTGTCGGGAGAGCTCCGGATCGGGCTGCGCGAGGGCCTCGTGGAGGCCGCGATCGCGAAGGCCTTCGAGCGGCCGCTCGACGAGGTCAAGTGGGCCGGGATGCTGACCGGTGATATCGGGCGGATGGCCGAGATGGCCCGCGACGGCCTGCTCGCCGAGGCGAGCCTCGCCCTCTTCCACCCGATCAAGTTCATGCTCGCCTCACCGGCCGAGGACGCGGGCGAGATCGTCAAGCGGCTCGGCGTCCCGGTCTGGGTCGAGGACAAGTACGACGGCATCCGCGCCCAGCTGCACCGCCACGGGTCTGACGTCCGGCTCTTCTCCCGCGACCTCCACGAGATCGGCAACCAGTTCCCCGAGATCGTGGACGGCGCTCGGGACCTCCACTGGGACGGGATCCTCGATGGAGAGATCCTCGCGTACCGCGATGGGACGGTCATGCCGTTCATCGCCCTCCAGGCACGCCTCGGCCGCAAGTCGCCGTCCGCGGCGATCCGGGCGGAGGTGCCGGTGATCTACGTCGCGTTCGACGCGCTCGGTCTGGGCGGTGCATCGCCGGATCGGAACGGAATCAACGGGTCCAATGGCTCCAGCGGGACGCGAGGCTCCTCGTCAACAGGGGAGCCCGGGGCCGTGGAGGCGCTCCTCCGCGAGCCGCTCGAGGATCGTCGCCAGCGACTCGAAGCGCTCCGGCTGCCGCTCGCCGATGACGGCGGCGTCTTCGCCCTGAGCCATCTCGTCAGCGTCACCTCCGTCGACGGCCTCGAGGACGCCTTTCGCGGCGCCCGCGAGCGCCGCAACGAGGGGCTGATGGTCAAGGACCCGCGGTCGATCTACTCGCCCGGCCGCCGCGGCCTGGGCTGGCTGAAGATGAAGAAGGCCCTCGCGACGATCGACTGCGTGGTGGTCGGCGTCGAGGTCGGCCATGGCAAGCGGCACGGCGTCCTGAGCGACTACACGTTCGCCGTGCGCGACGTCGAGAACGATCGGCTGGTGACCATCGGCAAGGCGTACAGCGGCCTGACCGACGCGGAGATCGCCGAGATGACCCGCTGGTTCGAGGAGCACACGATCGCCCGGTACGGGCGCTACCGCCAGGTCGACCCGACCGTGGTGGTCGAGGTCGCGTTCGACGTGATCGTCCGGTCGCGACGGCACCAGTCCGGCTTCTCGCTGCGCTTCCCGCGGATCGCGAACCTCCGCCCGGACAAGTCGCCGGATGAGATCGACACGCTCGACACGGTCGAGGCGCTCTACGAGGGCCTCCAGCACGGGGCCGAACAGCTGGTGACGGCGGGCGCCAGGAAGTAGCCCTCGGCGCCCGTTTCCCCTCGATCCGGTCGAAATCGGGCTTCCACGCGCGAGTATTCTTCGGCCCATGTTCGACTTGATCGGGGGCGAGCCGACCCTGGTGCCGCTCACCCTGTACACCGACAGCTTCGTGATCAGGGGTCAGATCCGGAGCCGTCAAGGCCGCGTCACCGACATCCTCAACGACGCCGACGACGGGTTCATCGTTCTGTCGGACGTCCTGACCGACGAATACGGCTCTCGGTCTGTCGCCGGCCGGAGCGAGTACGCCCAGGTGAACCTCGATGCCGTGCTGTTCGCGGTCGCCGATACGACCGTCGAGGCCCGGCAGGACCTGCGGACGCCAAAGGTCCCCGAGCAGGCGCTGATCTCGATTCCGCCGTTCCAGGTCCTCGGCCGCATCCACATCCTGCCGGAGCGCGACCTCCGCGAGGCGCTCGGTGAGCTGACGGGTCGCTTCCTGCCGGTCACCGACGCGACGTTCTGGTCGGACACGATCGGCGAAGCGCGGCAGACCGCGGTGATGGTCGCGATCAACCACCACCGAGCACAGATCCTCGCGCCGCACCGGGAAGTCGACCCGTGGGCCGGCCTGGACCGCTCGGGGGAGAGCGGAGGACCCCCCAGCTCCGGGAGCTCAGGACCGCCCGCGGACAGCGCCTGGCCCGAGGCGGACCGCCCGGAGGGCGGCTCGACCTAGCCTCCGCTCGGGACCTGGCCCGCGCCGCCCCCGACCCCGGACCCCGCACATGCCAGATATGCACGGGTGGACTCTTCGGCCCGGCCGGAACGACTCGAAGGGGTCAGCCCGGCGGTCCGGCTCCCCGCTCACGCACGGATTCGGCGCAGATCGGGCACGCTGAGGCGCCGCGGGCTCCTCCGCGGGTCAAGGAACCGGCCGAGCAGTCCCCGGATGCATCCATGGCCCGATTGGGGCGCCGGTCGGGCTGGTCGCGCACCGAAGCGGCCTTGCACGCGACGGCCTACCGATCGACCGGCAGATCCAGCCGGTTGCCCCACTCGCTCCAGCCGCCGTCGTAGACCGCGACGTCGTCGTGGCCGAGGAGCGTCAGCGCGTAAGCCAGCTTGGCGGCCGCGATCCCCGATCCGTCGTAGCAGACCATCCGGCGGCCGCGCGCCACGTTCGCTTTCAGCAGGATGTCGCGCAACTCGTCGCCGACCTTGAAGTGCTGGCTGCCCGGCCGCGTCATCGCCCCGACCGGCACGTTCACGGCACCGGGGATATGACCCAGCCGCTTCGTCGTCCCTTCGTGGCCACGGTACTCGGCCGGCGCGCGGGCATCCAGGAGGGTCACGTCCGGAGAGGAGAGCAGCGCGCGGACGTCGGCCGTCGTCAGCCGCATCCGTGGCTGCGCTCGCGGGGTGAAATGCGCAGGTGGCGGTGGGGCGACGGCGTTCGAGATCGACCGTCCCTCCTCCTGCCAGGCGGGGAACCCGCCGTCGAGGATCCGCACGGACTCGAGGCCGTAGACCCGGAGGCTCCACCAGGCCCGCGCGGCGAACAGTGACACGGTGTCGTCGTAGACCACGACGGTCGAGCCGTCGCCGACGCCCGCCAGGCCGAGGGTCCGCGCAACCTGCTCGGGGCCCGCCAGCAGCAGGGTGTCGCCGCCCTCGCCGGCATCCGTGAGGTCGGCCCGCCAGTCGACGAACACCGCGCCCGGGATGTGGCCGGTCGTCCAGACCTGGTGGCCGCTCCCGTCCGGACGCCAGCGGACGTCGAGAATCCGCAGCTCCGGCCGTCCCAGCTGATCGGCCAGCCAGTCGGTCGAGGCGAGCAGCTCCGGCCGGGCAAGCCCGCCGGGCGTCCGGGTCCGCTGGAGCCGGCGACCGGCGGGAGGCAAGGACATCGTCGATATGATACGGGCGTGGTCGCGCCCTTCCTGCCCGACGACGAGAAGCTGGCGGCGATCCGGGAAGCGCTTCCGGCGCTCGGAGCGGGGATCTACCTGAACACCGGGTCGGTGGGCCCGCTGCCGGCGGAGTCGGCCGCGGCGATGGCCGAGATCGTCGAGTACGAGCTCCGGATCGGCCGGGCGTCGATGGATTACTGGGATCTCTTCCTCGAGCGGCTCGCCGAAGCGCGCGGCGCCGTCGCCGCCATTCTCGGGGCCGACGTCGACGAGATCGCGATCACCCACTCCACGACCGGCGCGATGAACGCCGCGATCTGGGCGTTGGACCTTCGACCCGGCGACCGGATCGTGACGACCCAGGCGGAGCATCCCGGTGCCCTCGGGCCCGTCCACGCCGCCGCTGCAAGGACGGGCGCGAAGATCGCCATCGCGGACGTCGGCCTCGGCGACGACGACGACGCGACGCTCTCGGCGTTCGACGAGGCCCTCGAGCCGGGGACGCGCCTCGTTGCCGTGTCGCACGTCCTGTTTACGAGCGGCGCCCGCCTGCCGATCGAACGGATCGCCGCCCTGGCCCACGACCGCGGCGCGGTCGTGGCGGTCGACGGCGCGCAGTCGGTCGGTGCGATCCCGGTGAACGTCGCCGATCTCGGCGTCGACTTCTTCGCCGTCCCCGGCCAGAAGTGGCTGCTGGGCCCGGAAGGCACCGGCGCGCTGTGGGCCGCTCGCGGCGTGATCCCCACCGCGAGGGTCTCCAACGCGAGCTGGTTCACCTACGAGCGACTCGAGCCGACGGTGGCCGTGCCGCACCCTGACGCGCGCCGCTTCGAGGACAGCGGCCACTACCGCCCGGGGATCACCGGCTTCGCCCGGAGCTGTGGCTGGCTGTCGATGTACGTCGGCCTGCCATGGATCCACGAACGCGGGCAGTCGATGGCTCGCGCCGCCGTCGACCGCATCGCGGCCATCCCCGGGGTCGAGATGCTGACCCCGCGCGACCGGATGGGGACCCTCGTCACCTTCCGCATCAGTGGCTGGGACGCGACGACGGCGCTCGAGGAGATCGCCGGTCGGACGTTCGCGATCGCCCGAACGATCCTGCCGCTCGACGCGGTCCGGCTGAGCGTCGGCTTCTTCACGACGGCCGACGAGATCGAGCGGGTCGCGACGGCCGTCGAGCTGATCGCCGCGCATACGCCCGAGACTCTCCCGCAGCGGCCGCGACTGACGATCATCGGCCAGGGCAACCGGCGGTGAGTGCCGCGCCCGCCGGGCCACCGGAGGTCCGCCGTCGATCGTGGGCGGAGGTCCGCTGGCGCCAGTTCCGGCACGCCCCGCGGCCGATCGTCCGGGCGGTCCTCTCGAGCCTGATCGTGGCGATCGTCCTGGGGCTCGGATATCTCGCCTACGACGTGGCGATCCGCCGCGGTGCCCAGCTTCCGGGCGGCGATCTGCGGACGCTCTATCTCGTCGCGGACGTGGCGGTCGTCCTCATCTCTGGCAGCGTCGTGACCTGGCTCGTCGTCCCCCAGCCGCGTGGATCCGGCGAGCGGACGACGCGCTCCGCGTGGAGCGCCGCGCTCGGGCTGTTCGCGGCCGTGCCGGTGTCGTACCTTGTCCTGGTGGTGATCGTCCAGGTGCTGGAGCCGCTCATCGGATGACCTGACACCACGCGGCCGGGGGGTCCTGGGCTGTGCCTCCGGGCACCACTTCCGCGTTCACGCCCCCGTAACGCGTATGGCCCATCCGTACCATTCCACGGTACCCTCGGGTCGATATCATCCCTTCGTCGGGTATCCGGCGAGGAACGAGGACCCATTCGTGATGACGATGGACGAGCAGCAGCACGTTGCGCTGCCCAAGCTGTACGGCGCCCCCGCCTATGCGCGGCCGGAGCCGATCGCGGCCGCGTCGCCTCGTCCGTTCGATCCCGATGACCTTCCGATCGCCGCCGTCCAGACCGATGAGGAGCGCGAGCTCGTCGCCAGTCTCCCGGCTCACACCTACGCCCCCGGTGGCTCGACGAACGGCAACCATCACGCCGACAGCGACGCCGCGCCGGAGCTACGGCCGCGGCCGCTGAGCCTCAAGGCGCTCGCCGGCCGGATCCTGGGCCAGTCGGACAACTGACACCGGCGCCCTGCGGCGGTAGCATCCGCGCGGGGGAGTAGCTCAATGGTCAGAGCGGTGGGCTTATATCCCGCTGGTTCCAGGTTCGAGTCCTGGCTCCCCTACCATCCCGCGCGCGTCCTGCCGGCGCCAGCCCTCAGAGCAGGC
>OEKI01000052.1_pt1 | contig 20664 bp, 23 predicted proteins | sample 1503121 | NCBI WGS metagenome assembly OEKI01 (sample SAMEA104379569, study PRJEB20068) | metagenome | biome: 1000743; feature: 77; material: 1998 | place: USA | collected 2012 | depth 25 m | reverse complement strand
CCACAGCGGTGCGAGTCGACCGCGATTCCGCCCCGATTCGCCCGATTTGGTCGGTCCCGGCACTCGGGCGGCACCAAACGTGCCGATTCGGGCTCATCCGCGGCGGATTCCGGTCGATTGGAACCTGAGGAGCACCAAACCGCCGGGCCGTGGAGCGTCACCCCATCGTCATCGTGCCGACGGGGTTCGTGAGTACGATCTCCCCATGCAGTTCCTCTTTCGCTCTCCCTCCATGCCCCCCGCCGACAAGGCGCTCCCCGGCCGCCCCGACCCGATCATGCAGCCGAAGAACCACACCATCCTCGGGACTCCGATCGGCGGCCCCTACCCCGACGGATTCCAGATCGCGGAGTTCGCGCTGGGTTGCTTCTGGGGCGAGGAGAAGACGTTCTGGGAGCAGCCTGGGGTCTGGACGACCGCCGTCGGCTACCAGGGCGGGTTCACGCCGAACCCGACCTACCGGGAGTCGGTCACGGGCAAGACCGGCCACGCCGAGACGGTTCGCGTGGTCTTCGACCCCTCGAAGACGAGCTACGAGCAGCTCCTGAAGGTCTTCTGGGAGAACCACGACCCCACGCAGGGGATGCGCCAGGGCAACGACATGGGCACCGAGTATCGGTCGGCGATCTTCGTCCACGACGACGAGCAGCGACGCCTGGCCGAGGCCAGCAGGGACATGTTCCAGGAGCAGCTCTCGGCCACGGGCTACGGCCAGATCACGACCGAGATCGTCGGTCCGCCGGCGCCACCGTTCTACTTCGCCGAGGACTACCACCAGCAGTACCTCGACAAGAACCCGGGCGGCTACTGCCCGAACCACGCGACCGGTGTGAAGCTGCCGGACGACTTCGTCGTGACGCCGCTGCAGTACGTGAAGTAGCCCGGTCCAGCAACAATTGGGCGCGGCCCGATCGCTATGCTGCGAGCATGGCGCAGCCGCCGCCGGCTTGGCTGGTTCGACTGAATGTCGCCCTCCTTCGTCGCGGTCTCAAGGTCGGTTCGCAGCACTTGTTGTCGGTTCGCGGCCGCAAGAGCGGGGTCGAGGGGGTGACGCCGGTGTCGCTCGTGACCGTCGACGGGAGTCCATTCATCGTTGCCGCCTTCGCTGAGGCCGATTGGGTCAAGAACGTCCGCACGGCCGGTGCCGGTTTGCTCAGCCGCGGGAGACAACGAGAGACCGTCAGGCTGCTGGAGTCGCCGGAGGCCGAGCGAGGTCAGATCCTGCGGGCCTTTCTCGCGCAGGTGCGCTGGGGCGTGCGGTTCTTCGACTCGCCCGAACCCGAGACGGTTGTTGCCTCGGCGGCGAGCGACCCCGTGTTCCGCGTCGACGCGGGCTAACGGCATCACACCGTGATGGGTTCGTCGGGGCCATCGACAGCGACCGAGCCCGAATCGGCGGCCGCCGAGCGATATTTGCTGCTCGCCGACCTTTCCGGCTACACCGGCTTCATGGCCGGGGTCGAGCTGGAACACGGCGTCGACTTCAGCGCCGGGATCCCGGCGGCGTACTCGGTGCTCGCTGCGCTGCTCGACGCCGTGATCGTGGGCCTCGAACCGGCCTTCGCCCTCGTCAAGCTCGAAGGCGACGCGGTCTTCGCGGCGGCGCCCGCGCCCAGCCTGGACGGCCAGGGTCAGCGGGTCCTGGACACCATCGCCGCCACGTATCGAGCGTTCGTCGACGCCCGCACCGCCGCGATCCCCGCCAACGACCACGTCTGCACGGCCTGTCCGGCCGTGGCGCACCTCGACCTCAAGGTCATCCTGCATCGGGGCCACACCGTGCGCCAATCCGTCGGGGCCAGCAGCGACCTGCTCGGCCCGGCCGTCACGGTCGCTCATCGGTTGCTGAAGAACACGATCCGCAACGAGATCGGCTACCGGCCGTACCTCCTCCTCACGGAGCCGGCGGCTTCCGCGCTGGGGCTGCCGGACGTGGGCGCCGCCCATGTGGAGACCTATGCGGACGCCGGGACGATCGAGGGCCGGGTCCTGGAGCTCGGCGAACCGACGCCGAGATCCACAGCCCCTGTCGACGAAGCTCGGTGATGGCTGCGCTCGGCGGGACGCGCTACTCCTCCGGCTCGAGCGTCAGCGACGCTGAGTTGATGCAGTAACGAAGGCCTGTGGGGCGCGGCCCGTCGTCGAAGACGTGGCCGAGATGCCCGCCGCACGCCGCGCAATTCGCCTCGGTCCGGGTCATGAAGAAGGATCGGTCGGTCTCGGTCGAGACGGCCGAAGGATCGGCCGGCGCAAAGAAGCTAGGCCAGCCCGTCCCGGACTCGAACTTCGTCTCGGAGCTGAACAGCGGCGCTCCACAGCCGGCGCATCGGTACGTCCCTGCGCGGTGCTCGTCCCACAGATCACCCGTAAACGCACGCTCGGTGCCCTTCTCGCGAAGGACGTGGTACTGGATCGGACTGAGCTGGGCACGCCAGTCGGCGTCCGTCTTGACGGCAGGAGCCGCCTTGTCGATGTCGGTCATGGGTCGATCCTACGCATGATCGGTTTCGAGCTGATGACGGGCCAGATCGCGGGTCGATGAGACCGCGCTCTCCATCGACTCGAGGTCGCTGTCAAGGCGTCGAGGAGTCGCCGTCCGCGGCCAACGGTGGATGCCGACCTCGCGGACGTGCCCTCAACTTGCATGGTGTGCCCGCGGATGGAACGCGCGGCCAAGCTTCGCCGCCTCGCCTTCGATCATCCCGTCGTAGTAGGTGCGTAGGACGTCGATCACGGCCGCGATGTCGGCCTCGCTGGTCCGCTGACCCATCGGCGCCTTCCTCCTGCAATGACGACGGCCGGCCCGGAGCCTTGAGGGCCGCCGAACGGGGAGGAGGCCCGCCGGCGGCGGGCCTCCTCTTTTTACAGCTGGGACACCTGGCCGACGGTCAATGGCCGACCGGCTGGAAGTAGTTCGCGATCCCGTAGTTGGCCACGTTCCGACCGAGCAGCTGGCCTGCCACATCCGCACTGCGGTAATGGAGGCCGGCCCAGATGCGTGCCTCGATCAGCTCGGTGAGCGGCTGGGTGAACGTATCGAACGTCCGCACAGCAGACCCTCCGGGATTCACGAAGGTGCTCGTGATCTGGAACGACCCGCCCACGGGGTCGTCGCCGAAGAACAGCCGCAGCACCGTAGTGTGGGCGGCGTCGAGGCAGTTGTGTCCCGATGTCCACTCGGGATACGGCGCGGTGATGAGCGCCGTCCAGGTCGAGTCGGTCGTCGTGCCGGCGTTCCCATCATCCAACGTCGTGGTGATCGCGTTCCACGGCCGCCAGAAGTCGAAGTGGTACTTGTCGTTCCAGCAGTTGATCGCCGCGTCCGCCCCGCTCATGTTCTGCAGCGCGAGGAGTCTCGCGGCGTCGGCGGCATCCAGTCCTGTCCGTGTGATGAGCTGGCGCGCGACTTCGTTCCAGCTCAGGCCAGGCGCGCTCTGCCACCACTTCGCGAAGTAGGTCTGGTCGGCAGTCCGGGTCACGCTGTCGGATCGGCCGAGGCTCTTGACCTCGTTGAACTCAGCCGCCCACTGCGCGCTGCTCAGCGCGGGCGGTGCCGAGCTCCGGAACTGCGACGAGCTCTGGATCAAGAACGGCTTCACGGCGCCCAGCCACGGGGTCGGATCGAGGATCGGCAGCCCCGTCGTCGGATTGATCAGCGGCTGCCAGCGTCCGACGCCCGAGCTCCCATCCCACTGAGAGGGCCCGAACCGGCCGTCGCCCACCCGGGAGTCGAGCATGGCCTTCGCCGCCGCATGCCCGATCGCGATGCCCTGCCTCTTGAAGGGGTTGCTCTTGATCGCCCCGAGCGAGGCGCCGTACTCGGTGGAGAGCGTGCTCAGAAGTCCTGCGCGACCGGGAAATGGCGCCCTCTCCGGGGCAGTCGAGACGAGGTTCGAGAGCACGTCGAAGGCAGCCGTTGCGACAGCAGCATCGACCGAGGCCCTCGCACCGGTCCGGCTGTCGAGCAGGTACGGCCGATGCCGGAGCGGCCCGATCGCGTTGACCGCGTCGTACACGGCGCCCTGCACGATCCCCAGGTTGACCTGGTGTGAAGATGCCGCACCGCCGTTCGGCGCGGGAATCGCGGCGAGGGTCGTCGCCGCGACCTGGTTCCAGTGAATCACCTCGCTGGCGTCGGTCGCCACCGGCGGTGCGGCCGACACGCTGAAGACGCCGAGTGAGCCCAGGAGCGCAGCGACTGCCACCGGGATGAAGGCGGCGGATCGTTTTCGGGACATCGTTCACCCTCCTCGTAGTCCCCGGCTCGAGATCGTGCGGTATCCCCGTCTCGCCAACGTCTCGATATCGATTCTGGTTGGGCCGTCAACCGAGGCCGTCCCAGCTGATCTAGTCCCGGTTCGCGGACGCGTGCAGGGCGACGACCTCGATGGGGTCCTCTCGGCCACGAACCGTGAGGATCCTGTGCTCCAACGACGGGGAGTCCAGGCCCGACGCCCGCGCCGCGTCGATCGACACCAGGAGCTCGCCCGCCGCCGCCTCGCCGGCGAGGCGGGCCGTCGTGTTCACCACGTCGCCGAGCGCCGTGAAGTCGCTCACCGCTCCCGCCGCCCCCGTCGAGCCGACGAACGCCGGTCCCGTGTGCACCGCGGCGCCGACGGGGATCGGCCCGCTCTCGCTCGCATCGGGCTGCGCGACGGCGCCCAGCAGCGCCCGAGCAGCCCGGATGGCCGCGGCCATGTGCTCGGGCCCGCTGATGCCGGCGAAGAAGAGGCCGATCGCCTCATCGCCGACGAACTTGTCGACGATCCCCTCGTTGTCGAGGATCGCGCTCGAGGCGAGCCGGTAGAAGCGATCCAGGAACCGGCGGAACTCGGTCGGGCTCGATCGTTCGCCGATCCCCGTCGAGCCGCGGATGTCGGCGAACAGCAGGCTTACCGGGATCTCGGCGCCGAGGACCCCGAGCTTGTTGAGGTCCTTGATGCAGTTGCCGCAGATCGACGGATTGCCCGGGAACCGGGCGAACCCGAAGTGGCGCAGCACGGCCCCACCCGGACCCTCGAACGGCGCGGCGCAGAGCTTGCAGTTGGGCCCGTGAGGCACGTGCCGCATCACGCGGCGGAAGCGGGCGAGACCCGGGTCCTCGCCCGAGAGGAAGCCGCGCATCGCCTCTTCGGGCGTCGATGGGCGTGGCATCGACCACGATCCTACTCCCGGCTCAGCTCCCCTCCGGCGCGAAGGAGGGCTCGCCCTGGAACTCCGGGACCGGCTGGTCACTCGGGCGGAAGCGCACGTAGGCGCCGACAGCCGCCACGACCAGGACGGAGGCCATCGCGAAGGCGACCACCTTCCGAGTCCGCGTCCGCTGACGAACGACGATCCAGCTCGCGCTGGCAAGGCCGGCGACCGGCGCGAGCAGCAGGAACCCCACGCCGAAGACGCCGGCGATCCGAACGAGCGTCAGGATGACCTGGTCAGCCCCGCTCACCCGTCAGCGCGCCGCGAGATCGAGATCACCAGCTCTACGGCACGAACGTGCCCGGGCACGCTCGGTCGATCGCGGCGAGCGTCGCCGCCTGAACACCTGGGTCGTTGTCCATGTCGTTGTGGCGGATGCCCTCGACCCGCACGAAGCAGGCGCCGCCGTCCAGTCGCGAGGCGTTGTTCGGGACGATCTCGTCGCCCGTGGAGTAGATCGTCGTCCAGGCGGTCGACCCGGGCGTGTCGTCCTTGCGGTTCAGGTCGGCGAGGAACCGGCTCGCCGGACACATCTGACCGCCGTACGTCGTCGGCAGCAGGCACGCGGCGAGGATCCCGTACTGCGGCGTGCCCAGCGAGACGTAGGCATCGACGCCCGCCGAGCCGATGAACTTCCGGAACCAGCGCGCCGAGAGGCCGCCCATGCTCTGGCCGACGAGGTCGACGCGCTTCCAGCCGAGCGTCGTCAGGCGTTGACCGATCGCCCGCGCGTTCGCGACGTTGTCCTCCCCCGGCAGGTCGATCGCATCGACCGTTCGCCCCTTCGCCTGGAGAAAGGCCTTCATATCGGCCCAGGTCGACGGATCGCCGCGGTAGCCGTGAACGAGGAGGACCGGATCGGCCGGGTCGGCCGCGCCGACGGCGGCGGGAGCGGCGATCCCGGCGATCGCGACAACGCCCAGGACGAGGAACAACCGACGAGCGAGCGGGGACATGGCGCATCCCTCCCATCGATGTCGTCCGCCACGCGGACGTTCGATCCAGCATCGGCCCGGACTGGGCTCGGGTCGCCGGGGGCCATTGTCGCTCGTCGGGGAAGCCCGTGGGCTGGTACGGAGGTGTTAGACGGGGGGCAAGCGGCTCGTCGCGGACGGTCCTGGCCGGCCGATACCGTCGCGCCGTGCCCAACGCCGATCCCGATCGACCCGCACCGGCGCCCCGCGTCAAGCCATCGCACGACCCGGGCTGGGCACGCCGCCTGACCGCCGAGGCCTTCGGGACCTTCGCCCTGGTGGTGGTCGCGGGCGGCGCCGACGTCGCGGCGCGGCTCAGCGGCGGCGAGGTCAGCGCGGCTGCCCGGGCCGTCGGGCCGGGGCTCATGGTCGCCGCGCTGATCTACTCGATTGGCGACACGTCCGGCGCCCACTTCAATCCGGTCGTGACGCTCGCCTTCGCCCTCAAGCGGCTCGTCCCGGCCATCTGGCTGCCGGCCTACTGGGCCGCCCAGCTCGTCGGCTCGGTTGCGGCCGCGGGCCTGCTCCGGGCCCTGTTCGGCGACGCGATCGATGCGGCCGTCACGACGCCGAAGCTGATCGGCGACGGGACCGCGGTGGCTCTCGAGGCCATCCTCACCCTGCTCCTGCTCTCGGTGATCCTCGGGACGGCCGACCGGTTCCGGGTCGTCGGCCCGAACGCGGCCCTCGCGGTCGGCGCGACGATCGCGCTGTGCGGGCTGGTCGCGGTGCCGCTGGAGGGCGCCTCGATGAACCCGGCGCGGTCGCTGGGGCCGGCGATCGTGTCAGGCCGGATCGAGGACGTCTGGATCTACGTGATCGGGCCCGTCATCGGCGCGCTGGCCGCCGTCCTCCTGACGACATTCCTCCATGGTCGGAAGGACGCCGACGGCGAGGCGGTCGAGGCTGCGCGCGGCGACGGCTGAACCGGCATGCGGATGCAAGGCCTGGTCCGCACGCTGGCCCGGCGACCCTGATCCCGACCGCGGTAGACCTGAAGCATCCACACGGAGGACCTGCCTCATGGCCACCCTGACCGAGAAGAAGCGCGACAAGCTGGCCGACAAGACATTCGGCCTGCCGGAAGAGCACAAGTACCCGATGCCGGACAAGCCGCACGCGGCGAACGCGAAGGCGCGCGCATCGCAGCAGAAGAAGGCCGGCAACCTGACCGCCGCCGAGAAGGCGAAGATCGACCGAAAAGCCGACCGCATCCTCGACAAGTAGCCCTCACCCATCCGGCACGAGCCCGCGCCCACGATCGGCGCGGGCTCGTCGATTCACGGGCGCACGAGGCGGCCCGACGCCGATCGACGACGGGTCGTACGATGGCCGCCCTGCCTGGAGGAGCGCATGACCGACGACGACATCTTCGGGCGCATCAACGCCCTATCCGACGAGGAAGAGCGTCTCTGGCAGCACGCGAGCGACGGTCACGGCCTGACCGCCGAGGAGCACGATCGGCTGGCCGCGATCAAGGTCGAGCTCGATCGAACCTACGACCTCCTCCATCAGCGCGACGCGCGGCGGGCCGCGGGCCTCGATCCCAAGGACGCCGAAGAGCGTCCTGCCGAGATCGTGGAGAGCTACCAGCAGTAGCTCGATCCGCGGGCTGAGTCTCTCGTCCGTTATCCCGCGTTCGCGCGAATCACCAGGACAAGGATGGCGCCAAGCGCTGACAGGCCGACGAGGCGCGGGCCTTCCTCCGGCCGCTCGTGCTGGGACTCTGGCAGGAGGTGCGTGGCACCGATCGCAATGAAGATCCCGGCGAACGCTGCAAGCATCCAGCCGAGGGCGACGTCCGGGATTGCCACGACGAAGCTCAGGGCAGCGCCGACGAGCGGGGCGAGCGCATCCAGGACGAGGAACACGATCGCGAAGCCGCGGCCGCGAGCGGCGTCAAGCGCAAGTGTGACGACGTTCATCCCATCGGCGAAGTCGTGAGCGAGCACGGCCAGCAGGACAATGAGCCCGATCCCGGAGCCTGCCTGAAACGCGAGACCGATCGCGAGGCCGTCGAGCGTGCTGTGGACGAGAAGGCTCGCCGGCGGCAGGACCGACAGCAGCCCAGCCGGAGCCGATCCACCCTCCGGCCTTGCACGCTGGAACAACGGCAATCCGTGGTCGTCGTGAACGTGCCCGTGCTCGAAGCTCTGCTGATGAATGAATGACTCGATGAGGGTGAACAGGAGGTAGCCGGCCAAGGCGGCGATCCCAACCTCGAGCCCGCGCGCCTCACCCACTAGGGCGTTCGCCTCCGGCAGGAGATCGACGACCGCCGTGGCGACGAGGACCCCCGAGGCAAACGCCATGAAGGGGTGAAGTCGATGGTGGAAGTGGAGCGCGGCGAGGCCGCCAAGCAGTGTGGAGACGAACGGGAGGAGCGCGGCAATCGGCATGGCCGGTATCGTGCCCGAGTTGCCGGGCTCTCGGCGCAGTCAGCGCGTCAACGTCACCTTCCGTAGACCTGGCGGCGCGTCGGGGTCGTAGCCGCGGCGCCTGGCCACGGCTTCCGCGAGCAGCTGGCCGGGCAGGATCGTGGCGAGCGGCGCAAGACCCTCGGGCAACGACGGAGGCAGCGGCAGGCGGATCAGCCGATCGTCGCCACTGCTCCCCGGCCCCACGCGGTCATCCGCGCCGCAGATGATCCACGGCCGCCCACCGGCGAGTCGCGCCGCGTCGATCCCCTCGTCGACGGCCGGTCCCATCCGGCCGTCGGGCCGAATGGCCAGGACCGGCACGCCGGGTGCGCTCAGGACCACCGGGCCGTGGCTGAAGTCGGCCGACGAGTAGCCCTCGGCGAAGAGACGGCCGGTCTCCTTCAGCTTGAGCGCCGTCTCGAGGGCGGTCGGGTAGTCGTAGCCACGGGAGATCACGATCGAGCGCTCGGAAGCCGCGAACTCCGCGACGATCTCGGCGTCTTCGTCGACCGCGCCGGAAGCGACCTCGAGGGACGCGGCCAGCACCGTGGGCATGCTGCCCAGGGCGGCGGCGAGCGACCCGTCCGCCGCGAGACCCGCGACGAGGGCGGCTCCGGCCGCGAGCTGCGCGACATACGACTTCGTCGCGGCGACGGAGCGCTCCTCGCCGGCCCGGCAGTCGATGAGGTGCTCCGCGGCTGCCGCCATCGGGGACGCGGCGTCATTCGCAATGGCGATCGTCGTCGCGCCGGCGGACCGCGCCGCCTCAACGACGGCGATCAGGTCCGGCGACCGACCCGACTGCGACACCGCGATGACGACTCCGCCGCCCCAGCGGACCTCGGCGCCGTAGATCGTGGTCACCGATGGGGCGGCCAGGCCCGTCGGGATCCCGAGCTCCGTCTCGATCAGATACCGGAGGTGGAGCGCCGCATGGTCCGAGGTGCCGCGGGCGACGATCGCCACGAAGGCGGGCTCCGCCCGACGAATCGCGGATACCGCCCCCGCGACCTGGTCCCGGCTCTCGTCGAGGAACCGCTGGACCACCTGCGGGACGGCCGCGATCTCCGCCCGCATGAGGGTGCTTGCGGCGCCGGCCATCAGCCGTTCGGGAAGAAGCGGGGCAGCCAGCGGGCGTTGCCCTCGAAGACGGCCTCCAGGATCTCGTCGGCCCGCTCCGGGGCGCCGGACAGCGGGTTGGCGGCGAGCGCGGCGCGAGCGATCGAGACGTCGCCGGAGACGGCGGCCCGAATGGTGAGCCGCTCGTAGGCCTTGACGCGGCTGACGAGGTCGTACTGGCTCGGCGACAGCGGTGCCTGCGGGATGGGGTGCGCTCCATCCCGATCGATGCGGGCGGGCACCTCGACGACGTCCGCGTCGGCCAGGCCGGGAAGCGTCCCGTCGTTCCGGACGTCCACGATCTGGACGTCGCCGCAGCCGTCCGTCAGGGACGCAATGAGCTGCGCAGCGGCCTCGCTGTAGAACGCACCGCCGCGGTGCTCGAGGAGCTCCGGCTTCGTGTCGAGCGCCGGATCGCGGTAGAGCTCCAGCAGGTCGCGCTCGATCGTCATGACCTCCTCGGCCCTGGTCTGCTGGGACTGGGCCTCGGCCACGACCCCCGCCTCGTCGTCGTAGTACCGCAGGTAGTAGGACGGGATCGCCCGGTCGCGGAGGAGCCGCTCCGGCGTGATGTGGACGTCCGCCGCGAGCTCGTCGACTCCATCGCCCAGGAGCTCGTCGAACCGATCGACGCCGTCCACCCGCACGGCGCGGATCCAGGTCAGGTGGTTCAACCCGACCTGCTCGAGCTCCACCCGTTCGGGTTCCACGCCGAACCGCTCGGCGAACCGGCGCTGGAAGCCGATGGCGACGTTGCACAGGCCGATGGCGCGATGGCCAGCGTCCGAGAGGGCCTGCGTGACGATGCCCACGGGGTTCGTGAAGTCCACGATCCAGGCGTCCCGGGCGGATCGCTGTGCGACCGCCTCGGCCAGCTCCAGGACGACCGGCACCGTCCGAAGTGCCTTCGCGAAGCCGCCGACCCCCACGGTCTCCTGGCCGATGAGCCCGAACCGCGGCGGCAGCGTCTCGTCGCCGAGGCGCGCCCGCTGGCCGCCCACCCGGAGCTGGATGAGGACGAAGTCGGCGCCGTCGATCGCCGTATCACGGTCGGTGGTCTGGACGACGCGGCCGCCCCAGCCCTGGCGAGCCAGCATTCGCTCCGCGAGCCCGCCGACGATGGCCAGGCGATCGGGGTCGATGTCGAGGAGGGCGATCTCGTCGATGGGGAGGCGGTCTGCGCGACGGGTGAATCCGTCGACAAGCTCCGGCGTGTAGGTGCTGCCGCCGCCGACGACCGCCAGCTTCAGGCCCAATCCGACCTCCGGCTTGACAAGTTGCTTATAACGTTATCAGCATTACCACGTCGCGCAAGAGGCCCGACGACCACCGCACAGCCCGTCCAGGATCGCTCCCGCGAGGTCTCCCCCTCACGATGGCCCGTTTCCGACTCGAGCTCGGTCCCGTCCCGCTTCATCACCAGGTGTACCTGGACCTTCGCGCGGCGCTCGACGCAGGCGAGTGGCGTCCCGGCGACCTCCTCCCGCCGGAGCGCCAGCTCGCCGCGCGCTACGGGTGCAGCCTGATCACCGTCCGCCGGGCGCTCTCCGAGCTCGCCCGCGAGGACCGCGTGGAGCGCACGCGCGGCCGCGGGACCACGGTCCTCCGGCCGCGGATCGAGCGCGACTTCGCCGGGACGTTGAGCTTCGCGGAGGAGATGCAGGATCGCGGCCTGGACCCCGAGACGCGGCTCGTCGCCGCGCGACCGGAATCCGCCGGCGAGCGCGTCGCCAACGCGCTCCGGATCGAAGCGGGTTCGCCGACGCTCTACGTGGAGCGGCTGCGTGTCGCCGACGGCGAGCCGCTGCTCCTCGAGCAGGTCCATCTGCCCGCCGAGCGATTTCCTGGCCTCCTGGCCTCCGACCTCGAGCACGGTTCGCTCTACGACCTGCTGACGGTCCGCTACGGGACGAGGATCGCCCGCGCTCGCGAGTCCCTCGAGCCCGTGCTCTTGCACGCCCGCGAGGCTCGCCTGCTCGCCCAGCGACCGCGAACGCCGGCCCTGCTGATCGAGGGCATCGCCTTCAGCGCCGACGGCAATCCTGTCGAGTTCGCCCGGAGCTATGTTCGCGGCGACCGGACCCGCTACTACGTCGAACGCATCGTCGTCCGCCAGAGCTGGCAGACCGACCCCAACCTGGAACGCCCCACCATCGCGGCCGCAGCCCCCGGCTGACGAGCCCATCGGATCAGAGGAGGAGCAGCTCATGGCATCGCGTCTCTCCCGTCCCGGCGCCGTGTTGGCGGCGTTCGCCATCGTGGTCACGGCATGTGGCGGCTCGAACGTAACCCCGACGCCGGCGAGCAGCGGCGGCACTCCCACCGCGCCGGCCTCCGTCACGCCACCGTCGACAGGACCCGCGACCGTCCCGCCGGGCGGGCCGGTCGAGATCCGCTGGTACTGCTGCCTCGGTGGCGGCGAGGCCCCGGAGCAGAAGGCCGTCGAGGACAAGGTCGTCGCGGACTTCAACGCCAGCCATCCCAACATCCATCTGACCTTCGAGGTCGTGACCTACGACCAGGCGAACGGCCAGCTCGCGACGGAGCTCCAGTCCGGCAATCCGCCCGACATCGTCGGCCCGGTGGGCATCGGCGGGGCGAACGCCTTCCACGGCAAGTGGCTGGATCTGAAGCCCCTCATCGACAAGACGAACTACGACCTGTCGGGCTTCCCGGCCAACGTCGTCGACATCTACAAGCTCGACGAGGGCCAGGTCGGCATCCCGTTCGCGATCTATCCGTCAGCCCTGTTCTATCGGAAGAGCCTCTTCGAGGAGGCCGGGCTGAATGAGCCGCCGCACAAGTACGGCGACAAGTACACGATGAAAGACGGCTCGCAGGTCGACTGGAACTACGACACGATCCGCCAGGTCGCCAAGCAGCTCACCGTCGACAAGGCCAACAAGGACGCGACGCAGGCCGGCTTCGACCCGAAGAGAATCGCCCAATGGGGCCTGGAGCTCCAGCGCGACGACCTGCGGGGCATGGGAGCGTACTTCGGTTCCGGCGCGCTCCTGGGTGCGGACGGCAAGACCGCCCAGATCCCGGAAGCGTGGGCCGCTGCCTGGAAGTTCTACTACCAGTCGATCTGGACCGATCACATCAGCCTGACCGGACCCCAGTTCGAGTCGAAGGACATCAACCCCAACGATTACCCGTTCTTCGCCGGCAACACCGCGATGAGCGAGAACTTCCTGTGGTCGACGTACGGCGTCGGCGACCTCGACGACTGGGATCTCGCGGCGATCCCGTCGTACAACGGCAAGGTGACTGCCGCGTTCAACGCGGACACGTTCCGGATCCTCAACACCACGAAGCATCCCGACGAGGCGTTCGAAGTCCTGACCTACCTCCTCGGCACCGCCGCGCCGGACCTCCTGAAGGCGTACGGCGGCTTCCCCGCCCGGACCGCCGAACAGGCCACCGGTATCGCGGCCCTCCAGTCGCAGTTCAAGAACACGGTCGACTGGCAGGTCGCGGTCGACGGCATCCAGTACGCCGACGAGCCAAACTTCGAGGCGCCGATGCCGGCCTACAACGAGAGCCTCGGCCTCGTCGGTTCGGGCGGCAAGTACCTCACCAGCTGGGGCAACAAGGCCGGCCTGAACATGGACACGGAGATCGAGAACCTGCGGAAGGACCTCCAGGCGATCTGGGACAAAGCGTCCTGATCCGTGGCGGCGATCCCCCTTCAGCCGCTCGAATCGATTGATCGGCGGGGCGGCCGGCGGTTCTTCCGCCGGCCGTCGCTCGGTCGGTCAGCGCTCGCCCGCACCGAGGCGAAGTGGGGCCTGATCTTTCTGGCCCCATGGATCTTCGGGTTCTTCGCGTTCACCCTGATCCCGCTCGTCGCCTCGCTGGTCTACAGCGTGACGAACCTCAGCCTCGAGCAGTCGCAGCCCCTGCGGTTCGTCGGACTCGACAACTTCGTCCGGATGCTGGGCGACCACAACACGTGGGATTCGCTCGCCGTCACGTTCCGCTTCGCTGCCTTCAACCTGCCGATCGCGATCGTCGTCCCGTTCGTCGTCGCGCTCGTCCTGAACAGCCGGTACCTCCGGGGGACGGGCATCTTCCGGACGCTGTTCTTCCTGCCATACGTGATTCCGTTCGTGTCGGGCGTCCTCGCCTGGCAGGGGATGCTCAACCTCGAGACGGGCTGGGTGAACGAGTTCCTCCGCCTGATCGGCGTCCAGAACCCACCGAACTGGCTCCAGGACACGACGCTGATCTACCCCAGCCTCGCGTTCATCGGCCTCTGGGGGATCGGCGCCGGCGTGATCGTCAACCTGGCCGGGCTGCGCGGCATCCCGACGGAGCTCTATGACGCCGCCCGGATCGACGGCGCCGGCTGGTGGGCGACCCTCCGCAACGTGACCTTGCCGATGATGTCCCCGGTCATCTTCTACTCGCTGGTCCTCGGCATCGTCGACGTCCTCCAGTACTTCCTCGTCCCGCTGGTCCTCTACAACGGCACCGGCGAGCCGGGCGGCTCGACGCTGTTCTTCAACCTGCTGCTCTACAAGCAGGCCTTCCAGTTCTACAACTACGGCTTCGCGGCGTCCCTCGCCTGGCTCCTCTTCGGGATCACCCTCGCGATCACGCTGCTCGTCTTCCGGACCTCTCGGCGCTGGGTCTACTACGCGGGGGAGCGCTGACGTGAGCGCGCTCGGTCAGGCCGCGCCGCCACTCCCCATCGCCGCGCCGCGCCGCCGTCGCCGCTTCCTCCCCCGTCCGCGCGAGACCGGCAAATCGTTCGTGTTCACGTTCATCGTCGTCGTGATCCTGGCGGCCTTCCTCTCACCGATCCTGCGCGCGGTCTTCGTCTCCCTGAAGACGCCCGAGCAGGTCGGCCAGCTGGACGCGCCGCAGTACCCGGCCGTGCTCCAGACGTTCGACTACCAGGACAAGACCTACGACGTCTACCAGGTGCCGATCAGCGGGGGCCTGCAGTCGCTGGCCCTCATCAAGAAGGGCCGCGACTCCAGCCAGTTCGTCGACCCATCGCATCCCGACGCCGGCCTGATCACGTGGCCGGGCTCCTGGCGATCGCTCGAGCGGGCGTGGACGTTCTCGCCGCAGTGGTCCAACTACGGCACCGTCTGGGACCAGATCGAGTACCCGAGGCTTCTGTTCAACACGGTCGCCCTGGCCCTCATCGGGATGATCGGGACGGTGATCTCCTGCACGCTGGTCGCGTATGGATTCGCCCGGTTCCGGTTCCCCGGACGCGGCCTCCTGTTCACGATCCTGATCGCGACGATCTTCCTGCCGTACGCGGTCACGATCATCCCGACCTACACGTTCTTCCGCCAGCTCGGCTGGGTGGGGACGTGGCTGCCGCTGCTCGTCCCGACGTTCTTCGCGAACGCCTACGACGTGTTCCTGCTCCGGCAGTACCTGCTGACGATCCCCCGCGAGATGGACGAGGCCGCGGCGATCGACGGCGCCGGGCCGTTCCGGACGCTCCTCTCCGTGATCATCCCGCAGGCCTGGCCGGCGATCATCGCGGTCGCGATCTTCCACATCGTCTACGCCTGGAACGACTTCCTCGCGCCGCTGATCTATCTGTCGACGAAGCCGGACCTCCAGCCGCTCGCCGTCGGCCTGGCCCACTTCAACACGCTCCACTACCGGAACCAGGCCTTCATCCAGGCTGGGACGCTGATGACGATGATCATCCCGATCCTCATCTTCCTCGTGTTCCAGCGGTTCTTCACGCGCGGCATCGTGATCAGCGGGGTCGAGAAATAGCCGGGCCGCGCGTCGCCCTGACGTTCGACGCCGAGCACCCCGATCGCGAGCACCGGCCGGGGATCGCGGAGGGCATCCTCGACGTGCTCGCGGCCCGGAAGGTGCGTTCGACGTGGTTCCTCCAGGGCCGCTGGGTCGAGGCGCACCCGGCGACCGCTCAACGCGTGGCGCAGGAAGGTCACCTCGTCGGCAACCACAGCTTCTATCACGCGCGGCTGCCGCTGCTGACGAGCGCCGGGATCCGGACGGACGTCCGCGCGGCCGAGCGCGTGATCCATGAGATCGTCGGCGTCGACCCGCGGCCCTGGTTCCGGTGCCCGTTCTCGGCCGGCTCCGGCGACCAGCGCGTGCTCCGCGTCCTGCGAGAGCTGGGCTACCACGACGTCGGTCAGGACGTGGTGCTCGAGGACTGGGAGCCCTCGCGCACGGGCGCGACGATGGCGGCCGATGCGCTGCGCCTCGTGCCGGAAGCCGGCGATCCGGCCGTCGTCCTCTTCCACGCCTGGCCGCCCGGGACCCTCGACGCGCTGCCACCCCTGATCGACGGCCTGCGGGCCCTCGGCGCACGGTTCGTCCGGCTCGACGAGCTCGACGCGGTCGCCGCGTGACCCGCGCCATTCGGCCGTGGCCCTGAGAATGACGGCGTGTCTACCCCTGGATCTCCGCGGCTTCGGCGACTCGATGCCCGTCAGCTGGACCGCGCCGACCGGGAGTCATGGAGCGCGCTCGCCGATCGGGCCGTGGAACCGAACCCGTTCTTCCGGCCGGAGTTCGCCCTCGCGAACATGGCCGATCGGGGTGTCCCCCTCGAGCTGCTCGTCGTCGCCGACGATGCCGCCTGGCTCGCCTGCCTGCCGATCCGTCGGCGATCCGCCTCGCTCCGCGTGCCCATCCGCAGCATCGAGGCGATGACCGATGACTACTCGTTCCTGGGCACGCCGCTGCTGGATCGCGACCGGGTCGACCGGGGCGCGGACGGGCTGATGGCATTGGTCGCGTCGATCCGGTCCGAGGGAGTTCTCGTCGTCGGCGCCTGGGCGCCGGATGGCCCGGTCGCGGCAGCGATCACCCGAGCGGCAACGCGTCGCGGCATGCGGCCGGTCGTGCTCTCGGCCGTTCGGCGCGCTGCCTGGCACCGCTCCTCAGACGGGCGATCCCCCGGCGCACGGCTGCCGGGCGATGACCGCAAGAAGCTCGCATCGCGCGCCAGACACCTGGCCGAAGCGCTCGGCGGCGAGCTGCGGGTCGTCGACCGGAGCCAGGATCCAGGGGCCGTCGACGCCTTCCTGGAGATGGAGAACTCCGGGTGGAAGGCGGAGCGCGGGAACCCGATGGCGGCGCGGCCCGGCGATGCGCGGTTCTTCCGCAGGATGGCCGCGGAGATGGGAGCGACCGGCCGCTTCGAGCTGCTGGCCCTCGAGGGTGGCGACCGGACCGTCGCGATGGAGACGCACCTCATCGACGGCGACGCGCTCTACTCCTTCAAGATCGCGCACGACCCCGCGTTCCGGGCCTATTCCCCGGGCACGCAGCTCAAGGCCCACGTGATGGACCGGCTCGAGGAGCGGGGGTTTCGGATCGCCGACTCGTGCGCCTCGCCAGGCAACGCGCACATGAACCGGCTCTGGCCGGATCAGAGACCGCTTCAGGTGTTGTTGATCCCCACGGGGGCGATCAGCGGCAGGCTCGTCCGACCGCTCGTCGCGGCCCGCTCGATGGCCAGGGCAGCGCGCGAGCGGTTCCGATCCCGCGGCGGCGACGCCAAGGCGCGCGCCCAGGTCACGCCATGAGCGTCCGAGCGCGGACCACCTGCACGATGCGCCGGGCGAACGGGATTCGCTGCGCGAACCGACGCCAGGCGGGGATATGCGAGCTGTAGTGGGTGACCTTGCGGACGTACGTCGGGACGTACCACTGGACGACCTGGGCCCCCGGGAAATAGATCATGTCCCCGGCCCGGATCGGTGTGATCACGCCGCTCGGGAAGGTGAGCTCCGCCTCGCCGGCGAGGATCTCCACGATCTCGTCGGGGCCGTAGTGCCAATCGAACCTGCCGGTCGTGCAATCCCACAGCGTCGCACTGATCGTCCGGTCGCGATCGAGCGCCAACGGACGCGAACGTGGGTGAGGGTCACCGTCGACGATCCACGTCGGATCGAGTGGGGCGGGAGCCAGGTCGTCGTCGGTCGGAAGCGACCGGGTGACGATCGGTTCCTTCTGTGGCATCGCGGCTTGTCCTCCTCCGTGCGAGCGGCTTGGTGAACATATCATCGTCGGATCGGCCCGATCGGATGTCGCGGGCGGCAGCCGCGTGACGAAGACGGCGGTCCTGGCCGTGGACGGCGGCAACTCGAAGGTGGACGTCGCGCTCGTCGCCGCGAACGGTTCGCTGCTCGCGGCGGTCCGTGGGCCATCCATCTCGCATCAGGTCGTCCCGCTGGCCGATGGCGCACGGGCGCTCGCTGCGCTGGTCGAGCGGGCCCGCGTCGAGGCTGGGGACGGGGCAGTGGGCGCGCCGCGGATCGCCGTCCACGGCCTCGCCGGGGCCGACTACCCGGAGGATGTCCGGCAGCTGCGGGCCGCCTTCGCCGACGCCGCGCCGGCCGGCGAGGTGCTCGTCCTCAACGACACGTTCGCGGCCCTCCGCGCGGGCGCGAGCCGGCCGTGGGGGATCGCCCTCATCTGCGGCCAGGGGATCAACGGGGCGGCCGTCTCCCCGACCGGCCGGCGGGTCCGCTTCGCCGGGGTCGGCGACATCGCGGGTGACTGGGGCGGCGGCGGGTCCGTCGGCATGGACGGCCTCGGGGCCGCGGTACGGGCACAGGACGGACGCGGCCCGAGCACGGCGCTGGAACGCACGATCCCGGCGGCCGTCGGTCTGAAGCGGCCCGATGCGGTGACCCACGCCTATTACGCCGGCCGCCTGGACGAGCGGCGGGTCGCCGACCTCGCCCCGACGGTCTTCGCCACCGCGATGGCCGGGGATCCCGTGGCCCGGTCGATCATCGATCGGCTCGCCGACGAGCTCGTGACGATGGCCGCGGCCCTCGCCCGCCGAACGGCGCTCGTCCGGCGCGACCCCGACGTCGTCCTTGCGGGCGGCGTGTTCAAGACGCACGATGCCGTGTTCCACGATCGGCTTCGGGCTGGCATCGCCCGCGTCATCCCCGCGGCGCGGGTCGTCCGCCTCGCCGCACCGCCCGTCCTGGGATCCGCCCTGATCGGCCTGGATCGGCTCGCGCCGGGCGGCGCCGCATCCGCGGCGGTGGCGGCCCGGGCCCGCGCGGACCTCGAGGCGTGGAGCGCCACAGCGCGGGTTGTCACGGCGTCGTAACCAGCGATCCCCCTCCGCGCCTGCACTCTCGCGGCGCTCGATGTCATCCTTCCCCCAGTCAATCCCGTCCGGAGTCCCCTGTGTACGACGCCCCGCGCGCCGCGACCCCCGAACCCGAATACGGCGACGACGACGCTCCCCGGACCAGCCCGACGCCCGCGGGCTGGGTCGCCCTCGCGATCTGGGGCGGCCTGACCGTCATCGCGCTGATTGGCGCGTTCGGCGTCGTGACCGCGTTCTCCAGGATGACCGAGGGCCTGCCGCCGATGGCAGACCTCGGCAAGATCACGTTCTCCCAGCAGTCGGTGATCACCGATCGCAATGGCGTGGAGCTGGCCCGGTTCGGCGGCGAGAAGCGCGAGCCAGTCACCTTCGATGACATCCCGCCGATCGTCATCGATGCCCAGACGGCGATCGAGGACAAGACGTTCTGGGACAACGCGGGCTTCGACCCGCTCGCCATCGTGTCGGCCGGGCTCGACAGCCTCCGCGGGAACAGCCGAGGGGCGTCGACGATCACCCAGCAGCTCGTCCGCCAGCGGCTCCTCGATCCCAAGCTCGTCCAGGACCCCAGTCGCACATTCGAGCGGAAGATCAAGGAGATCATCCAGTCCGTCCGGCTGACGTCGGCCTACCCCGGGGTCGACGGCAAGAAGCAGATCATCGCCGCCTATCTGAACCAGAACTACTACGGGAACCAGGCGTATGGGATCAAGGCCGCGGCGAAGGCGTACTTCGGAATCGACGACCTCTTCCAGCTGACGCCGGCCCAGGCCGCGATCCTCGCCGGCCTGCCGAAGTCGCCGTCGAACTACGACCTGGTCAAGAACGCCGACCCGAACTGCACGGACACGACGCTGGCCGAAGACGCCGAATGTCCGCCCGCCAAGACCCAGCTCGTCGTCCCGCCCGACTCGCCGGTGGTCGTGCGCCGGAACCAGATCCTGGAGCTGCTGGCCGAGGGCCGCACGCCACTCTCGAAGAACCAGTACACGCCTGAGCAGTTCCGCGCGGCCGAGCAGGACCCGGTGAATGTCGCCCCGCAGACGATTCCGCGGTGGATCGCGCCGCACTTCGTGTGGGCCGTCCAGGACGAGCTCGCCACGAAGCTCTGCGGCGAAGAGCCGACCTGTGACGCGCTCGCGGCCGGCGGCCTGACGATCACGACCACCCTCGATACGAAGCTTCAGACGATCGCCGAACGGTGGGTCCAGGCGGCAGCGATCGTGCCGAACGCGAAGGATCCCGCCGCCCTCGCGAAGCGGCTCAAGATCCCGGACGGCTTTGCCCCGTGGATGCGGAACCTCAAGGGCAAGGACGTCAACAACGGAGCGATGGTCGCGCTCGACTACCAGACGGGCGAGATCATCGCGTACGTCGGCAGCGCCAACTACTACGCCACGAAGAGCACGCCCCAGTTCCAGCCGAAATACGACGTCGTCGGCAGTGGCTTCCGGCAGCCCGGCTCCGCGTTCAAGCCGTTCAACTACCTGACCGCGATCAACGACAAGCGGCTGACCGCGGCCTCGATGCTCATGGACACCGCGACGGACTTCGGCGGCAACTACACGCCGTCCGACGCGGACAACCTGGAGCGCGGGCCTGTCCGCGTCCGGACCGCCCTGCAGTTCTCGCTGAACATCCCGTCGGTCAAGGCCGCCGAGGTCAACTCGGTCGACCACCTGTTCGCCCGAGCCAAGGACTACGGGATGGTGTTCCAGAGTGACAAGTCGAACGCCGGGCTGGCGATCGCCCTCGGCGTCCAGGAGGTCCGCCCGATCGACCTCGTGACCGCCTATGGGACCCTCGCCAACGGTGGCAAGAAGATCGGCCATACGACGATCCTGTCCGTCAAGGATCAGCAGGG
>OEKI01000326.1_pt3 | contig 21310 bp, 25 predicted proteins | sample 1503121 | NCBI WGS metagenome assembly OEKI01 (sample SAMEA104379569, study PRJEB20068) | metagenome | biome: 1000743; feature: 77; material: 1998 | place: USA | collected 2012 | depth 25 m | reverse complement strand
GGCGATCGAACCGGGCGCGATCGCGGGTAGCACCGGGAACCGCTCCACTCCCGCGACGTAGTCGGCCATCAGGTCGACGACCCGGTGCGCGGCCGCCCGGAAGGCGTCGGACGACATGTCGCCGAGCCCGTCCAGCTGCTCGCCGGCGAGCTTCTCCGCCGTTCGATCGATCGCGGTCATCGGCCGAAGCGTACCCGCTCGGACATGAGGAGGCCCCGCGATCGGAGGGCGGTCGCGGGGCCTCGTCCCCGTTGTGTGCGGCGGTGGGAGGGGCCTGTGTGCCCCTCCTCGCTTCATACGCCGAGCGGCGCCGATCGGATGCGTCCTACTCTCGTTCGATGGGCGGCGAGTCGATGCGGGCATTCGTGATCACGGGTCCGCGCGCGGCCGAGGTCCGGACGGTCGAAGTGCCGTCGCCCGGACCCGGCGAGGTGGTCGTCGAGGTCGAGCGCGTCGGGGTCTGCGGGACCGACGTCGAGTTCTTCACGGGCGAGATGGCCTACCTCGCCACCGGCGAGGCCGCCTATCCGATCCGGATCGGGCACGAATGGGCCGGCACGGTCGCCGCGGTCGGCGAGGGCGTCGACCCGTCGTGGCTCGGGAGGCGGGTGACCGGCGACACCATGCTGGGGTGCGGCCGGTGCGAACGCTGCAGCTCGGGACGCCAGCATCTCTGCGCGAATCGCTTCGAGGTGGGGATCCGGCATGGCTGGCCCGGCGCGCTCGCGGAGCGTCTCCTCGTCCCGGCGTCGTCACTCCGGGCACTCCCCGAGGGGATGGATGCCTCGCTCGGGGCGCTCGTCGAGCCGGGCGGCAACGCCTGGCGCGCGGTCGATGCGGCGACGCTTGCGGCCGGCCAGCGGCTGCTCGTGATCGGGGCGGGGACGATCGGGCTCCTGGCCGCGCTGATCGCGCGGTCGGCGGGTGTCGAGGTGGAGCTCATCGGCCGCAGCGGCGAGTCGGTTGCCTTCGCGCGATCCCTGGGATTGAGGGCTTCGGCCGTCGCGGACCCTCTGCCCAGCCGACACTTCCAGGCCGTCATCGATGCCTCGACGTCCGCGTCCTCGCCCGCCCTGGCGATCGACCTCGTCGAACCCGGCGGACGCGTCGTCTACATCGGCCTGGCCGGAACCCCGAGCGATGTCGACACGCGGCGGATCGTCCTGAACGATCTCACGGCCGTCGGAATCCTCAGCGCGTCGCCGGGCCTGGACGGCGCAATCGAGCTCTTCGCGTCCGGGCGGGTCGATCCGCGCCCGCTGATCGCCGCCGTCGTCGGTCTCGATGACGTGTCACGTGTGCTGGCCGGCGAGCACGATCCGGCGTGGAAGGCCGGCCCCAAGATCCACGTCGATCCGCGGGGCTGACGTCGGCGTCAGTTCGGTGGTGGAGCGGGATCGCCGTTCGCTTTGGGCGGCGTGATCGTCGCGATGACCGTATCGGGGTCCATGTCGAGCGCCTCGTAGTGCGTCACGCGCACGTACTCGGCGAGGCCTTCCGCGCCGGGCAGGAGGCGCGGCTTCTCGATATTCGAGCCCGTCCAGTTGTAGAGAGAGTGCGCATCGCGCCACTCCTCGAACAAGAGGACGTCGTCATAGCCGCGATGCGCTTGACGGGCGAGCTTCAGGTACACGAGCCCCTCCTGCTCGCGCATGAGCGGCAGCTGCCTTCGGAGGACGTCCTCGAAGGCTGCCGCATGTCGATCCGGCACTCGTGCGGTCAGGATCCGAACGATCACGTTTCGATCGTAACGAGCGCCGGGCTCCCTGCGCGTTACAGGCGCATTCGAAAACCTGTCGCCCAGCCACCAACCGCCGCGACAGCGAGGGTCGGCGACGCACGCCGCAGCGCACGGACCGACACGAGCCTGCAACACCACTCACGGTGAGATGGAACACGAAGGGGCCCTCGCGGCGCCGACGATTGGCCCATGGAAGACCGCCGGGAGGTTGACGACGCGATCGGCGTCGCGATCGAGCGCACCGAGGACGCCCAGGCGGAGGTCGAGCGCCACGTCAAGCGCGATCTCGTCCCGCCGAAGCCGGTTGTCGAGAAGGTCGTGTGGAGAGCCGAGGACCTCGACGCCCTGGCGAGCGATGCCGCCGCGAAGGAAGGCGTCGCGGACGACGACGGGGAGCCCCAGCGCAACGGCTGACTCGAGCTCCACGAAGGAGGCATCGACCCCCAGATGAGTGAGCTCTTTCGGGGGATCGCCCGCCGGGTGACGCTCTGGATCGGCTCCTGGCAGTTCTTCACGATCTCGCTGGTGTTTCTGGCCTTGTGGGCGGGAGCCGGACCCATCTTCCAGTTCAGCGACACGTGGCAGCTGGTGATCAACACCTCCACGACGATCCTGACCTACTTCCTCGGCATCCTCATCCTGCTCGAGGCCAACCGGGAGGCGAAGGAGTCGAAGGTCGTCCACGACGCGCTGATCGAGGCAACGCGTGGCGCGAGCAACCGGCTCGTCAACATCGACGAGATGACGGACTCCGAGGTCGAGGAGCTCCAGGCTCGACTCCGCGACCGGGCTCGCCGGGAGGAAGCTCCGCGCCCCGCGGAGTAGAACGCCGCGATCTACGCGATGCGGCGGCGTCCGCCCCAAAGCTCACATCCGGATGCACGTCACGAACATGGCGCAGCACCGTGGCGCGACCAGGTCATGGTCGCGTTCGGCGTGGAGGTGCCCGCAGTTCGGCACGACGCACTCGACAGCTCGCATCGTCCCACCTCGCGCTGTCCGACGACGCAGAGTCCGCCGCTTCGCGATTGGACGAGCTGGCTGCGCCCTCACTTGCATCGGACGACCGCGGTCTAGCAGCCCTTGAGGTAGCCGACGACCCGGCTGCCCTTCACCGCCGGGGGAACGATGGTCATGCAAGCCGGGTCGTCGGATCACATCGTGGCAGGGACGCGGCATCAGTCCAAAGACCGCGGCTGACGCCGGCACTGTCTCAAAGACGACAAACGAGATGACAGTGGCACCGGACCCGGGGACCGCCTGACGCCGGTCCGAATCTCCCATGGACACCCAGGGATCGTGTCGGCGAACCTCGAGCGCGTGGCCCGCTGATCGGGGCCTCCGCAAGGCCAGCCGACAGAGGATCGACGACCGTGGGAAGCCGCATCCGCCGCTTGCGTGACGTGCGCCGCCACTGGGAGGCCGCAGAGCTGCGCGTCTGGCAAGCCGCTCCAGGGAGCCCCGATTGGGACGCCGCTCAGGCACAGAGCGCGGAGCTCGAGCGGAGCTACATGAAGCGGATCAGCCGGATCCTCGACTGGACGATCGCGCGGCGTGGTCGCATCGGGCGGGACGCTGATCCGGAGACATAACGCCGACGCCTCGAGAGTCGTTGTCGATATCTGAGGTCGCCGGAGGTTGGGTGCACCGTTCCCCCGGCGGTTGCGTGCCGACGGCGGCCTCACTCCGGGCAACGCGCCGCCTCAGCAACTACGAAGGCCTGGTCCAGGTCACGCTTGGCCTGATCGACCAGCGGTCCGCCAGCGGGGAACTGCGAGGCGGCCTGCGTCAGCTCGGTCGCGGCGGCCAGGAACAGCTGCTTCGCCTCCGGGCTTGCAGAACCGACGAGGTCCCCCATCGTCGTCATGCCTTTGGTCGCGGCCTCTGCGGCCGATCGGGCGTCGTCGACCTTCTGAGCAGCCAGGGCGGGCTTCACCAGTTGCATGGCCATGACCACGGGCTCGCCGGCGGGCTCGACGGAGCCGCCGACGTGGTCGCTGAGGCCGATGGGGCACCCGGCGCGCACGCTCCCAGCACGAAGACGACGAGCACGAGCAGCGGCGCCGCCCGATGTTCTCCGGACTCGCGACCCTGACGGCGCATTCGGCCGAACGGCTCCGCCACGGACGATCTCCACGGTTCCTCGGTGCCCTCGATCGCGGGCAGTTGGACGCGATCACATGGGAGAGGGTCCGGCCGGCACGAAAAGGTTCAGTTTTGACCGAGCTCGCCCGGACGGCCCTGACAGTCGACCGGAGCGTTTCGGAGTACCGCTCGTCGCCGTCGCGCTCAGATGTTGGTCGGGGCGGCCGGATTTGAACCGACGACCACCAGTCCCCCAGACTGGTGCGCTACCAGACTGCGCCACGCCCCGAGTCCGGCGAGTCTACACCGCGGCGGCGCGATCCCCGGAGCCGTGACCCGATCGCGTCAGCCCGCGATCGCGGGCAGCCGCGCGAGGGCCTTCTCGACCGCTGCGTCGGGGTACTCGTAATCCTCTAGCGTCCCGGCGAGGTACTTCTCGTACGCCGACAGGTCGAAGTGGCCGTGCCCGCAGAGGTTGAACAGGATCACTCGCTCCTCGCCCGTCTCCTTGGCATCGAGCGCCTCGTCGATGGCGATCTTCAGGGCGTGCGTCGGCTCGGGCGCCGGGAGGATCCCCTCGGTCCGCGCGAACTGGACGCCCGCGGCGAAGCAGGCGAGCTGGTGAACCGACCGGGCTTCGATCGCCCCGAGCTCTTTCAGGTGCGACACGAGCGGCGCCATGCCGTGGTAGCGGAGGCCGCCGGCGTGGATGGGTTCGGGAATGAAGTCGGCGCCGAGCGTGTGCATCTTCACGAGCGGCGTCGTCTTCGCCGTGTCGCCGAAGTCGTAGGCGTAGACGCCGCGCGTCAGCGACGGCGCCGCCTCGGGCTCGGCCGCGATGACCTTGTACTTGCGGCCGCCCCGGAACGTCTGGCCGAGCCAGGGGAAGGTCAGCCCTGCGAAGTTCGAGCCACCGCCTGCGCACCCGATGATCACGTCGGGCTCCTCGCCGGCCATGTCCATCTGGGCGATCGACTCCTGGCCGATCACGGTCTGGTGGAGCAGGACGAAGTCGAACACCGACCCGAGGGAGTACTTCGTTCCCGGATGGGTGACGGTGTCCTCGATCGCCTCGGAGATCGCGACGCCCAGCGACCCGGTGTGGTCGGGCGTCTCGGCGAGGACCTTCTGGCCGTATTGGGTGTCGGGCGATGGGCTCGGCACGACCGATGCCCCGTAGGTCTCCATGAGGATCCGTCGATACGGCTTCTGGTCGTAGCTGGCTCGGACCATGAAGACCTTGATCTCGAGGTCGAATGCCGCTCCGGCGAAGGCGAGCGCACTCCCCCACTGCCCTGCGCCGGTCTCGGTCGCGAGGCGGGTCACGCCTTCGGCCTTGTTGAAGTACGCCTGAGCGAGCGCCGTGTTCGGCTTGTGGCTGCCCGACGGGCTGCCGCCCTCGTACTTGTAGTAGATGTGGGCGGGTGTATCGAGCGCCTTCTCCAGGCGGCGAGCGCGATGGAGCGGGCTCGGTCGATAGAGCTTGTAGGCGTCCCGGACGGGATCGGGGATCTCGACTTCGCGCTCCTGGCTCACGACCTGCTTGATCAGCTCCATCGGGAAGAGCGGCGCGAGGTCGCCCGGCCCGATCGGCTGGCCGGTTCCCGGGTGCAGTGGCGGCGGCGCCGGGCTCGGCAGGTCGGCCGCGATGTTGTACCAGGCCCGCGGAATACGATCCTCGTCGAGCAGGTACCGGGTGCGCTCGGTCAGGACGGTCGCCATGACGGGTCTCCTCTCGGGATCGGCTCGCCGGCCGCAGCCGCCATCTCGCGCCGAGATGGACAGCCTAGAACGAAGCGCGGTTCGTTACCAGCCGCCGTCGGTCGTGATGATGTCGGGATCGCCGCAGCGATAGCGAGCCGGGGCCAGGGCGAACTCCTCGCCTGGCCGGGTCGGGTCGTAGCAGACGTGCATCCCCAAAAGGTCGTCGGCGGTCCAGGTGCGGACCCCGCGCCTCAAGTTCGATGTCCGTTGGTCCTCACCGCGATACGTGTGGTTGTCGACCGTGAAGGAGTACGCCCCGATCGTGTTCCGGCCACCCGGGTGTTGCCAGACGACTTCGAGAACCGCCGGCGCTGAGCCCGAGCGCTGGGCACGGCCCCAGGAGATCAGCGGCCAGGGCAGGACGACGAAGGCGATCACAAGGACCCCGACGACGACGCGGCCCCACCTCCTGAACGCCGACGTGCGGTCGCAGGTCAAGCCCCGTCCCGGATCCGCTCCGCCCAGGCGGGGAAGTCGGCCAGCTCGTCCTTCGTCTCGCGGGCCAACAGGTCGAGCAGGCAGCGCTGGACGCTCTTGCCCTCGAACAGCGCGTTGTGGACCTCCTGGGCGATCGGCATCTCGACATCGAAACGGCGGGCCAGGCCGATCGCCGCATCGACCGTGTAGGCACCCTCCGCCACACCCGGCAGAGCGGTCTCGAGCTCCTCCCACTTGCGGCCCTTCGCGAGCTCCTCCCCGAGGCGATGGTTGCGCGACAGCGTCGAGCCGCAGGTGGCGACCAGATCCCCGATCCCGGCGAGGCCCGCGAAGGTCAGGGGGTTCGCGCCGGCGGCGATCCCGAGCCGCGTCATCTCCGCGAGCCCGCGCGTGATCAATCCGGCCTTGCCGTTGTCGCCGAACCCCAGCCCGTCGGCCGCACCCGCCGCGATCGCGACCACGTTCTTGAGCGCCCCACACAGCTCGACGCCGAGCAGGTCGCTGTTGACGTACAGCCGGAACTCGCGCCGACCGATCCGCTCGACGATCCGGTCCGCCAGCATCGGGTCCTCTGCGGCAACGACGGCCGACGCCGGCAGGCCCTTGGCGATTTCCGCGGCGAGGTTCGGCCCGGACAGGGCGGCCACGCGCCGCGCGGTGAACCCGCCCGCATCGGCGATCACCTGCGACATGCGGAGCAGCGAGCCGGCTTCGAGGCCCTTCGCGACCGACAGGAGGTCCGCCGATGGCGGCACGGATGCCGCAGTGGACTCGACCGTCGATCGAAGATGGGAGGACGGAGCTGCGTAGACGACGAGCTCGACTGCGGCCAGATCCGATGGCTCGGCCGATACACGGACGGCATCCGGCAGACGAATGCCCGGCAAGCGCCGCTCGTTCTCGCGCGCGGCGTCGATGCGGCTAGCGCCATCGCGATCATGGGTCAGCAGCAGGACGGGCTCGGCGCGCGCGATCAGGACGGCGAGCGTGGTGCCCCACGCGCCGGCCCCGACGACAGCGACCTTTGGAGGTTCGAGGCCCTGCGTCATTCCACCCGTTTCCAGTACGAGTCCTTGACGACGATCTGGCCGTTCCGCAGCGTCCACAGGTCGCAGCCACGGACTTCGAGCCGCTGGCCGTCCGTCGTCGTCCCGGTCAGGGTCCACTCGGAGACACCGCGATCGCCGTCGACGCTCAGGAAGTGTCGATCGTCGCTGTAATGGACGTCAGGAATGCCCTCGAACCGCTTCGCGAGGCCCGCCCGCACCGCCTCGCGGCCCTCGTAGCGGGTCCCCCACCGGTCGGGGCCGCGCGGCGATTCGAACACGGCGTCGTCGGCGAAGTGCTCCATGATTCCGTCGAGGTCGTGCCGGTTGAACGCATCGAGGACCGCCTGGAGCGTCTCCACGTCCGCGCCCTCCTTCATCGTTTCGGGCGTCGTCCACCAGCGGCGGGTCGGCGACCGGCGGGGCCTTTCGACACCGCGCTGTGACCGCGGGGTGATCGGCGCCGAGGCAGCCGGACTGACTCGCGGTCGCGGAAGACGAGCTTGATCGGCGTCCCGTCGAAGCCGAATTCCGACCGGAGCCGGTTCTCGAGGTAGCGCCGGTAGCTGAAGTGGATCGCGGCCGCATCGTTCGCGAAGAACACGAACGTGGGCGGCGCGACGCCGGCCTGCGTCCCGTAGAAGAGCTTCGGACGGCGGCCCTTGACCACCGGCGGCTGCTGCCGCTCCGAGGCGGCCCGCAGAACACGGTTCAGCTCCGCGGTCGAGACCCGCTTGCGGCGCTCGCCCCAGATGTCGATCGCCATCTCCAGGACCTTGCCAACGCGTTGGCCCGTCTTCGCGCTGATGGACACGATCGGCGCGAAGTCGAGGAACGGGACCTCGTTGTGGATCCACTCGACGTACTGGTCGAACGACCGATCCGTCTTGTCCTCGACGAGATCCCACTTGTTGACCGCGACGACGAGGCCCTTGCCCTCCTCGACGACATAGCCGGCGACGTGGGCGTCCTGCGCGGTCAGCCCCTCGACCGCGTCGATCACGAGGACGGCGACGTCGGCCCGCGAGATCGCCTTGAGCGATCGCAGCGTCGAATAGCGCTCCGCGGCCGGGCCGGAGGCGACCTTGCCGCGGCGTCGGATGCCCGCGGTATCGATGAGGACCACCTCGCTACGACCCCACCCGAGCGTGGTGTCAATTGCGTCGCGTGTCGTGCCGGGAACCTCCGACACGATCGCCCGATCCTCCCCAAGGAGGCTGTTGAGGAGCGACGACTTGCCGACGTTCGGGCGGCCGACGAAGGCGATCGCGGCCATCGTGTCCTCCGCCTCGGCGGCGATCGCCGCGTCCCAGCGGGCGGCGATCCCGTCGGCCGAAGTCACGCCATCGGCGTCGTCCTCGTCGGCCTCCTCGTCGCCGACGACGAACGGCTCGAGCCGGCCGGCCGCAACGTCCCGGGCCCACTCGTCGGCCTCCGCCTCGCGTGCCTTGCGGGCAATCTCGCCCTCCGTCTCCGGCGGAAGCGCCCAGACGATCGCGTCGAGCAGGTCGCCGGTGTTCCGGCCGTGCGACGCCGAGATCGCGAACGTGTCCTCCCAGCCGAGTGCGTGGAACTCGGCGGCGTCGGCCTCGCGCTGCGTGTTGTCCGTCTTGTTCACGGCGACGATGATCGGCTTCGTCGCCTTCCGGAGCAGCTCGGCAGCCTCGAGATCGGCCGGGGTCAGGCCGGTGATTGCGTCGACGAGAAACAGGATCACGTCCGCTTCGCGGATCGCGAGCCGAGCCTGCTCCTGGACCTTCAGCTCGATCGGGTCGGCCGTGTCGACCTCCAACCCGCCCGTGTCGACGAGCACGAACCGCCGGCCGTTCCACTCGGCGTCGCCGTACATCCGGTCGCGGGTCGTCCGAGCGCGATCCTCGACGATCGCCTGGCGCTTGCCGACAAACCGGTTGAAGAGCGTGGACTTGCCGACATTCGGCCGGCCGACGACGGCGACCACCGGGAGGCCCGCCAGGGCTTGAGCGCGGGCCACAGGTCTACGCGGCGCCCGACGTCGGGGTCGCGCCCTCGTTGTGGACGAACGTCGGGAGCGACGTTGTCCGGCCCGCCGGCGTGGCGGCTTCCGCAAGGGCCTTACCGGCGAGCTCGTCCGCGCGCGCCGCGACCTCGGGCATACCGGCGATCTCCAGGACGCGCCGCGCGACGTCGCGAAGGTCCTCGATCGGCGTGGACGTGCCGCCGGTGATCCCGACGATCTCGCGGCCGTCGAAGACCGAGGGGTCGGTCAGGTCCTTCCAGTTCTCGATCTGGATCGCGGGCTTTCCGGCGATCCCGACGAGCCGCGTGAGCTCTTTCGTGTTGGCGCTCGAGCGGCCGCCGACGACGACCATCAGGTCGACCTCGCGGGCCGCCTCGACCGTGTCCTCCTGGCGGCGGATCGTCACGGGACAGACCGTGTTGACGATCTTCAGCTCGTGGCTGCGGCCGACCATGAAGGCCGCGAGCTTCTCGAATTTCCAGGGTGGCTGCGTCGACTGGGAGATGAGCGCCATCCGCTTCTTGCGCGGGACCTTGGCCTCCCATTCCTCTTCTTCGTCGACGACGATCGCGTCCGGCGCGAAGCCGAGCATGCCGACGACCTCGGCGTGGTTCGGGGTCCCGAGGAGGACGATCGTGTAGCCCTCCTCGACGAGCTTCGTCAATTCCTTGTGCTCCTGGATCACCCAGGTGCAGGTGCCGTCGATGACCTCGAGGCCGCGGTGGCTGGCCCGTTCCATCACGTCCGGCCGTACGCCATGGGCGCGAATCACGACCGCCGCTCCGTGGTCGACGTCGTCGAGCGTGTCGACGGTCTCGATCCCGAGCCGCTCGAGATCCGCGATCACGCCCTCGTTGTGGACGACCTGGCCGAGGGTATGGGTCGACTTGCCCGCGGCGCGAGCCTCTTTCGCCTTATCGATCGCCTCGCGGACGCCGTAGCAGAAGCCGGTTCGCCGGGCGATCCGGATCTCCCGGACGGTTCCCATGATGGGTCAAGTATCGCATGCGACCTCCGAATCACCGGCCGCTCCCAGATTCCGCTGGGCACGCGTAACGCATCCGGGCCTCCATCGTTGTGACAGGTGCCCCCAGGTTCCCACCCGCTCAAGAGGCTGACTATGAGGCGACTCCGAAGCGTTCCCGTTGCCATCGTCGCTGTGCTGGTGTCCGCCGGCATCGTTGCGGCATTCACGACTCCGCCCGCCGCATCGAAGGGGCTGGCCATCGCCAAAGAGCACTCCGGCCGGACCGTTCCGGCATTCCCGACGACGATCGCGGCGGGGGCCGCGAATGCTGCGGCTGACTCCGCTGCAGCCGGCGTCGAACTCCAGACCCCGGCAGAGCTGCCTGACGCCGCGAGCCATGGTGCTGCGGTGGCGGCGGTCGCCACGGCTGATGACACGACGCCGGATACGAACCATGGCGCCGATGTCTCGGCTGTCGCCAAGCAGAACCACGGGCAAACGATCGCGGCGACTCACCGGCCCGTAGATGCCGGCAGGCCGGACACCGTCGGGGCTCCGCAGGGGGTCGAAGCGCCGGACGGCGCCGGCAAGCCGGCAGATGTCGGCCCGCCGGAGGGTGTCGGCCGACCCTGATCCGGGGCTGACTCTCGCTCCTCCTCACGGACCGCCGTCCCGTCCCCAGACGGGCGGCGGTCATTCTGTTTCCCGCTCTGCTCCCGATGCTGGCCAAATACCAACCCAGGGAGTGGGGGGCACGATCCCCTCCTCGTCCGAGCCCGACCTTCCCGAGAGTTTGCCCCTGACGGCTCACTCAACGCCCGAAGTGGCTCGGAGGGCTGCCTTCCACCACCCTGGTTGGTATCTGGAGCGGTTGGGTCGTCAAGTCAGGGGGCCGGGCGATGGGTCGTCCGCCATCAGGTGTCCGCAGATGGCGTGTCATCGCCATTCGTCGAGCCTACCCAGCCGTAGACCGTGAGCCGGTCGGTCCCCGTCTCGACCTCGATTCGGATGGGATCCGGTCCTTCGAAGTGAATCAGCGCAGCGCCTTGAGTCGGCATCTCCAGTTCCCTGGCCCATGGCTCGACGACCAGCGTGACGGAGGAATCGTTGCGGTTCTCGACCCGGATGTCGACGACGCGACTCCGCGGGCGTCAAAACCGGAACAAGGCGGTCAGCTCTCGTCCACCGCGTACGGGCCGCGGTGCCGCGGGTCCAGCAGCGCCGCGATCCGGCGCATGATCAGGTCCGTCGCCAGGCCCTTCGCGGCCTTGCGGTTCGTGCCCGGCGGCAGCAGGTCGCCGACCTTGAACGGCTTGCCGATCCGCATCGTCGCGTGGCCGCCGAGGCGCGGGATCGGCCGGCCCTTCGGCCAGACCCTGTCCGTGTTCGAGACACCGATCGGGACGATCGTGGCGTTCGTCCGGAGCGCGAGCATCGCGAGGCCATCCTTCGGGGTCTGGAGCTCGGCGGTTGGGCTGCGCGTCCCCTCGGGGAACACCATCAGTACCTGACCGGCGTCAAGAACGCGCTGCGCGATCCGGAACGCCTCGACGTCCGCGCCGCCGCGGTCGACCGGCACGACGCCGCCGTTGCGGGCCATCCAGCCGACGATCGGCCAGTCGAACATCTCCTTCTTGCCGAGCCAGTGGATTCGCCGCCCCAGCTTCGGCGTGAGCCACGAGCCGACGATCACCGGATCGGCGTTCGAGATGTGGTTGGCGGCGAGGATCACCGGGCCCGTCCGCGGGATCGCAGAGGCATCGCCCTCTACGTGGACGCGCGTGATGCACCGCGCCAGGGTCCGGGCGCCCAGCGCGGTGCCGCGGATCAGTGGCGTCAGGTCCTCGCGGAAGAGCTCCTCCTCGTCGATCGCCGGCTTTGCGCTCGGTCGGTCGGCCGTCGGCGCGCTCATCGTGTGCGGGCGGGGGATCTGGCCGGCGCCCCCTCCGCCGCCCGGATCGCGGCGACCACCGCGTCGACGGTCTGCTCGAACCGGTTGCCGTCCGTGACGACGTGGATCGCGTCCTCGGCGGGCCGGAGCGGTGCGACGGACCGGTTGCTGTCGAGGTCGTCGCGGCGCCGAAGCTGGGCGAGGATGAAGCGGCCGTCCGCGCTGTCGGGATCGACCCCGCGCTCTTCGGCGCGCCGCCGCGCGCGTTCCTCGACCGACGCGTCGAGGAAGATCTTCAGATCGGCATCGGGCAGGACGACCGTCCCGATGTCGCGGCCGGCCATGATGATCCCGCCCGGCTGCGCGGCGAGGTCTCGCTGACGCTCCAGCAGCGCTGTCCGCAGCTCGGCGACGCGGCTGACGGCCGAGACCGCCTCGTCGACCTGGGGGCTGTGGACGTCCTCGGTGGCGTCGACACCGTCGATGCTGACGTGCGAGAGGCGGCCGTCCCCGTCGGGGACGAGCTCGATCTCGGGGACGAGCGCCACGAGCCCGGCCGGATCCTCGGGGCGGACGCCTCGCCGCAGCGCGAGCCAGGTCGCCGCGCGATACAGGAGGCCCGTGTCGCAGAAGCGGTAGCCGAGCTGGAGGGCCGCCGCGGCGCCGACGCTCGACTTGCCGGACGAAGCCGGTCCATCGAGGGCGACGACGAGACCAGGATGGGCGGTGGTCACGGGGCGAGGATACCGCCCGGCCTCGCGCCGAGCGGGTTCGAGCTTCCGGCGCCCGAACGGAAGGAGGAGCCGTCATTTCGGGCGAGGCTTCGGTCGCCCGTAGCCCGAATCAGCTCCTCGTCTGACGGTTAGGCATCTTCCTTCGTCCGTTCGGTCGCCCCGCGCCCGAATGGCTACCGTCGCTCGAACCGGTGACGTCGCGGGATCGCCCACCGCCGCCCGCGAGACCGCGCACCTCCGGCGCCTTGAGGGGTCGCACCTTGCCGCTGCGCAGGCCGTCGATCCGGACGGGGCCGATGCGGACGCGGACGAGGCGATCGATGGGCGCTTCGACCGCACCGAACATGCGCCTGAGCTGGCGCTTCCAGCCCTGGCGCAGGGTCGCTCGATACCAGGTCAGGTCCGGTGGCGGCGGCACGAGCAGCTCGACCAGGCGACTCGTCTCGACACCGGTCATCGGCCGGAGATGGTGGAGGGTCGCGAGCCCTTCCTCGAGTGGGATCCCCTGCTCCAGCGCGTCCAGCTGCGCCCGATCCAGCGGCGCGCGGACCCCCAGCGCGTACTCGCGCTCCACGCCGAACCGCGGGTGGAGCACCCGCTCCGACCACGCGCCGTCGTTCGTCAGGATCAGCAGCCCCTCGCTGTCCTGATCGAGGCGCCCGACCGGGTAGAGACGAGCGCCCTCGGGGACGAGGGCGGTCGGCAGCAAATCCAGGACGGTCGTGTCGGCGTGGCGGTCCGCGGTCGTCGAGGTGACGCCGGCCGGCTTGTGCAGCAGGAGGTACGTCGTCCGCGCCGCGGAGCCGATCGGCAGGCCGTCCACCTCGATCCGGGCCGTGGCCGGATCGACCTGCTGGCCGATCGTCGCGCGCCGCCCGTCGACCTGGACGCGGCCGGCGGCGATCAAGCCCTCGCTGGCCCGGCGCGACGCCACGCCGGCGGCCGCGAGGACCTTCTGGAGCCGCTCGGGCGGCATCAGGCCGGCTCCGTCGATCCGTCGTCCCCATCGCTCGCCGCGACCCCGTCCTCGGCCGGCAATTCCTCCCCGTCCTCGATCAGGCGAGCCGCGACCTCGACGTCGAGCGGCGGGAGCTCCTCGAGGCTCGTCAGCCCGAACCGCTCGAGGAAGTCAAACCCGGTGCCGTACAGGAACGGCCGGCCCGGCGCCGCCGAGCGACCCAGCTCGACGACGAGGCGGCGATGTACGAGGGAACGGATCGTGTAGTCGGAGTCGACGCCGCGGATGCGCTCGACGGCCGACTTCGTCACCGGCTGGCGGTAGGCGACGATCGCGAGCGTCTCCAGCGCCGCCGGCGACAGGCGGATCGCATCGGCACCGACGTAGCGGGCGATCAGCGCACCCGCATCCGGGGCCGTGACGAGCTCCACGCGGTCGCCCGAGAGGACAAGCCGGATTCCGCGGCCGGTCAGCGATACCTCGAGGTCCCCCAGTCGCGCGTCGACCGTCGCGCGGTCCACGCCGGCGACCGCGGCGATCTCGCGACGGGTGAGCGGCCGCTCGGCGACGAACAGGAGCGCCTCCAGCAGGGCCTCGGACAGCTGCTCCTCGGGCGGGGCGTTGTCGATGTCGAGCGCCGCGTCGGCGGGCGCCGCGGGCTCCGGAGGGCGTTCCTCGATCACGCGAACGACTCCAGCGTCTCGTCGAGCGGTTCGTCCGGCTCGGGGGCGGCGCCAGCCGCGGCGCGCTCCTCCGGCGTCGTCGCCCGGGCGATGATCGGCCCCCACGGCTCGTCCTGCGTCACCACGATCTCGCGGCGCTTCATCAGCTCCAGCATCGCGAGGAACGTCACCGTGACGACGACGCGGTCCCGAACGCCGCGCAGGAGCTCTTGCAGAACGATCGATCCCGCGCCTCGGATCGCCTCGCGGATGATCGCGGCGCGCTCGGCGAGGGTGACTGTCCGCGGGACGACCTCCGGCGGCGGCTCCGGCGGCGCGGCGACGGTCGCGAGGTGAGCCAGGGCCGCGGCCAGGATCGCCGGATCCAGAGGCGTGCCCTCGGGCGGACGGGCGCCCGCGAGACCCGCGGCGCTCGCGACGCCCGGCTCGCGCCGGAACAGCCCGACACGCTCAAGGGCTTCTTCCTGGAGCTGCCGGCCCGCGTCGCGATGCGCTCGATAGAGCAGCAGCCGCGCGCGGAGCTCCGCCTCCGGGTCCGGCTCGTCCTCCGGCAGGACGCCGGGCGCCGCCTCCGCCTGGCGCGGCAGGATCGCGCGGCTCTTGATGAGGATGAGCTGGCTGGCGACCGCGACGAACGAGCTGATGTTGCCGAGCCGGTCGGTCTCGAGGCGTGACAGGGCGTCGAGATAGGCCTCGGCGAGGGCGCCCAGCGGCACCGTCACGACGTCGAGCTGGCGTGCCTCGATCAGCGCGAGGAGCAGCGCCAGCGGGCCGTCGAAGCTCTCCAGGCGGACCTTGGTCGCGGCCTCGGGTCGACGGCCCTCGCCGATCATGACTTCGGGGGATGCGGCGAGGACCATCAGCTCGCCTCGTCGGCGAGGCGGAGCCGCTCGCCGGCCTCCAGATCGATCGGGCGGTCCTGGTGGCGGATCAGCTCGACGGTTCGCGGCGAGCACCCGGCGGCTGCCGCGAGCGCGGCCGACGCCTCGGCGTGGACCCGGAGCCGCGCGACGGCCGCCCGCCAGCCGGGCACCCAGCTCGCGACCAGCCAGAACCCGGTGCCGTACCGCTCCCCGAGCGAGTACGCGATCCGCGGCAGGACCCCGGTGTCGCCCTTCGCACAGTCGTGGAGCAGCCCCGCGACGAGAACCTGGGGATCCGTGATGCCGTCCGAGCGGAGCCAGGCGACGACGTCCAGGCCGTGTCGCCGGTCGGCGAGATGCATCGCGTCGAACAGGGCCAGCTCGCCAGGTTGGATCCAGCCAGCCAGCGCGGCGCGTTCCTCGGGCGGGACGCGTGCCCGCAGGTGGGCCGCGACCTGGCGGGTCTTGTCAGCCCACCAGGACGCCATAGACCGCATCCACGATCGGAACGATCACGCGTCCCAGGATCGACGCGTTGCCGAAGAGCGGCAGGATCAACAGGATGATCAGGAAGAACCCGTACTGCGTGAGGACCGGCCGCCACTGCCAGGCGGTCCGCGGCGGCAGGTACGAGAAGAGGATCGTCCCGCCATCGAGCGGCGGGATCGGGATCAGGTTGAAGAGCCCCAGGATGATGCTGCCCTGCACGATGAACGAGAGGATCCGGGCGATCTCCTCGGCGGCGCTCCCGCCAATCGCCGGATTGGCGATCAGCAGGCGCAGCGGGATCGCGAAAACCGCGGCGATCAACAGGTTCGACAGCGGCCCGGCCGCCGCGACGATCGCGTCACCGTGCCTTCCCCGCAGATTCCGCGGGTTCACGGGCGTCTGGGCGAATCCGAATGGGAAGCCCGTGATGAGGATCGACAGGACGAGCATCGTCCCGCCGACCTGGTCGAAGTGGGCGATCGGGTTCAGCGTCAGCTTGCCGAAGTGCTTCGCCGTAGCGTCACCCAGGCGGTACGCCGTCCAGGCATGGGCGAACTCGTGGACCGGGAAGGAGAGCAGGAGGAAGAACGCCAGCAGCGCCAGCGCCTCCATCGGGTAGTCCTGGACGAACAGGCGACCGCCGAACACAGACCGTCCTCTCTCGTCGCGGCGGTGAGTCGGTCCGCCTGGCGGGAATGCTACAGGCGGCGCAGCAGGTCGGCCTTCTTGGCCTCGTACTCCTCGGCGCTGATCGCCCCGCGGTCTCGCAGGTCGGCGAGGCTCGCGAGCGTCCGCGTGACGTCGTCGGCCGACATCGGGCTCGAGGCGGCGGCGGCCCCGGCGCCGCCGGCAGCAGCGGACGAGCCGGACGGCGCACCCGACGGACCGGAGGGTGCCGGCGGAGCCACTGGCGACGGCGCCGCCGCGCGGATCGCGGGCCCCGGCATCGGCCGCGCCCCGGACAGCTCCAGCTCCAGGTCGTGCTTCGCATCGAGCATCGCCCGCTTGAAGTCGTCGGCCTGGCGGAGCATCCGGAGCCGCGAGATGCCGCTCTCGGACGCCGTCAGGATCTCGAGGTCGCCGAACCCGAAGATCCGGCCGAAGATCGACTCCGACAGGATCGCGTCGTTGATCTTCTCCAGCGAGCTGTCGACGATCTGTTTGTTGACGACCCCCTCGGTCTGGAGGACGCGGCGGGACGTCACGACGAACTCCTCGTTCTGCCAGCGCAGGACCTGCCAGCCGAACGAGAGCAACCCACCGACGACGAGGGCGATCACCAGCCAGCCGATCAAGGACGAGACCGTGGTGTTGTCCCGGAATGCGGCCTGCGTGAGGATCAACAGGAGGATCGCGAGGATCCAGGCGCCGATCGCATAGCGCGCATTGGCGAGGAGCACGAACCAGTGCTGGTGCTCGCGACGGAGGACGGCCTCGCCGGAAGCGAGGCGGCTGTCCAGGTAGGGCATCGGCGGTGCGCTCCCCTTCAGGCTCGTGGATGGGCTCGCGCGTAGATCTCGCGGACGCGCTCACCGGTGACGTGGGTGTACAGCTGGGTCGTGGAGATACTCGCATGACCGAGCAACTCCTGGACGATCCGGAGGTCGGCTCCGCCCTCCAGGAGGTGGGTCGCGAACGAATGGCGCAGCGTGTGCGGCGAGACCCCGTCGGCGAGGCCGGCACGGCGCGCCGCGCCGCGGACGATCGCGAACGCCTGCTGGCGCGCCAGACGCCCGCCGCGGTCCCCGAGGAATAGCGGCCCACCACGCTGCGGCGCGACGTGGTGGAGGGCAAGGAGCGCCGGCCGCCCCTCCTCCAGCCAGCGCGCCAGCCAGTCCAGGGCGATGTCGCCCACCGGGACGAGACGCTCCTTGTCGCCCTTGCCGATCACCCGGACATAGCCGCCGTCGAGCGCCAGGTCCTCCCGATCCAGGCCGATCGCCTCGCTGACCCGGAGACCGGCGGCGTAGAGCAGCTCGAGGAGCGCGCGGCCGCGGAGGTCCGGCGCCGCGTCGAGGAGGGCCTCGACGTCTGCCACGGTCAGCGTCTCCGGCAGCAGACGCGGCTGGCGGGGGAGGTCGATGTGGGCAGCGACGTCACGCTCGATCAGGCCGTCGCCGTAGACGAACCGGTAGAAGCCGCGGATGCTTGCGGCGCGGCGGCGGAGCGAGGTCGGGGCAAGACCGGGGTCGTGCGGGCTGCCGCGCCGGGTCCGCTCCGCGAGGTGCCGTCGCGCGGCGTCCGGCCCGTCCGCCCAGGACGTGGCCACGCCCCGCCCAGAGGCGAAGTCGGCGAGATCGCCGCGATAGGCCCGGATCGTCGCGGGCGACAGGCCGCGCTCCACCCGGAGGTACGTGAGGTAGTCCTCGATCGCGCGCTCGAGCGGGGGCGGCGGCACGGTGCTCGGTCAGACCGCCGCGGGCAAACGCGCCCGCCACGCCTCCGCTCGATCGAGCAGCTCCCTGGCTGACGCCTGGGCCGCCTGGGCCGCGCTCCCCTCCCCGCCAAGCATCGCCGCGAGCTCAGCGACCCGATCCTGGTGGCCGAGGCGGGTGACCTCGGTGATCGTCCGCCCGTCCCGCTGGCGCTTGACGATCCGGAAGTGGGCATCGGCGTGCGCCGCGATCTGGGGCAGGTGGGTGACGCACAGGACCTGGTGACGGCGGGCGAGCGTCCACAGGCTGCGCCCGATCGGATCGGCGCTTCGCCCGCCGATCCCGGTGTCGATCTCGTCGAAGACCAGGGTCGGCGTCTCGTCGGCCTCCGCGAGGATCTGCTTGATCGCCAGCGCGACGCGGCTCAGCTCACCGCCCGATGCGATCTTCGCCAACGGCCGCGGGGGCTCGCCGGCGTTGGGCGCGAGGCGGAAGACGACCTGATCGATCCCGGAGCCATCGAACGCGAGCGCATCGCCGTCGACTTCCACCGCGGGCTCGTCCGGCTCCGCCGGGCGGCGCCCCAGACCCACGTCGAAGACGTCGGCCGGGAAGCCGAGCTCGACGAGCACGGCGTCGACCGCCTCGCCGAGACGTCGCCCCGCCGTGAGCCTCGCGGCCGACAGGTCCGCTGCCGCGACCGCGACCCGTTCCAGGAGCCGCGCGTCGTCGGCCTGACGGCGGGCCCGCTCGCCGTCGAGACCGCGGAGACGCTCAGCCTCGAGCGCCGCACGCTCGCCGTGGGCGATGACCGCGGCCTCGTCGTCGCCGTAGCGGCGTTCCAGCGCGAAGATCGTCGACAGCCGATCCGACAGCCGGGCGAGCTCGCCCGGGTCGTGGTCGACCGACTCGGCGACCTCCCGGGCGGACGCCGCGACGTCGTCGAGCTCGGCCTCGAGACCGGCGAGGCGTTCGGCGATGGGTTCAAACCGCGGGTCCAGGCGCGCCAGGCCGCGCGCCTCGCGGAGCGCGACCGCAACGACGTCGCGACCACTCCCCTCCTCTCCCGCCAGCGCCTCTCCCAGCGCCGCGCCCCCGCGCGCGATCGCCTCGCCGTGCTGTGCGGCATCGAGGCGAGCGCGGATCGCCTCGGCTTCGCCCGGCTCCAGGCGCGCCGACGCGATCTCGGCCGCCTCGTGCTCGGCGAGCTCGAGGCGGCGGGCCAGCTCCCGCGGGTCCAGCTCCAGGGAGACGAGCGCGGCGCGGTTCTCCTGCCACCGGTCGACGGCCCCGGCCATCGTCGCGCGGAGCGCCTCGTTTCCCCCGAACGCGTCGAGGAGGTCCCGCTGCCAGCGCTCATCGAGGAGCCGCTGCTGATCGTGCTGTCCGTGGATCTCGACGAGCCCGCCCGCGACATCGGCGAGCCGGGCCGCCGTGACCGGCTCGTCGTCCAGCCGCGCCGTCGAGCGACCGGCCGCGGAAACCTCGCGGCTCGCGATCAGGGGCTCCGGGACGCGGTCGAACAGGGCCGTCACGCGCGCGGCCTCGGCGCCGTGCCGGACGAGGGACGTGTCCGCGCGCGCGCCGACGGCGAGGCCCAGCGCGTCGATCAGGAGGCTCTTGCCGGCGCCGGTCTCCCCGGTGAACACGTTCAGGCCCGCGGCGAGCTCCAGGCGGAGCCGCTCGATCAGGGCGAGGTCGAGGACGGTCAGCTCCAGGAGCCGCCCAGCGTCCGACACTTCGTCCGCCAGAGGACCCGCCGCCGCGAGGTCGTCGTCGAGGGCGATCACGCCGACCGGCTCGCGCGTCACGACGGGAGCAGCTCCACCTTGCGCCGGAAGAGGTCCCAGAACGGCTGGCTCCCGCCTGGCTCGATCAGCTGGATCGGCCGGGCGAGCGCGCGGACCTCGACGACATCGCCGACGGCGATCTCCACGTCCTCGCGGCCGTCGATCGAGACGATCGCCTCCGTCGCGTCCACGATCTGGCAGCGAACGGTCTGGTCCGGACCGACGACCACCGACCGGATGGCCGACAGGTAGCCGGCGATCGGCGTGACGATCAGATTCCGGCTCTCCGGGGCGACGATCGGGCCGCCGGCGCTGAACGAGTAGCCGGTCGATCCGGTGGGGCTCGACACGACGAGCCCGTCGGCGATGAACGTCGCGAGGTGGCTGGGGCCGATCGCGACGTCCATCCGGACGACGCGGGCCAGCGCTCCGCGGGCGACGACGATGTCGTTGAGGGCATGGTGGACCGCTGCGTGCTCGTGCTTCCCGCCGGGCAGGAGGCGACCCTCGAGCGCCATGCGCGGATCGATCGTGTAGTCGCCCTCGGCGATCTTGGCCAGGACGGCTTCCAGCTCGTTCGCCTCGACCTTCGAGAGGAAGCCGATCTTCCCGAGGTTCACGCCGAGCAGCGGGACGTCGACCTGGATCACGGCCCGCGCGGCCCGCAGGAGCGTCCCGTCCCCACCGAGGACGACGAGGGCATCGGTCGAGGTCAGCTCACGGCACAGCGTTTCGAAGTCCTGCGCCTGCGCGGCCCAGTGGTCGATCCCGCGCATCTGACACCAGCCGGCGGCACGCTCGCGCAACTCGCTGGCAGCCTCGTTCGTGGGGTTGTAGGCAAAACCGATGCGACGCAGGGTCATCCGCCGGTCACCGCCGCGATGCGGTCCGCGATCTCGGCGCAGCCCGGCCCGCCTTGCAGGTGGACGAGGAACTCGCGATTCCCTTCGGGCCCGAGGATGGGCGAGGCGATCACGTCTCTTGTCCCGAGGCCGATCTCCTGGGCCGCGGCGACGACCTGCTCCAGGACCGCGCGATGCGCCGCGGGGTCGCGGACGACGCCCCGGTTGGTTCCGCCGCGACCGACTTCGAACTGGGGCTTCACGAGGGCGACGATCGGCGCCCTCCCGCCCGGCCGGAGGGTCGCAACGATCGGCGCCAGGACGAGCGCCAGCGAGATGAACGAGACGTCGACGACGGCGAGGTCCACAGGCTCGCCGAGGGTCGCCGCCGTCAGTGACCGGGCGTTCGTCCGATCGTGGATGACGACCCGGGGGTCTCGCGCGATCGCGTCCGCGAGCTGCCCCCGCCCGACGTCCACCGCGTAGATACGAGCGGCGCCGCGCTGCAGCAGGACGTCGGTGAAGCCGCCGGTCGACGCGCCGGCGTCGAGACAGACCAGCCCCGCGGGGTCGATCCCGAACGCGTCGAGAGCCGCGGCCAGCTTGTGACCTCCGCGGCTGACATACGGCTCGGGCTCGGCGACC
>OEKI01000408.1_pt2 | contig 23992 bp, 19 predicted proteins | sample 1503121 | NCBI WGS metagenome assembly OEKI01 (sample SAMEA104379569, study PRJEB20068) | metagenome | biome: 1000743; feature: 77; material: 1998 | place: USA | collected 2012 | depth 25 m | reverse complement strand
ATCAGGAAGAACGGGATGATGAACGTGCCGACGATCGCGCCCGCCGTGTTCGCGGCCAGCAGGCGGCCCGCGAGCGAGGCGATCCGCGTTGGGTCGTCGCTGAGCAGGCTCGAGGAGGCCGGGAAGCTCAGGCCCATCACGAACGTGGCCGGCAGGACGACCAGCACCGCCGGTCTGAGGAGCGCCCACAGCGTGTCCAACGCTTGCGAGGGATCGAGCAGGCCAGGCCGGCCGATGATGAAGACGAGACCCCCCAGCGTGATGACCGCCACGACGATCTGGCTGACGGCGAGGAAGAGCAGGGGACGGCGGATCCGCGGCCGGAAGACGGCATACGTCGTCGCCCCCAGGACCAGGCCCAACAGGAAGATCGCCAGGATCGAGCTGAAGATGTAGGTCGAGTTTCCCGTCCCGGATGACAGGAGGCGGTTCCAGAGCGTCTGGTAGCCGAGCGACGTGAGCCCGGAGACGAACGCGACCGTCAGGGCGAGCGCGGGGCGCGAACGGGCGGGGTCCGTAGCGGACGTCCCCGACGACGGGACATCCGGCTCGATCACGGGGACGACCTGGTCGAGCACCGGCCGGTCCGATCCGTGGTCGGGCGGCAGCGGTCCGGTCCGTCGATCGATCGCCAGCGCGACGAGTCCGGCGATCCCGGAGCACGTGGCGCCGACGATCAGGGTGGCCGTGAGCCCCAGGAGCTCGATCAGGAAGAAGCCCGCCGCGATGGTCCCGAGGATCGCGCCGAAGGTGTTCGCGGCGTAGAGCCGAGCGAATGCGCGCGACAGGTGCTCGTCACCCGCGAGATGGCGCGTCAACGACGGGAGCGTCGCCCCCATGAGCACCGTCGCTGGCGCGAGGGCCAGGATCGCGAGCCCGAACCGAACGAGGGCGAGGAGTCCCGGCTGCCCCTCCAGCGACCCGAACGCTGCTCGATAGACCTCGTGGAGGAGCCGGAAGGTGATCGGCGTCAGGAGGACGACGACGACGAGGATGAGCTCCAGAGCCGCGTACAGGCGAAGCGATGACCGGACGCGATCCGCCAGCCGCCCGCCGACGAACGACCCGACCGCCATGCCCCCGAAGAACCCGGTCAGGATCGTCGCTACGGCCTGCGTGGTGTTGCCGAAGACCAGCACCAGCTGGCGCGACCACACGACTTCGTAGACCAGACCCGCGGCGCCGGAGAGAACGAAGATCGCGACGATGAGGCGCGAGTATCTCAAGCGGTCTCCCGGACGGTCGGATGGGGGTTGGGCGCGTGCAGCACGATATACCGGCCAGCCGGAACGCTGCCGCCGAAAGGACCGAGCCGCTCGTGGATGCACAGCCGGACCGCCGTCGAACGGGTCTCGACCGCTACGCGTTTCGTCGTGTCCTCGCGGCCGTCTGCGTTGGGCTCGCGCTCGCCGGGTTCATCGCCGCGTACGTCGAGACCGGCTTCCACTTCGAAGCCGAAGGTGGCGACGGCTGGAATTACCTGGCCGCCGGTGAGCGTCTGAACGCCGGCCATCCGCTCTACGCCTTGAGTCCGGGCGACCGTAACGTCGTGATCGTCCCGCCGTACTGGACCGTGCCGTTGCTCGCGCCACCCCCCGTGGCGGTGATCTGGCGGCCCCTGGCGCTCCTCGGCGAGCCTTCGATGCTCGTGTGGGGCATCGCGAACATGGTGGCGACGATCGCCACCGTCCTGTACCTGTGCTGGACGAATGGGCTTTTCGGCATCGCCGCGACGGCCTTCCTCTCGGCTCCGCTCGGCCTGCTCGCGCTGTCGGGCAACGTCAACGGCTTCGTGCTCGCCGCGTTGGTCGCCGCGTGGAGCCTGCGCTCGAACCCCGTCGTGGTGGGCGGGACCTTGGCCTTCGCCATCGCGATGAAGCTGACGCCGGTGCTCTTCCTGCTTTGGCTGATCGGGCACGGTCGGCGGCCCGCCGCACTCGCGACGATCGCGGGCCTGGTCGTGGTGCTGGCGATCTCCGTGGTGGGGGCGGGGTTCACGGCCCACCTCGACTGGCTCCAATCCGTGCCTGGCTCCCGACCGTCGCCGCAGTCCCTGATGTCCCTCACCGGGCTCTCGTCGTCGGCGATCTTCCTGCTCTCGGCGGCCGCGGTGGCGGTCGTCACCCGGCTCGGCGACGAGCGCATCACGTTCACCCTCGCCGCGATCCTCACCGCTCTCGCGTCGCCGGCGTTCTACTTCCAGGCGCTCGGCCTGCTCCTCGCCGCCGTCGCGCCGTGGCGGGATGACCTGTTCGCCGGCCGACGGCTCAGAGGTGGTACGCCCACCACACCCCAAGCGACATGATGAGGACCCCGAAGACGATCAGCAGCCGCCAACCGGTCGAGATCCCGGCGCCGGGCAGTCCCAGTGCCTCGCGGATTCCTTCATCGCGGGCCGCCGCCAGCGCGCAGAGCGCCCAGACGAACGGGATCGAATCGAGCGCGTAGCGATAGCCGTACTGCAGCCAGCCGCCGCCGTAGTAGAGCAGCGTGGGGATCAGCACGAAGAGCGCGGCGCCGGCCAGCCACCACGTCCGCGACGACCGCCAGGGCGCGCGAATGGCGTAGAGCAGGCCCGGGCTCGTCAGGAAGATCGACATCCCGAGCCCGTCCGGGAAGAGGAACGGGAACTCGGGCTTGAATGCGGGGAGCTTGAAGAACAGGTAGTCGAGGTTCATCGGGACGTGGACGAGCGCGAAGAGGCCCTGCCGCCGCTGCACCTCGAGCCACTCGGCCAGCGTCGCCAGTGCGTAGCCGGATTCGAACGGCGATCCGAACCGGACGGCGTTGTACCAGAAGAAGAACGCGATCGACGGCAGCACCCCGGCGGCCAGGCCCAGCCACTCCCGCCAGGGCCAGCGACGCGGCTCCCAGATGCGGTCGCCTGCGAGGAGCAAGGCGTAGAACGGGACCGCGAGGGCGAGCGGCGCGCGGCTCAGGAACGCCGCGCCGGCGAGGAGACCGATGAGCCAGGCCCGGCGGCTCCCCCACAGCTCGACCAGGCAGGCCAGCGTCAGGATCGTCGCGATCAGCTGGCCCGTGTGCCACACGCCGCCCCGAGTCGTCACCCACCAGATCTGCGTCGAGAACCCCATGAGGACGGCGAGGAGGAACCGGTCGACGAGCGAGCGGACCCCGGCGCGGCCGCTGAACCACCAACCCAGCCCGACCACCGTCGCGGCCAGGGCGGCGTTGATCCCGGTCTCCCACTGGTCCGCGACCGCCGGCCCGGTCAGGGCGACGATCGGCATCAGGGCGATCGCGGGGAACGGCGCGAACGGGACGTAGAGATGGCCGTTCCGCAGGATCACGTCCTGCGGTCCGAGGCGGACGTCGAGCCAGGTCCGACCGTGGAGGAACGCGTCCGCGAGGTAGAAGAAGTCGCCCCGGGTCGCGTCGTACATCCGGTTGCCGAGCCAGTAGACGAGCCCGGCCAGCAGCATCAGGACGAGTCCGACGATGGCCCCTTCGTCGAGCCGATCAAGCAGTTTCGCGCGGGGTTGCTCCGCGGCGGCGATCCGGGTTTCGGCGGTCACGCCACGACGGCCTCGGCGGGGACAGACGGTTCGCCGCGATCCCGGCGCTCGGCCAGGCCGACGCCCAGAACCGCGACCAGCGTGACCCAGAACATCAGCGGATAGATCACGGCCGGGAGGTTGACGAACAGCGTGACCGCCGACGTGACGAGAGGGATCGCGGCCGCCCACCACTGCCGGCGCTGCAGGAGCCAGGCCACCGGCAGGAGCAGCAGCATCGCGTAATGGTCCCAGAGCACCGGCGAGAGGAGCTGGCTGGCGATGACGGTGACCAGGAACGACGCGTCCGGCGCCGTGCGAGCGATCGCGATCAGGAAGACGGCGACGACGAGGACGGAGCTGAGGATCTGGACGGTTGCCGCGACGCCGGTCGGGACGCCGAATTGGTACGCCGCGGCGCCGGGCGTGAAGTTGTGCGGCGTCGTGATCGGGTCGCTGACGTTCCGGAGCAGCGCGACGTAGTCCGCCCAGACCCCGAAGCCGCCGAGGACGATGGTCGCGGCGATTGCGGCCACGACCAGGATGGCCGCGCCGATCGCGACGGCGCCGAACCGCCTGGTGAGCAGCGCCCAGACCAGAATCAGGCCCGGCTGGATCTTGACGATCGCGCCCAGCGCGCCGGCCGCCCCGACGGCCGCGGGCCGATCCAGCCAGCGCCAGCCGATCGCGAACAGGAGCAGCAGCAACGGGCCGACCTGACCGAGCTTCAACGCATAGGCGACGGGCCACGACAGCCCGGCGAGCAGCAGCGTGCCCCAACGGACAGACGAACGGACCGGCAGGATCGCGATCGCGCCGACGAGCATCGCGACCGACAGGGCCAGCCAGACCCACGTCGCGGTCGCCGCCGGAAGGAGAGCGAACGGCAGGACCGCAAGAACGAACGGCGGCGGGTAGTAGAAGAGCCCGAAGCCGCCGGTCTGCTGGACGGTCGGGTCGTAGAGCCGCTCGCCTTGGAGCACCCGCTCCGCGGCCCCGTGGTAGGCGAGAAAATCGAACCCGAGCGTCCCGGCGGAGAACGCCGCGAGGACGATCAGGCCCGAGACGGCGGGCAGGCACAGGATCGCGGCGACCCGCAGGGCAGCCGACAACATGGACATGGGCCAGAAGTCTAGGGCCGTCCGTACCGGGTTCGAGGGACGCACGATCCGCTACGGTGACGCGGTGTCACGGACCGCGGCTCGTGCCGTCCTCATCGGGCTGACCGTCACGGTCTGGATCGCGGCGTATGGTGTCTTCGGATTTCGGCCGACCCGGGTCTACGGCGATGCCTGGAACTACCTCGCCGCCGGGGAGCGCCTGAACGCCGGCCATCCGCTTTACGCCTTGAGTCCGGGCGACCGAGCCATCGAGCTCATCCCGCCGTACTGGTCAGTCCCACTGCTGTCTCCGCCACCGATCGCCGTCGCATGGCGGCCGCTCGCTCCCTTGGGTGACCTCGCGATGGTCCTGTGGGCGTTGGCCTGTCTCGCGACGACCCTCGTCGGGCAGGCGATCCTGCTCGTCAAGGGGAACCTGCGGGTTGCACTGGCGGCCACCGTGCTGGCTGCGCCACTGGCGATCCAGGGCCTGTCCGGGAACGTGAATGGCCTCTTCTTCGGCGCCCTGCTGGCAGCGTGGTTTCTACGCGACCGGCCGCTTCTGGTGGGATCCGTCGTCGCCCTCGGCGCGGCGGTCAAGCTGACCCCGGCCCTGTTGGCGATCTGGCTCGTGAAGGCGCGCCGGTGGCGGGCCCTTGCGGCGACCGTTGCCGCGGGCGCGGTGATCGGCCTCGTCTCGCTCCTCGGCGCCGGGATCGACAACCACATCGATTGGCTCCGCTCGGTGCCGACGTCGCAGCCGGCTCCAGGGTCGCTCGCGACGTTCTTCGGGGTGTCCCCGCTGGTGGTCCTCGTTGTGCTCACGGCGATCGCCATCCTCGTCGCCCGTCTCGGTGACGAGCGCTGGGCCTTCGCGGCCGCCATCCTGGCAACCACGCTCTCCTCCCCTGCGCTCTACCTGGGCCACCTCGGACTCGCGGCGGCCGCCCTCGCTCCGTGGCTCACGACAGAAGGCCTCGCGGTGCGCGGACCTTTGGTCGACAGGCGCCGGCAGCCGGCGGTCCCGTGACGATCTCGTGGCCCGCGACCCTTCGCCGCGACCCGGTGACGGCCATCGCCGTCGTCGTGTCGATCGGGCTCATCGTGGCCATCGTTGGCGAGGTCATCGAGATCGCCACGAACCTCAACCGGCTTGCCTTCCCCCTCGACGGCGACCGGGTCCTGTACATGAACGCGGCCCGCGACTGGCTGGCGGGACGCGGCTTCTACGAGTCCTACCAGCTCGCCGGTCCGTACGACATCCGGTCCGGCGACATCCTCTACCCGCCGCCGATGCTGCTCGTCTTCGCCCCGCTCGCGATCATCCCCGACCCCCTTGGCGCCGTTCTGTACTACGCGATCCCGCTCGGCATCACGGTGGCGGTCGTCGCGTGGCTCCGCCCGGCGGCGGTCGGCTGGCCGGCGATCCTGTTCTGCCTGTGGTGGCCGACGACCGTCGTCGTCATCGCCGGCGGCAACCCCGGGATCTGGATCATGGCGTTCATGGCGCTCGGTTGCTGGCGGCGACCGCTGTCCGTCCTCGTGTTCCTCAAGCCGACGCTGGCGCCGTTCGCCTTCTTCGGTGCGAACCGTCGATCGTGGTGGATCGCCCTCGGCGCCCTGGCCTTGCTGTCGCTCGCATTCCTGCCGCTCTGGTTCGACTTCGCACGGGCGTCGTTGAACGCCCGAGGCGGAGGCGGGATCTTCTACTCGATCGGTCAGGCGCCGATGCTGCTGCTCCCGCTCGCCGCATGGGCGACGTCGACGCGACGACGGTCTGCATCGCGGGCCTGACCGGCCTCGCGGGCGCGCCCGCGGTCCTCGCGCCAGAGCGGGATCGCCGCGACGAGCAACGCGAATCCGTGGAACCAGATGATCGGCAGGCTGATCGTCGCCGCCACCGGGACGGTCCAGCTCCGGTCCGTTCGGGCGCCCCACCACACGACCGCCGCCGAGATCGCCAGCCGGATCGGCAGCGGAATCGGGACGGGATAGGCATGGCCGGGGTCGTAGACGAGGTTGTTCACCATGGTCGTCACGTACTGGCGCCATAGATCCGGCGCGACGACAAAGCTGACGGCCGCAATCGCCGCCGCCGAGCCAACCGCGATCGCCAGCTTCCGCCACTCACCGCGGAAGGCGAACCAGAGCACGCCGACGCCAGGTGAGACCTTCGTCAGGAGGATGAGCGCCCACGCGACCGGGTAGCGAAAACCCAGGACGATCGCCACGGCCATGAAGAGGTGGATGTTGCCGTGGTAGAGCTCCAGCGGCACCGGCGGGAAGGCGAGGAGCAGCGGCCACGAGCGGCCGGTCAGCCAGATCAGGGCGGCAACCATCGCCACGAACCACAGCCCGAAGAAGAGCTCCCACGGCAGGACGTGGAAGATCGCGAAGGCCTGGCCGGCCGCCGGCGTGTACCGGAACGCGTCGAGATCTGAGGTGTTGCTCGTGGACGCGCCGTACAGGTTCGAGAGGTCGATCGCCCAGTAGGCGTGGGCGTCGAACCCGAAGAGGGACCGATCGCGGTTGATGAAGATGATGTAGGGCAGCGAGATGAGCCCGACGATCGTCAGGGCGTGGCGCGCCGCCCGGAGGCGCGCCGGGCCGAGGCGATCGGCGAAGGTGGCCACGCGCTCGGTCACCCCCGGTCCTCCGTCACCCCTCGGCGGGCGTGGTGAGCCGCCCGAGGCGTCGATGGATCAGCGGGATCCGGAGCAGGTCCCACGCCACGCGGGCGGCCAGGCCCGGCCGGGCCCGCATGCGCGAGCCGCGCCGGTCGGCCCAGGTGATCGGCACGATCGCCATCGAGTAGCCGCGGCGCCGGGCGAGGTAGATCAGCTCCACGTCGAAGACGATGCTGGTGATCCGCTGGCGGGCGAACAGGTCGTGGGCGGCCGCGCGCCGGAACCCCTTGAACCCGCATTGCGTGTCCTGGACCGGCCCGACGACCCACAGCGACGCGATGAGGTGGAACGCCTTGCCCAGGAGCCGGCGGTAGCGGGGCTGGCTCTTCCGCATGTCCGAGCCGTCGGGCTGGATCCGGCTGCCGAGCGCGACGTCGGCGTCGTCCAACGCGGCGACGAGCGGGACGAGCATGTCCGGCGGCGTGGCCATGTCCGCGTCGGCGAAGACGAGGATGTCCGACTGCGCGTGGAGCATCCCCGCTCGGACCGCCGAGCCCTTCCCGCCATGGGGCACGCTGATGACCGAGAGCGTCGCGCCGGCCGTCGGGTCCCCCGTCTCCGGTCTCGCTCGGACGATGTCGGCCGTGCCGTCCGTGCTGCCGTCGTCGACGACGAGGACCTCGATGCGGTCCGGCAGCCGCGCGGCCCCCGGGGCGCCGTCACGCGCCGACTCGCCCCGGCGGCGGAGATAGCCGAAGAGCTCATCGAGTGCTGGCTCGATCCGTCCGGCCTCGTCGAACGCGGGCAGGACGATCGTGAGCGAGTCAGTCGCGGGCATCGCCGCAGTCTAGGCCCCGGACGCCGCCGTCACGGCGCCGAGATCGCCCCGTTCGGGTCATCCACGGCGTGCAGGTCGTACTCCCCGCCGCCGCCGAACATGAAGGACGGAGCCGGATCCACGCGCGGGAACGACGCGCCGAAGAGCGGGTTCAGCAAGTCCGGGAAGACGTTGACCAGCGACTCGTCGTCGGGCAGAGGATCCGTCCGGCCGGGGACCCGCGCGGCGAGGATCGGCAGGAAGCGCAAACGGACGTCTCCGGGCAGCGCCCCGATCCACGAGCCGTGATCGCCGAAGACGACGATCACGGGCGGAACACTGGACGCGCGGTCGATCTCATCGATCGCTTGAAGCACCGGCTGCCAGAGGGCCTGGACAGATCCACCGTAGGCGGCCTTCAGCTCCGCGTCGTCGAGGCCCGTCGTGTCGGGTGAGTCCTCATAGATCGTGTGGATGTCCGGGGAGGTTCGTGGGGAGCCGTTGGCGTTGAACACCCAGGGCGGATGCGGGCTGGGGACATGGGCGAAGACGAACCGCGGGTGTCCGGGGCGCTCGGCAGCCAGCTGGCCGAGCGTGGCCCACGTGGCGTTGATTCGGTCTCGGTACTGGGAGCTGATGAAGTCCGGGGCGGCGGCGTTGAGGAGGTCGCCGAGGATCGTCCGGCGGAGGACGGCGATCTCGAACTCGTTGACGTTGCCGCTCGTGATGAAGCGGTCGGCTTCCCGCAGGCTCAGCTGGGCGTATCCCGACGCGATGCCCTCGATCTCATAGTCCTTCGCGTGGAGGTAGTCGAAGAGGGGGTTCTCCTGGACGAGGGCGTGGCTGAGCCCGACGTCGGTCTGACCCGCCTTCCCGGTCAACAGCGGCTCGATGCCTGGGATGTCCGGCAGGAGCTCCATGTGGAGCATCGACATCACGACCTGGACGGTGAGGGGGTAGTTCGTGCGCGCATGGGTCGAAACGGTCAGGCCGCGGTCGCGCAGCCCATCCAGGAAGGGCTGATCGTCGACGGTGAACACCTGCTCGAGCGCGTCGCTGCGCGCGTAGCCATCGAGGAGGAAGACGAAGATGTCGGGCGTCGCCGCGGACGTCGCGGCGGTGAAGGTCCGAACCGGCTTCAGGATGCCCTCGTGGGTGATCGATCGGGCGAGCGTCTTCACGGCGCCGACCTGGACGGCCTGGATCAGGACGGCGACCGCGACGATGATCGACAGGGCCCGGCCGAAGGCATTGATCGTCGGCCACGGCAGGACGAGCTCACGCCGAAGCAGGCGTGCCTCGATGACGAAGATGGCGATGACGAGGAGCGCCAGGACGAGGATCCGCCGGTCCCCGCCGGCCATGATCGCCAGCATGGCGACGGCCGCGGCAGGTCCCGTCCGATCGGCGTCGCCGAGGAGGATCCGGAGTGCCGCCGTGACGGCGACGCCGATGAGGAGCACGATCACCAACGGCCGCAGAGCCACCCAGACGCCGACCCCGCTCGTCGCCACGAGCTGCAGGAACAGCACGCCGCCCAGCGCGATGGGATAGATCGGCAGACCGATGGCCCGGCGGCGAGGCTCCGCGGTGGCGTCCCTGGTCACGGGTGCCTCGTCAGGCGGACCACGATCCGCTCCGTTCCGGGGATGGGCTGCTCGTCGACGATCGTGTATCGCTCGCCGAGCGACTGGCGGAAGCGCTCGAGCGTGTAATCGTCGAAGACGTCCTCGCGGGTCGCGAGCAGGCGCCGGACCATCGGGTCGTCGCGGCCGACCCACTCGACGATCGCATGCGGCGCGAGCTCGGCGAAGAAGGCGGCGATCCGGGGGAGCGGCACGTTGCGGCCGATCGCGAGATGGTGGACGAGGGCCAGGGCCAGCACGACGTCGGCGTCCGCGCGGTCGACCATCGAGCGACGCTCGCTCAGGTTCCATCCGACGGCGGCGCTGGGATCGGCGAGGTCGACGAGGAGGGGCAGGATCCGGGTCTCGCCGGCGGCCCGTATCGCGCGGTAGTTGCGCTCGACCGCGGCGGGGTCCGCATCCCACGCGATCACGCGCCGGCCCAGCTCCGCCGCAATCGCGCTGTGCCGGCCGACGTTGGCCCCGAGATCCCAGACGACGCTGCCGCCGGCTTCGGCCAGCATCGAGCGCACGATGCCGTCCTTGGCCGAGGCCGCCGCGTCTGCCGGATCGGCGCGCTCGTAGTCCGCCCACTCCGTACCGGTCGGCGACCAGCGGAGGCTGGCCACCGTCCGGCGCAGGCTGTCGAGGAGAGCGGCCGAGCGGGTGCCGCCAACCCTGGTCTGACGAGCCTTCGCGGCGGCGGCTTCCCCGCCACCTTCATGCCGGCGTTGCGATGCGGCATGGACGTGGATGTGGCTGCCCAGGCCGAGGTTGAGGCGCGTCCGGGCCGGCAGCAGCCGCGCCGCCAGGTCGAGCGGGATCCCGTCGAGATGCGTCCGGAGGAGGCTGCCCAGGCGGATGTCGCGACGGGCCATCAGCGCCAGCGGCGCCAGGAAGTGCTCGCAGAACTGCCGATAGGCGACCCACGGGGCGCCCGGTTCCGCCGGGGCGATCGAGAGGGTGTCGACGAGGATCGGGCGGCCGTCCGAGAACAGGACGTTGAAGGCGCTCGCATCCCGAAGGGCGAAGCCGGCGGCGCTCGCCTCGGCCTGGACGTCGAGTGTCAGCAGTGCCGCGTCGCGGAGCATCCCGAACGACCACTCGTAGGGATACGAGACGAAGGGGACGGCGGCCGGGCGGATGACCGCATGTGCGTCGGCTGGATCTGCGGCGGCCTCGAGCGGCGCGGGCTCGTGGGGGATCAGGTGGCCGTCGGCCTGGAGTCGCTCGAGGAGGCCGCTGGCGACCGTGCGATCCCATCGTTCGGCGAACGACCGGTTGATCTGGCGAAGGAGAACCCCGTCGCGGCGGAAGACGAAGCCCGCGGGGTCCCGGAACGAGGCGGGCTCCGTCGTGGCGTCGGAGCGGGCCTGGAGGTCCTGGGGGTCGGAGTCGCGGAGCAGGACGGGCCGCGTGGCAGGTTCAGGTGGGGTCGGCGGGACGTCGGGCTGACTTCGGTCGGCCGTCCCGGGCGACGGTCCGAAGGACACGGGCGATCTGACGCCGCAGGAAGTACGGGATCGTGACGATCGCGGCGATCGTGGCCTGGATCAGCAGGCTGCCTGCGCCCGGATCGATGTACCCCAGGAACCAAGGGTGCATGTGACTCGCGTCCTCGTTGGTCGCGCGCCCACCCCGGCTAGCGCAACGAGATCGTACTAGATGGGTCCAGCGACCGCCGTCGCCCCTCGCCCCGATCCTGTCATGAGCGTGAGCGGGGCCGAATGGCCCGAAGGTCCCATGCCGCGACGAATGGTCGTCCTTCAGGCTTCTGCGCCCTCGCTCGCCGACGGGGCAGCGGCGTGCACTACGATCCCCCGGTGGACACGCTGACCCGCGTGCTGGCCCGAGGTTCGCGCTCGAACCAGCTCCTGCGGGCCGGTCTTCTCGCCTTCGCTGTCCCCTTCTTCCTCTATTCGGATGTCATCCATCTGCTCGGGTACACCGTCGGTGTCGATCTCGAGATTCCGCTGCGCGCGGCCGAGAGGTGGACGGCTGGAGGTCAGCCGTACCTCGCATCGGCGTTCGCGACCAATGGAGGTGTGGCCGCACCCTTTCTGTACCCGCCGTACGTCTTGCCGTTCCTCGGCGCCCTGCTCGCGGTGCCCAGGGCCATCCTGACGTTTCTCTGGCTGGCCCTCTGCGCTGCGTGTCTGGGGATCGTTCTCCGACGGCTCAGGCTGCCGATCGCTCTCTGGCCGCTCGTGGTGATCTGGCCACCAGCACTCGAGGGCCTGATCGGGGGAAACCCACAGCTTCCCGTGCTCGCCCTCTTCACGACCGCCTTATGGGTGGACTCGCCGCCGCCGGCCGACCGTGCGTTCGGTCGGCGGTTCAGTGAGCGAGGCAACGGCATCATCGGCGCGTCGGCCGCGGCCGCGGCTTCCGTCGCGATCAAGGTCTCACATCCCCATGCCTGGCTCTATGTCCTTCGCCGCCGGCCGCGGGAAGCCATCGTCGGTGCGAGCCTGATCGTCGCGCTCATCGCGTTGACCGTGCCGATCACAGGGCTCCAGCTGTGGGGCGACTGGCTGAATCAGATCCGCCTCGCCGCTGACCCGGCGTGGCCCCTTGGCGGCATTGCCGTCTCCCGGTTCGTGAGCGTCGCCTTCGGCGTGGCCGTCGTGCTGTTGCTGATCGTCGCGGTGATCAGCGTCGTGCCGGCGCATCACGCCGGGGCATGGATCGGCATCCTGACCGTTGTGGGCGCGCCGTCGCTCCACAACTTCGCGATGCTCTTCCTGCTGCCGGCGATGCTGCTCATCCGGGCGGAGATCGCCCTCTTCGCCGCGATCCTCATGGCCACGACGACCTACCAGGGGACCTGGGTCGGGATCATCGTCGTCGCGATCGCGATGCTTGCGGCGCGAAGGAACGCCGGCCTGCTCGAGCGGCCGCCGCCGGCCTGACCACTCGTCGTTCTCAGACCTGCGATCCGGGACGGCTGGCGCGGATGGCGACGAGGACGAGGCCAATGGCGACCCAGAGCAACGGGAGGATCGCGATCGCGAGAGCGGCCACCACGAGCGCGCCCGCGATCCACCAGCGGACGGCCGCGGCCGCCGGCGTTCCGGCGCTCCGGAGCAGGGCGGCCAGTCCGAACGGGATCAGCGCCGACGGGTAGTGGAACCAGGTGACGGGTAGCGTCGCCAGGGATGCGGCCGCCGCCAACGCGAGGCGCTCCACGGGATCGCCGCCTCGGCGGGCCGCCACCACCGTGATGACGAGGACGGCGGCCGTCACGGCGATCTGGGCTGCCCGGGCGAACCGGTCGTCCTGGCCCAGGAGCAGGGCGAGCTGGACAGCCGGGCCGGCATTCCGGGCGTCGACGAGATCGGCGTTGCTGCCGGCCCTGACGACCGCGAGGTAGTCCGTCCACGTCCCGACGCCGAACACGAGGACGCTCAACGCCAGCGCCGCGGCGCCGAACAGGACCGCGACGGCGAGGGCTCGGGCGCTTCGTCGGTCGCCGCCGAGGCTGCGGACGCCGAACCAGGCGACGAGTGAGGCGGGATGGAGCTTCGTGATCGCGGCCGTCGCCAGGGCGAGCCCCCCGGCTCGTTCCGCCGCAGACGAGGCGCCCGGCGTGGCGGCGAGGAGCATCGCCCCGTACAGGAGCGGGAAGAAGACGTCGAGGTTCCCGAAGAGCAGGCCGATCGCGAACGGGAAGCACAGCGGCGCCAGGGCGACGACCGGAAGGACGATCGACGCGGTCGGGCGCGCCGGTGCAAACCGCCGCCCCAGGGCAGCGGCGACGACGGCCAGACCCGCGACCGCCGCGGCGTCCCACGCGACGAGCGCGACCGGCGACGGGATCCACGCAACGAGGGCCATCGCCCCCGCGACGACCGGCGGGTAGGAGTAGAAGAGGCTCTCCGCAAGGGGTGCCGCGCCCGCGACGAGCGCCGGGTCATACGGCGAGCGCCCGGCGACCACGTCGCGGCCGGCCCCCAGGAGGAGCTCCAGGTCGAAGCCGGCCTTCGGTGGCGTCGCCGCATAGAGGGTGGCGCCGATCCACAGGAGCCCGATCCAGCCAACGACGCCGACGATCAGGGAGGCGCCGAGCCCGATTGGGGGGCGCGATCGGCCCGCGGCTCCGCTCACCGGTCGTCCGGGTCGCGGGTCCCGGCGATGAGGCTCGACAGCTGATAGAGAAGCAGGCGCGGCGACGCCAGCACCGACACCGCGACGGCGACGGCCCAGCCGTACGGCCGGGGCGCGGCCCAGAGCGCGAGCGCCAAGCCGGCTGCCAGCAGGGCCGCCCAGAGCCACGGCGAGAGGGCGTACGGCGAGAGCGAGATCACGCTCCCGACCTGGTCGAGCCGGAGGAAGCCGGGGTACGCCAGCGTGCCGGCGGGCTCCAGGACGAGCTGCAGGACGCCGAAGATCACCAGCCAGACGACGAGCCGGCGGAGACAGTGCCACTCGCGTCGGCCCAGCCACCAGACCGCGACGAGGATCGGGAACACCTTGAGGTTCGCGGCCAGCGCGACGGACCAGGGCATCCCGATGGCGAGCAGCATCGTCACGGCGACCTGCGCCTGGCCGATCACGACGCTCCAGCCGATCGGGAGCGCAAGGGCACAGACCACGAACAAGGTCACCGGCCGGCGAAGGTCGATGCGAAGGAGCGTGACGACCAGCGACATGCCGATGGCGACCATCCAGATCGCCGCGGCGACGCCGAACGGCAGCAGGGCGAGCGGCCGGAAGAGGATCGCGAGGAGCGGCGGGTAGCGGTAGAACGCCGCCTCGTCGACACCGGCCGGCTGGACGTACAGCGGCTGGCCGGCGTTGAGCCGTGCGCCGGCGTCGTAGTAGGCGTGGACGTCGGCGAGCGGGTCGGTGAGGAGGTGCAGGACCACCGTCTCCACGCCCAGCGCGAGCCCGACGAGCATCGCCAGACGGAGGACCAGCCGGATTCGCGGGGTGGCCCACCACGCCGGCCGGTCCACGTGGAGGTCGGTCCTCATCGAGGCCATCCTAGCGACGGGACATGGGTCAGGAGGAGCGGTGACGGAACGCGCCAATCCCCTTGTTCCGAGCGCCGGACGGGCGTAACGTCGGCCGCACGATCGACGCGCCCAAGCGTCACTCCCGGGCTCGAGTGGCGGCGTCGACGGGGAGGGACGCCATGGTCGGCTCCGTGAGGCGCGCCGTCGGGCGTGGTTCAGCTCGATCCATCCGGCTCCGCCGGCTCCTTGCGGCCCTCGCCGCGACCGTGGCCCTCCTGCTGGCGGCCGCCGCTCCGCCGTCTGCTGGTGCCGCCGCCGGCGGTGGCGAACGCGTGAAGGCCATCGTCCGCTTCGACGGGCCTCCCGGCCGCGCGGCCAAGCGCTCGGTCGAAGAGGCCGGCGGAGCCGTGAAGAAGGAGCTCCGCCTCGTCAACGGCCTCGCGATCGACATTCCCCGGGGCCGGTTCGCTGCGCTCGCGAAGCAGCCCCACGTCACGGCCGTCGAGCTGGATGCGACGCTGACCATGCTGGAGCCCGCGGCCTCGGATCCCCTGACCGACGACGAGGAGTACGGCAACGGGTGGGGCGTGAGCAGGATCGGCGCGAGGATCGCGCACGAGGCGAACGCCTGGGGCCAGGGCGTCAAGGTCGCGATCATCGATACCGGGATCGATTACATCCACGACGATCCGGATGACACGCCGTACGTCGTGGACCCCGAGTTCAACTCCGAATACAAGGGCGGCTACGACTTCGTCAACAACGATGCCGACCCGTATGACGACCAGGGCCACGGGACCCACGTGGCCGGAATCCTGGCCGCCGAGAAGAACGGCTACCTCGTCGTCGGGGTCGCTCCCAAGGTCGACCTCTATGCCCTGAAGATCCTCGGCGCCGACGGAACGGGCGACGAATCGAACTTGATCCTCGCCCTCCAGTGGGCCGTCGACCACGACATCGACGTCGTCAACATGAGCCTCGGAACCCACGATGTCGTCCCGGCGCTCCAGGTCGCCGTCGAGAACGCCGCGGCCGCCGGCCTCCTGATGGTCGCCGCATCGGGCAACGCCGCGACCATCATCGAGCTCTTCCTCGGATGTCCCGTGGCGTATCCCGGCGCGTACCCACAAGTTCTTTCGACCACGTTCACCAACCAGCACGACGCGCTGACCGGGCCGTCCTGCACGGGTCCCGAGGTCGACTTCGCAGCCCCGGGCGACTCGATCGTCTCGCCCGTCCCGATCGGGACGTGCGGGCTGTGCTCACCCCTCGGGTATGCCGCGGAGACGGGGACGTCCATGGCATCGCCCCACCTCGCCGGTTCGGTGGCGCTTCTGTTGAGTGCCGGCCTGACCGATCAGGGGGCACCCGGCCTCTTCGACGACGTCAAGAGCAGGCTGTGCGCCACCGCAACGCTCGGCTTTGGCGTGGACGGCCCGTTCTCGAGCACGCCGATTCCACCGACGGATCCGCGCTACCCGCTGTATTTCGGGTGCGGCGTCGTCAACGCCGGCGCCGCGGTGAGCGGCCTCAATCCGCCGCCGCCTCCACCGGTGAACAACCCGCCCGTCTCGAACCCGGACGACATCAATGTGACCGAGGACACCCCGACGGATCTCGCCGTCCTGGCGAACGACACCGATGCCGACGGTGATGCCCTGACGGTCTCATCGGCGACGGCCGCTGCGCACGGCCAGACGAGCGTCAACGCGAATGGCACGATCCATTACGTCCCGAACGCGAACTTCTTCGGGGACGACTTCTTCAACTACACCGTCTCGGACGGTCACGGCGGATCGGACACGTCGCCCGTGAAGCTCCTAGTCCAGGCAGCGCCGGATCCCCCGATCGCCGTCGACGACAACGCGACGACGAACGAGGACACGGCTGTGGACGTGCCCGTCCTCGCCAACGACACCGACGCAGACAACGATGTGCTCGCCGTGACCGGCGTCGGGGCCGCCGTGAAGGGCACCCCGACGATCAACGCGAACGGCACCGTCCACTTCGTTCCTGCCGCGAACGCCGTCGGCGACGCCTCCTTCGAGTACACGGTGTCCGATGGCCATGGCGGTTCGGACACCGCCGCGGTGTTCGTCACGCTCACCGCGGTGAACGACGCCCCGATGGCGGTCAATGACTCGGCGACCACCGCTCAGGGCGTCCCGGTAACGATCGCCGTCCTGGGGAACGACTCCGACGTCGAGAACTCCCCGCTGCAGGTTGGAGGCGTCAGCAACCCGGCCCACGGGACCGCGGTCGCGAATCCCGACGGGACGATCACCTACACGCCGAACGCGGGGTACAGCGGCCCGGACGCGTTCGGGTACACGGCCACGGATGGGTCCGCGGCCAGCAATCTCGCCACGGTGTCCATCACGGTCACGCCGGCGCCGCCGCCGCCACCGCCCAACCCGTTCCACGTCGGCGACCTCGATCGTTCAGCGTCGAGCCAGGGCAAGACCTGGACGGCGAAGGTGACGATCCGCATCGACGACGCCGCGCACGCCGCACTGAGCGGGGCGGTCGTCACGGGTGCCTGGAGCAACGGCGCAACCGGCACGGCGACCTGCACCACGGCCGCGAACGGCACCTGCAGCGTGCAGATCGTGAAGCTCGCCCGAGCGACCGTCGCGAGCGTCACCTTCACGGTCACGAACGTGACGAGGACGGGCGGGACGTATACGCCGGCCCTGAACCACGACCCGGATAACGACGGCAGCAACGGCACGTCGATCACCGTCCTGCGACCAGCCTGATCGAGGCGGCCGGGGCCGCCGACGACCGAACTGAACGACCGCCCGGGGTGGCCCATTCGTACTGGTCGGAGGGCCCGGAGGCCGGTGCTACGCTGCACCGGCCGTGCGGATCCCCATCGCCTTATACCTGCTCGCGCTGGTCGTCCGGATTGCCCTCTTCGCGCTCTATCCGGACCCGGCGTACCCCGATTCGTACTACTACGTCGACGTCGCGCGGGCCCTCGCCGCCGGCCACGGCCTGAACCTGGATTTCGTCTGGATCTTTGCCGAGGTCGGCAACAAGATCCCGGCCAATCCGACCCTGCCGATCCCCGGCAACGCCCACTGGCTGCCCCTCGCCTCCTTCATCCAGTGGCCGTTCATCGCCGTTCTCGGCCCGACGACCGTCGCCTCCGCGATCCCGACCCTCCTCATCGGCTCCATCACGGCTCCCTTGACGTGGTTCATCGCCCGTGATGCCGGCGCGAGCCGGGCCGTCGGATTCGGCGCCGGGGTCCTGTCCGCGATCCCCGCGGCCGGCGCGATCTTCATGGCGCAGCCGGAGAACTTCGCGATCCTCCAGCCGCTCGTCGCGGCCACGATCTGGTTGACGGTCCGCGGCCTCAAGGGCAGCTCGGGCTCGTACGTCGCCGCGGGGTTCCTGGTGGGACTGGCATCGCTCGCCCGGAATGACGGGTTCATCCTCGGCCTCGCCGTCGGGCTCGTGTTCTTTTGGGATCGCCTGCGGGCCTGGCGCTCCCGCGGCCGGGTCGCGCCGCGGATCCCGTTCCGGGCCGCCGTCGGCTGCTTCGCTCTCTACCTCGTCGTCATGGGGCCGTGGTTCGCCCGGCAGCTCTTGACCTTCGGCTCCATCTCGCCGACGACATCCGGCGGCAGCGCCCTCTGGATCCGGACGATCGCGGAGTGGAACAGCATCACCGCCGATCCGTCCCTGGCCAAGTTCCTCGCCCAGGGCCCGGGGCCGATCATCGGCTCCCGCATCGGCGGCCTGTTGTCGGCGATCGGCAACTTCGCGGTGATCATCTGCTCGGTCGTCCTCGTCCCGTTCCTGCTCGTCGGGGCGTGGCTCCGTCGCCGCTCCATCGATTTCGGGCCATGGTTCCTCTACACCGTCCTCGTCTTCGCCGGCGCGACGTTCCTCTATCCACTCCACGTGCCGGGCGGCGCCTTCATCCATTCGGCCGTCGGACTGGAGGCCCACGCCTACGTCCTCGCGCTCGAGGGGGTCGCCGGGATCGTCGCCTGGATCGCGCGACGGCGGCCGGCCTGGGACGTCAAGACGGCCGTGCCGGTGTTCGTCGGAGCGGTCGTCACCTTCGTCGTTGCGACGGCGCCGCTGTACGCCTTCGCGCTCCGCACCGCCTGGAGCGAGAGCCGGGCGCCGCGGGTCGCCGTGGCGAGCCAGATGGACAGCCTGGGCGTCGCCCCGGACGACCGTCTGCTCGTGATCGACAGCGCCGGATTCAAGTACTTCACCGGCCGCCCCGGGATCGTGACGCCAGACGATCCCATCGACACGATCGAGGAGGTCGCGCGTGCGTATGACACGCGCTGGCTCGTCCTCGAGCGCGACGATATCGTTCGGGCGCTGGCCCCGATCCTCGCCGGCGGTCCGCGACCGAATTGGGTCGGCGTGCCGGTCTTCGTCGTGAAGGCGCCGGATGGCGGGATTCCCAGCCTCGCGATGTACCCGATCTGCCTCGACGCGACCGACGACCGGTGCGCCGAGGGACCGACGCTCGCGAGCGCGCCCCGACCATGAGCCGCCGCGAGGCGGTCCTGTCGGCCGCCGGAGTCTTCCTGATTGCCCTGGCGATCCGGGCGGTCGTCGCCGCGATGATCGTGTTCCCCACACCCGAGGACACGACCTACTACGTGGGCGTCGCGCGGAACCTGGTCGAAGGCCGGGGTCTGGTGGCCGACGCGATCTGGAGCTTCCAGACGCCGCCGCTCGTCTTCCCGCGCCCGGCATTCGAGGTCTGGCTGCCCCTGCCGTCGCTGCTGGCCGCCATCCCGATGGCGATCGCCGGCGCGACGTTCCGTGCCGCCCAGCTCGTCCCGGTGCTCGCCGGTGCGCTGGTCCCGGTCCTGGCGTGGCGGCTCGCCGCCGACGTCGCCGCGGAGCTCGCGCTGCCGACGGGGCGGGCCCGGACGCTGGCGGTCGGCTCCGGGCTCACCGCCGCCGTCTCGCTGCCGCTGCTGCTCCACTCGGCCCTCCCGGATTCGACGATGCCGTTCGCCGCGCTCGCGCTGGGAGCCTGCGTGCTCATGCCCCGCCTGCTCGCCCGAGCGAAGGCCGGTGACGCGCTCCCGAGCCGCGGACTTGTCGTCCTCGGCGTCCTGATCGGCCTCGCGGCGCTGACGCGCAACGAGGCGATCTGGCTGGGCCTCGCCTGGCTCATCGTGGTCTGGGTGAGCGGAGCCGGCGAAGCGCGCCGCCGGATCGCCCTCGTCGCGATCCCGGGCGTCGTCGCCGCCGCGATCTTCGCTCCCTGGGCCATCCGCGACTGGGGGACGTTCGGGACACCGTTCCCCGGCCAGGCGCTGTCCAACGCGCTGTCGATCGATGGCTCGGACATCTTCGCGTGGCAGGATCCGCCGACCCTCGGCCGGTACCTGGCCCTCGGCCCCGCTCGCCTGGTGGAGCTCCGCCTCGAAGGCATTGCCCACAACCTGTTCAGCGTCCTCCTGCTGCCGGGCATCCCGACGGGACTCATCGGCCTGTTGGGGCTCCCCGTCCTGGCCCGCCTCGAGGCCGCGCGGCCGACCCTGATCGTCGTCGCGATCACGTTCCTGGCGACGAGCCTCCTCTTCCCGGTCTCGACGACCTGGGGCACGTTCCTGCACGCGGCCGGACCCGCCCACGTGCTGCTGATCGTCGGGTCGCTCGTCGTCCTCGACCGGCTGATCGTGCGCGTCGGGCGGATCCGCGGCTGGACGCGCCCGGTGGCCTGGCTCGGGGCCGGGCTGACGATCTTCGGCTGCACCCTCTTCTCGACAGCGATCCTGCCGTCGTACGCCGCCAGCGCGGCGGCCGTCCGCGACCGCTACGCCGCGCTCGCCGGCCAGCTTGCCGCGCAGGGCATCAGCCTGGCCGGGCGGGGACCGGTGATCAGCGACTTCCCGATCTGGCTCGCCGATACCCTCGATATCGACGCGATCGCTCTGCCGGCCGAGCCGCCCGAGAGCGTCGTTGACCTGGCGCGGACATTTCGGTCGGGATGGCTCGTGACGAGCGGCGGCCCCCCATCCCTGTGGCCGGCGATCCTGGAGCGAGGCGGGCCTGGCGCGCGCTGCTTCGCGCCGGTCGACCTCGGGACGCCGGGCGATCCGAGGCTCGCCGGGGCGCTCGCGGGAACCCGTCTCTTCCGGGTCTCATGCCCATGACCGACCCCTATACTCCGAAGCCAATGGACGCCGCCCGAACGAGCGACGAACCGCGCGCGGGACGCGATGCGCGGATCGACAGCCTGCGCGCCGAGGCGTCAGCAGCCGTGGCGTCCACCGCGAACACCCTCCGCGCCGTCGGCCAGCGATACCGCGAGGCCTACGCGGACGAGCTCGCCCGGTGGCAGGCGCTCCGCGACGAGCTCGACACCGTCGAGCGCGGCCGCCCGGATCCCGGCAGCCGGCTCCGCGCACTGCCGGACCCGGTCGCGCAGGACGACCCGGCCGCCGCCGCCGCAGAGTCGCGCGCCGACGCGGCCCGGGTGCGGGAGCTGCGAGCAGAAGTCGAGGCGCTCGGCCTGGAGCTCGGCCACCAGCAGACCGAGCTGGCGAAGATGGAGATCGCGCTGCGGAACCTCGAGTCGACCTGGCTCTTCCTGGAGCGCGGCGACTCGAGCCTCGTCAGCGAGGCGTCGGAGGGTCTGCCGACCGACGTCCAGATGCGGATCGTCGAGGCCCAGGAATCCGAGCGTTCACGGCTCGCCCAGGAGGTTCACGACGGGCCGGCCCAGGTCCTGTCGAACGCGATCTTCCAGGTCGAGTACATCGAGCGTGTCATCGAGAGCGACGTCCGGACGGCCCGCACGGAGCTCCGCTTCCTTCGGGACCTCCTCCGCCGCGAGCTCGGCTCCGTGCGGACGTTCATCAGCCAGCTCCGACCGCCCGTCCTTGACGAGCTCGGGCTGGATGGGGCGATCGCCGATGCCATCGGCCGGGTGACCGCGCTGACGGGGCTCGCGATCGGCTCCGACCTCAGTGCATCGGCGGACCGTCTGACGGCCGCCCAGCAGACGGTAGTCCTGCGCGTCCTGCAGGAAGCACTGCAGAATGTACGGAAGCACGGCTCGGCCTCGGCCGTCACGGTCGCCAGCGCGATCGACGGTGACGACTGGGTCCTGACCGTCCGCGATGACGGCCGTGGGTTCGACGTCGGATCGGTCGCCGGCCGCGGGCGGCGAAACTTCGGCCTTCAATTCATGCGCGAGCGAGCGGAACTGATCGGCGCCCAGTTCGAGGTGCATTCGCGACCGGACGGTGGCACGCTGGTGCGGCTGGCGATCCCGGTGGGAGCAGAGGTGAACAGCTGATGGCTTATTCGGGACCTGAACGCCGCCGCGGCGGACCGGATCGACGCGGAGACGGGGAGCGGACCAAGATCCTGATCGTCGACGATCACGCGCTGTTCCGCGTCGGGATCAGCAACATCCTCGAACGCGAGTCGGACTTCGAGGTCGTCGGCGAGGCCGACGACAGCCGGTCGGCGGTCGATCGCTCCCTCGAGACGTCGCCGGACATCATCCTCATGGACCTCTCGCTGCCGGCGCCCGGCGGCATCGAGACGACCCAGCGGATCAAGCGCGAGCTGCCCTCGACGGGGATCATCGTCCTCGCCGTCTCCGAGGACGAGGACGCCCTCTTCGACGCGATCAAGGCCGGCGCCGCGGCGTTCATCCTCAAGGACGTCGGCCCGGATGACCTCGTCACGATCATCCGCCGCGTCGTCTCGGGCGAGTACCTGATCAACGACAAGGTCTTCTCCAAGCCGGCCGTCGCCTCGCGGGTCCTCAAGGAGTTCCGCGAGTTGGCGGTCTACGGCCAGGAGGCCGCGCCGATCTTTGCGCCGCTGTCGCCGCGCGAGGTCGAGATCCTCGACAACATCGCCCAGGGCATGACCAACAAGCAGGTCGCCTATGCCCTGTCGATCAGCGAGCAGACCGTCAAGAACCACATGAGCTCGATCCTCCGGAAGCTCTCGGTGAACGACCGGACCCAGGCCGTCGTGTACGCGATGCGCCAGGGCTGGATCCGGATGCCGGAGGACTGATCGGCCACCGTGTCCGCAGCCAAGCGCGAGCCGTCCGACGGGGGCGAGATCCCCGTCGGTGATCTTGGCATCCGTCTGGAGGCGGAGCTGGTCGGCGTCGACAGCGAGCTCGCCGAGATCGAGATGCTCATCTCGCAGGCCCGGACCGAGGCCGGGCGCCACGAGCAGAAGCGAGTCCAGACCGCCGAGAAGCTGACCGCGGGCGTGAACATGCCGACGGAGGATCTCGTCGCCATGAGCACGCAGCTCGTCACGCTCACGCGTCGGGCCGCCGTCATGGAGGCACAGGTCGACGTCCTCGAGGGCAAGCGCAAGACGCTCGGTCGCTTCCGCGACATGCTCGCCGAGCTGGCGACGGTGTACGGCGGTACGGCCGCAGGCGTCCCCCTCTTGACCGCGGGCGAAGGCGCGGACGGATCGGCGCCGATGTCGCGGATCGTCCTCAACGCCCAGGAGGATCTCCGCCGGGAGATCGCCCGGGCGATGCATGACGGCCCGGCCCAGAGCCTGACGAACATCGTCCTGCAAGCGCAGATCGTGGAGCGGCTGTTGGGGCGCGATCCCGAGGGCGCCCAGGGAGAGCTGCGACTCCTCGTCTCGATGGTCCAGCAGACCCTGGACGCCACGAAGACGTTCATCTTCGATGTCCGGCCGATGGTCCTCGACGATCTCGGTCTCGTGCCGACGCTCCGGCGGGCCGCTCGGGAGCGGGGGCGTCGTGCCGGAATCCCCGTCGAGTTCGACACGTACGGCCAGGATCGCCGGATCGAAGTCGATCTGGAGAGCAGCCTCTTCCGGATCCTCGACGAGGCGCTGGCGGCGTACCTCGCCGCGAAGCCGGATCGGGTCTCGATCCGGCTCGACTGGTCGGACGGGGTCGTCGAGGCGGACATCGCGGCGCATCGCGATCCCACGGCCGCGATGGCCGCCGCCGATCGGCAGGTCGTCGAGGCGATCGAGGCGGCCGAGAGCGTCGGCAAGGACCTCCCGCCGGCCCTCGAATCGATGCTCGGCGAGCGCCGCGAGCAGGCCGAGGCCAGGGCCGTGGCCGCCCGCGACGCGGCGGTCGTCGCGCTGCCGGCCGCCACGTGGCGCGAGATCCAGCAGCGGGCAAGCAGCACGGGGATCTCGGTCTTCCAGCTGGAGGGCGGAGCCGCGCTCCATCTCAAGGTCGAGGCCCCGGCCTCCCCCGACGGCGGGGCTGCGCCCGGCGCTCCTGGGTGACGCTCGCCGGAGACCGTCGCCTCGAGGTCGCCCAAGGCATCGTCGAGTACGGCCTCATCCTGTCGCTCTCCGCGCTCCTTGCGGTCGTCCTGCTC